>Ga0187894_10000653_pt1 | contig 46566 bp, 36 predicted proteins | sample GBC1701081metaG_FD_136650 | JGI IMG/M metagenome (GOLD analysis project Ga0187894, IMG submission 136650) | White microbial mat communities from a lava cave in the Kipuka Kanohina Cave System on the Island of Hawaii, USA - GBC170108-1 metaG ... | reverse complement strand
GCGGCGACCGCGCCGGCGGCGCGGAAGAGCGATCCTTTGAGCAGGCACAGGCGGATCAGCGCCTTCTCGTCCGGGGCGATGTCGCCCTCCGCGAGCGCCGCCTCCAGCATCTGTCCCTTGATCAGATCGCGGCGGACGTTGGCGAACTCGAGGCTCAGGCGATCGCTGCGCGACGTCCGCACCCGCGCCCGCGCGGCGACGATGCGGTCCGCGAGCGCGACGAGGGCGTGCGACGCATAGATCGTCGTCGCATCGCCGTAGAGGTGATGGCACGCGGGCTGACCGCGCCGTGTGTCCGCGTTGTCGATGCACGGCAGGTCGTCCACGAGCAGGCTGCTGCTGTGGATCAACTCGACGGCGCACGCGCAGTCGAGGACGTCGGTCCACGATCCGCCGGTGCCCTCGTAGATCGACATCGCGAGCAGCGCGCGCCACCGGTGGCCGCCCGCGACGGCGTGGTGCATCGCCGCGGCAACGCGATCCGGGTATTGCATGCCGTCGACGTACCGGTGCAGGTGCGCCGTGATGGCGCGCCGCTGGTCGTCGACCTGGCTCACGCGTTCGTGCCGGCCGGGCGCGTCCGCGGACGACGCGACCCCGTGTGATTTGCTGAGCGACACATCTGCTCTCACTGGATCACCTGGTTGGACGCAGCGGCGTCCGATGGCTGGCGAGGTCATGAACCAAGGCGTGACACGATCGCCCAATCGCTCGATGGCCCGATCGCTCAATCCCCGATCGCCCGATTTCTGTCGAGCACGTACAGCGATCCGGCCGCGATGTCAGGAGCGTACGCGCGCGTCCGCTGGCGCGGCGCCCGGTGCGAGCGGCGCGAGCTGACGCAGCGCCAGACGATCGATCTTCCCGTTGTCGCTTCGTGGAAGCGCGTTCAGGGTTTCGACGCGATCGACGAGCATGTAGCGGGGAACCCGCTCCGCCGAGAACCGCTTCAGCTCGATCAGCGTCGGCCCGGGCGCGCGCCGCGGCACGACGAACGCGACGAGCTGCTGCGCGGGGCCCGCGCCGATGGCGAGCACCGCGACGTCTTTCACATTCGGATGCTGGCTCAACGCGGCTTCGATCTCGCCCGGCTCGATGCGATGGCCGCGATGCTTGATCATGTCGTCGCGGCGGCCGACGAAGTCGAACTGCCCGTCGGGCCGGAGGATGCAGACATCGCCGGTCCGGTAGGGCCCGCGCTGCGCGTCGCGTCCCCAGTAGCCCATCATCACCGTCGGTCCGGCGACGTAGAGCTCGCCGCGCTCGCCCACGCCGGCGGCGGTCCCGTCCTCCTTCACCGTCCACACCCGATCGCCGCTCGCGGCCGCGCCAATCGGGACCGGCGAGGTCTGGTCCGCGGGCACGTCGCCGACGTCGTGGCTCGTGCAGACGTTCGTCTCGGTGGGACCGTAGAAATTGAACATCCGCGCGCGCGGCCAGCGCTCGCGCAGGAGGCGGAGGCTGTCGATCGGGAAGACCTCGCCCGCGAAGATGACGATCGCCGGGTACGGCCGCTCGCGATCGAGCAGGCCGCCATGCTCGGTCATCAGCATCAGCGCGGACGGAACGGAGTACCAGACCGATATGTGATGGCTGGCGATGAACTCCGCGAGACGCGGGCCGACGTACGCTATCGTTTCAGGAACGAGGCAGACCGTGCTCCGCGTCAGGAACGCGCCGTAGAGATCGAACACCGAGAGATCGAACGCAAGTGGCGCGTGATTCGCGAACACGTTGCTGTCAGCCGCGCCGGCGCCGGTGGCGCGCACCGCCCAGTCGACGAACGCCAGCGCGTTGCGGTGGCTGATGCAGACGCCTTTCGGGACGCCGGTCGATCCGGACGTGTACAGGATGTAGGCGAGGCGATCGTCCGCGTCTTCGATCGACAGACGCGCCGCCGGTCGACTGCCGACGCCCGTCACCGGTGCGCGAGCGGCGGGCGGGCCGCCGGACGGCGACGCGAGCCACGACCAGCGCTGGTCATCGTCCAGCAGGAACACGCGCCGGTCGGCGCCCAGCGACGCGCTCAAGACGCTCGTCGTCAGCGTCAGACGGACGCCGCAGTCGTCCAGGATCCGCGCAGCGCGGCTCGCTGGCGACAACGGATCGATCGGGACGTACACCGCGCCCAATCGCAGGATCGCCTGCAGTGCCGCGATCACCCGGCACGACTTCGGGGCCCACACGGCCACGCGGTCGCCCGGCCCCACGCCCATCGACGCGATGTGGGCGGCCAGGCGGCAGCTCCAATCGTCCAGCTCACGATACGTCCAGGCGACATCGCGATCGCGAATCGCGACGCAATCGGGATCGACGCGCGCGGCGTCGATGACGAGCTGCTCCAGCCGTATCACGACGCGGGCTCCCGTCGAGGACGCGGCGACGACAATCCCAGCGCCTGGACGATCAGCTCGCGGTGCATCTCGCTCGTACCGGAGTAGATCGTGCCGGGCAACGCATCGCGGACGTACCTTTCCATGCCCGCTTCGCGCATGACGCCCCGCGCGCCGAAGAGGTGCGCGGCCTCGATGCTCGACTGCACGAACGCTTCGCTGATGGCGAGCTTGGACAGCGATGTCGACAGCGTGGACGGCAGCCCCTGCGCGCGTTCCCAGCACGCGCGATACAGCAGCAGCCGCGCTGATTCCAGACGCAGCTTCATGTCCGCGATGCGATGGGACACCGCCTGATTCGCGCCAATCGGCCGGCCGAACTGATGCCGCGTCTGCGCGTACCGGATGACTTCGTCGAGCTGCCGGTCCATCGTGCCGACCCAGAACGCAAAGAGGCAGCTCCGCTCCCAGCCCATCGAATCCTGAAAGATGCCGACGCCGGCGCCTTCCGCGCCGAGCCGCTGACACGCCGGGATGCGGCAGTCGTCGAACGTCACGCTGCCGATCTGCGTCGTCTTCAAGCCGCCGCTGTCCATCGGCTCGCCGATCGTCATGCCCAGCGTATCGCGGCGGACGAGAAACGCGCTGACGCCGAACACGCCGAGCTCGGGGCGCGTCGATGCGTACACGAGCAGTACCTCCGCGACGGGCGCGTTCGTGACGATGACCTTTTCACCGGTGAGGCGGTAGGCCTCGCCGTCCGCGACGGCGCGCGTGTGGAGCGCAAACGCGTCGGACCCGGCCTGTTCCTCGGTGATCGCGTTCGCGCCGATCCATTCACCGGAGCAGAGCTTCGGCAGGTACGCGCGCTTCTGCTCGTCCGTGCCATAGCGATCGATCGGCACGCAGCAGGCGAGGAGATGCGCGCCCAGGGCGAACCCAAGTCCGCCGTCCGCGCAGCCGGCGCCAAACGCTTCCAGCACGCGCGCGGTGGTCAGGCAATCGTGTCCCTGTCCGCCGTACTCGCGCGAGATGGGCAGGCCCATCAACCCGTGTTCGGCGCATTTGCGCCATTCACTCCATCCAAACTGACGATTCGGTTCCCGTTCGGAAAGCGAGTGGCCCAGTTCGTCGCAGGCGAAGCGCCGCGTCCGTTCGTACAGCGCCTGTGTCTCCGCGCCCCAGCCGAAGTCCATGACATCCCTTGCGAAAGTGAACGCGATCGCACGCGCGGGGGTACGTCGCGGTGCGCCGTACGTCGCGGTCCGATGTCGCCCACGCTCGGCGCGTCTGCGCGTCCTGCGTGGACGGTCTCTACCGGGCGCTTTTCTGAGAGAGATCGCGGTTGAACCGGCAGCGGCGCGCGCTGCCGCCATTGAATTCCCATGTCGAGGCTGACATGGCGATCGGACTGGCCGTGTGACCGGAGGTCGCGGCGCAACGAGCGTTCGGAGAGTCCGGCGATGACGTCGAACAGAAAATCCGAACGAGATCGCTAGCGTACGAAAGCCCCTGAACGAACACAAGCCTCGCCAGTTGGTCGCAGTCCTGGACTGTTGGTCGCATCGAGTCACGACCGCGTCATATCCGCGCGCGAGCCGGGCGGTAGCAGCGTTCGGAACGTACGGCGTCAACGGACGCTTTCATCATGCGGTTATTTTCGACCATGTGCGTACCAGCGTCGGCGGATCCTGGCTGCTGGTGGTAGACATGTCGATAGCACGCAATCTGCCGCTGCGGCACGGCCGCGGTGGTGTCCGGTGGGTACGTCGGCCGTATCGAGTGGCGGTCACGCGCCGCGGCTGACGGATCGAACGCCATTGTCCGCGATCGCGATCCCCCGCGGAAGGCGCGACCAACAATTGGCTGGTTCGACCAATATTTCAGAATTGCGACAACGGGCCAGACAACCGATACTGGGCCTTCTTTCCGACGACGGTTGGATGGGCGACGCAGGCCGAGGACGGAACGTGTACTCGGCGCCGCCGTGTCGGCAACAAAAAACAAGCCAGTCCGACGATCGGGCCAACGTGCCTGGCCTCCGATCGCGACGTTGCCGGCGCGCCGACCCAGCACAGCGAACGAACGACAAACCGAACGGAGCGCGTCTTTTCGTTCGCAACTCGTCACGCCGCGCTGCAGCCTCGGACACAGCGTCCCTCCCGCATCAGATGTGCTGAAAGGCGCGCGGCGGAGTCCAGTCCGCCATCCATGTTCGGTGCACGCGTACTTTCCGAAGCGCGATTCACGTCCCCTGTCTCGCGCAGCCGGCTGAACTGATCAATCGAGCGAGCCTGTCGCTGGAGCGCGGCCGTAGCCAGTGACGGAAGCGATCGCGTCTTCCACGACCGATCCGATCGCCGATGAACGATCGTACGCCGTCCGCGAATCGTCGGGGCCGAGCGTGACACGATCGGCGGGCTCGTGGATGGCGTGGATCGCGAGAACACCATGACGGTGACGGTACACTTGAAGGAGCCTGTTATGGCCAGCATGAAGGGCGCGAGCGCGCTGCGGTTTTCACTTGTCAGCGCGGCCCACGAGTTCCTGCTCGACGTGCTCCCGTTCCGCGAACCGGAATCCGGCGCGGCGCTGGACGCGTTCGTGGCGAGGGCGGCCGGACATCACGTCGCGACGGCGGTCGTCGACGCGATCCTGCTCCGGTGTCTCGCGGTCCTGAACAAGCACACGGGCGATCCGCTGCCGAGCCTGGTCGAGTCGTATCTCGCGCGCGATCGCGGCGTCGACGACCAGTGGACGCGCTTCGCTGCGTGTGTGGCTGACGGGCTCAAGTATCGCGGCGTCGGCGACATCTCCGTCCAGCAGGCCATCGCGATTGTCGAGAAGCAGTACAACGATCCGCATCTCGCGCTGCGGACGCTGGCCGCGCTCGTCGGACGCCGGCCGGCCGCGCTGTCGGCCGCGTTCAAGCGCTACACCGGTCTGACGTTCCGTGAGTACGTCCGCCGTACTCGGCTCGATCACGCCGGCAAGCTGCTGACGATGACCACGAAGAGCATCAAGGAGGTGTGGAGCCAGGTCGGGTACAACTACGGCAGCAACTTCGACCACGACTTCAAGCGTCGGTTCGGCACGAGCCCGCGCGACTATCGCGCGCGCGCCATTCATCCGATGATGAGCGAGCTCGCGGACGAGGCGGGGATGGCCGACGAAGCGCTCGCGACGACATCGCCGCACGAACAGGCGATCGTCCTGATGGTCGACGGCGGCGGCAGCGGCGACGGACCGCATCCGGCCAGCGCGCAGCATCTGCGGCAGGAAGGCTACGCGCTCTTCACCGCGTCGAGCGGCGCGGAAGCGCTCCGCGAAATCGACCGCGTCTCGCCGGACGTCGTCCTGCTCGAATACCACCTGCCCGACATGTCCGGCCTCGAGTGCCTGCGGACCCTGCGCCACACGCACCCCACCCTGCCGGCCGTCGCGTTCTTCACCGCCGATTGGGACGCCTACGACGAGACGGACGCGATTCATGCGCTGAACGCCGTCATCGCGTCGAAGCTGTGCGATCTGGATGACCTGAAGGACCTGATTGTCCGCCTGCTGCGCACGATCGAGGTCCACGTCGACGTCACGGACGCCGAACCGGCCGGGACGCCCGTCAGCCGGTAGGGCGTCCGCCGCACGCCACGGCTCACCCTTCGATCGGCGTGTTGTTGTTCGTCGACATGACGAGCTGAATGGCCTTCAGGCAGTTCTGTCGACTGGTATACGCTTCGCCGGCGGCGACGATCTCGTGGTTCGCCGCGCGCAACCGCCAGCGGAACTGCTCGCCGCTCTGATAGATCTCGAACTTCATCTGCGCCTCCGTGTATCGGGCTCGGGCCTGTCCCCGAGCGCTGTCGTTCCCGAGCTTGGACGGACGCGCGCGTCAGTTTACCGGTGTCTCCAGGCGGGGCTGACGTTCGACGCGATTGTATTTCGCGCGATCAGTTCTCGATCGTCCAGACCTCGCGCCGGCCGTGGTCGACGAGATCGTGGTAGCCCTTCATGATGGCCTCGAACTTCTTCATCTGTTCCGGATCCCCCTCACCCATCTTCATGAACTTCTCGAAGCTTTCCACTTCGATCTCGGTGACGATCGTCCAGAAGCGCTCGGCACTGAGGTCCGTGAGGATGCGCATCTTGCCGATGCCGACTTCGTCGCTGAGTTTGGCCATCTCACGATACTTGTCCAGAAGAGCTCGCACCTTTCCCGGTTTGCAATGATAGATGTCTCGGATGAGCAGCATCAGAATCTCTCCTTCACCAGCTTCACCAGCACGACGGTGCTATTGATTGGTTACGAATCACACACCGCTGCACCTGCCATCAAGATCGGTGCCACGCATTCGCCGTCGACCTCGACCGTCGCGAATGTGCTCTAATCACTCCATGAACAGGACGCCGTGCGACGAAGGCTTGATCCGCGGCGGGCCGCCAGCGGCGTCGCGCTGTGTCGAGCGTGACAAGCCGTGGGTGCTGGCGGCGACGATCCTCGGATCCAGTCTGGCGTTCATCGACGGTTCGGTCGTCAATGTCGCGCTGCCGGCGATGCAAGGCGATCTCGGCGCGTCCGTTCAGACGACACAGTGGATCGTCAACGCATACATGCTGATGCAGGGTTCGTTGATCCTCGTCGGCGGCGCGGCCGGCGATCGGTTTGGCCGCCGGCGCGTGTTCGTGTGGGGCCTGGTCCTTTTCACGATCTCGTCCGTGGCGTGCGGCCTTGCGCCGAACGCCGCGACGCTGATCGCCGCACGCGCCGCGCAAGGCATCGGCGGGGCATTTCTCGTCCCCACGAGCCTGGCCATCATCAGCACGACATTTCCGCCAGACGAGCGCGGGCGGGCGATTGGCGTCTGGGCGGGATTCTCGGCGCTGACGACGGCGCTGGGCCCGGTGCTGGGCGGCTGGCTGGTGGACTCGGCGTCCTGGCGCGCGATCTTCTACGTGAACGTGCCGATTGCCGCAATCGCCTGGATGCTCGCGCTGTGGCGTATCACAGAGGCACGCGATGCCGACGCCGCACGCACCGGCGTCGACTGGCTCGGCGGACTGCTCGCCACCGCGGGGCTCGGCGCCATCGCCTACGGCTTGACCGCCGTCTCCGATCGCGGCTGGACCGATCCGGTGGTTGCCGGCGCGCTCCTCGCCGGTGCGATTGTGCTGGCCGTGTTCATCCAGGTCGAACGCCGCTCGGCGGCGCCGATGCTGCCGCTGGGCCTGTTCCGCTCGCGCAATTTCACCGGTGCGAACGTGATGACGGTCCTCCTCTACTTCGGGCTGAGCGGCGCGATGTTCTTCCTGCCGTTCAATATGATTCGGATTCAGGACTATTCTGCGACGCAGGCCGGCGCCAGCTTCCTGCCCTTCACGTTGATCATGGGGGTTCTGTCGCGCTGGTCCGGCGGCCTCGTCGATCGCTACGGCGCGCGCGCGCCGCTCACGGTCGGACCGATCGTCACGGCGATCGGGTTCGTACTCCTGGCGGTCCCCGGCATCGGCGGGACGTATTGGACGACGTTCTTCCCGGCGATGGTGGTCTTCGGAATCGGCATGGCCATCAGCGTCGCGCCGCTGACGACGACGGTGATGAACGCGGTGGGAGCGGGGCATGCGGGCGTCGCGTCGGGCGTGAACAACGCGGCGGCGCGGGTGGCTGGCCTGCTCGCGGTCGCGCTGCTTGGCGCGATTGCCGTCGGCATCTTTGGCACGGCGCTCGGCGCTCGCCTGGACGACCTGCGGGTGTCACCCGATGTGCGCAGCGCGCTGCAGCGCGAGATCCCGAAGCTCGCGGAGGCGGAGGTTCCACCCGGCGTTGAAGGAGACTCGCGGCAGGCGCTGACGCGTGCGCTGGACGAATCGTTCGTGCGGAGCTATCGCGCCACGATGCTGATCGCGGCATCGCTTGCGCTGCTCAGCGGCCTGTGCGCCGCCGCGATGATCCGTCCGCCGCAGCCGGACGCCGACCGCGGCGACGCGCGGAAGGATCCCTCTCACGAGCCGCGTCACGCACGCGCGTAGCGCGGCCCTCGATCGCATCGATATCCACCGCACGGTCCGGCACTGGTCAGTGTCCGCTGGCGACGTGCCGATATATCTCGCTTCAGCAGTCGGGACACGAGTTCGTGCAGCCTCGCCTGCACGCGTTCAGCTCCCGTATGCAGGCGCGGATGCAGAACACATCGCTGTCGCATCCCGCCAGGCACAGGTTGTGCTCATCGCCGCAGTCGGTCAGACAAATCGAACACGTTCCGCCCGGGCATGGTCCCCGCGCATCCGTCGTCGACGGCAGCATCCAGTTCGTCGCCGCCAGCAACCCGACCATGAATAGCTTCACGAACGTCCGCCGCGGATTGGTCGTCATGATGGATCCTCCTCCATACCATCCTAGAGACAGCCGTTCGATCCACCGGCTGCGATCGGACGATGTTCGGCGGGGTGAGAACCGACGCGCGTTGAGCCCGTTCGCTCACCGGCGACGAGGCATCAGTTCACGATCGACGCGAGATGCGTGAGGAGGACGCGCACGCGCGATCGATGCGATCGCGCGGCGCACTGCACTGTGGAGGGACGGGCGAGGACGATACCGTCGCGGTCGTGATCAGGCCGCCGGCGAGAAGCTGTCGAGCGCGCTCTTCTCGTCGTCGTACGTTTCGAAGACCGTCAGCAGCTTGGTAATCGTCAGCAGATCCTGCAGCCGCTTGGTGAGCCGCATCAGCTTCAGCGCCCCGCCCGCCTTCCTCATCGTCGCGTACGCGTGAATGAGGTCGCCGAGGCCGGCGCTGTCCATATACGTCACCTCGCCGAGGTCGATGAGGACGCGCGTGTAACCCTGCTGTCTGAGGCTGTTGATCTTGTCCTGCAGCAGTGCGTCGCCGGTGTTCGCGATGATGTCGCCGTTGACTTCGACGAGGGCCACGTCGCCAATAATTCTCTGATTCAACTGCATGAAACTCTCCTGTCGGTCCTCACCTCACGGCGCGCACGCGGGATGCGGGAGCCCTGGGCGATGCCATCCACTGGCCTGAGCCTGGATGCAGTTTACACATATTGGCGTTCTGGATCCGTCCACTTTATCGACCGCCGAAAATCCCGCCGGATCTTGCGCAAAATCGCCCGTACGCGGCCCGCGCGGTCGACGTCCCGCCCTCCCGCGGTGCCCGCGGCAGTGCCGGCGGACCGCGTGAATCCAGCGCCGGCCGGCGCGGTGTCGCCCCGGCCTCGCGGACGTGCGGCCCGTCGGGAGGCCATACAACCGCTCGACGCTGGGCACACGGTCCGTACGGGCGTACGACGGACGAGTCACGACGGATCATTTTGACGTACCGGGGATGTCGCTCGCGGTGTTCAGATCCCGTGCGGGCGACGTTGAACGGAATGGTGACCCGCTCCGCCAGCCGATGCTGGCTGGGCTGGTCCTCCCCGAACAGATCGACGCGCGCACCCACGCGTGGTGACGCCGTTCTCGCCGTGCTCGTCGCGTCCACGAGCCCGCGGCCCTGACGTCAGCGAACGCCCGGCGCGTCCCTGGACGGGTCGATGTAAAGGTCCGCCAGAATCGAGGCGGACCGTTGACGGTCCCACCTGTCTGTAGTCAGAGGAAAGGACGCGACTTTTATGCGTGCGATGACACTCTTGCGAAAAGCGTCGGTGACTCTCGTGCTGGTCGGCGCGACGTTGAACCTGCTCCCGAGCGGGTCCGCGGCGCTGGCCGCCTGCACCACGCTGGACTGCGGCGCGCTCGGCGCGGCATGTCAGGCGGCGCCGGATCCGGCGTCGTTCTCGTGCAGCTTCGGCCGCCAGTCGGCGACCTGCGTGGTCAATGAAGTGTTCTGTCTGGTTCCACCCTGCAACGACGACCTCTTCAACCAGGAATGTCGGCGTCAAGGCGGCGTGGTGCGGCGCTCCAACGTCCGGGGCACGATCACGTCCGTCTGTCTCTGTGCGTAACGATTACCGTTACACATCCGCGCGCGACCCCCGCGCGCGGATCGGCCGGGCCACGACCACGGCACGCGGACGCCGTTCGCCTGCCGTGGTCGCCGTTACGCGGCCGGCGGCGAGGGCGCGCGTACGCCTGATCCGCGCACGCACGCCTTCGTCCGCACGCCCGTCTAGTCGATCGCGAAACCGCAGACCGTCGCCGACCCATCGCCTGCCCACACGCCGCGCGAGTTCAAACTCGTCACGCCACTCTGCTCCGTGCGGAAAGCGAAGCTCGTGCCGACCGTCAGTTCGCTGCCGCCCTGCGGTGTGACGAAGATGGAGTACGAGCGGCTCGGCACGTCCACCACCAGCCGGAAGTGGTACGTGACGCCGCCCGAGTACGGGATGACGTTGTCGGCCACGTAGGCGCCGCCGTCCCGCGCGTCGATCTGTCCCGTCGGATTGAAGCGGGCGTTCGCCGCGAATCCCGTGTGCGCGCTCTGCGAGCCGGACGACAGCCCTACGTACATGTTGATGGGGGAAGCCGCAGGCGTCACGTCGAATTCCGCGGTGAAATTGCCGGTCTGGGAGGAGAAACCCGCGTTCTGGAAACTATTGGCGGCCGTGACGCACGAGGGTCCTCCGGACTGAAAATCGGCGGGCGAGAGGAGCTTCGCCGTCACCGGCGCGGAAGAGACTTCGTCCGCGCCCTTGTCGCGCGCACCGGTGCGCGGCTGGCCGTCCATATCGAACGTCACCGCGGAAAAGCTACCGCTGCCGCTGTCGATCGCGGGGCTGCCGGCCTGCAGATGGAACACCCCGTTCGCGTCGCGCGCGAGCAGCGGGTTCTGGTTCGTGTGTCCGCCGCCCGGCATGTCGCCGGCGCCGCCGGTGGACCATGTCATGTTGCCGCTCCAGGACGCGCCGCTGTTCGGGCCGTTGATGTCGGCGATGACGCCGCCGCCCTGGATGACGTTGTTGGAGAACGCCGTGTCCGTCGCGCCGAGACCGTTCGTGCGGCCGCTCATGACGTAGTGCCGATCGTTGTTCACCAGCGTGTTGAAGCTGATGACGCAATCATCCGGACGATCGTGGGCCGTCAGCGGATCGCCGTCCGCCACTTCGCCGTCGCCGTTCCCGATGTTGATCCCGATCGTATTGTCTTCGAGATAGTTGCTGAACACCTGATGCCGGTCGCCGAAGATGCGGATGCCGTCCGTGTTCTTCAGATAGTTGCCGTAGACCAGGTTGTCGTTGCCGTGGCGCAGCGTGAGCTGCGTGCCGGGCGAGTCCAGAATGGTGTTGTAGCGGATCGTGTTCCGGCTGTTCTTGATCGAGATCAGCTCGTTCTCGCCGTTGCAGCGGATGAACAGGTTGTGCTCGATGATGCCGAAGCCGTCCGAGAGGCTGAGGCCGCTCAGGCCGAAGCGGATCGTCTCCGCGCCGTTCTCGCCGGGGCTGGTGAAGTCGTGGAAGTAGTTGTGATGGATCCACACGCGCTGCGCGATCTGGCTGCCGGTGCCGCGGACGTCGATCATGTTGCCCACGGTGCTCTTGTTGCGGAACTCGTTGCGGTCGATCTCCGCGTCGTGGCCGGCCACGACGAGATAGGCGCCGCCGCCGGTGCATTGGAAGGTGTTGCGCGTGAAGCGGACGTTCGTCGCGCCGTTCGCGATCGAGTTGCGGCCCGACGTGTGCGTGAAGCGGAAGCCGTCGATCGTAATGAAGCGCGCGGGACTGTTGACGCTGAAGCCGTGCGACCCGCGGATTTCGACGCCGCCGGGCGTCTGCGCCATGATCGTGATGCGCGCGCCGGAGGTGCCCTGGCGCGTGACGGTGATGGCGGCGCTCGTGGTGTAGACGCCGTTCTGCAGGATGATGATGTCGCCCGCGACGGCGGCATTGATGCGCGTCTGCAGCGCGGAGATCGAGGTGACCGTGAACGTCGCGGCGGACGCGGTGGCGGCGCAGGCCAGCGCGGCGAGCGCGAGGCCGGCGCGCAGGACGAGCGGACCACGTCTCGCCATCGGCCGGCCGGCGCCGCGGTCTGGGTGTAAGCGATTGCAGGTCATCGTGTCTGGCTCCTTCACAGGCTTGCTCCCTCTACAGGTCGCAGTGGAATGTCCTGACTGACGCGGGATGCGCCAGCAGCCGTCGTGCCGGGCTCGACGTCCGGCGAGCGCGCGTCCGGCGGCAGGCCCACAGCATCGATGCATCGATGGACCCGGAACGCCGCCTGTCGTGTTCGTGTTTCTAGGACCCCAGCATAGCACCGCCGACGCGCCGCACGAGGGCCCGGTACCAACTCGGCTGGCAGGACGACTTAACCGGTCAAGTTCGCCTGAATTTCACGCTTGAGGCAGCCGGCGACATCCCCCGCGGCACGCGGTTTTGGACGCTGCCGCGAGCCTTCGCGGGATCGGGTCACGCTGATCGGAAATCGCTGATCGGAAATCGATGTGAGGGATTTGATGTGAGGGATTGATATGAGTGGGCTCGATGGTCGCGGATCGACGTGACGTCGCACGCGGGACCAGCGTCTGGATCGTCACGCACGACGCGGCCGTGCGCGGTCCGGCGAATGCGATCGGCGTCGAGGGGACGTGTCGGGACGCGGAAGGGCCTGAGCCGGCATGGGTCCGCCGGCGTCCGATGACGTTGCCTGATGCGCCGGGGTGACGCCTGGCGAGGCACCAGACCGCGTGATGCTGCAGCGCCGCGCCGACAGAGGCGGCGGGCGGCGACTACCGCCGCTCCGGTCCGCGTCCCGTGATCTTTTCCTGTAGCCAGATCGCCGCCGGCAACACGAGCGTCGACCCGATCACCAGCGTCGTCACCATGAATCCGATCCACAAAACTTGAAATTCCATGCCGCTCCTGCTCCTCCAATGGGTCGCCGTCCGCCCTGGCGCGGCGCCCACAGCTACCTAGTATCTCCGATCCGCCCCCCATTCGTCGCGTCGGCGCCGGCGGCGACGCGCTTTGCCGGCCGGCCGACCGGAAAATGGACGCGGCAGCGGTACAGGCGCGAAGGATCGGCAACGCCCGGTCCCTCTCACGATCAATGCGTCAGGCCTTGCACGCTGAGTGGGGCGGGCGGGCACGCGTCCGCCGCCGGCGGCAGCAGATGCTGTTCGCCGGCGGCGTGACGTCGGTTGCCATCCTCATCCTCCTGGTGGTCCATCTCTCACCGAGTCCCCTCGACACCCCCATCATCGTCGAGACGATCGCGCAGGTCGAAGCCGTCAGTGGTCCAGTCCACATCGTCTCTACGACCCGGCGCGATCGCCCGTCCGACCACCTGCTGAAGGCTGGCGACGCAGTCGTCCGCGGCAGCATCATCCGCACCACCAGCGCCGCCTCTGCGACGGTGCGGCTGGCGCACGGCGGCGCGCTCTGGCTGGATCGCGGGACGCTCCTCCGCCTCGACACGGCCAACCTCATGACCCTTGAAAGCGGCACAGTGTCCACAGGACCGGCGTCGACCGGTCCAGGCTCGGCCCGTGCAGAATCGAGCAGGGCAGGATCGAGCAGCTCAGGCTCGACCAACCCAGCATCAACCGGCGGCGGCGTCCCCGGCACAGACGATGAGGCGCCGCAGGAACAGGCGATCGACCTCCGCACGCCGTTCGGCACCATTCGCGAGCTCGGCCCCCAGGTCGATGTCCGTGTGCTGGCATCCGGCGTGCGCGTCCGCGTGCGCGACGGTGTCGTCCGCTTCCAGTACCGCTCCGGCGTCTACCATCTGATCGAGCCAGGCATCGAGCTTGTCGTCGACCCGGACGGCCGCGTCACGCGTCGGCCGCTCTCCACCGGCGCTGCCCTCTGGGAACTGGACCGCACGCGCGACGCATCCGACTGACCGAACGCGTTGCTAATCTTGTGTTCCAGAGCCGTACTCGTTCGGTATCCGGCAACCGGGAAAGCCGGGCGGCCGGTGCTGATGGTCATCGACGTGCCATGCTTCGTTCTTGATTGACGTCCAGCCTGTCCAGCCACCTTTTTGTCCGGAACCGTAGTCAAATGGAGCGCGCTCCGAAGCACAATCCATCAGGCTCCCCCCGACGGAGGTTCCATGACGAACGGTAGGATGCAGAGACTCGGATTCCGGCGATGGGTGTTGGTGTCGGTGATGACGGCGGGTCTCGTGTTGTCGCCACGGCTGCACAGACCGATGCAGGCCGCGGATGGCGATCTCGATCCGACATTCGGCACCGGCGGACTCGTGGTCACGAATTTCGGCAATCTTCCAGGACAGGTGACCGCCGCGGTGGCCGCGCAGCGCGACGGCAAGATCGTCGTGGCAGGAACGGCATTCGGCACGGCGAGGTCAGGCTTTGCGGTCGCGCGTTACAACGCGGACGGCTCGCTGGACGCGTCGTTTGCCGGTGGCGGAACGACGGTGGCCGAGTTTCCCGGCACCAACGCCAACGCAGGGGCCTTTGCGCTGGCAATCCAGGCCGACGGCAGGATCATCGTGGCCGGCAGCGTGACGACGGGATCCACGCCGTTCGATCTCGCGGCGGACTTTGCGGTGGCGCGCATCCTGCCGGGTGGCGCGCTCGATCCGTCGTTTGACGGGGACGGCCGCGTCCAGACAGACCTCGGTGGCGGCAGTGTCTTTACCTTCGAAGGCGCGCAGGCCGTCACCCTCCAGACCGACGGCCGCATCATCGTGGCCGGCACGCGGACGCTGGCCGATCGGACGTCGCAATTTGCGCTCGTGCGGTATGGCCTCGATGGATCGCTTGATGCGTCGTTCGACGATGATGGCAAAGTGACCACGGCGTTCGGACCGGCGGCGAGGGCGCGCGGCGTCGGCGTGCAGAGCGACGGACGGATTATCGCGGGCGGTTCAACCAGCGTCGGCGGACAGAATGTATTTGCGCTGGCGCGCTACAACGCGGATGGATCGCTCGATGCGACATTCGGCATCGACGGACAAGTGACGACGGCCGCGGCCAACGGCGCGTTTGGCACTGCGCTGGTCGTGCAGCCAGACGACAAGACCGTCCTCGTGGGCGACGTGATCACGGGCGGGACGGACTTCGGCATCGCCCGCTACGATCTCGACGGCGCGCTCGATACGTCCTTCAACGGCGGCGCCGTGCTCACGACGGACATCGGCGCGCCGCTGGACACGCCATCGGCGGTAGCTCTGCAAGCCGATGGCGCCATCGTCGTCGCCGGCACCTCGTTCCCCAGCGGCACCAGCAACGGCGATTTCATTCTCACGCGCTACACCACGGACGGCCTGCTCGATACGTCGTTCGGCGTTGGGGGTGTCGCCAGCGCAGACTTCAACGGCAACGATCGCGCGGCCGGCGTCGCCGTCCAGATCGACGGCAGGATCGTCGTCGCGGGCCAGAGGCAGGCGCCCGGCGCCGTCGTGTCGCAGTTTGCGCTCGCCCGCTTCCAGGGACCCGCGCGGCACGCGCTCACGTTCTTCCTGCACGGCACGGATCTGCCGCCGACCGCGGAAGGTTTCACGATGGCGCCGACACCGGCCCCAGGCACGCAGGTGTCTGTCGGCACGCGGACGTGGTTCAGCGATCCGACGGTCAGTGGATCGTTTCAGTCGGGCGCAACGTTCCGTGTGACGCTGCCGTGCGTGTGGGGCCTCGGCGTGCCGAAGACGGTGCTGCTGGCCGTCACCAGCTCGGCCGGCGGTCAGGAGCAGGTGCTCGGTCAAGGCGTGCAGGGCCTGCGTCTGTGTCGCGATCAAACGATCGACATTGCCGTCGCGACACCGGTCACGTTGACGAACCGTCGGTTGAAGCTCACCATCTCGTCGACGTCACATCTGCCGATGCTGATTCCGCTCGGTAGACGCACGTTCCTCCGCGGCTCGGCGTTCGTGGGCGTGCCCTGACGTGGCGCGACGCGAGACGTCGCGAGCGGCGACGACGCCACGCGCGGCCGCGTGGCGTCGATGTCCTGGTCGTCGCGGCCGGCAGGCGTTGACGCAGCCGCTGTCGGTGTAGCGGCCGGCGCTCACGTTGTCTACTGACTCGATCAGTCCAATGCGAGGTGAGGCCCCTCGCAGCCCGTGCTCGGGTGGTAGGCGGTTCCAGGCGGACACACGCACGAGCAGCCAGGATAGTCGTCGACCCGGCCGCACGTACCTCCGGCGAGTTCACAGCCGGTGTCGATGCACACATTCCCCGAGCCGGTCCGGCATGGAACAGTCATGGTCATGACGCTGGACAGTTGGATGACGATCGCTGCGGCCACGCAGACCGCGATCCGAAGCAGGCGACGACAAGTCGACATCGTTTCCCTCCGAGATTGAGACGCGGAACGAGAGCAAGACGTATCGCGACGGAATGCGACGCGACCACCTCGTGAATCGACGCGTGACTGCGAACGTCTGGCCATCGTAAGGACCATGCACTCGCGGCAGACGTCGGGCTCGATACTGTTCGCGTGCGCGAGGTACTGGGAACTCCTGAACAAAAGGGGCCGCCCCCTGATCAGAGGTTCCTCGCGGACCGTCTCGACAGGGTCACCTGCACGGCCGCCCCGGACCGCAGCCAACGCCGACGTCGGAGGCGGCGTTGGCGCTGGCAAAACCAGGATGCAATGTACGGCCCGCGCGGCGCTTACGGGATGATGGTGGTCGTCTCCGACGCGGTGTTGTTCGCGAGATCCGGATCGGGCTGAATAGCCCGGACGGTTGCCGTATTGGTAATCGTCGTCCCTGGATTCCTCGACCGCATTTCAATCGTCACGGTCGCCGTCTGACCGGAATTGATCGAGCCCAGGTGGCAGATCACATCACGGTTCGTGCCCCCGTGGTCGAGAGCGCATTCTCCCTGGGACGCCTCGACGTCGCGGAAACGTGTGTTGTCCGGGATGGCGTCCACCAGCGTGACGTGCGTGGCCTTCGCGGGACCGTTGTTCTCGATCACGATGGTGTAGAACAGATCCTCGTTGTCTTCCACGGGGTCCGGCGAGTCGGTCAGCGTAAGGGACAGGTCGGCGGTGGCGTGGCGATCCAGTGTATAGATGTCGAGTCCGAAGAACCCGATGTCCTCTTCGGGCAGCAGGTCGGCTCTCGTCGCCATCGCGATCGTCTCCGCATCTGGTGTGATCGCGTTCACATCGACCGCGAACGGGAACCCGTCATCGTCCGCGGCGATGCGCTCGGTCGTGCCGGTCACGAGATTGCGGCGGAAGACGTCCGTCTGACCATTCGTGTCGCCTGCGACGAGGTTGCCTGCTCTGGACGAGAAGATGACGACCTGGCCGTCCGCGCGCGCGAACGGTGCGGAACTGTCGAAGTCGCCCTGGACGCCGGAGCTGTTGCGGCTGACCAGCGTGACGGTGTCCGTATTGCGGTCGTAGAGGAACCCGTCGTTGAAGAAATTCGTGTCGCCGGTGACGAGCCCTGGCTCGTCCGAGACGAACGTCACGTAGCGGCCGTTCGGCGTGATCGATCCGAGGAGGCTCGTGCCCGTGAAGGACGGGCGCGGCACGATCGTGCTGATGCCCTCGGTGACGCCGGTCTGGCGATCATGTACGAAAACGTCGTGCGCGCCGTCCTCGTCGCCTGCCACGATCAGGTCCTCGCCGCTGTCGAAGGCGATGAAGCGGCCGTTCGCGCTCATGGACGACTGGAAGGCGCCGATGCCCAACTGTCCGCCGCCGGTCTTGACGCTGACGCGCTGCGTCGTGCCGGACTGCCGGTCGCGGACGAAGATGTCCGCGGCGAAGTTCGTGTCGCCAGTGACGAGCGTGTCGCTGAACGATCGGAAACAGACGTAGCGGCCGTCCGCGCTGATCTCCGGATCCATGCCGGTGGCTGGCGCGTTGTCGAAGCCGACGCTGATCAGCTCAATCTGCCTGGTGCGCCGATCGTAGACGAAGACGTCGGCGTTGCCGTTCAAGTCGAGGAACCCGAAGTTGGACGCCTCGGACGAGAACGCGACGTAGCGACCGGTCTCGCTGAGGGACGGTCCGCCCATCAGCGAGATGATGCCGCTGTGGCCGTTGCCTTCCACGCCCAGCGGGCCGACGCTGACGCGCTCGGTGAACCCGGTGAGCCGATCGCGGACGAAGATGTCGGACGAGTCGTTGGTGTCGTTGGGCACGAGATTACTCGCGAACGACGCGAACGCAACGAAGCGATGGTTGGCGCTGAACGCCGCGAGATCGCTGTCCTGGTTCCCCTGACTGCCGGCGCTGCTGACGCTTTGCAGTTCCAGCACGCCGGTCGACGACTGCGCGCGATTCGGCGCGCTCGTGATCACGAGCACGGAGAACGTCGCAACCGCCGTAAGCATCGCGGTACGCATGATCTCTCCTTTTCTTACCTTCCGGTCTTGCCTGACGGTCTTGTTTCCTGCTGGCGGTGTGTTCGCTTGACGGACGGAGATCGAACGGAGACAACCGAACGACGGGAATCGACGGCGATCGGGAGCGGTCCTGAGCTGAACGAAGGGCATCAGCATATGGCCACGCCGGGTGTTTTTCAACGAGGCGTACACGTCCACGCCGGACAGGCGCGCACATCTATAGGTAACCATCGCGGATCTGGTAACCGCCCGGGTGACGGCGTCACCAAGCCGATGCTGACGACGTGCTTGCGACGTTTGCTGCACACACCGGCGCGGCGCCAAGAGGACGGCGGCGTCGTTGGGGCGCGATTGGCGGCTCGGTGCTGCGGCGTGGTGCGCGGCATGACGTCGACCGACGCCTGACGGCGCGGGACCGCGGCGCGGACAACGTTTCGCATCCGATTCCCGTCTAAGCGTCCAACAGACTTACCGGGAAGCGCCGCATGGACATCCGGGTCGGCGTGTCACGAACGGAGTCCTCTGGCATGACGCACATCGTTTCCGACCTGAAGTACGCGTGGCGCGGGCTGCGTAAGACGCCGGTGTTCACGGCGGTTGCCATTTTTTCAATCGCCCTTGGGATCGGCGCCAACACCGCCATCTTCACGCTGGTCGATCAGGTGCTCCTGCGGTTGCTGCCGGTCAAGAATCCGCAGGAACTGGTGTCGCTCACCAGCCGGGGCGCACACTATGGCAACAGTCGCGGCAGCAACGTCCTCTCGTATCCGATGTACGAGGACTTTCGCGATCGCAACCAGGTGTTCTCCGGCACGTTCTGCCGCAACGCCCGGTCCGCTCACATCAGTTTCGGCGACCGGACGGAACGCGTCACCAGCGAGCTGGTCTCGGGGTCGTACTTCTCGGTGCTCGGCGTGACGGCGGCCCGCGGACGCCTGATCGCTCCGGAGGATGACGAACGTCCGGGCGGACATCCCGTCGTGGTTCTCAGCCACAGCTACTGGGACGCCCGCTTCGGCGCCGATCCGGCCATCGTCGGGTCTACGGTCCGCGTCAACGGTCACGCGTTCACGGTGATTGGCGTCGCCCAGGACGGCTTCGACGGCATCGACATCGGCGAGGCATCGCAGGTGTACGTGCCGATGATGATGCAACAGCAGATGACGCAGTGGAACGGACTGGACGACCGCCGGAGCCGGTGGGTCAACGTTTTCGGACGTCTCAAGCCCGGCATCAGCGCGGAACAGGCCAAGGCCGGCCTGCAGCCGCTGTTCCACGCGATCCTCACCGAGGAAGTAAAGGACGCCGCCTTCGCACGCGCCAGCAGCGACGTCAAAGAGCGTTTCCTTCAGATGACGATCGACGTGCTGCCAGGCTCGCAGGGCCGCTCGTCCAGACGCTCGCAATTGCAGCAGCCCCTCTGGGTGCTCATGGCCATCGTCGGCGGCGTCCTGCTGATTGCGTGCGCCAACGTCGCGAATTTGCTGCTCGCGCGCGGTATGGCCCGACAGCGTGAAATGGCGCTGCGACTGGCACTTGGCGCGACGCGCCGCAGGGTCATGTCCCAACTGCTGGTGGAAGGGCTGCTGCTCGCGCTGCTCGGCGCGGCCGTCGGCCTCGTCCTGGCAACCGTCGGCGCCCGCGCGCTGCTCGGCTTCTTTGCAACCGGCGAAGAGCGGATTCTCATCACCGCGACGCCGGACGTCCGTATCCTGGCGTTTACGCTGGCCGTATCCATCGTGACCGGCGTCCTCTTCAGCCTTGCGCCCGCGATTCAGTCGACGCGTCCTGCGCTCGCGCCCACGCTCAAGGATCACGCCGGCAGTGTCCTGGGCGGCGGCCACGTCCGCCTGCGCAAGGGACTCGTGGTCGTGCAGATCGCGCTGTCATTGCTGCTGCTCATCGGCGCGGGGCTGTTCCTGCGGAGCCTGCACGCGTTGTCGACATTGAACCCCGGGTTCCGGGTGGACAACGTGCTGGCGTTCGGCCTCGACCCGATGCTGAACGGATACGACCAGGCGCGCACGCGTCAGTTCTATCGCGATCTCTTCGAGCGCCTGCGCCGCACGCCGGGCATCACGTCCGCGGCGTTCACCGTCATCCCGGTTCTGGAGGGATCGGAATGGGACGCCAGGGTGACGGTTGAAGGCTATCAACCCAAGTCTGGCGAGAACATGAATCCGTACGTCAACGCGATCAGTCCTGGTTACTTTGCGACGATGAAGATTCCCATGATTGCGGGACGGGACTTCGACGAGCGCGATGAGCGGACGACGCCGGTGGAACGGGGCGGACCGCCGCCGTTCCGGGTGGCGATCGTCAACGAGAGCTTCGCGAAAAAGCACTTCGGATCGTCCAGTGCGCTGGGACGACACTTCGGCTTTGGCGGGGATCCCGGCACGCCGACGTCTATCGAGATCGTCGGCGTCGTTCGGGACAGCAAATACGCGGACATGCGCGAAGAACCGGTGCCGCAACTGTTCGTTCCGTACCTCGAGAACGAGCCGACCTGGATTGCGGCCTACGTGCGCACCTCGCAGGCGCCGGAAGCCATGTCCGACGTGATCCGGCGCACGGTGCAAAGTCTCGACTCGAGTCTGCCGCTGATCGATCTTCGGACGCTCGAACGCCAGGTCGAGCGGTCGCTGGTGAACGAGCGGCTGGTCGCGAGCCTGTCGAGCGTCTTCAGCCTGCTGGCGACGCTATTGGCGATGATCGGGCTGTACGGCGTCATGGCGTACACGGTGACGCGTCGCACGCGCGAGATTGGCATCCGCATGGCGCTGGGTGCTGTCGGCCGCAATGTCGTGTGGCTGATCCTGCGTGAGGTGGTCGTCCTCGTATCGATCGGTCTCGCGCTCGGATTGCCGGCCGCGTGGGCGCTCGGCCGCATCGTGAAAGCGCAGTTATACGGCATCACGACGCAGGATCCGGTCACGATCGCCACGGCCATCATCGGCCTGATTCTCGTTGCCGGCATCGCGGCACTGGTCCCCGCACGCCGGGCGGCGCAGATCGCCCCGACACGCGCGCTGCGCTACGAATAGCGCGGCGCGCACGCTCGGCGACGTCGCTTGCGCCGCGCGGACGTTTAAGGCACTGGAACGGCCGGCGATCGCGATCGTCGTCGGCCGCCCTGCCTCCCGGCGAGGAAAATTTCTGGCGGGTAGATCATGGCGAACAAATAGCGAATATCGTGGTATTCTCCAGGCATGTGGCAACCGCCGGCAGTTCGGGGTCGGGGGGCGGCGGAGAATCCGCCCAATCGGTTCGACCGTCTTCACGTCGGCGTCGAGCCGGCGGACTACGAGGATGCGGTCGAGGCGGCGGGAGCCGGTGTGCCGACGGAGTACTACCGGGACGCGTCGCGCAGCATCATCGCGCACAACGACAGTCCTGACATCGGATTCTCATCCAGCCTCAATCCCTATCGCGGCTGCGAGCATGGCTGCATCTACTGCTATGCGCGGCCGACGCACGAGTATCTCGGGCTCTCGGCCGGTCTGGATTTCGAGACGCGGGTATTCGTGAAGATGGATGCCGCGGCGTTGTTGCGGGCGGAGCTGATGCGTCCGTCGTGGAAGCCGACGGCGATGGCGCTGTCCGGGGTGACGGACGCGTATCAGCCGATCGAGCGGACGCTGGGGATTACACGCGGATGTCTGGAGGTGCTGGCGGAATTCCGTCAGCCGGTCGGCGTCGTCACCAAGAACGCCCTGGTGACGAGGGATATCGATGTCTTGCGCGAGCTGGCGCGCGTGGACGCGGCCTGCGTCACGGTGTCGGTGACGTCGCTGGATGAGAGTCTGCGCCGCGTGCTGGAGGCGCGCGCCACGACGCTGGACCTCCGGCTCGATGCCGTCGCGCGCCTGAACGACGCGGGCGTGCCGGCCGGGATCAACATGGCGCCGATCATCCCCGGTCTGACGGATCACGAGATTCCGCAGTTGCTCAAGCGCGCCGCGGAGGCCGGCGCGCGGTATGCGAACTTCACGCTACTGCGGTTGCCGTACGCCGTCGCCCCGCTGTTCGAGGCCTGGCTCGGCCGGCACTTTCCAGATCGTCAGCAAAAGGTGCTGGAGCGCATCCGGGACATGCGCGGCGGACGGCTGAACGATCCGCGATTCGGCTCGCGCATGCGCGGCAGCGGCCCGTTCGCGGACCTGATCGCCGATATCTTCAGCAAAGCCAAAGCGCGCGCGGGCATCCCCGGCAACGTCCGCCCGCTGTCGACGTCCGCCTTCCAGCGTCCGACGAAACAGCCGTCGCTCTTCTGAGCCGCGACACGGTAGTGGTCTGGTTTGAACGAGACCACTACCCGCGAACCACTACCCGCGACACGGCGCGCAACGTCCAGCCAGCGAGTCGCGCCCAAGCCAGTCAGATCGGCCCCAGTCAGATCGGAACCGGTCAGATCGTGCCCGGCCAGATCGGCGGCAGTTCGCCGTCCGGATTCTTGAAATACCGTCCTCGATGCACCGTCCCGAGAATCCGGATGTCCTTCAACCCATCCGGCGCGCTCTCCATCGTTAACGGGTTCGCCGACAGGATCGCCAGGTTCGCCAGCTTCCCCGTCGTGACGCTGCCCATCGTCGTCTCCAGCCCGTACGCCCACGCGGCGTTCGTCGTGAACGCTTCGAGGCCCTGCTGAATCGTGAACGCCTCATCCAGCCCCATCACCGGCGGACACTGACTCGGATTCGCGTTCCGATACCAGGGCGGCTGCTGCACCCGACGCGTCTTCGCCACCCAGATCATGAACAGCGGATCCGGCGGCATCACCGGTGAGTCGCTGTGCAGCGTGACGTGCAAGCCGGCTTGCGCGGCCGACTTCGCGGCATAGAAGGGTGGCGTGCGCCCCAACACCTGCTGACACAGCGGCAGGCCGTAGAAATGCAGGTTCGGCGCGAGGAAACTGACGGAGGCATTGCCCAACGCCGCGAACGCCTTGATCGACGCCGCATCCATCATCGGCATGTGCAGCGCCACGTCCCGCAGATTGGGGGAGGGGAAGGCCTTCTGCGACTCGATGAACGACGTGAGCGTCATCTGCGTGGCGCCGGCGCCGTTGGTGTGGACAATGATCGGCAATCCGCTCTGATGCGATTGCGTGACGCGCTGGGTCAGATCGCTCTGCGACAGATCGGGCAGGCCGATGTACGGGTTCGCATACAGCGGCGGCACATACGGCGGAAACACGTTCGCGTAGGCGTCTTTCAGGAACGCCGTGTAGCCCTGCGGTGATCCGTCCGCGAAGGTCTTGACCGCCGGGACGAACAGTTTGGGGTTGTCGCCGAAGTCCTTCCGCGCCTTGAGCGCCAGCTCGATGATCTTGCTGAAGTTCGACTGCGTCGGATCGTAGGCGATGAGCGCCGATGTCACCGGATAGTCCGGATCCGCCGCGGCGATGGCATACAGCGCCATCAGCGCCGCCGTCGTCGCACCTTCCTGCGTCACCGTGTAGCCGTGCTTCGCGTACGTCCGCACGCCGCGAAGAATGCCCGCGGGACCGCTGATCTTGTCCTTGCTGATGATCGTGCCCTGGAAGACGCTCGCCGCCTTGAGCGCGAGATCCTCATTGAGCTGACCGTCCAACGCCAGCGCCGCCTCCTGCGTCGGGTTGATCAGCGGTGAGGTGCAGGAACTGGTCGCGCCAGGCGTCTGACAGATGTCGACCATCGTCAGAGCCGGCGAGTTGACGTAGGAAATGTGGCCGGATTCGCTGCTGACGTAGATGGGAATGCTGGTCGAGATCTTGTTGAGCTGATCCAGCGCCTTGCCGTTCTCGAAGTTCGGACACTGAAACCCGACTCCGCTGCAGCCAGGTGTCGGCCCGAGCCGCGACGGGTCATAGTTGAAGGCCAGCACCGGGGTCTTGTCGCCTTTGGCTTCGCGCTGTTTCACCACTGCCGTGATGCGCGCCAGCACATCGTCATGACTCTTGACGGGAATGAAGCACTTCTGCGGATCCGTCGGCGTCGTGCAACGCCGGTCACCAGGCAGCGGCTTGAACATGATGTTGATGGCAGAGACGTCCAGCCAGTTCGAGGGATCGTCGTAGTAGCCGTAGCCGGACGCGTGCGAGTGCGGATCGATGAATCCGGGAAGGATGGTGGCGTTGTTCTTCAGGTCGGTCATCACCGTGTTCGGCCCTTTGAGCGCGAGCACGGCAGCGTTCGTGCCAACGGCGGTGATCGATGGTCCTGTGATGGCGAGCGCCTGGGCTGTCGGCGTCGTTGGATCCATCGTGACGATGGTGGCGTTGTAGTAGATGGCGTCTGGCGGTGTCGCCGCTGGTTGCGGCGTAGCGAGTGAGGAGGAGGAAGCGGGCGAATATGAAGGGTCCTTGGTCACGCCCTCGCGAGCCGCGAGCGCAAGCGTGAGGACGGCGAGGATGCATCCGACGGTCAGCGATCCACCGATCGTGCGTTTGGACATACCCTTCCCTTGCCTTTCAAAGACAGACACGTGATTTGTGTCCACGGCAGATGGGGGAGTCCGTCGCGGTGGTCAGAGGGGCATCGCTGCAGGATGATGTCGGGGCCGGCGCCTCGCGCGCGGAGGCAACATCCAGAGCGTGCGAGCACCATCAAACACACCTCGGCCGCGAAGCGCAAGAACTCAAAGCGGCAGAGCTCGCAGATCTATATCTGTTTGAGTACCTGCTTGACGAGGTTGGATGGATTCTATGTACACGGAGACCTGCGCGCCGATCGGGTCCGCGCAGGCGATCGGCGACTCAATCGACGAGCAACGAACGGCCAACAACAATCGGCGCTCGACGCTGTCTGTCGGCTTCGCCGACGAACGCTGTGCGGTCAGCGGACGCGGAGGACGACCTTGCCCAGCACGTGTCCCTTCGCGAGCCGCCTGTGCGCGTCGGCGATATCGGTGAGCGGATAGATCGTATCGATCGGCACGTCCAGATGCGCGGCCTCGATGGCGCGATTGAGCCGCTGTAACTCACGAACACCCGGCGTGCGTCGAAGGCAACTCCCCTGATGCCTCGCCGCTTGCGCGGCGTCGGCTCGATGCCATTGGGATACGCGAGCCGTCCGCCGCGTCGAAGCGCGTCAAGACAGCGCGTCAACGCCGGTCCACCCGCGAACGCCAGCACCGCATCGACGCCATCCGGCGCAAAGCGGAATGCCGCGTCCCTGATGTCGTCCTTCTTTCCGTCGACCACCGCATCCGCGCCAAGACGCCGGACGAGCGCCAGACCGTCCTCTCCGGATGCCGTCGCCAGCACTCGCGCACCGCGCAGCCGGGCGAACTGGATCGCCAACGTGCCGACACCGCCCGCCGCACCGTGGACGATCGCACACTCGCCGCGTTCGAGCTTCAGCGCGTCATCAATCCCCTGCAGCGCCGTCAGACTCGTTGCCGGCATCGCCCCCGCCTCCATCATGTCGAGTCCAGCAGGAATCGGCGCAACCGACGTTGCCGGAACCGCGACGTACTCTGCGTAGAAGCCGCCCTTCGCATTCGCGAGACTGAACGCGTAGACGCGATCGCCAACCGCGAATCGCCGCACGCGCGATCCGATCGCCGCTACCGTTCCCGATCCGTCCGTTCCAAGGATGAGCGGCAACCTGGGTTTACGTCCGTCCGGTGTCCAGCCCTCACGCATGTCCACGTCCCAGCTCGCAACACCGGCGGCATGCACCGCAATCAGCACCTCACCCGGATCGAGCGTCGGCAGGGGACGCTCGCGAACCTTCAGTTGCGCGGGACCACCCACCTTTTCAACGATCGCTGCACGCATCACCGAAGGCAGTTCGCTCACGTGACCGCTCCGCACAGAAAGATCGGAACCCGCAGCGCGACGCACCGGGCGACCGCGACGAACGCCCCATCGCGTGTGAACACGCACCAGGCCGGCGATCCGAGTCCTGCTACTGCAGATACTTCTCGACAATCTCCGGTGGACGCAGATGCGCCTCGTCCGGATTCTTTCCAGCGTCACGCAGCGCCCGACGTTGACGCAGGAAGTCCCAGCATTGATCGAGCTCGACCCCGATCTGGGTGATGCGCTGACGATCCTTCTCTTCCAATCCTTCCTTGGCGTACAGACGCTGTTCTTCTTCAACGAGCTTCTCAATGTGATGGATCACACGAGTGTCCATGCTCGGCGCCATGACTCCCTCCGTTGACGTCCACTCCCGTCACTCCGTCCACACCATCCGGGTCGTTCGTGCTTCCATCGTGAACTTGTTGCAAGTTGGTGTCTAGAGAAACGCGCGAGTCGGTAGAGGCTCGGTCCTGATGATCCAGCCGAGGCTGACGCGCCTCAGCCTCAGCATTGATGGCGCGCCAGGCCTGATGCCGATGACACCGCGGTGGCGATCGCGGTCTCGTCAGAACGACGAGTGTGTCGGACGGTCAGGTGCTCGTCTCACCTCCACGGCGTCTCCGCGGGCAATGACGAGCCAGTCGACGAGATCCAGGAAGAGGCCGACCTCGACAACACCAGGGATCATTTTCAGCCAGCGCACCAGCGCGCCCGGATCGTCGATATCCGGACACACACAGTCGACAACCCACTGCCCATCGTCCGTCACAAACACGCCACCGCCGGTCATCCGGAGTTGCGCACGGATGCCGCGCGATGCGAGCGCGCCCGCGACTGCATGACAACCAAAGGGGACAACGGCAATGGGCAGCGGGAAACGCCCGAGGCGTTCGACCGGCTTGCGGGAGTCGACGGCAATGATGATGGTTTGGGATGCGGCGGCGAGGATGCGCTCTCGCACGAGCGCACCGCCGCCACCCTTGATCAGCCGATACGCCGGATCGACTTCGTCCGCGCCATCGATCAATACATCGATGTGCGAGACCTCACCGAAATCGACAACCCGGATGCCGGCGGCCTCGGCACGCTCCTGCGTGCGACGCGACGCCACCACGGTTGTCACGTCCAACGACTCCGTCGACACGCGCCGCGCCAGGACGTCGATGGCTCGGTCAACCGTGGATCCGCTACCGAGCCCCAGCATCATGCCGGATTCCACGAAGGCGACCGCTCGCGTGGCCGCATTCAGTTTTTCCTGCTGTATCTTCGCCTCTTCGACTGAGGACGGATCCACCCGCCACCTCCCGTGTCCGTGCGCGTTTTCAGACGGCCGTGGACGCAGCGAACCCGCGGTGCGGTGCGCAGGCGATGGCCGCCGTCGCGCATGGTACCGTCATTGTCGCAGGTCTGCGTCGCAACGCGTGATAAGGTTGAGTCACCTGCGCGGAGCGTCCGGAGCCGAATTGACGCCCTGCCGGCGGCTCGGGCCGACGGGAGGAGGGCGAGCGAAGCGGCGTCGGCGCTTGCTTTTTTGCGTAGGGCGTTCTACGTTGTGCGTTGAGTCCACACATGATCCCAGACCTTGAGCGTCTCATCCAGTTACAGCGCGTAGACCGGGAGGTAGATACGCGCCGGAAAGTACTGGCCGACCTGCCGTCCGTCCTGGGAGCGCTCGATCAGCGCATGGCGGACCGACAGGCCGACGTCACCACTGCCCGCCACGCCCTCTCCGAAAACCAAGCCGCCCGCAGAGCCATCGAAAAAGACCTCGCCGTTGTCCAAGGTCGCTTGACCAAGTTCAAAGACCAGTTGATGGAAGTCAAGACGAACAAGGAATACGTCGCCATGCAGCACGAAATTGCCATGGCGCAGGAGGGGGTCAGCGGCTTCGAGGACAAGATCCTCGAATTGCTCGTCCAGAGCGACGAACAGGATGCGGCGATCAAGTCGGCGGAACAGCAGTTGAAGGACGAGCAGCAGAAGGTGGGCGAGGAACGGCGGTTGCACGAGCAGGGGGCGGTGAGGCTCCAGAAGGAGCTGGACGCCCTGATGGAGGAGCGGACGCGCATCCTCGGTGAGCTGACGCCGGCCTCGATCGCGCTGTTCGACCACGTGGCAAAGCAGCGTAAGGGCTACGCCGTGGCCGAAGTCCGCGACGGCCACTGCATGGCCTGCCAGGTGCGCCTGCGTCCGCAGGTTGTCAACGAAGTCCGCCGCGGCGACCGCCTGTTGCAATGCGATAGCTGCCAGCGCATCCTGTTCGTCTTCCCGACGCCGCCGGCAACCGCACAGTCCGGCGCCAGCACCGACGCGGCACAACCCGCGAGCGCCAGTTCCACCTCTACCCGCTGACGGCTGCTCTACGAGATCGATACCGTCGCCACCGCAAGGCTCTCGACCGGTAGCAGCGAATTCGATCGCGTCCTCGGCGGCTGGTGGTGCCGGGTCGTTGCGCTCCTCGCCGCGACATTCCCCGTCCCCAGGCGATCGCCTTGACGGTCTCAGGGCACGCCTCCGCAACGCGCGGCTTGCCCGATCGCGGAAACTCGCGGCGACAGTTCCACCCGGGAGCGCTGTCCGATCCCCGATTCCCGATCGTATCCCCCGGGACCGCGCGATCGCATCGTGCGCGACACCACCGCCGCCTCCTGCGGTTGCAGGCACGCCGCCAGATGGACCGCCCCGCGCCGACCGCGGTTCGTGACGTCATTCGCCTTGGCGCCAGCCGCGTTGTCGAACCACTGCCTGCCGTTCGCGAATCACATGCACGGCATCGACGCGATCGGAGCGCCGCTCCGCTGCAATCCGTCCACCCTGTGCACCGCCGTTGCGCGCGGCGCGTAGTCGGCGCGAGTCCTGCTACACTTTCACGGCGTGATTACGGCATACACGGATGGCGGCTCGCGCGGGAACCCTGGTCCCGCTGGTTACGGCGTGCTGGTGCAGGATGAGGACGGCGCGACGATCGTCGAGTTCAAGGGTGCGTTGGCAAAAGACGACGAATAACGTCGCGGAGTATGAGGGGCTGCTCGCGGCGCTCGAGTTCGCGGTCACACATCAGCATCGCCGGTTGCGCGTCCGTTCGGATTCGCAGTTGCTGGTGCGACAGATGCTGGGCGAGTATCGCGTCAAGCACCCGGGACTGCAGCCGCTCTACGAACGCGCCTGTCAGTTGGTCGCCAGACTCGATCGCGTCACCTTCGAGCACGTCCGCCGCGAGCAGAACGCACACGTCGACCGCCTCGCCAATGAGGCCATGGACGAGGCTGAGAAGGCCGTCCACGCCTGAACGGTAACCGCCGTTACCATCGGCTGCGCAATCGCATCCGCTCCACCGGACGATCGTCTTCGCATGTTCGCGAAGGTTCGCACGTGCGCGGAGGATCGCGCCGCCGCACGCATCCCCCTTCCCATCGACAGCCGTCAGACGGCTCGAATGACACCCGCCATACGTCCGGCGGCCGCTCCCTCGACACGATAGGAGTGCAGGTGCGCAACGTGCGTTGCCGTGCAGAGCCTCGCGATGTGGATGTTCTCGAGCAGGACGCCCGCGTTCACCAGTTGATCGGACGTCGCCTGCCACATGTCCAGCTTCAATCGATCGCCCCGATCCGGCCTGAACCATCCCGCCACCATCGCCCCGGGATACGCATTCAGCATCGCTTCACGCACGTCCGGCCCGACCTGATAACAACACGGTCCGATGCTGGGTCCGACCGCGGCAACCAGCGTTTCCGGAAGGACGCCATGCGTACGCGACAGCGCCTCAATCGTCCGGGCCACAATCCGCGACGCCGATCCCCGCCAGCCAGCATGCGTCGCCGCAACGACACCCGTCCGCCGATCCGCCAGCAATAACGGAATGCAGTCCGCCACCTGCACCACCAGCGCAACACCACGCCCCGCCGTCATCAAGGCATCCGTCGTTGGACGTTCTGCCGCAACGGTGGTTGACACGGACGGCACCTCAAAGACGTCCGCGCCGTGAACCTGCGTCATCCGCCAGAGGTTCCCGGACGCAACGCCGATTTCCCGCGCCACCATGTCCCACCCGCGCGCCACTTCCTCAACTCCACCCTTCAGCGACACTCCCCGTATCGTGAAGAAGTGCCGCGCCACATTGTCCAGCGCCACACACTGCAGCACGGGCCCCCAGGATGCTTGTGTCCATCGGAAACTGCCGGTAGGCTCAGGAAGAGACGTCATCATGAACATTATCGGCCTGGGACTCGACATCACCGAAATCTCTCGCGTCCAGAGATTGCTCGACCGCTACGGCGAGCGATTCGAGAAACGCATCTTTACGGATCACGAGATCGCGTACTGCCGGCGCAAGCGCAAGACCGCCGCTTCGTCCTACGCCGCCCGCTTCGCCGCAAAGGAGGCCGCGATGAAGGCCCTGGGAACAGGCCGCGCATTTGGCGTGCTCTGGCGCGACGTCGAGGTCTTCCGCACGTACGGTCCACCGCAACTGCGGTTCCACGGCGGCGCTGCCCGCCGTTTCGCGTCAATGGAAGGCACCCGCACCCTCGTCACGCTGACACATTCCAACGACACCGCAATGGCCCAGGTCATCCTGATCGGGCCCTGATGACCGTCGCCTCTGGTTGCTCTCCGATCGCGTTGTCGTTCGTCTTGCCAACCGAAGGTCACGGCAGTTTGAGGGGCATCCGCTCCAGCTCCTGATACTCCTCCAGGAGCTCCGCCGAGATGTTCTGCAGCAGGTGAAGCCGCCCTTCGAGCCGGCGCATGACACCGAGACGCTGCACGTCGCTCTCGACCGACCCGATGTCGCTGACGCCCACCAGAAATTCGTTCTGCATCTGGACGTACACCCGCTGCGTCTCGTAGACACCCGCCGCCTCGACGAGCCACGCAAAGTCCATGAGCTGCGGCGCGTCCGTCGACTGCGCCGCCTGCCAGGCCGCACTCGAGAACTGCGCCAGCGATAAGCCGGTCGTCAACTCAGAGATCCGCCCCGTCGATAAGGCCTGAATCTGCACTGACAACCGCTTCAGACCAGCCTCATTGCTCTTTCGCGTACTCTCCAGTTCCGCACGGTTGGCGCGAATCTCGTGAACGATAGTCTGCTGCGCACGCGAAGCCGCCGCCCGCCGCGCCCTGTTCTCACGCCACTCGTCCACCGCCAGCGCCAGCAGGACCGCAAAGACCACCGACGCCGCTTCGAGAAGAATCTCCGGCAGCTTCTCCCGAAGCCGCCGCCACACAGGCACGCGCGCCTCGCGCTCCTGCTCCGACTGCCGCACTGCGTCCATCGTGTCCATGAGATCACATCCAGGCGACCACATTCGTCACGGCCGAGAAGAGCTTGCGATGTGCCGCCTGGCCGGAATTCTCGCACGGATGCCAGCCACGCCGCCACGCAGACGACCGATAGCTCTCATCGGACAACTATCCCCAATTCCACCAGGATGGAATCACGAACCATCGACCTGAATTCCCTCTCTCCGCACTTCGCGTTCGCACGACGCACAGCCGATTCACGTCTATCGAAGCACCTCCACTCCACACACGCCGACAAGATGCGCACGCGGCACTCACGGCAACGTCCGTTACTCGACGTCGCTCGTGACGAATCGACGCATTCAGGCGCATTCTCTCGCGTTGCACCCGATCGCCACCGCTCTCGGCGCAACCATGCTTTCCTCTTCCCACTCCTCTCTCTCGAGCCACTCCATCGCCCTCCTTCTCTCCTTCTCCTAACCCGCGTCTTTTCTTTCACATCCACGGTCCTTCTTCTTCCCTCTCTTTCCGGCATGTCCTCTGCACTAGGAGAGGTCGGCCACTGCGTGTCGATCTGAAGATGGCAGCGGGGCGCCAGGCGTGGTGGAGGCGTGCGTGACGCTGAGGATTGTGCCGAGTGTGGGTGTGTTGCCGGTAGGGAAGCTTGCGGACGTGGAAGTGTGGTTCGACCAACAGGAGGGAGTGCTGGACGGATTGAAGCTGGTGGGGTTCGCGGTGTGGGAGCGGCGTGGCAAACAGGCCCGGAGTGTCACCTTTCCGGCGCGCCAATTTTCGGTCAACGGAGGAAGGCGCACATTCGCGCTGCTCAGACCGGCAGAAACTGCAACGGCTGGAGAGCGGCTGCGCCAGAGGATTCTCGAAGCCTATGCGGAACACCAAGAACGCGAGGTCACGACACAATAGCGGCCGTGGTCACGGCAAGGCGCGGCCGACGCGCCGCGAGGTGCAGCGGACGGAAGAGGGCCTTCGACAGCGGATGGATCGCTGGTGGAAACGATCGCTGCAAGCGGGTGCGTCCGGCACGCCTGCCGCGGATCAGCCGTCGGCGGCGTCATCCGCGCCGATCTCCGTCACGGGCCCCGGCACGACACCGTACTTCCCCGTGACGTCCGAACGCCCGCCGGAACCGGCGATTCGTATGCCTGATGTGGTCAAGCCTCGGCGGCCGCGCCTCGTGATTCGAACGCGACCCTCGCGTGGCAAGTAAATCGAGCGCCGAACCGATCGACGAGACGAATCAACGGGAAGATCGGCAAGAAGAAAGGAGAAGCCGTGATGGCGAAGAACAGAACGGGATGAGAGCGGTGAACCTGCGTCGAGGCCTGCTACAGGACGGGGATCAGGTGTTCGTTCTCGCGTGCGCGTTTGGGCGGAAGGGTCCATTCGGCCTTGAGGGCCTTCTCGAATTCGCTGCGGAAGAACGTCTGCTTCATGCCGCCGTCGATGATGTCCCAGGGAAGGAGGGCGTCGGCCCGGCGGTCGCGGAAGATGAAGAAATCGGCGTCGACGTTGGTCTCGGCGACGGCGGCGCGCCAGTTACCGCCGTTGCGCTCGGCCGCGACGATAGCGGGAGCGACGCGGCGGTCGCCCAGGGAAAGGAGGGCTTGATAGTACGAATGGCGTTCGGACTTGATCGTGAAATAGACGTTATCGACGTCTGACATCAGGCGGCGGAGGTGTTTCACCTTCCGATCTGTCAGGGCGATGTCCTCCATCGGCAGCCACTGATACGCGGTCCCGGGTTTCGGGATCAACGGATTCACGCTGCCGATGATGCGACCGACGTGGCCGCGGGCTTTCCCGTAGCGCATCATGCGCTCGCGGATCTGCAATGTCAGATCGCGAATGCTCTGGAGGTCCTCGTCTGTTTCGGTGGGGAGACCGATCATGAAATACAGCTTCAGGTTCTGGATGCCGCTCGCGAAGATCAGCTCGCTGCGGTCGAGGATTTCCTCATTCGTGACCGTCTTGTTGATCACGCGGCGCAGGCGGTCGGAGCCGGTTTCCGGGGCGATGGTCAGCGTGCGTTCGCCGCTCGACTGCAGGAGGCCCACGATCGTCGGCGTGAGATCGTCCAGGCGCAGTGAGGCGGGGCTGATCGAATAGCCCATCTCCGACAGATTGCTGAGGATGTGCTCGATGTCCGGGTGATCGCACAACGCGATGGACACGAGGCCGGTGCGGTTCGAGTACCGCTTCGCCTTGCGGGCCAGGTCGAGGATGCGTTCTGTGGGGAAGGCGCGGACGGGCAGGTAATTGTAGCCGGCCCAACAGAAGCGGCACAGATTGGCGCAGCCGCGGACGACCTCGATCAGAAAGCGGGAGCCGAACTCGGTGTCCGGCGTGAACAGCGTCGTGTGTGGCGGATCGAGATGTTCGGTGGTCTTCACTGCCGCCTTGCGCACGACGGCGGGAGCGGGTGCGCGGGGTTCGAGGGCGGCGAGTGTGCCGTCTGGCGCGTATCGCGGCTCGTAGAACGAGGGGATGTAGAAGCCTCGTTTCTCGGCGAGCGATGTCAGCAGGCCTTGTCGGCTGGTCGCGGCGGACATGGCCTCGATGAAGTTCTGGATCAGGGCTTCGCCCTCGCCGGCGGCGATGACGTCGGCGAAGGGGGCGAGGGGTTCGGGATTGACGAACGTGACGGCGCCGCCGATCAGGACGAGTGGATGTCCTGGGGAACGTTCGGTGGCGTAGATCGGCAGGCCGGCGAGGCGGAGCATTGAGACGACGTTCGTGTAGTCCCACTCGAAAGAGATGGAGAACGCGAACACGTCGAAGTCGGAGATGGGGGTCTGCGACTCGAGGGAGATCAGCTTTGTGCTGGCTTGGAGTTGTGAGGCGAGTTCCTGCTTTGGGGGCAGGAAGACGCGTTCACAGACGACGTCCTCGTGGGCGTTGAACAGACGGTAGATCGTCTGGAACCCGAGGTTCGACATGCCCACGAAGTAGGTATTGGGAAAGCACAGGGCGATGCGTAGACGATTGGCGTGTGGCTTCTGGACGAAGCCGACCTCACGGGCCAAGACGCGGCGAGCGTTCTCGCGGAGAACCTGAGCTTTCATGGAAGATCAACAGCGGTAGTGTGTGTGGCCGAGGGAGGGCTTTCACCATGTCTGCGGCAACACCGGCACCGACGAGCGCCGTCCGCCTTCTGCACTTGAGGCGGCGGCGGTCGCGAGTGCCTTGGATTTGGCTAGTCTACCACGTCGATCCGAAACCCAGGCGGCAGCGTCAGCCTTCCTGTCGGCGAAGGAAGGCTGGGACGTCGAGTGCGGACGTCGACTCGTCTGTCACCGAGCTGCCGCCGGTGCCGGCTGAACCGGACGCGGATGAAGGCATGTCCAGCGTGGGGCGGCGGGAGATGGCGATGCGTCCTCCGCCGCCGCCAACGGCGACGCGGTCGACGGATGCGTCCTGACGCCAGGCGGTGTAGTGCTGGAGGTCGACGGGCGTCTGGTGGGGCGTGGCGACGGACTTCACGTCGGGGCGATCGAAGCCGGTGGCGATTACGGTGATCTTCACTCGGCCTTCCATATGGGGATCGATCACGGCGCCGAAGATGATATTCGCGTCCTCGTGAGCGGCTTCCTGGATGATGGTCGAGGCCTCGCTGACTTCGATGAGCGAGAAATCGGGGCCGCCCGTGACGTTGATGATGACGCCGCGGGCGCCCTTCACCGAAGCGTCCTCCAGCAATGGGCTGGAGATGGCGCGGTTGGCGGCCTCGACGGCGCGGTTCTCGCCTTCGGCGAGGCCGGTGCCCATGATCGCGAAGCCCATGCCGGACATGATTGTCTTCACGTCGGCGAAGTCGAGATTGATCATGCCGGGCACGAGGATCAGATCCGAAATGCCTTGAATCGCCTGACGCAGGACGTCATCGGCGGCGGCGAAGGCATCTGGCAGGGGCGTGCGTCGATCGATCGTTGCCAGCAGGCGTTCGTTCGGGATCGTGATCACCGTATCCACGGCGTCGCGGAGCTCTGACAACCCGCGTTCCGCCGATGTAAACCGTCGTTTGCCTTCGAACTTGAAGGGGCGTGTGACGACAGCGATGGTGAGGGCGCCGAGCTCGGTGGCGAGTCCTGCGATGACTGGGGCGGCGCCGGTGCCGGTGCCGCCACCGAGGCCGGTGGTGACGAACACCATATCGGCGTCGGACAGGACCTCGATCAGCTTATCGGTGTCCTCCAGGGCGGCGCGGCGGCCGATGTCGGGGTCGGCGCCGGCACCGAGGCCTTTCGTCAGCTTCGCGCCGATCTGGATGCGTGTGGGGGCGGCGTTCTGGGCGAGCGCCTGCATGTCGGTATTCGCGACAATGAACTCGACGCCTTCGAGGCCGGAGCGGACCATGCGATTCACGGCGTTGCCGCCGCCGCCGCCGACGCCGATCACCTTGATTCGTGCGCCTGCGCGCATCTCCGCTTCCAGCTTCAGCCGGAGCGGTTCCGTTGCGTCGCTTGTGCCCAAGCTGAAGGAACCAGTAGGCCTCATCAGGCTCTTATCGTCCATTCTTTCCTCCGTCGCCGCCACTCTATGAAATCAATCGCTGTAAACGACTGGTTACAGGAACTCTCGGAACAGGCCTCGCAGGCGCACGGCCACGCGTCCGAGCGCGCCGCCGACTGGGGTCCGTACTTCCTCTGCGTAATTGCGATGTGCGTACATCACCAGACCCACTGCGGTTGCGAACTCTGGGCTCTGGACGTGATCGATCAGCCCGCCGACGCCGGTCGGGTAGCCGCGGCGGATGGGCAGATCGAAAATCTGTTCTGCGATTTCGGCCATTCCGTCGAGCATGGCGCCGCCGCCGGTGAGGACCAGGCCGGAATTGAGCGAGCGATCGCAACCGGCGTTGCGGATCTCGTCCCAGAGGAGATGGAAGATCTCCTCTGCGCGGGGCTGCAGGATCTCCGACAGCACGCGGCGCGGCATCACTCGTGGTTTCCGGCCGCCGACGCTGGCCACTTCCATCGTTTCGTCATCGCCCACCATGGTGGACAGTGCGCAGCCTGCGCGGCGCTTGATGCGTTCGGCGTCGGGGACGGGGGTTCGGAGGCCGACGGCGATATCGTTCGTGAAATGGTCGCCGCCGACGGCGACGACACCTGTGTGCCAGACGCTACCGCGTTCGAAGATGGCGATATCGGTGGTGCCGCCGCCGACGTCGACGAGGGCGACGCCGAGATCCTTCTCGTCCTTGGTCAGGACCGATTCAGCGGCGGCGAGTTGGCCCAGCGTGGTATCCAGGACGGTGACGCCGGCGCGGTTGACGCAGGCGACGAGGTTCTGGGTGGACGAGGCGCTGCCGTTGACGATGTGGACGTTGACTTCGAGGCGGGCGCCTGTCATGCCGACGGGGGCGCCGATGCCGTCTTGTTCGTCGACGACGAAGTCCTGTGGGAGGACGTGGATGATCTCGCGTCCGCTTGGCAGGGTCACGGCCTTGGCGGCGTCGATGGCGCGGCGGACGTCCTCGCGGGTGATCTCGCGGGTCTTGCCGGCGACGGCGACGACACCGCGGCTGTTCAATCCGTTCATGTGGGCGCCGGAGAGGCCCAGGTGGACGGCGTCGATTTCGATGCCGGCGGTGAGCTCAGCCTCTTCGAGGGCTTTCTTGATGGACTCGACGGCCGCGTCGAGATTGACCACGACACCGCGGCGGATCCCGCGCGAATCGGCGACGCCGACGCCGATGATGTCGAGGGCGCCATCATCGCGGGCCTCGCCGACGATGGCGGCAACCTTCGACGTGCCGACATCGAGCCCTACCAGATATCGTTCTCTACTGGGCACACACCCTCCGTCTCACCACGCCCTTGTTCCTGCATCAGGAACGGCTTCATCTCATTCGTTCCGCTCGTCTCGCTACTGGCGAGAGGTCTTGCTCGTGTTGGCCGGCTTGGGAATCGCCAGGGGTGGCCGTTGGCGATCGCCGACGGGCCGGACGAACACGCGAGACTCAAAGCGCAAATCCACGTAATCGATCGCCGAGACCTTCGCGCGCAGCGTTGGCGCGAGGTCGAGATACGACTGGAGGCGATCCGCGAACGAATCGCGTCCGAGGTGTACGCGAGCGGCGTCATCCCCGAGCAGCACAATCGCATTGTCCGGGCTCGAGACATCCACCTGCGACACGCGGCCGGACAACTCGGGTCGGCCGCGGAGGTCTTTGAGGACGGCTGCTGCGAGCAAGGCGCGCTGCTCGTCCACCAGCAGGCCGTTGCCGGAGGACGGGCCTGCGTGGAGGCCGTCGATGATCGGCAGATCGAAATGTGCGTACCGTGGACCGTACTCGTCGATGATGACGCCGTCCGTGCTGACGAGAAACAGGTCGCCGCGCAAGCGGCCGATGCCGAGCGGTTCGCGTTCGCCGATGGCCACTTCCAGCGTCGACGGCAGCACGCGGCGCAGGCTGGCATCCTTGATCCAGGGCGAGCGGAGCAGGCGTTCGCGCCAGCCGTCGAGGTCGGCGCGCAGGATATTCGTGCCGGGGAGGCCGGTCAGCAGCTTCATCACCTGTGCGGACGACAGTTGCCGGTTCCCTTGAATCTGGACGCGCCTGATCGTCAACGACGGCGTCGACGTCAACGTGGTCAGGACGTAGTGCGTCCCGTAGATCAATGCCGCCAGACCCAGCACTGCCTTCGTGGACGACACGACCCATGCCTTCCACGAGCGGCGTCGGCGTGGTGCCTGGACGCGTGCGCGCTTGAAACGTTTGTCCGCTGGCGCTTTTACCGGCATGTCATGCCCTCGCGTCCTCGCGGACGGTGCGGTGGCGCAGGCCGTCCAGAATCTGGGGACCCGCGGTGCCGATCGAGCCCGCGCCCAGGGTGATGATGAGATCGCCCGGCTGGCTCAAAGCGACAACCGCGGTCGGCACGTCCGTGACGGCAGGCACCACGTGTACCGGGGCCTGGCACGTGCGTCGGATTTCTTCGGCCAGGGTCTCGATGGTGATGCCTGGCAGTGGCTCTTCGCCGGCGGCGTAGATGTCGGTCAAGACGATGAGGTCGGCGGCGGAGAGGGAGCGGCCGAACTCGCGGAGCAGGTCGCGCGTCCGTGTGTATCGGTGTGGCTGGAAGGCGACAACGATACGTTGGGGATTGCTCGTGCGCGCGGCGGCCAGCACGGCGGCGATCTCGGTCGGATGGTGTCCGTAGTCGTCCACCACCGTGACCTCGTCTATCTGACCGAGGACATCGAAGCGGCGTTCTGCGCCCTTGAAATCGGCGAGGGCGCGAGCGACGACGTCGAACGGCACGTCGAGTTCGAGGCCGACGGCGACGGCGGCGAGGGCGTTGCGCAGGTTGTGGCGTCCGGGCACGCGCAGGCGGAGGTGTCCGAGCGTCTCGTGTGTGTTGACAGAGGGATCGGCCGCGCGCTTGCGGACGGTGACCGTGCAGGAACCGCCGAACGGTTCGAGCGTGACGTCCTGGCCGACGAGGTCTGCGTCTGACCGGTCAAGGCCGTACCGCACCACGCGGCGGCTGACTCGCGGCAGCAATGTTCCCAACCGCTCATCGTCTGTGCAGGCGATGACAGCGCCGTAGAAAGGAACCTTATTGGCGAACTCGACGAACGCATCCTGAACGCGCGCAAAGGTCTGGTAATGGTCGAGGTGTTCCTCGTCGATGTTCGTAATGATCGCGATCGTCGGCGACAACTTGAGGAACGAGCCGTCGCTCTCGTCGGCTTCCGCCACCATGTACTGACCGCCTCCGAGACGCGCGTTGCTGCCGAAGGCACTGAGCTTTCCGCCGATGACGGCGGTGGGGTCGAGGCCTGCGCGTTCGAGGACGAGCGCGGTCATTGACGTGGTGGTGGTTTTGCCGTGGGCGCCGGCGACGGCGATGCCGACGCGGAGGCGCATCAGTTCCGCGAGCATTTCGGCGCGCGGAACGACGGGGATCTGGCGCGAGCGGGCTTCGAGCACCTCGGGATTGGAGGGACGAACGGCGGAGGAGACGACAACGACATCGGCGGCGCCGATATTGGCGGCGTCATGGCCTTCGGACACACGAACGCCGAGCGATTCGAGGCGTCGGGTCACGTCTGTGGCCTTGGCGTCCGAGCCGCTGACGGCGTATCCGAGATTGGCGAGCAGTTCGGCGATGCCGCTCATGCCGCTGCCTCCAATCCCCACGAAATGAATGTGTCTCGTCCGGCCTAACACGATGTTTGTTCGATCCCTCGCCCCGTTGTGTGTCGCTGTGCTTTCCAGTTGGCGTCCGGTTGGCGCCCGGTCATCACCGCGGCGCTGAGTGCTTCGACTACGTCCGTCGACTGAACAGCGGTGTGCCGCCATCGTCCCGCTGCGCGCGACGTGCCCATCTGTCCGTGACGCGATCGCCAGAAACGCACCGCGCTTATCTGGCATCTGCCGCTCGCGCGCGGCACCGTGCATCGAGAGCCGGTGTCGGCACTGGCAGCGAGCAGCGGCAACGCGGCGGTGCGTCCCTCGATGCCTACTGCACCCGGCGGCGCCTGCTGCCCGGCGGCGACGGGCCGGCGTCTGTGACGTCCGTCTGCGCGGCGCGAGAATGCTCGCGGTGCAAGCCGCCTCGGTCGCCGGGGCTGGACGACCGGCGATCTCAGTCGTTCGTGCCGGCGAGTGTCAGCAGGCGATCGACGATGCGCTCTGCGGCGTCGGGTCTGGCGAATGCGCGGACGGCCGTAGCCATCTTTGCGCGTTGGTCGTCTGCGTCCAGCAGCGCCAGCATCCGTGTCGCGAGCGTCTCGCCGGTGAGATCGCGCTGTTCCAGTATGTCGGCGGCGCCCTTCGACGCGAGCGCTTCGGCGTTCTTGCGCTGGTGATCGTCGGCCGCTGTCGGCAGCGGGATCAGCAATGCCGCCCGTCCCGACGCCGCGATCTCCGCCAGCGTCGTCGATCCCGCCCGCGAGACGATCAGGTTCGCCGCTTTCATCTCCTCGTCCATGTTCTGAATGAACGGTTCGACGCGGGCGGACAACCCGGCGACCCGATAGGCGTTCCGCACCAGTTCCACATCCCGTTCACCCGTCTGGTGCGTGAGCGTGAAGGTGGTAGCAGCACGGGCCAACTGCGGCGCTGCTTCCACCATGGCCATGTTGATCGCGTGCGCGCCCTGGGAGCCGCCAAAGACCAGCACCCTCCTCGCCCCACGGGGTTCTTCCGTCGCGTGCAGGAACTCGGGGCGGACGGGGTTCCCGCTCACGAATGCAGTCGGACCGAACAGCGCCGCGGTGCCTTCATACGTCACGGCCGCGGCGGACACCACACGAGCCAGCGATCGATTCGTGAATCCGGGCTGCGCGTTCTGCTCATGCACCAGCGTCGGCACGCCGCGCAGCGCGGCCAGCAGCACAATCGGACCAGAGCTATAGCCGCCGACGCCGACGACCACCGACGGACGTCGACGCGTGATGACGCGCCAGGCGTCCAGTCCGCTGAGCGGCAGCGTCGCGACGCCGTTGACGAGGGCGACTGGCGACTTGCCCTTCAGCCCGAGGCTGCGAATCGTATCCAGCTCGAAGCCTTCGCGCGGGACGGCTCGCGCTTCGATGCCGCGTGCGGTTCCCGCGAACGACACGCGCGCGTCCGGCCGGCGCCGCAAGATCTCGCGTGCAATCGCGATGCCTGGAAACAGATGTCCGCCCGTGCCGCCACCGGCGATCACCACGCGCAGTGGCTGCTGGGATATCGCCATCGTGTTTCGACTCGGAATCTACGCAATCTTCGGTCTGCAGGTGCTCGGACCACGCCGCGCGCGGACGTGCATCATCGATGTTCTCGCGAAGGCCCCTCATGCCTCCGCCGTCGTGTGTTGCGACACGTTGAGCAAAATGCCTATGGACAACATGCTGATCAGCATCGACGAGCCGCCAGAGCTGACGAACGGCAGCGGCAGTCCTTTGTTCGGCAGCACGCCGAGCACCACGCTGATGTTGATCAGCGCTTGCGCGGCGACGATTGCCGTCAGCCCTAACGCTAGAAACGCACCGAAGCGGTCCTGTGTACGCGTCGCGATGCTATACCCGCGCCAGGCGATCACGATGAAGGCGGCGAGCACCAGGGTTGCGCCGATCAGGCCGAACTCCTCGGAGATGACGGCGTAGATGAAATCCGTCTGCGGCTCCGGCAGGAAGCTCATTTTCTGCTGTCCGCGCATGAACCCGCGTCCCAGCAGGCCGCCGGTGCCTACCGCCAGCAGCGATTGGATGATCTGAAAGCCGTCGCCGAGCGGATCTTTCCACGGGTTGATCCAGCTCTCGATGCGGTTCAACCGGTACTCGTGCGTCATCACCAGCGCGATGAACGCGGGCACCATCGCCACGCCGAGGCCGACGATGTAGCGATAGCTGAGACCGGCCACGAAGATCAGGATGCTGGTCACCACCACGAGGAAGACGGTTGTCCCGAGATCCGGCTGCAGCAGGATCAGTCCTGCGAGTGGGCCGAGCACCAGCGCAATCGGCAGGAGGACGGCCTTGATCTCGTTGACGCGTTCCATGCGTCGTGCCAGGAGATCCGCGACGAACAGCACCATCACGAGCTTGGCCAGCTCGGAAGGCTGGACGCCGATCTGCCCTACGCCGAACCAGCGACGGCTACCGTTGATGACGGGAGCAAAGAACAACACGAAGATCAGCGACACCGCCACCACCGCCAGGGCGGACCAGATGACGAACGGCTGCTGATAATCCCGATAGTTGATGCGCATCGTCACAGCCATCAACAAGAAGCCGACCAGCACCCACGTCGCCTGCTTGAACAGGAAACGGCTGACATGCCAGTCGCGCTGCAGCGCCATCGCCGCCGACGCGCTGCAGACCATGACGGCGCTGACGCACACCAGGAACAGCACCGCCATGAACAGAATCTTGTCTGACTTCAGCTTGCGAGCCATGCTGACCGTTTGCTCTCTTCGAGTCTGCTACCTACTGCCTACCAGCCGCATCCATCGCCACTGCGTGGAGGTGATGGCGGCGACGTCGTCTCTCGTCGCGATATGACCGTTCGGCATATCGACTCGGTACCGCTCCGCTGACGCCGTCGACTCCGCGTCCCGATGACCTCGCGGTCTCGCCGCTCACTGGACTCGTGGCGTTGTCCGTATGCGGGACAATCGCGGCGGCCCTAAAGGTTTTGCGTCCTGCACCCGAAACGTGGGCTGCGAGCGCAAAGGTGAGCAGTCAGCAGTCATCAGTCCGGCTGGGGGAGAAGACACCAACCTCGCAGGCCGGGGCAGCCTGCGTTCCCAGCGGTCAGCTCTTCACCGCCACAATCAGACTGATGACTGCTCACTCCTCACACATTCACGACCATCGCCACATCCACGTCCTGGAACACCTACTCCCGCGACCACGCCTTCCCTGAATTGCACGCCGTCGCACAAGGCGGCAGCGGCAGTTCTACTCGTCCGGCTTCGCCCGGCTTCCACTCGCCGGCTTCGACAGGCGCTCAGCGTCTCGCCGTTGCTTGAGCGTTCACCGCGTTCACCGGCGCGGACGCCGGTTCACTGCTCGCGCGTCCGCTGGACGTCTGACGCCAGACCGCGGACCGCTTCCTTGAACCGCCGACCGCGTTCCGCGTAGTCGCGGAACATGTCGAAGCTGGAACACGCTGGCGCCAGCAGCACCGTGCCGCCGGGCTCGGTGCTCGCAAACGCGAGCCGCACCGCGGCGTCGAGCGTCTCCGCGTCCCGCACATCCACGACGTCGTCCAGCGCTTCGTGAAACAGCGCTTGCGACTCGCCGATCGCCACCACCGTCGCCTTGCGCTCCTGCAGCGGCATCCGCAGACGTCGCAGATCACCGCCCTTGAACCGGCCGCCCATGATCACGGACAGGCCGCTGTCGACGCTTTCGATCGCGCGCTCCGCCGCTTCCACGTTCGTGGCCTTCGTGTCATTGACGAACCAGACACCCGAAATTTCCATCACCGGCTCGAACGCGTGCTCCAACCCCGTAAATCCTTCGATAGCTGACTGCATCACCTGCGGACGCACGCCCAGCAAATCCGCCACGGCCACCGCCGCCAGCACGTCGGTCCACAGATGACGCCCGAGAACGTGGACCGAGGACAGCGGCAGCAGCGACTCGTCCGCGCCCTGCGTGCGCCGCGCGATCATCGAGCCCGCAATCACAATCCCGTCGCGAATGCTGCCGGACGCGCTGATCTCCACGCGCCGCGCCCGCGCCTCCCGCGCCAGATTGAGCGCGCCCACATCGTCCGCGTTCACCACGGCCCAGTCCTGCTCGCGCTGATTCGCGAAAATCCGCTTCTTCGCGGCGGCGTACTCCTCGACCGTCGCGTGCCGATCCAGATGATCCGGAGAAAAATTCAGCATCACCGCAATAGACGGACTGAACGTCTCCGTTGTCTCCAACTGGAAGCTGCTGACTTCGACGACGTGGATCGTGTCCGGCGTCGATTGATCGACCTGGGCGCTCAACGGCACGCCGATATTCCCGCCCACCAGCGCCTTCGCGCCGCTCTCCTTCAAGATCTGTCCGATCAACGTCGTCGTCGTCGACTTCCCCTTTGTACCGGTGACCGCCACCACGCGGCCCTTCAGCCATCGCGACGCCAGCTCGATCTCGCTGATCACAGGCACGTCGGCCTCGCGCGCAGCGGCGACGAGCGGCTGGTTGTACGGCACGCCTGGGCTGACGACGATCAGATCCGCCTTCATCAACGTGTCGGCGCGATGCTCGCCGAGCTCGAGCTGGACGCCGGCTTCGCGAAGCCGCGACTCGTCCGCCAACGCTGGTTCGAGATCCGTCAGAATCACGCTTGCCCCACGGGATACCAGCAACTCCGCCGCCGCCACGCCACTGCGCGCGGCACCAACCACGACGACCCGCTGTCCATCCACAGAAAACGCCACGTCCGATCGCCCCTCACCGCAGCTTCAACGTCGCCAGGCTGCACAACGCAAACACGATGGCGAGGATCAGAAACCGCGTAATCACCTTCGGCTCGCTCCAGCCGAGCAGCTCGAAATGGTGGTGCAGCGGCGCCATGCGGAACACGCGCTGGCCCGTCAACTTGAACGAGCCGACCTGGATGATCACCGACAGCCCTTCGAGCACGAACAACCCGCCAACCATCGGCAGGAGCAACTCCTGCTTGATCAGCAACGCCACCGTACCGAGCGCGCCGCCCAACGCCAGCGAGCCGACATCGCCCATGAAGATTTCCGCTGGATAACAGTTGAACCAGAGAAATCCCAGGCTCGCGCCGACCAGCGCGCCGCAGAAGATCGTCAGCTCCGCGGCGGGCGAAAAGCGGACGAGCAGCAGATACTCTGCGAACTCGCGGTGACCGGTGACGTAGGCCAGCGCGGTGAACGCGGCCGCCGCGACGGCGAACGCACTGATCGCCAGGCCGTCGAGGCCGTCCGTCAGATTCACCGTGTTCGACGCGCTCACCAGCACGAACACCGCGAACGGCACATACAGCCAGCCGAGATCCGGAATGAGCTGCTTGAAGAACGGGAAGATCAGCCGCGTGTTGTACAGGTCGTACTGCGACAACACCAACAGTGAAATGCCCACCGCGAGGCCGACGATCACCTGGCCCAGCATCTTGTAGCGCGGACGCAGGCCGTGATGCGTGCGGCGGACGATCTTCAGATAGTCGTCCAGGAAGCCGACGAAGCCGAAGCCGATCGTCGACAACATCGCGATCCAGATGTAGACGTTCGTGAGATCCGCCCACAGCAGCGTCGGCACGATGGCCGCCGTCAGAATCAGCAGTCCGCCCATCGTGGGCGTGCCGGCTTTCGGGCGATGGCTCGCCGGGCCTTCGTGGCGAATCACCTGCCCGATCTGGAACTCGCGCAGCTTGCGGATCAGAATCGGCCCGAACAGCAGGCTGATCGCCATCGCGGTGATGCTGGCCGCGGCCGTGCGGAACGTCACATACCGCGTGACGTTCAAGGCAGACACGTAGTTGTGCAGCGAATACAGGAGATGAAAGAGCATCAGCCACGCTCCCCACTGCTTCGCTCACGGTTATCCGCGCCCTTGTCGGCATTGACGCTCAGACGTTCGACCACGCGTTCCAGTCGGACGCCGCGCGATCCCTTCACCAGCACGACATCGCCCGCGCGCACCAGATCGGCCGCGAGATCGGCGGCGGCCTGGCTGTCGGCGACGTGGCGCACGTGGTCGCGGGACACGCCCGCGCGCACCGCGGCCTCGCCGAGCGCGCGCGCGGCCTCGCCGCCCACGGTGATCAAGCGATCGACGCCCGCGCGCGCCGCCGCCTCGCCGCAGCCTTCGTGCAGCGCGACGCTTTCAGGCCCAAGCTCCAGCATCTCGCCCAACACGGCGACGCGGCGATCCGCGTGCGCGGCGGTCAGCACGTCGAGCGCCTTGCGCATCGCCAGCGGATTGGCGTTGTAGGAATCGTCGAGGACCGTCACGCCGGACGACAGACGCCGCACCTGACCGCGATGCTTCGCCGGGGCGAGCGAGCGCGCGCGGTCGAGCATCGCGTCCAGCGGCACGCCTTCGTCCAGGGCGACGGTCATCGCCGCGAGGATGTTGGACAGGTTCGCGCGGCCGACCAGCGGCGTCTCCAGCACGCCCGCGCCGGCCGGCGTCGACACGTCCGCGCGCAGACCGTCGAGGCCGCGATCGACAACATGCCGGGCAGACACGTCCGCATCGACGTCGATGCCGAACGTGCGTACGCGCCCCACAAAGCCGCGCACGCGCTGCATGACGCGCGCGTCGTTCGCGTTGGCGACCAGGCGTGTGTCCGGTGTCGCGCCTTCGAGGATCTCGGCCTTCGCGTCGGCAATGGCGTCAACGGACGGGAAGCTTTCCAGATGCGCTTCGCCGACGTTCGTCCAGACGCGGACGTCCGGCTCGGCGATCTCGACGAGCCTGCGGATCTCGCCGGGCGCGCTCATGCCCAGTTCGACGACGGCCATCTGCGGGCGCTGCCGCAGCG
>Ga0187894_10000652_pt1 | contig 46647 bp, 36 predicted proteins | sample GBC1701081metaG_FD_136650 | JGI IMG/M metagenome (GOLD analysis project Ga0187894, IMG submission 136650) | White microbial mat communities from a lava cave in the Kipuka Kanohina Cave System on the Island of Hawaii, USA - GBC170108-1 metaG ... | reverse complement strand
ATTTTCAGCTTTCTATATTTCGTTTATAGTTCTCTCAGAATGATTTTCAGTTCTCTATATTTCATTTATAGTTCTCTCAGAATGATTTTCAGTTCTCTATATCTCATTTATAGTTCTCTATATCTCATTTTCAGTTCTCTCAGAATGATTTTCAGTTCTCTATAAAGGCGACTCGGCTCCGCCGCCGCCTGTGTTCGAAACGAGCGGCCTGCTTACGACGCGTGGCATTGTTCCGTATCTTGTTGGTCGGTGTACCAGCGATTGCTCGAAAAGGCCTAATACTGTTGTTTAACGATGTCGAGGTTAGTTGTCTAAAAAGGAATCCTGATGTATTGGTGGAACGTTAGTATCAGCATCAATTCGGCGGTTCAGGTAACATTTTTTCGTACATTGTGATAATCTCATAAAATACTTTCAAAAAACGGGCGTTTATTGTCCGTTTTACTATTTTTACAATCAGCTTTTGTCGAAAATTTAGGGCCCATTAACTAAAACTATGGCGAAATATACTATTCCCGAAAACATTAAGAATGAAGAACTTAAACGCTGGCTGACAGATATGGCCGAGCTTTGCGAGCCTGAGGCAATTTATCTGTGCGACGGTTCGCAGGAGGAATACGACCGGCTGTGCCGGGAGATGGTCGATGCCAGCACGTTTATCAAACTGAACGAAACAAAGCGTCCGAACAGCTTTCTTGCCCGCTCGCATCCGTCGGATGTTGCCCGCGTCGAAGACCGCACGTACATCTGCTCGCGGAGCAAAGGCGACGCCGGCCCGACCAATAATTGGATGGATCCGCGAGAAATGAAAAAGCTGTTGACGCCGAAGATGCGCGGCTCGATGAGCGGCCGCACGATGTACGTGATCCCGTTTTGCATGGGGCCGCTCGGCTCGCCGATCTCGCAATTCGGCGTGCAGCTTTCCGATTCGCCTTACGTCGCGGTCAATATGAAGATCATGACGAGGATGGGCCAGAAGGCTCTCGACGCGCTCGGCGATGGTGAATTCGTGCATTGTCTCCATTCCGTCGGAATGCCGCTCGCCGAAGGCCAGGCTGACGTGGCGTGGCCGTGCTCGCCCGACCCGAAAGACAAATATATCGTCCACTTCCCGGAAGAGAGATCCATCGTCAGTTACGGTTCAGGCTACGGCGGCAACGCGCTGCTCGGCAAGAAATGTCTCGCTTTGAGAATTGCATCTACGCTCGGACGCGAACAGGGCTGGCTCGCCGAGCACATGCTGATCGTCGGCGTGAAATCGCCGGACGGCAGAAAAGATTACGTCTGCGCCGCATTCCCGTCGGCATGCGGCAAGACTAATTTCGCAATGCTCATTCCGCCGAAACCGTTTCAGGAAGAAGGCTGGGAAGTCACGACGGTCGGCGACGACATCGCGTGGATAAAACCGGATGAGAATGGAAAACTTCACGCCATCAATCCGGAGGCCGGTTTCTTCGGCGTCGCGCCGGGGACGAATTATTCTTCGAACCCGAACGCGATGGAATCGATCAAGGAAAACACGATCTTCACGAACGTAGCATTGACTGACGACGGCGACGTTTGGTGGGAAGGCATGGACGGCGACAAGCCCGCACACGCCATCGACTGGCAGCGGAACGATTGGACGCCTGCCGATGAAAAGCCCGCCGCGCACCCGAATGCTCGTTTCACGGCGCCGATAACGCAATGTCCGGTGGTGGATGAAAATTTCGATTTCCCGAAAGGTGTTCCGGTTTCCGCGTTCATCTTCGGCGGCCGCCGCAATTCCGTCGTGCCGCTTATTCAGCAGTCGTTCAACTGGGCCTTTGGCGTTTACATGGCCGCGACTATGGGTTCGGAAATGACCGCCGCCGCCTTCGGCAACATCGGCGAGGTCCGCCGTGACCCGTTCGCGATGCTTCCCTTCGCCGGTTACCACATGGGCGATTACTTCGCGCACTGGCTCGATTTCGGCCGCCAAATTCCGGAACCGCCGCGCATCTTTTCGGTCAACTGGTTCCGTAAAGATGAGAACGGCAAATTCCTGTGGCCCGGCTTCGGCGAAAACATGCGCGTGCTGAAATGGGTAGTCGAACGCGCCCGCGGAAAATCGGTCGGCGTCGAAACGCCGCTCGGATGGATGCCAAGATATAGCGACATGGACTGGCGCGGGCTTGATTTCTCGAAGGAAGATTACGAAAAGGTGATGAAGCTCGACCGCGATCAGTGGATCAAGGAAATCTCCACGCACGACGATCTTTTCTTTAAGCTCTACGACCGCCTGCCGAAGGAAATGACCTTCATCCGCGAGCTGCTCGTCTCAAACCTCTGGCGCTCGCCCGAGTTGGGTTTGGCAACGCCACGCCCCGAACCTGTAGAATCCGCTAAGGCGGCAAGCTAAACACTTTCTCATCAAATCAAAAGGCGGCTCGGACAAGCCGCTTTTTGATTTGATCAAAGGCTAAAATCCCCGGCATACCCGACGTGACCGTAACCCATGCCTTTCAATCCGTCGACGATCACCGTATGGTGAGCGGTCTTCTCGAAACCGACGGCGACGACCGGGCCTTGATACTTATACGTCGCTTGATCGGCGTGCGGCCTCATGTGCGGGATCCACGGTTTCCATAAAACAAAATGTTTCGGTTTGCTGAGGCTGTTATAGTCTGGATCGCCGGGATTACGTCGCTCGTATAGGTGGAGTTTCTCGAATTGGAACCGCTCGGCCCATTTTTCATAGAGACGTTCCCAGACGTTGGGATCGTTATCGAGCCCCATCTCGACAAGATAATGGTTCCGCTCGCCCCATTCTCTAACCACCAACATTTTATGAACCGCGAGCGGCGCACCGTGCGTGTAGATTCCTTCAAGTACCCATCCCATATTTCCCTCTCTCAGAAAGTCGTTTGAAACAATATACTCTAAACTCGGAATAATATCGCTGAGCGCGTCGCGCCATTCCGCCTGCTTTTCACCTAGCGCCTTTTGGCGCATTGAGTTATTCTAGATGTAATTCTTGTTGTTCGCTTCACAGACAAACAATTGTTCAGGAAACTAATCTAAACAAACAATATGAACGAATACACCACATCATTCGGAAATTCGGCGGCTGAGGCTCTGCCCGCGCAAAGGGCGCAGTTTATCCGCAAAACCTATCTTTTGCTGGCAGCGGCGATACTCGCTTTCGTGGTTGTTGAGACATTTCTGTTTATGTCCGGAGCCGCTTACGCGATTCTAGGCGTTTTGACTCTCGGCGGAAGCATGGGCTGGCTTGTCGTGCTGGCGGCTTTTATGGGGATCTCGTATTTGGCAAATCGGTGGGCGATGTCCGATACGTCGTCGGCGATGCAGTATGTAGGATTAGGGATATTTATTCTTGCCGAGGCAGTCATTTTCGTGCCGATGATCTTTATTGCCGCGATTAATTCTGACGCTTCGGTGATTCCGAAGGCTGGCGTCGTTACCTTGGGTTTGTTTTTGGGTATCACGGCCACGGTCTTTCTGACACGTGCAGATTTTTCCTGGCTGGCTCCGATTTTGGCGATCGGCGGCTTTGCCGCGCTGGGATTCATCGTCGCGAGCGCGATTTTCGGTTTCTCGCTTGGCAGTATCTTCGCGTTTGCTATGGTGGCGTTCGCGGGAACAGCGATTCTCTATAACACCTCGCAGGTTTTGCATAACTACAACACAAACCAGCACGTCGCCGCCTCGCTAACACTCTTTGCGGGTATCGCGCTTCTGTTCTGGTATATCCTGTCGATTTTTAGCTCGCGCGATTAAGCTGGTAATTTCGCAATCTGACACTATAAAGAAACGCGGGACGCTTTCATGCGATTCCGCGTTTTTTTTGATAGAGTAGAATTACAGTCGATAAACATTCTGTTTCGAACACTGATTCAAGGAGGATTCAAAAGATGGTAAAGAAAGGAATTTTCGTAAAACTTACGGCCAAACCCGGTAAGGAAACGGAGCTTGAGGGATTTTTGAACGCCGGGCTCGCACTTGTGAACGACGAGCCGCTGACGGTTACCTGGTATGCCGTAAAATTTGACGAGCGGACATTCGGAATTTTCGACACGTTCGCTGGCGATGAGGGCCGCGACGCTCACCTAAACGGAAAGGTCGCTGAAGCTCTGATGGCAAAAGCGCCGGAGCTTCTAGCCGACGCGCCGGCGATCGAAAAGATCGACGTGCTTGCGGCCAAGCAAAGTACAAGCGGCCGGGCAAATAGTTCGGTTGCATAAATACGCTATCGATGTTTGTCGCCGTTCTTATTGTCGAAATTTTCAGCAATTGTTGTAAAGTGATTGCAGACATTGTCGAGGTGCAAGCGAGATGAAAAAACTGTTTCTTTCTCTTGGTCTGGTTTTGCTGGTCGTCGCGTCTGTTTTTTCGCAAGCGGCGCCGGCTCCGCCGCCGATGACGCTCAAGGTTGGCGACATGGCGCCCGATTTCACTCTGACCGACCTGACCGGCAGGGCCGTGACGCTGAGCGAATTTCGCGGTAAGAACAATGTCGTGCTCGCATTCTATGTTTTCGCTTTTACCGGTGGCTGAACGCGCGAGATGCAGGCGTACCAGGCTGGTATCGCAAAATTCGAAGCGGCAAATACCAAAGTTTTCGGAATCAGCATGGATTCGCGTTTTGCCAATGCGGCCTTTGCCGAAAAAGTCGGCGTCACATCGTTCCAACTGTTGAGCGATTGGACACGCGTAGTGACCAAGGACTACGGACTTTATAACGAAGCAAGACAGTTCGGACGGCGTGCGACTTTTGTCGTCGATAAGGAAGGCAAGATACAGCAAGTCGTCGTGGACAACATGGCGATCGACCCGACGAGCACGCTTGAAACTTGCAGCTTGCTGGAGAAAAAACTCGTCGTCGCACCACCAAAACCCTAAAATTGTTCAGGTTGGGTTAGAATTTTTTCACGCACCCGTAGCTCAGTAAGCTGCTGGTTTCGTTTTTTGCGTAGCCACGCCGTTTAACGGCGTGTAGAACATCGGCGATCCACTGCTTAGCCCGTTTTTAACGGGCTTACCTTGGCTCAAGCTGAAGGTAAGGGCGTGAACGCCCTCACGCCGTAATTGCGATCTTGACCACGCCGTAAACGGCGTGGCTAAGCGAAACCGGAACCTGATCGAATACGAACGTCAGCACTACCTAGTGATTTACTAACCCTACTAAAGAAAATCTTTATTTTTATATTAGCAGTCAGTCGCGTCAGGTTCGCTGAGTGAGCGGATCCGAACGCAACCTACTAAAGATCAGGGCGATGAAAGTCGCCCTTTTCATTTTGCGACAGGAACGTTGCGCTCTACTCTTCCATCGCTTCCAAAGTCATCTTGCCGTTCGAGTCTTTCATTAAAACCTGAATGCGCCGCTCGGCGGTGGTGATCCGCTCGCGGCATTCGCGTGAGAGTTTTACGCCTTCCTCAAAAAGCTTCAGGCTTTCTTCGAGCGGCAGGTCGCCGTCTTCAAGCCGCTTTACGATCTTTTCGAGATCGTTCAAAGATTGCTCGAACGTTTTCGCCATATTTATTCGCCCCTCACTTTTTTTAGCTGTTCGATCAATGAATCGAGATTCTTATTTTTGTTTTTGTCCGGGCTCATCGACATTGCGATAATTTCCTGCCCGACGCGTTGTGCGACCTGCGATGCGAGCTTATCATCTTTTACGCCGACTATTTTCCAACGGCTGCCTTCACGCTGCATCCGCACCTCGGTTTTTCGCTCCGGGTCTTTTGCCTTTACCAGCGCCGTGTCGTCGTTCGTCTGAATATCGAGATAACGGCCGGCTCCGAGCACCATCAGCGGAAACCACACATTTCCGAAACGTTCCGTTTCTCGACGCACCATCACGGGCAGCTCCAAACGGGCGCGGTCTTTAATCGCCGGCATCAGCGGAGCAGCGGCAGCCTTTGTCTTTTCGATCACGTCCGGGCGCAAACCGCGCCCGTAAATTTCGACTGCTTTCTCTATCACCTGCGGCAAAACGTCTTCGACGACTGCGTCGGTATCGACCAATTCACGGACTAGATCGCGGTCGTCCCGCCGCGCCGCATCTACGATTAAAGCCAGCGAATACTGCGGTGTCGATTTCAGAGCATGCCAGTAAATCAAACCGGCGGCGGCGAGAACAAACACCGTTATAGCCGCAGTGATCGCGCTGATTTTCAAATATCTCTTCAAACCCAACCTCTATTACTCACTCACTTCCCTGACTTCGGCCTCAAGTTTCCCACGCGCGAGTCTTATGTTCAAACGCTCGCCGACGCTTGTTTGATGCGCATTGCGAACAATCTTGCCGTCTGGTTTTTGCGTTATCGAATATCCGCGCGTCAACACCGAAAGCGGCGAAAGCGCGTTCAGTTTCGCCATTGTTTTTTCCAGATCGCGGTGACGTGTTTTGGTAACGCCGTCCGCGACGGTCGAAGCACGCTGGTCGAGCAACACAAGCCGCCGTCTATTCTCAGCAACCTTTGCTGAAAGCTGCAGTGGCGATAGTCGAGTGGTTACGGCCCGCAGCTCGTCGGAAAATTCTCTCAGCTTTGCGTTCGTCGCCGTTTCGGCATCGAAAAATGCCTGATCGGTTCGAAATCTCAATCCGCTCAGCCGCGCCGGAAACTCTGCAAAAACCGGCGCCATTGCAAAGTTCAGCAAATCGTTTCGCGCGGCGAGCACGCGATAATTGACAAGCTTCGAAAGTTCGCCGACGCGTCGGTCGAGTCGGTCGCAAACGTCCGCTTCGGCCTGTGCGACAATCTCGGCGGCCGCCGACGGCGTAGCTGCGCGAAAATCGGCGACAAAATCGGCGATGGTAAAATCTATCTCGTGCCCGACGGCCGAAACGACCGGTATCGCCGAGCCGCGAATCGCACGCGCAACGATCTCCTCGTTAAACGCCCAAAGATCTTCCGCCGAGCCGCCGCCGCGGCCAACAATCAGCACGTCGATTCGCTCGTTTTCGAGACAGCCGTTGCAGTATTCGTTCGCCAGCCTGATCGACCGCGCGATCTGCGCTCCGGCGGTTTCGCCTTGAACCTGCGTCGGGATCAGCACGATGCTCACGGAACGCGCGCGGCGTTCGAGCACCGTTAAAATGTCTTTCATCGCCGCTCCGCTCCGCGATGTAACTATGCCGACGCGACGTGGAAAAGCCGGCAGCTTCCTCTTCAACGCCTCATCGAACAAGCCTTCCTTCTGAAGCCGCTCCTTGATCTGCTCGAACGCCACGGCAAGCGCGCCTTCGCCGACCGGCTCGAGCGATTCGACCACGAGCTGCATCTCGCCCCGCGGCTCATAAACAGTCACCTTCCCACGCACGCGAACCTGAAGCCCGTCCGAAGGCTTGAATCTGATTCGATAGTTCTGGCTTTTAAAACAAACCGACTTGATGAACGAGCCGCCATCGGTGAGTGAAAAGTACCAATGCCCCGAACCGGGCACATGAAAATTGGTGATCTCGCCTTCGACCCAAACGTTGGCAAATCGCGATTCCAGCGTCGCCTTTATGTCGGAATTCAGTTCCGATACAGTCTGCGGCCGCCGCTCCTCAACTTCGAACAAAGCATGTAACAACGGATGATCCATTCGCACGCAATTGTATCACGCGCTTGTGGCCGAGACGCGAGTGGGCAGAACTAATGGAAAACGGAAAACGGAAAATGGAAAATCAAGAAAACTTTTCATTATGCATTCTCCACCTTCAATTTTATATTGAGTTAAGCAAGCGGTCTTCGACCGCGACCGCGCCTTAACGAACACGCAGCCGAAGACCGTTCGCTACACAACAATAGTCCGCGCGTCTGCGGCAAACTATTGCCTTGCAGACACGCGGCCGACGTGGACGAAAGTGTTCGGGCGTTTCGATTTGATCTTTAATCGCGGATTTGCTTTGCCATCCGGCGTGGAAAGTTCGGATTTAAAAGTTACGTCGTAAGCAGTACGGAGTTGGAGGACGATGTCTTCGTAAGCCCTTTGGATTTGCGAGAGCTGCGTGATCGGGTAATAAACGCCGCCGGAAATTTGTGCGAGCTGCGCGCCTTCCGTCTCGGCTTTCGACGTGAGCGAAACGTTTAAATACTTCGTCCGCAGCGGATCGACCGAGGCGTTCAGATCCTGCGTCGCGCCGATCGCTGCGAGGCTCGTTGGCACGTAGAGCGGGTAGATAAGCGCTCCGCTTTCTTCGATAGTACCGGCGAGCGAATGAAACGGCAGGAACGAGCGGTTATCGTCGCCGTCCGTAAGCACGACTATCGCCGTGCGGTCGCCCTTCATCGGCCGAAGCGTTTCGACGAGCGTGTAACCGATAGCGTCGTAATACGCCGTGCCGCCGCCCGCGTCGAACGTGTCGAGACTTTCCGAAAGTTTTGTTTTATCGGTCGTGAATCCGGCAAGCACTTTCACATCGTCGTTAAACAGAACGATAGAAACTCGGTCGTTCGGATCGACGGTGTTGACGAACGCCCGCGCTGCCTTGCGGATAAAATTGACGTAAGTGTCCACGCTGCCCGAAACGTCGAGCAGCAGCACGAGATTGAAAGGCGCCGTGACGGGTCTTGCGGAAATAACTTCGCGCGGCTCGCCGTTCTCCGCAACCTCGAAGTCTTCCGCGGTGAGACCGGCGATCGCGCGGTTCTGCATGTCGAGAACACGAGCAGTCGCAGTTTTGACATGTGCGGAAACGTTTTCGTTAGCGCGTGTCGATGCGGCAAGTCTCGGCTCAAACTTCGCCGGCGGAAGCGTTTTTGCATAATCGCCGAAATATTTCGGGCTGGCACGGCGAATTGCGTCGATCAAAAACGAATCGCCGCTGCGTACAATCGACTTCGCGGCGTCGGTCAGCGGCCGCTCGCGAAGGTCGCTCATCACTTCGTTCGGCGGCACGTTGAGCAGGACGATGCCGCGTGCGGTGGTGAAATTCAACGCCACGGCCCTGCTCTTTTTTTCCTCTTCGGCTTTCTTTTCGGCGGTCTTGGCTTCTTTCTTATCGACATCTTTCTGTTCGACTTCACTCTTATCGCTCTCACCGTTGCCTTTCAGAGCTTGTCGTTCGACGAAGATCGTAGGCTCGCGTGCTTCGGGCGCCTCGGAAGTATCCAATCTTTTCTTCTTTTTCTTCTTTGACTTCTGGCCAACAACGCCCTTTATTTGAAACCTTCCGCCCGAGCGTTCCTGAACTTCCTCGATCTCGAAATCTGCAAGAACCCGCGGCTTCGACATCGTCCAGTTCAGATCGTACGAGAGGTTTTCTGTCGGCACATCGACGGCGATCGTGCCCGTGTCGGTGATTGCAGTCACCGATTCGAAATCGCCCTCGACGAGAATGCCGCCGTCGCGCGTTTCGACGATCAGCTTCGTCCGCTCAGGCAGCGAGAGAGTTAGATCGACACGCGTCGTTTCAGAATTTGGCTTCACTTCAATGCGAAGCTTTCCCTTCGCTCCGGTGCTGACTATCTCGCTTTCGCTCAACTCAGTTTTTGAAATTATCGAAAGAGTGCTGACGATCTCCTTCGACTTCTCCGTCTCCGATGCACGCTCGTTCACGCTCGCGTTTCCGCCCGGCGTCGGAGCAGCTTGCGCAACGATATCGACGCGGCCGTAAAGATTGATAACCTCAACCGTCTGCTCGGCGGTGATGTTCAGATCGCGGCTCTGACCGCTTATCACAGCCGAGGCTGCGATCATTAAAACTACAAGGATCGCAAAGTTGATTCGCATTATTTTATTTTACTGCTTACGGCTTGCTCGTCACGGTCAAGCGGCCCGATTGTATCAGACGTTGACGAACGCGCTCCTGCCATTTTTTTCTTGGACGCCCGTCGTCCTCAAAACGTTCGACGAGATCTTGCATCGACTCGCCGCCCGCAAGACGAGTTTTTATGTAAAGCAACGCGACAATGATTCCTGTAAACGAGAAGACAAGTATCTGCATCGGCAGCATTAAAACCTGGATCAAAGATTCCAGGAGCGTCCGCTTAAGCTGCGTTCTCATGTCCATTTTCTCGTTTATAAGGCTCACTTTTCTATTGCCGTTGCCAAAATCCCAATTGAATCCGTCGCCCTTGGGCTCGGCGACCGCGACAGGCGCGGTGTTATCGACGTTTTGATCCGTTTGTTCGACCGGCGGCGGCTTCGGATCGAACGCCCTCGCGGAAACGTTGACGACGTAAGAGATCGCGCCCGCGCCGACCAGCGGAATCAAAAACATGAACAATGCGGCGGCGGCTGTGGTTGCGAAAGATCGCCTCGCCAACTGTCTTGAGCGGCGGAAAGCTGCAATGATCCGCGCGTTCTCCATCATGACGACCGGAACCGCAAGCATCCAGTTGATATACGCACCGAGAAAACCAACGACGCCCATAATAACTGCGCCAACCACGCCCGCAATGAATATCGCCGCAACGGAACCCGTAAGCGGATACAAAATGCCGAGAACGGCAGCCCCGACGATAAATCCGGCTACGGCTGCGATCGCTCCGACGGTGAACGGCAAAATCGCCGCGAGAGCACCGGCACCCGCAAAGCGTTTCCACTTTTTCTTCGCTTCGATCAATGCCGGGCGCACGCGGACGGGTCTGAGCGGCACGGCGAGATATTGCGTGACGATCCAGGTAATCGATCCGAGAATCAGCACGCCGCTGAAGGCGCTGGTTAGCGTTAACAGGAAGCCAAACACTCCGAGAAGCACATTCGCCGCCGTGCCCGACAACGCTCCGCTCACTTTCATGAACGAGATGGCGAGCACGCTCAGGGTTAGAACGCTGGACGGGAGAAATAGAAGCGTCGTGAGAAGAAGAAACTTCGGCAGGTGCTCGCTCTCGATGACCAGAGCTCGTCGAAGCAATCCCCAGATTCCCTCGGAACGCGAACGCAGCTCGCTCGCAAATCCTTCGGCGGTTTGCGGCCGCATTTCCGGGTCCTTCGACAGCGCGGAATCGATGACGCGTTTCAATTTTTTCCGAACCTTCTTCGCCTTTAAGGGCGGAACGGGAAGAACCTTGTGCGCGTGCATTACTTTCGAAAAATCGCCCGTAAACGGCGGATCGCCTGAAAGCATCTGGTAAGCGATGACGCCGAGACTGTAAACGTCGGAACGCGCGTCGAGCCGGTTGCCGCTGCACTGCTCCGGCGACATGTAGAGCGGCGTGCCGAGCACGGCCCCGACGCGCGTCAGGTCTTTCTTAGCGAGACTCGCGTCGTTTATCAAATCATTGGTCGAGCGATGGCCTGATTTATCGGTGTCGTCCGGATTCGAAATCAACTGCGTTGCATCTGCATCCTGATCAAACATGCCGACGACCGCGGTTTCAAAGATCGCGGTCTTGTCTTCCGGTGCCGCGGTTATCGGTTTCTTTTCCGTCTTCGCGGCGGTCGCCGAAAGACCGGCCATTTTCGCTGCTTCGATCAGCATCGTGGGCGAGATGCTGTCGTGGATCGTTTGCTCGTTCGCCGCGCCGCCAAACGTATTATTTGCCGAACCACCGAATGTCGGTACCGCAGATTCGCGAATTTCGTGCTCGCCCGTATCGACAGCGTGCGTCGTTTCCAGCTTCGCAATGCCGAAATCCAGCACCTTGACCGTGTAGCCGCCGCGCTGGTTCGGCTCGAGCCAGATGTTGTCCGGTTTGAGATCGCGGTGGATAATTCCCTGCTCATGCGCTTCATGCACGGCGGAGCAAACCTGTTCCAGAATATCGAGCGTCCAACCGACCGGAAGATTTTGCTCCTCTTCCAAAATCTCGCCGAGCGTGCAGCCGTCGAGATATTCCATGACCAGATACGCAACGCGGCCCGACGGTGTGTCGGTAAATCCGAAATCTGTCACATCGACCACATTCGGATGGCGCAGCCGCCCCGCGGCGCGGGCTTCGCGTCGAAACCGCTCGACAAACTCAGGCCGCTGCATAAACTGCGGCGCGATTATCTTCACCGCGACGGGCCGTTCGGTGCCGATGTGGTTCGCCAGAAAAACGGTGCCCATGCCGCCGCGGCCAAGCTCGCGCGTCATCTGGTACTTATTATCGAGCGTCTGCCCTATGATGTTGGACAAATCCATAACTGCATTGGCCGAAAGCTCTGCCTTTTAATACGAATACACCGGCAGATCGTTTCGTTAATATAAACGGATCATCGAAGGCGTCGAGCTTGAACGAATTTCCAGCTAGGATTATAAAGCAATATGGGATCGGCGCCGAAACGATGCCGTCAAGGAGCCTTTACGGATTTCAGCCTCTTCACCTTTCCGATGTGGTTCAGCTATAAATTCAATATGAACGTCAATTACGAGCAAGTCGAAAAACAGGCCAGGCAGCTATCTCTCACTGAAAAAGGCACGCTGGCGCGAGTTTTATCGAGGATACTGGAAAACGCGGATTGCTAAATAATCATTCTCAGTTGGATTAGTGCAGAAGCCTGACCGTCAGAAAGGGCCAGCCCTCCCCTTACGGTCAGGCTTCCGCCATTGACTCTTCAGTCGGATGCGGAATTTCTGAGCCGTTTGCGTAGCTGCTCGTATTTTTCAGTAAACGCATCTCCGCGAGCGGCGTAGATCGAAGCCAGAACGAACGCATCCTTGGGTCGAAACGCACGGAGCATAACTTCGCGCGTTCGCACGATGCCCTCTGCATCTACAACGACTACGCCGCGCGTGAAGTTGATCGGGAAGATAGCATGTTTCGCAAACTGCCGGGTCACCGATTTTCCATGATCGACGAGCAGCGGCATCGGGAGCCGATGCTTGGCACCAAATTCGGAATGTTCATCGGCGGTCGCCTCGGAAATCCCGACGATCACGGCCTTTGTTTCCAGATAATGCTGCCAGTTGTCGCGTATCGAGCAAAGCTGCTTCGTGCAAACAAGCGTCTCGTTTTTCGGGTAAAAAAGCAGAACGGTTACCGAACCGAGCTGCTCGCTAAGGCCCCAACTGCGTCCGGCAGCGTCCGGCAGAACGAAATTCGGCGCCGAGATCCCAACCGCGACCGCATTGTCTTTGGCTAAATTTTCCTTGATCATCGCGGTGGCGAGCAAACAGCCGCCATTATATCAGCTTTCTAGTTCTTCTTTCCTAACCGCACGGTCACTCCTGCACTTACGGTAAAAGGATAACCGGGCGTGGCGTGAATGCGGGATACGACGTCGCAGGATCGGCAGACTCGAGATTCGAAAAAATTCTGTGTTTCAAAGTATCGCTTGCTCAAAAGATTGTCGATCGCAAAATTTACGTCGAGCCGCCGGGTAAGCTGTTTCGATACCGCGAAATCAACCACGTCGTGGCCTGAGGCTCGGATCGTCTGGTCCGTACCGTCCAGACGGTAGCCGGAAATGTGCCGCCACGTCAGCGAAGAATTGAAGCCTTTGAAACTCGAAAATACGAAACCGGCGTTAGCTACCGTGCGCGGAGCACTGTCAATGATAACGCGGCCGCCGTCCGTCGTGAATTCGCCCGGATAGAATGCGCCGATTACCTGCGTCAACCCGCCGTTGAAACTCAAATATTTTGTGATCCTCGCAGATGCACGGGCCTCGACGCCATACGAACGAGACGGCCCGGCAAACTCGATGCTGCCGTCGTCCGGGATGTAAACCTGCTCGTTCGAGCGGTCGATAAAAAACGAGCTGAAAACGAGCGAGACGCGGTCGCCGTTGTATGATGTTCCGGCCTGGTAAAAATCGGTGGTAGAGATTTTCGGTGCATTGGGCTCGCGCACCACGCCGCGAGCATCCTGCGACGAAATGCCACGCCCGTAATTCGCATAAAAGCTCATCGGGAACCGCGAGAACGGAGAATAAGCGATCGAAACTTTCGGCTGGAATTTTCCCTCGCCTTCGCGGCCGTTTAAATCGGTCCGTACATCGCCAAGCTCGAAACCATCGACGTCGAACGTAAAATAATCGAAACGCACACCCGTTTCCAATCTCAGCTTGCCGTCAAAAAAATTCAGTTCGTTTTGAATGTAGCCCGCGTAATTATTCACCTTCGCGTTAGCGGAAGTGAGAAGCACGTCCGGATTAGTGAGATTGCCGGGAAGAAATTTTCGATTCGGATTTCGCGCGACTGAAGGGTAAAGCCCGACGTTGATCTGGTTTGCATGAAAATTTGCACCGAGTGTGACCATTGCCGGCGAGCCGAAAAATTTATACGGTCTCAGGTACTGGACATTAGCGCCTTCCTGCAAACGCGAATCGTGCTGCTGAATCTCGTCGCCATGGACCGGATCGGCCAGAAAGAATGTAAAGTTGGAAAAAAGATCGAAGAGCGAGCGGGCAACGAAGCCGTCCGCTTTGAAAACGGAACCCGATTCGGTCTCTCGCCTATAATATCCGGCAATGGTTCCAAGCCGCACGTTGCCTCCGTTTTCCGGGTCAATAAAACCAAAGCGGGCAAGCTCTCCGCTAACGACCAGATCGAGCGGAATCTGGCCGGAGGATGTGAAGTCGTTTCGCCCAAAATTCAACCTCAAACCGAGAGCCTGATGATCGTCTATTTTGTAAGTGAAATTTCCCGTCACGTTGTCGCGGCGGTATTTCAGGGGATTTATGAAAGGGCCGTTCGTGTAGCTCGGCTCGTATGCGATAAACGCGTGGACGTTTTTCCACTGCGGCGAGTACGCGAAAAGACCACGGAACGTGTCGAACGAGCCGCCCTGAACACGCGCGGTAAAAATTTGCGGCAGCGATTCCTTTTGCCTAATGTGAACAACGCCGAGACCGGAAAAATCTCCGTAGGCAGCTGAAAACGGGCCGTTGATAATCGTCACGTCCTCGACAAGCTCCGGCGAGATCGATTTCAGAGCTCCCAGATAACCTTGTCCGTGCCCTTGCGTCCCCTGATTTTGCTGCAGGTTATCAACCAGGATTTTCAGCCCGCCGTTGGCGCCGCCGTGATCGAGATTAAATCCGTAGCGGCGGATCTCAAGCGATTTGCCGCCGCCTTCGTGCTGCCCGGCGTTGATGCCGGCGTTGAGCGTCTGGATAAGTTGGTCGTCACGCGTGAATAGGCTGTTCTTATAGATAGTGCCGTTTCGAAGTTCGATCTGCGGCGTCAAAGCTTCGGCCTGTATCGTCACCGTTTCGCTCAACGGCGGAACGACATATGTTATTCGCACCTGCAAATTGTCCGTTCTTTCCGTCGTCGAATAGGAACGCGTTATCGGCGAAATATTTTCTCCGGTGAAAGAGACGGTCAGCGGTTCCGCAGGCACCGAAAGAATAAACGAGCCTTCGGCATCGCTCACGGTCGAAAGCTTTCCCTTCGAGGTCTGCACCTCGATTATCACATTCGGCACAAGCTCGAATCGGGTTGTTACCACCGTGCCCGAAAAAACCCGGCCATTCTGCGCCGCAGCGTTGCAGACAACAAGAAACGAAAATACAAAAGCGAAAATGACGGCCGAAGCTGAATGAGCCTTCATCGAAACCCTCCTTGAAAATTACCGGTCAAAGCATGGTGAACGCGCCGATGCCAAAATGAAAGCTGAAAAACCGTATTTTCGTTGTATTCGAGATTACCTTGGTAGTGGATTCACGTATCTTGCAGAAGCCCGCGCTGGCTTCGTGCGAGCTTCTGCATTAGGATTTCCGCTGCGGAAAATATACATTGTATCGAATGAAGGCTCGGGAGATTGCCGGTCTTATCGGTGGAGAATTGCGCGGTGATGGCGATGTTGAGATCACGTCAGTCGCAGAGATCGATACGGCTGCGTTCGGAGAAATCGCATTTTTCGATAAAATCGGCAAGATTCCGCGTACCGACGCTTCATGCGTGATCGTTCCGCCGGAGTCAGAAACACTGGCGACAAATGTTGTCCTGCACCCGGGCGTTGTCATCGGCGCCGACGGTTTTGGCTACGTGCAGGATGAGTCCAGGCGGCACGCTAAATTCCCGCAGATCGGCTCGGTCGTGATCGAAAATGATGTCGAGATCGGCGCGAATACGTGTATCGACCGAGGTGCTTTGAAGGACACGCGAATCGGAGAAGGGACGAAGATCGACAACCTCTGCCAGATCGCACACAACGTGCAGATCGGCAAGCGCTGCGTGATAGCGGCGATGTGCGGCATTTCGGGAAGCTCGGTGCTTGAAGACGATGTAGTGCTTGCCGGTCAGGTAGGCATTGCCGATCACGTAGTTTTGAAAAGCGGCGTCACCATCGGCGCAAAATCCGCCGTGTTTCCGAATAAGGTAGTGAGGGCTGGTTTTTGGGCGGGAATACCGATCCGTCCGATTGAGGATTACAAGCGCCAAACAGCTTTGTTAAGCGGTTTAGAGCGTCTTTCACAGCGCGTCCGGCAACTGTCAGACAAAGTGAATAACAAACTGTCCTAGACCGGATGAGCGCGATGCACGAAAGAGTTTCGCGTCGAAACGACGCTCAGGCAAGCAGGCGATGCTTCACCGCTCCAGTCCCGGTTTTACATTAGAAACTTAAGCACCGACTCCGCAGCATTTTCTGAAGCTCCGATCTTTAAATTCTCCGTGGCTATTTGCAGATCTCTCCGCATCGCCTTGTTAACCGGCGGTTCAAGCAGTCGGAATAATTCGGCGGCGACGGCCGCGGCCTTGAAGTTGTCCTGAACATATTCATTCACAATTCGCTTTCCGGCGACGAGATTGATCAAGCCAATACTTTCGATCTTGAGCAACGGTCGAAATGCGATCTCGTCGAGCCGCGACACCTTGTAAACGATCGCCATCGGCGTGCCGATGATCCCGGCTTCCAGTGTCGCGGTGCCGCTCGCGACCGCCGCCGCATCGGCTGCGTTCAAGGCGTCGAATGTTTCGTTTCGAATCGCAATTAGCTTCGGAGGAAATTCAAGACTTTGATTTTTCAGCTTATCGATAACGGAATCGATCTCTTCAATCTTTCTCATCATAGAAACGGCGATTACAAACTGAATCGACGCCTCCTCCGTGTGCATCAGACATGCGGTTCTCAATAGCTCCGGCAAATTTCTTTCAACCTCTTTTTTTCGGCTGCCCGGCAGCAATGCAACGATCTTTCCGCTGGGATCCAGATCGTGCAGCTTGCAAAACTCATCTCGCGAGAGCTGAGGCCGAACGAGTTCGGCGTGAGGACTACCCACATACTCAACGTGCTCGATTCCCTGCCGCTCGTGCCATTCTTTCTCGAACGGAAAGATCAGAAGGAGTTTGTCCACATATTTTCGTATCGTGTGCCTCCGATATTTTCTCCACGCCCAAATCTGCGGCGAGACGTAATAGATCACTTTGTGACCAGCCCGATGGAGCGACTTTGCGAGTTTCAAATTGAACTCCGGAAAATCGATCAATATTACGGCGCTGGGTTTTCGCTGCTCCGCAACGGATTTCAGCTTTCTCAATCTTGAAACAAACTTCGGTATCGCCTTTGCCACAGCTGCCACGCCGATGATCGACCAATGATCGGATTCAAAGATCGTTTCGACGCCAGCCGCGCGCATCTTCGGCCCGGGCGTTCCGAAAAACGTTGCCGCAGGCGCTCGACGGCGAATTTCCTCGACCAGTTGAGCTCCGAGTTCATCGCCCGACGCTTCGCCGGCGACGATCATTAAATCTATTTTCTTCTGCATAGATTCTGTCAGTAGCCTGACCGTCGGGGACGGCATCTCTCCCGCCACCGCTCAAGCCCTTAATTGTAAGTGTTGATATTACAACCCAAAAGCCTGCCCGCCGCATCTATAAATGCGTATTCAGTTTCCCCGATACGCGTGTATCTGCTCGCTTCCTTGCAGAACAGGCCTTTAATCTTTAAAATGCTGTATTTTGCTGTACGCAAATGATCGACTGGCGATGATTTTATCGATCATGCCTTTCCCGTTTTAATTTGGAGGACTTTGTGAATTTTCGGCCTTATCTCTTATTATTTTGCAGCCTGGTTCTCGGCGTCGGCGCAACCGCGCTTTCACAAGCCGATACCTTTATCGGACAAATAACCAGCTCAACCAGCGAATCCTTCGCCGGCAGCATCAGCGGCGACGGCCGTTTTGTCGTTTTTGAATCCGTTGGCAATCTTGCGACCGAAAATCCTCGAAATGCCGACGGGAACACCGAGATCTTTTTATTCGATTACGCCCAGCGAAGAATCTTTCAGATAACCGACACAAAGAGCGTGCTCTACCAGACCAACCTGGACCCGCTATTTGGAAACGTCCGCATCCTGATTGCTAACAAGCGGCCGATGATCAGCACGGACGGCCGCTGGATTGTGTTTAGCTCGAACGCAACAGAATCGGTTTGCACTCCAACGACAGGGTGCACGCCCGCCGGAGCAAATCCGGGAAGCTTTGACGGAAACGCTTTTACGTCGCCCACGCCGACGCCGACGCCCTCACCGACTCCTAACCCGTCGCCAACACCTACTCCGACTCCTACGCCGACGCCTTCGGGAACGCCGACTCCGACTCCGACGCCGCCGCCGAATCCGCTCGAGCAAGATGCAAATTTGGAGATGTGGTTGTACGAGATTCCGGCTTACGCGCCTGCCGATCTGACTACAGGAGAAGAATTGGCAGTTACCAATCTTAGCGGTGGAACGTTCGTACAGGTCACCAACTCGGTGCCGAGCCGCACGCCGCAAGGCGGAACAGTATTTACTCCAGCGACGATAGCCGACGACAATCACGACGGCAGCATCAGCGACGACGGCAGCGTGATCGCGTTTGCCTCAACGCGTGACCTGGTCACCGGTGGAAATACTTTTCCCAATGTTGACAACGACGAGATATTTACTTTCACGCAAAGCGGGGCTCCGCCATTCGGCGGCGGCGGAACGATAAATCAAATAACCCGCACAGACCGCGGGCCGATCTCAAACCCGATTTATAACAAAAATCCGACGATCGCCGGTAACGGAACTCGTGTCGTTTTTGCCAGCACCGGAGACGACCCGATAGATGATCCCAATAGCACGACAAACTTCGATACCGGGAGCAATCCGGAATCAAGTCGAAACGAGGAAATCTTTTACGCCAACCTATCCGCAGGTGCGCCTACCGGCGGAAAACAGATAACGACCACCACGCCGACAAATCCCGGCGATCTTGTAAACATTCTCGATCTCGGCAAGCGAATGAGCCGCAACGGGCGATACATTGCCTTCGATTCGTATGCCGTTCTTGAAACCGTCGGAGCCGCTAATCTGACAAGCTTCGCAACCTATCTGTACGACATAAGTGCGGAGGCCATGCCGCCGCCTGCCCCGGCGACATTATTTAACCGTGTAAGCGTACGCAGCGATGCTGATTCAGAAGCAACGAACGGCGATACTCAGCGTTATCCCGGCTTTACCGATTACGACGCCGCCGGCAACCCGTCAACGCTAACGCTCTCGACCCGGATGAACATCAATGCGAACGGAACAATTCCGACAAATGAGGCGGACGGGCTAAATCCCATAGATTTCCGGCCGGTTCAAATCTATTCATTTTCTATCGTGGCCCCTCCCTCGAACGGCACCTTCACGCGTCTTACAAGATTTAGCGTCGGGAATTTGTTTATCGTTCCGCAGACGCAGGCATTAACGAGCAACTCGTCGAGCCGAACCGCTTTTAATCTGGCGCTAACCGAGGTTGGTACCGGAAATGCCGATCTGCTTGCCGAATCGTATTATCTGCTTAATCCGCCGGTGAACACGGGAACGCCCGTTTCGTTCAGTCTGTTGACCGGAGCGAGCCGGATCGTGGTCGCTCCCAGCGTAACGCCCACGCCGACTCCGTCTCCGACTCCGACGCCGTCGCCAACCCCGACGCCGAGCCCGACGCCAACGCCGTCACCGACTCCGACCGTTTCGCCGACGCCCACGCCAACGCCGTCACCTTCGCCGACGCCCGTGACGCCGCCGACCTCGCTCGGCCTTGCGCCGGGAATGCTGGCGATCATAAATTTCACGACAGGCATCGACCGCCCGGTCGCCGCACGCACCGCGGTCGGTTCGTTAAATCGCCGATTCACTCTGCCGATCGAGCTAAGTGGAATCTCGATGTCGATCAACGGTGCCGCCGTCGGCCTAAAGTCCGTCAGCCGCCACGAGATCACATTCGTCGTTCCACCGCGCCTTGCGTTTTCGGTTGCGGGCACGAGGCATCCTTTCGTGGTGAACAACAACGGCGTGGTGTTTCGCGGAGAACTCGTGCTGGTACCGACGCGGCCTGACATCTTTACCACTTCGCCTTTCCCCGGACCGGGCGGGCGGGCGTTTACACAAAACGTGACGAACACCGTTTTCAGAACCGAGCCGTACACGGTCACAACAATAAGACTGAAAGGCGGACGGCGCGTGCCAACTGTGATTCGCATTCGGGCCACCGGCATTCTCGACCAATCGGCCCAGGAGCTGGGAGTTCGTATCGGGCCGGTTACCTTAGGTTTCGGACAGATAATTTCCGGGGCGACACAGGTTGAACCGGGCATTTTCGAGTTTGAATTCACGTTGCCTCCAACACTCAACGGCGCGGGCGATCAACCTATCATCGTAGAATCACGGGACGGCACAACGTCGTTTTTTTCAAGGCTCGACGACACTGCGCCCAGGATAAGTATTCTTTAGCCAAGCACGCATCTATTCGAAGCCGCTTTTCACGCAAAACAGCGTGAAAAGCGGCCTTTACTTGGTATCGTTAAGCGATTGGCGCTTTGTAGGTTATAATGTCATAAGGTTGACAGTCAGCCGAAAGGGAGGAAATTGATGGCAGGAAAGGATGTCGTGACGATGAATATCGGCCCGAAGGTTTGGAAGAACGGCGAGATGCTCGACTGGAATGAGGCGCGCATCCACGTGATGTCGCACGTCGTAAATTACGGCTCCAGCGTTTTTGAGGGCATCCGCTGCTACAAGACGACGCAGGGTTCCGCCGTGTTTCGCCTTACAGAGCATATGCAGCGGCTGGTAAATTCGGCAAAGATTTACCGAATGGACACTTCGTTTAGCCGACAGGGCCTGTGCGACGCAGCCGTCGATCTGATCGGCGACAGCGGGCTTGAAGAATGCTATATCCGGCCGTTGATCATCCGCGGCCTTGATGAAGAGAAACCGGCGTTCGGCGTTAATCCTTTCGGCGCTCCCGTCGATGCGTACATTGCGATCTGGCAATGGGGCAAATACCTTGGCGAAGAAGCCATCGAAAACGGCATTGACGTTTGCGTCTCGAGCTGGACGCGCATCACTTCAAATTCTATGCCCGCGATGGCGAAGGCCGGTGCGAATTATATGAATTCGCAGCTTATAAAAATGGAAGCCATCCTCGGCGGGTTTTCCGAGGGCATCGCACTGGACGACCGCGGCATGGTCTCCGAAGGTTCAGGCGAAAATATTTTTCTCATTAACAACGGCAAGTTGATCACGCCGCCGCTTGGCGCGTCGATACTGCCGGGCATTACGCGCGACTCCGTGATACAGATCGCCCGCGAGCTTGGCATCGAGATCGTCGAATCGCAGATTCAGCGTTCGGCGCTTTATCTGGCGGACGAGCTTTTCTTCACCGGGACTGCTGCGGAGATCACGCCTATCCGCTCGGTGGACCGCATCACGGTCGGCAGCGGAAAACGCGGCGAGATTACGAGGATGATCCAGGACGAATTTTTCAAGATCATTTTTGCCGAGCGGCCCGCGCCCTTCGGAGCACAGTGGCACACGTTCATACATTCGGGCAGAAACGCGAGCATGAACGAGCGTGCAACGCACGACACCGCTGAAAAAAAAACGGCAGTAGCGTAACCACTGCATAACGTTCGCTGAATACAACAATCAAGACCCGATTTTGATAAGCTGTGCTTATCGGGATCGGGTTTTTACTATGGAAAACGGCCAAAAACCGACCGCTCAGATCGGGATTGCGCTCGAAGTCGCAGTTTTTCTTTGCGGCGCGCTCGTGATGATCTTTGAGATCAACGGCTCGCGCATGCTGGCCCCTTTTCTCGGCACTTCGACCTACATTTGGACGAGTCTTATCGGCGTGATTCTCGCGGCGCTGAGCATCGGCTATTGGGTCGGCGGCAGAATGGCCGACGCGCGGCCGAGCGTCGCGGTGCTCGCATCAGCGGTTTTTACGGCGGGCGGTCTGGTTTCGCTGACGGTTTTGATCAAGGATGTGTTTCTCGGAATAATTTCGGTCGCCGGAATCGCATTGGAAATGAAAGCACTGTTCGCAGCGATCGTGTTGTTCGCTCCGGCAAGTGTTTTATTCGGCTTCGTGCTGCCCTACGCGGTCAAGCTAAGAATGCAGTCGCTCTCTTCAACGGGCCGAACGGTCGGCAGGCTTTATGCGCTTTCAACTATCGGGAGCATCGCCGGCACATTTGCGGCCGGCTTTTTTCTCATACCATTTTTCGGCAGTGTCCGCACTCTGTATCTGATCGCTGGAATTTTATTCGCGGTCTCATTTCTACTCGCGCCATTTGCGCTCAAGCGACTTAATATCGCTGCAATAGCGGTTTTCATCGCCGCAGTCGCTTCCTCAGAGCTGCTCGCACTTTATAAGTGGCAGGCCGCCAGGATACGCGAGATCGACACCGAATATTCTCGGCTCACAATTTTCGAATCCACCGATCCCGATACCGGCAAGCCGATCCAGGCGTTGAGTAACGATCCCTATTTCGTGCAGTCGGCGGTGTTTCTCGACAGCGACGAGCTCGTTTTCGACTACAATAAATTCTTCCATCTTGCCGGAATCCTTAAACGCAAGCTGCGGCATTCGCTGATGATCGGCGGTGCAGGTTACACGTTTCCGCGCGACTATCTGAAAACTTATCCCGAATCACGAATAGACGTAGTCGAGATCGATCCGAGAATGACTAAGATCGCGCATGAGTATTTCATGCTTGAAGACGACCCGCGAATGAGCATCTTTCACCAGGACGCACGTGTATATTTGAACAATTACTACGGGCAAAAATACGACGCCGTTTTCATGGACGCCTTCGGCACGTTGTTTTCAGTTCCTTATCAACTGACCACTGTCGAAGCCATGCGCGCAATAGATCGGATCCTCGTCGATGACGGCATACTCCTGATGAACCTCGGCTCGGCGCTGAAGGGGCGCGCGAGTATGTTTCTGCGCGCCGAACTCGCCACACTTCGAAGCGTTTTTCCGGAAGTAAAAGTTTTCAAGGTGAAACCCGAACGGCAGGACACTGAATTGCAAAACATTGTAATAATTGCCCTCAAACGGTCACGTCATATCGCTCCAGCTTCCGTCCCTCCGCTATTATCGGAATTACTACAACAGGAATATTACTCACCCATCGAATTGAATCTACCCGTGCTAACCGACGAATTTGCGCCCGTGGAACACTACAATTCGGTGGCTCTCCGCTCGCTTCGGGTGACAAAGTATTAATGATCTATCGAAGGTTCTGTCCGAATTGTTCCGTGCCGACGGCGCCGATTCCGTTTAGGCGAAAGCCGAAGGAGATACGGTTTTCGGAGCGGGCGCCGACCTTGAACGTGTAGTATTGGACGGATATCGCGCAGCAGTCGTACGCGTAGCCGAGCGTGAAAAGAGAACTGATCAGCGGGGAGCGTTCGGCGGCCCGATTGTTCTGGAAATCGAAAAACAAAGATGTCCCGCCGTAAAGCCCGCGTTCGCGGTTCCCGAGAAAGACCGAAGGGCTCCATTGCGAGCCGCGCAATGTCCCGGGCTCTTTTCCATTAACGTCCGCGTATTGCGCTAGCGACGGCATGAGCGTGACGGCGCGCGTGTAATAAAACGTCTGGAAAATCTTAACCAGCGGCGTGTCGTAGCCGACCGTCGCGGAAACGGCGCGCAGGCCGTCGCCCCGCGTCCCAACATCCATTCTCGAATTAAAGTAAATCGTCTTTTGCGGACGGTATGTAACATCGATATTCAGCGGCGAAAGCTTTCGGGGCACGCCGCCGAAAGTGTAAAATGTCAATGCCGTCATCGGGGCAAGCTGATTGCGGCGGCCCGGAATCAATGCTCCCCCGAACGTTTCGTCAAAAAAATATTTACCGCGGATCGCGACGGTAAATATTTCATATGGTTGGATCGATAGCGGCTTTTGCTCGCCATTGGCTTCGGTCACTAAACGATTTTGCGCTTCGACCGTCACGGCTTCGGCATAACGCCGTGTATAAAAACGATTTATGAGGCCAAATTCTACTTCGTTCGTATCGGCGAGCGTGTCCATTTGATCGAATCGTATGATCCGGTTAAATTCATCGACGCCGTTAATATATCGATACGTCGCGTAAGGTTCGATAACGTGCCGGAAGCGGAACGCATCGCCCTTGTCGTAGTAATTTTTTGCCAGCGCGACAGGGCGAATGTCGAATTCGAACTCACCGTATTTTCTGAAAAGATTCCGGCCGACAACCTGCCGCACTGAATTGAATGAATTCGAGTAATAAGTAATGCGGGCGCCGGCCGTTGCGGTGAAATTAATATATTTGGTGCGAAACGGAAACGTTATCTGGGGATAAACATCCAGCCGCTGGCCGAGCTCCGGCGTCAGCGTCGGATCACCTCCGGTCTGCCGGCGGTAGAGAGAAATGTCGTCAACCTCGTCCCGACGCGATACTCCCTCTAAACTGGTTTTGAAGGAAAAATAAACTCCATTTAGAAACGACAACTTCGATGGCCGCTTGTCGAAATTTATACTCGGCAGGTTTTTGGTTTTTACGCGCACGTTCGGGATCGAGATCACCTGCGAACGGGCGAGAATGTTCATCGTGTAATTAGTCCAGCTTTTGTTCACGAAACCCTGCGACACTTCTATCGGCGAAATGATCTGCTGAACGCCGTCAAGAAATACTTGGCGGAACGCAAGGTTGGAGATTAGTTTCACATCGACCGCCGCCGTAAAGCCGTTCGGAAAATAGTGAATCCCGTCCGCGTAAACGATCGTTCCGCCCTGGTCGGGATTATTAGCGTCCGCACTCTTCCCGAATATGCGGTCCTTGACGGCATAAAATCCGGCATTGAGATACGAGCGCGAATTAGCCCGCGTGCGAATATCAACGCCGTACCCGACCCCGCGGGCGGAAAACAAATCGACACGAGCCGTCGCATCCGCAGAGCGTCCCAACGTAAGGTAATATGCGTTACTGAGTTTTGCGCCTTTCGCGCCGGAGTAAGCAACCGAAGGAGTGAGAAAACCGGAGCTGCGATCCTGTTCCTTGATCGGGATCGAAGCGAAGGGCAAAAGGATAACGGGCACGTCCTTGACGCGAAAGGCCGGACGTTTCAAGCGAACTCTGTCATTCGTTTTTACCCGCGCCTCGTCGGCGGTGAAAGACCATTTCGGAACAGCTTCTTCGCACGCAGTAAACTTCCCTTTCGTTATCACGATCTCATCGACCGCCACGCGCTCGACGCGTTCGGCCGTAAAATATAAGACTGTGCCGTCGTTCGTTTGGTTGGTAAATCCGGTAGAATCCGCGAAGTGACCGAGTTTCGTTTTAAAATTCCAAATACCGGTCGCGCCGGTAATACGCTGGTCGTTGCCCTGATCGAAAATTACGTTCCCATCGGCCTCAATCCTCCCGGTTTCTTCGTAGTAAACGATCCGGTCCGCCTGGAGTCGATAAATCCCATAACGCACATCGACGTTGCCTGAATGTGTGTGTATAAGTTTTCCGGTTTCGCCCTCGGCGGTCTGCCGCTCGGAGTAAATGACCAATTCGCCCGAACCGCCTTCCGGCTCCACGCCGGGCTTCTTAAGTTTCGGAGGCGTGATGTTTTGCTCGGTGGCTATTGGGTTGATATTCGGCGTGTCGGTGATCGGGTTGGCGACTTGCCGCTCTACCGGATTCGGGCGTTGCGGCAAAACGACAGGCGCAAAAATAAATACGAGAGTCAGGAAAATTAAGACCGAAAAAAACCGCATCGATTTAGCAATTAGGCAATTCGATGCTAACACGGACACGCAGCCAATCAGAAATCGGTATGCTAAACTTAGCTTTCCGATGACGTCTCGCCAAACTGCCGCAAAGAAACGGGTTCTCGTCGTGGAGGACGAAGAACTGATGCGTTCGATCCTCAGAAAGTTGCTTGAGGAAGCTGGCTACGAAGTCGTGTCCGCCGACAGTGGTGAAAGCGCGTTACGGCTCTTCGCCGAGTCAGACATTTCGGTAACGCTGACCGATATAAAAATGGCCGGCATCGACGGCATCGATTTGCTTGACAGAATAAAATCAAGGGACGATGCCGCAATGGTCGTGATAATGACCGCGTACTCATCGGTCGAAACGGCGGTGGCCGCGCTGCGAAAAGGAGCTTACGATTACATTACCAAGCCTTTCGTGAACGACGGTCTTCTCCAAATAGTCAAGAACGCCATCGAGCATCGCGAGTTGTTCAATGAGAATCGTTTCCTTCGACGTGAGTTAAATCGAAAATCCCGGACACCGGAAATTATCGGCAGTTCCGACGCTCTTCAAACTGTGCTGACGAATATTCAAAGGGTCGCGCCGACGATGAGCAACGTACTGATCGAAGGCGAGAGCGGAACCGGCAAAGAGCTCGCCGCGAAAGCGATACATTTTGCGAGCCGCCGGGCGGAACGACCTTTTCTTGCCGTAAACTGCGGTGCGTTGACGGAAAGTTTGCTTGAAAGCGAGTTGTTCGGCCACGTAAAGGGAGCGTTCACCGGAGCGGTCTCGGACAAACCCGGCCTGTTTCGTTCGGCTGTGGGCGGCACGTTGTTTCTCGATGAGATCGCCGAGACGACGCAGGCTCTACAGATCAAGCTGCTTCGCGCGCTGCAGGAACGCGAGGTTGTCCCGGTCGGTTCGTCCGAACCTGTGCCTTTTGATGCGCGAATAATTGCGGCAACCAATAAAAATCTCGAAACGGAAATGAAAGAAGGCCGTTTTCGCGAAGATCTTTACTACCGATTGAACGTCGTCGAGATGACGATCCCGCCGCTGCGTGAACGGCGGGGCGATATCCCGACTCTCGCCGAACACTTCGCGGCTAAATTCGCATTGGCGCAAAATGCACCGGTAAAATCTATCCACGATTCGGCTATGAAGGCGTTGGAAAATTACGATTGGCCGGGAAATATACGTGAGCTTGAAAATACGATGGAGCGGGCGTTTATCATGAGTGACGCTGCGATCACAATTGAAGCTCTTCCGTCAAAGATTCGATCCGAAAATGTAGTCGATAGAATTAAAAATGATAGCAGCACGCTCGAATATGTTGAGAGAAATCACATTCTCGGCACGCTTGCATCAGCAGAAAACGACAAAGTCGAAGCTGCCAAAATGCTTGGCATCGATCTATCGACCTTGTACCGGAAATTAAGAAAATACGAGGCGGAGTAAGTTATTTTGCCTGTAGCTCGACGATGACGTAGTTGGTTTCGGGTATCAGCGTTGCGTTTCCTTCGGTGTACGGCGCCTGATAAAAATTCGTCGCCGGATAGGCAGTGCCGCCGATCGTAGTCTCGCCTGTCATTTCGCTCATCGTTATCAACTCGGCAGGAAACCAGCGCTCGACGGCAACCTGAGCTTGCTTTCCTTCACCGGGGTTTAGCCGCGAGCTAAAAGTCTTGTAATTTTCCGGCGTGAAAAGAATAACTGCAACGATCCGGTTTGCCGTGACACGCCACGCAACTTCTTCAGGATCGTACGGAATCTGAATTGATGACCGAAGCTCGTCAACGTTGTCGTTGGCCAAATTCGAAACTGTATTAGAGTTGACGGAATTGGAATTTTGAGAGCGATTGTCTGCCGCCGGCTGCGAGCTGCAGGCCCCAAACAGAAAGACTACAATCAGCAAAAACGCGGCAGGTTGGTTCATAGCCGAGTTTTAGGATGACGATTTCGGCCCTTAAATGCAAGTATCAACTTTGTTTTGAATCATCACTTTTTCTGCACAAAGATCGCCAGGGAATCGACATCACCCAGATTCTACGTGCGTTTGTGATAAAATCGTCTTAAAATTTCGCCATTATGAGTTCAGAAACCAAAGAAGCAGCAACCGCGAAAACGTCGAAAAAACAGCGTTGGGAAGACGAGACGCTACAAAAAGTTTTGGACAAAACGCCGGAACGCAAACCTTCATTCGAAGGCGTGAGTCTGGAGCCGGTCGAGCGTTTATACACAGAGGCAGACACTGAAGGAATTGATGTCGGTTTCCCCGGCGAGTTTCCTTATAAGCGCGGAATTCACCCGACGGGCTATCGTGGCAAGCTCTGGACAATGCGGCAATTCGCCGGTTTTTCTTCTCCGGAGAAAACGAATGCGCGTTTCAAGTATTTGATGGATCACGGGCAGACAGGTTTATCGGTCGCATACGACCTGCCCGCGTTGATGGGTCTGGACGCCGACTCGCCGCTCAGTGAGGGCGAGGTCGGTAAATGCGGCGTCGCCGTTTCATCGCTTGCCGATTTTGAAGTATTATTCGACGGCATACCTTTGGATCAAGTTACCGTTTCGCAAACGATCAATGCGCCCGCGCCGATCTTTTTGGCGATGTATCTCGTTGTTGCGGAGAAACAAAAAGCCGATTTCTCGAAAATTTCCGGCACGCTTCAGAACGATATTCTTAAGGAATACATAGCCCAAAAAGAATGGATTTATCCGATCAAACCGGCGATGAAGCTGGTTATAGACACGTTCGAATACACAACGAAACACGTCCCGAAATACAATCCGATTTCCATCTCCGGCTATCACATTCGCGAAGCCGGTGCGACCGCGTTGCAGGAACTTGCGTTTACTCTTCGTGACGGCGTCGAATACGTTCAGTACGGCGTTGATCGCGGAATGGATTTGGATGAATTCGTGCCGCGTCTTTCATTCTTCTTCAACGCACATAACGATTTCTTTGAAGAGATCGCGAAATATCGCGCGGCCCGCGTCGTCTGGGCACGCACAATGAAAGAAAGATTCGGAGCGACAAATCCACGCACCATGCAGCTTCGGTTTCACACGCAGACCGCCGGTGTTTCGTTAACGGTTCAACAGCCGCTGAACAACATCGCACGCGTCGCGATTCAGGCGCTTGCCGGAGTGCTCGGCGGAACGCAGTCGTTGCATACCGATTCGTACGACGAGGCTCTCGCCCTGCCAACCGACAATGCGGCTTTGGTCGCGCTCCGAACACAGCAGATCATCGCCGAGGAGACCGGCGTTGTAAACACGGTCGATCCGCTTGGCGGCTCGTGGTATGTGGAATCGCTCACCGAAAAAATGATCACAGGCTGTCTTGATTATTTCGACAAGATCGACGGTTTCGGCGGAATGGTTGAAGCGGTCGAGGCCGGATTTCCGCAACGAGAAATTCAGGAATCGGCTTATCAATATCAAAAAGCAGTCGAACGCGGTGAGCAGACCATCGTCGGCGTAAACAAATACTCGATGGACGAAGAAATTCACAAAACCGACATCCTCCAAATCGACGAAACCGTCCGCGACCACCAGCTGTCGCGCCTTGCGAAGGTGAAGGCTACGCGTGACAACGGCAGCGTCGCAAACGCTCTCGACCGTTTGAAACTCGCTGCCAAAAATGATGACAACACAATGCCGGCTATCATTGAAGCCGTCGCCGCATACGCCACCGTCGAAGAGATCTCCGTTGCGTTGCGCGATGTTTACGGAATTTATGAGGAACCGACATTTTAGATTTAGCACCAGTTTCCAGTAGCCAGTCTCCGGTTTTCGAACTGGGAACTCTAAACTGATTTCTGGAAACCGTTAAATAACCAACATGCAAGATTTCAAGAATCTCAAAGTGTGGCAGGAGGCCGACGAATACACAAACCGCGTCGTTGAAGTCAGAAAAATGCTTAGCGGATTTACTAAACGTCTCGAATCTTGATCATTTCCCGTAGCTCACCCGCCAGATTTTATTTCCGCCGTCATCCGTAATAAGCATCGAGCCGTCGGCGGCGACAAGCAAACCGACCGGGCGGCCCCAGACTTCGTTTGAGTTCTCGTCAGGCAGCCAGCCGGAGATGAAGTCTTCAAAAGAATTGCCAACGAGCTTGCCGTCGTTGAAACGGATGCGAACTACTTTGTAGCCCGAAAGCTTTTGCCGGTTCCACGAGCCGTGCATCGCGACGAATGCGTCGCCCTGATATTCCTTCGGAAACATTCTGCCGGTGTAAAATTGTATGCCGAGCGCCGCGACGTGAGACGTGAACAGCACGTCGGGGACGATCGCTTTTTTCACAAGCTCAGGATTCTCGCCCTTGCGTCTCGGGTCTTCTGTTTGGCCGATATAAGAGTAAGGCCAGCCGTAGAAGCCGCCTTCTTTAACGGACGTTGCGTAATCGGGCACGAGGTCGTCGCCAAGACCGTCGCGTTCGTTGACGGCCGTCCAAAGCTCGCCGGTTTTCGGATTCCACGCCAAGCCGATCGGATTGCGAAGACCCGATGCGTAGATGCGATGGTTCTTGCCGTCGGGATCGTAAACGGAAATTGCTGCCCGGCGCGGATCGGCCTCGACACTGACGTTAGTCGCCGAACCTATCGAGACAAACATCTTCGTGCCGTCCGGCGAGAACAGGATGTTTCGCGTCCAATGCTGTCGATAACCGCCTTCGGTCAGCTCGACGATCTTTTCCGGTTCGCCTTCGGCTTGCGTTTGACCGCTGCGATATTTGAAACGCACTATCGAATCGGTATTCGCCACGTAAAACCATTCCTTATAAAAAGCCATCCCAAACGGCTGCGATAGTTTGTCAGAAAATACAAAACGCTGATCGGCCGTTCCGTCCTTGTTCGCGTCACGAAGAACGATCACGGAATTTGCGCGCGAATCCGCTAGAAATACATCGCCGTTCGGCGCAAGTGCCATCCAGCGCGGCTCGCGGAAATTGCCTTCGGCAAAAACATTCACCTTAAATCCTTTAGGCACGTAGAGTTTGGCGTCGGCGGGCTGCGACACTTGCTTCGACATGCGAACGGCACTTTTGGTGGCAAACGGCGGCGGCAGTGCTTTCGGATCGACAGAATTTACCGCTGCCTTTTCGAAATGAACGATCTGGGGCATCGGTGAGGAACTCGGCGTCTGGCAAACTGCCGTAAATACACACGCAAGCAAAACGACTGTCACCGAAGAAATAACTTTGATATAATCCTGCTTCATCAAATACCTCAAAATGTCCGATCTGCTGTCTATCACAAATCAGGATATACGCCCGACCACTGCCGGTTCAAGCGCGATGGGCTTGCGCGGTGAAGCGATTGCTGCAAAATTTATTGAGCAGCAGGGCTATCGGATCGTAATGGCGAATTTCAGGGCGCCGGTCGGCCGCAATTCAAAAGGCATTCAGGTTACGGGCGAGATCGATCTCATTGCAATCGAAGACGAGACGCTTTGCTTTATCGAGGTGAAAACCCGGAGATCGAAACAGTTTGCCGAGCCGAGTTCGGCGGTCGATCTCCGCAAGCAGCGGCAGATCACGCGCGCGGCACGCGTTTACAGAAGGATTTTTGGATTGTTCGAAATGAAACAGCGGTTTGATATTGTCACCGTCGTTATGGAAAAAGGAATGAAGCCGCAAATAGAATTGTCTCGAGGATTTTGGACGGAAGCAAAATTCAAGAAATCGATGTGGAACCAGGAAATTTGGTAATTTACCCGAACTTCATCACGAAAAGATGCGTATTCAACACAGAAGAAAATTATGAAAAGCCTAATCACAAAAGCAATGCTACTTTTCTGTCTCCTGGCATTTTCGATCGTCGCATCGGCGCAGCTGCCGTCGATCATCGACCGCGAGATAATTTTCGGCAATCCCGAATACGCCGGCGCGCAAATATCGCCCGACGGCAGATTCGTCTCGTTCATCAAGCCTTATAAAGACACGATGAACGTTTGGGTGAAGGACGCGACCGCGCCGTTCGCCTCGGCGCGGCCGATCACGGCTGATACGGCGCGACCGGTGCGAAACTATTTCTGGTCACACGACAGTAAATATATTTTGTTCGTGCAGGACCAGGGCGGCGACGAGAATTTCAACGTCTATGCTGTAAATCCAGCGGACAAACCTGCGAACGGTTCCGACGTTCCCGCAGCCCGAAACATTACGGACGCCAAGGGCGCACGCGCATTTATCTACAACGTTCCCGAATCTGAGCCGGACGCGATTTATGTCGGCCTCAACGAGCGCGACAAAGCCTGGCACGATGTTTACAAGGTAAAAATCTCGACCGGCGAGCGAACGCTAATTACCGAAAATAAAGACCGGTATCAAGGCGTCGTTTTTGACAACGCCGACAAGCTAAAGCTCGCAAACCGCTCGGCCCAGAACGGTGACACTGAAATCCTGCGGATCGACGATGCCGGCAAGACGACGAAGATTTATTCGTGCGACGCGTTCGAAACGTGCGGCGTCGTTCGTTTTCACAAGGACAACAAACGCGTTTACCTCCAGACGAACAAAGGCGATCTCGACCTGATCGAGCTCGTGCTGATGGACGTAGCGACCGGAGCCATTGAAAAGGTCGAAGGCGACCCGATGAAACGCGTCGATTTCGGCGGGGCAATCTTTTCGAATTTGTCGAAAGAAATGATTGCGACGGCATACGAGGACGACCGCGAGCGAATCTACTGGAAAGACAAGAAATTTGAAAATGAATACAAAGCGCTTCAAAAGAAAGTTGGCGACGCTGAGCTGGCTTTTCAATCTTCGACGAAAGATGAAATGAAATGGATCGTCGTGAGCTCGAGCGACGTCGATCCCGGAACGGTCTGGATGTACGACCGCAAAACGAAGGGCATTTCGAAGCTTTATAAAGTTCGGGAAAAGTTGGACCGCGGCGCGCTTTCGCCGATGAAAGCGGTGCGCTACAAATCGTCCGACGGTTTGGAGATTCCCGCGTACCTGACGATTCCGAAAGGAACGAACGGCAAAAATCTCCCGGCGGTCTTGTTCGTTCACGGCGGTCCGTGGGGACGCGACTCGTGGGGCTATCACAGTTATGCTCAGTTTCTTGCGAATCGCGGATACGTCGTTTTGCAGCCGAACTTCCGCGCATCGACCGGTTACGGAAAGAAATTCCTGAACGCCGGCAACAACGAATGGGGACAGAAGATGCAGGACGACATCACGTGGGGCAAAAAATATCTGGTCGAGCAAGGCATCGCCGACCCGAAACGCGTCGCGATAATGGGCGGCAGTTATGGCGGCTATGCGGCGCTTGCGGGCGTTGCGTTTACGCCGGACGAATATGCTGCGTCGGTGGCGATCGTTCCGCCGTCGAATCTCGTCACGCTTCTCGAATCGATACCGCCGTATTGGGAAGCGATTCGCGCCTTGTTTTACAAGCGGATGGGCAACCCGAACACGCCGGAAGGCCTTGTTCAGATGAAGCGTCAATCGCCGCTGACCAACGCGGACAAGATCAAGACGCCGCTGCTGGTTGCCCAAGGCGCTAATGACCCGCGCGTAAAGCAGCGTGAATCCGACCAGATCGTTTTTGCTTTACAGAGCAGGAATTATCCGGTGGAATACCTACTAGCTCCGGACGAAGGCCACGGCTTTGCACGGCCGGTGAACGCGATGGCGTTGGTTGCCAGCTCGGAGAAATTTCTTGCGAAACATGTCGGCGGAAGGTATCAGGAATCGATGACGCCGGCGGTCGCAAAGCGGCTGACCGAAATAACGGTCGATCCGAAAACTGTTACGCTCGCAAAGCCGGTTGACACAAACGCGGCTCCGGCCGGCAACATCTCCGGCAAGTGGACGCTGACGGTCGATGCAGGCGAACAGGTCATCGATCTTGAATGCGAATTTAAACAAACGGGCGGCGATTTTAGCGGAACGATGTCGTCGCGGGTCGGCAACGGAAACTTTGAGAAAGGCAAGGTGAGCGGAACGTCGGTCATCGGCACGCTCATGGCTGATGTTCAGGGACAACCGACTATCATCAGAGTCGAAGCGACGATTGAAGGCGACAAGATTTCCGGCACGATGGACGTGCCCGGCCTGGGCGTGTTTAGCTTTTCAGGCGTTAGGCAGAAGTAAGGCGGAAACGCGAGTGTGAACGGGCGTGCACGAACAATTGAAAATGTAAACTCAAAATGTAAAATCGGAAATCCAATTTTGCATTTTCCACTTTCAATTTTACGTTGATTCGTGCTCGCTCCTTGACGGTCGCGTTTCTGCCCGTAAACGTCGATCATCACGGAACGGCGGTAAACTCCATTCCGACAATATTGTCTTTCAAAGACACAACCTGGCTAGGATTGCCGAACGTATAGCGTCTCGTTTTGACGCTTACAATATAAGTTTCGCCGACCGGCAATCCGTACATCGTGAAGTAGCCGAATGAATTCGTCAAAGCAGTTGTCAAAACCGTTCCGTTCACATCTTCCACAAAAACGTACACCTTCGCGATGCCGCGCCCCGCAGACGTTTTGACGCGTCCGCTAATCGTTGCGGCAGCAGCCGTTGGGACGAGCAGCTCGACGGCGCCGATGTCCGTTCCGTCGCCGGGCGGCGGCGCATTGGCGACCGCTGCCCAATCGACCGTACGCGTGTTGCCGCGCTGGTCGGTTGCAAATGGCGGCACGCCAAAATTCCTGCCCTTGTCGTGTCCGGGGCCATTCTCATTCGGTCTGTGCGTCGGTGTCGGTCCGCCGTTATCGACCAGCCCGCCGAGTTGCGGCGGCGTATTGAGAATGTCGTTGTTCATGTCGTACACGATAAAAACACCCGTGCTCCCGGCATCGTTTGCCGAATCACCAACGATATTAAAACCGTTCGAAACCGTTCCGCCCGCGTTTGATATTTCCGGATTTCCGAGCGTGTCGCTGTTGCCCGCTATGATCGAGCTTTCCAGTGTCAGCGCCGTGCCCGATTGTGAAATTCCGCCGCCGCTAGCGTCGGAATTATTGAGCGTAACGGTCGAGTTCGACAAACGAAGCGTTGCGCCGAGCGAATTCGACATGCCGCCGCCCGACGACGTGGCCATGTTGCCGGAAATGGTGCTGTTGTGAATATGCAGCGCACCGGCATTGCTGTTGCAAACTCCGCCGCCGACGCCCACGGTCCCATTGCCTGAAATCGTTGAAAACTGAATAACGTGCGTTCCGCCATCGAACTGAACGCCGCCGCCGCAGGTGGTTGCATTGCTGTTCGTCACATGCACCGCATCAAGCGTCAGGTTACCCGCGGCATAAATCGCACCGCCGTTGCCGGAAGCCGTTGCGCCGTTGCCGCCGCCATTATTTAGTGTCAGGTCTTTTATCGTCACGCTTGCACCTGATGCGATTGAAAATATGCGCCCTCCGCCCGGACCGCCGCCGGCCACGGTAAGATTGTTCGCACCGGGACCATCGATGGTCACATCAAAAGCGATCGAAAGCTCGCTCGTCGCGGTTATCGTGGGATTGCCGCCCTCAAGCGAGAAAATGCCCGGGTCGAACGTGATGGTCTCGGCTCCCGGCAAAGCGTTTGATTCCTCGGTGGCGGCTCTCAGCGTGCAGTTCCCGCCTCCCACGGTCGCTTCGCAGACGCCGTCCCCCGCATTAGCATCGCTGAGATCGAGAAATGAGTTCACAACCAGCGTAACCATCGGCGTCACTCTCAAATAAAGTTCACCTGCGATTAACACCAAAGTTGGTGTCCCGTTTACACCATCACCGTTGACGGTGAGCGATGTCGGAAGGCCGGTTATCGATCCAGTCGTCGCCTTGGCGATGAGTTTGTGATCACCCGAGGCCAAAGGCATGCCTCCGTTTGAGATCGTAATGGTAACCGGATTCCCCGGCTGCAGGGCAAGAGTTCCGGCACCGGAGACCGTCAACGGCGGCGTTGTTCCGCTAAACGCCGTGAATTGTATCGGACTGTCTGATGCCGTTGTCAAACCTTTAGTGGAAGATGTTGCAATCGTGCCGGTCGAAGTTGTGCCGCTTCCTCGCAAAGCCTGGCCCGCAGCTAAAGTGAGAGAAGTCGTCAGCGCCTGTACGTCGAATATGCCCGTGCCGCCGATCTCAATCACCGGTGAATTTGCAATCGATCCGTTACCGGCAAGCGATAAAGAACCGCTACTGACAGTTGTATTGCCAGTGTAGGTATTAACACCCGATAATAGTATGGCGCCGCCTGCGCCGGGTCCATTCAGGATAGTCAGTCCCGAACCGGATGCACCAGAAATAATGCCACCAAAGGTGTAGACACCGTCAGCACCTATCGTGACCGAGCGCGTGGCCGCGCCGAGCGACACGTTATCGCCGAAGGTGATGTTTGCAGCGCTTACCGCGTTACCCGAAGCTACGTTGGTAGTTACGCCGCCAATAGTGAAATTGCCACCCCACGAAAACGCCGAGTACCGAGGCGTAATATTCCGAGAGGCATTGGCAGACAGCATTCCCCCGTTTATCGTCAAAGAGCCGCCGTTTCCCAGAGCATTCACTCCACCGATAATCACGGTTCCATCATTCAATGTAAATCCACCTGGGTACGAATTACCGTTAGATGAAAAGTATATTCCCGGTCCGTTTTTTATAATCCCGGTGCCCGCCGCGGTCGAAATCAATTGGCCTGCAAAGTCGAGAATTGCACCGGAGCCGACGTCCCAAGTCCGAACGTTTCCGTTAGTACTAAAGGTTCCTGAAGCTGTTAGCCTGACGTTCGAGCCGTTGGTCACCGTAATGTTACCGACCTGCGTATTTGATACGAAAGATACTAATGAGTTCGCGGTGAAGTTTGCGTCGTTATTTGCGACCCATCCTGACGTGAAGGGGCCAGCGGCATTTGCTCCCCAGTTTGTGGCCGTCCATGTGGCTGAAACTCCATTGGTATTCCAGAATTGAGCAGCCTGCGGCGTGAGATCGTCAGAGATAAGGCCTTTACGCTCGGAGTGACGCTGCGTGAAACTCATCCCAAGCCCCGATATTACCGATTCCAAAGACGCAGTACTTACGATCCAGGAAGGCGTGAAGGCTGAGCTGGAAATTACCGTGATTAGAACGGCCGTCAAAATAAAGAAAGGACGGTACGATTTGTCAAAAAGGGATCGTAAGAACAAGCGAGACATCTTCATAAGACACACTCCGGCAACGAGATTCTAATTTTTCGAAATCAAGGGCTATGGAATTATAAGCTGAAAATGCGTGTGCGGCAAAGCAACTCCAGCGGATTAAGGGCCTTCCGATTAACTACTGGAACGGGACACAGCATATTGCGAGCACTACGCCGTTTTTCGGTAAGCGTGCAGGAACCCCCGGGGATGCGAGCGCAGGCGATAGTTTTCGCCCACGATCGCGGATTGAAGCGTTACCTGCAGAAGCCCGCAGGAAGTAAGGGCGTTTATTCGAGTGTGACGAGTGATTTTTCGTTTTTACTTACGTAGCGGGCTTCTGCACTTTACTTCCGATCTTTGAAGCTATCGAACAACTCTGTATGACGGCTGGTCAGCGGCAGCAGGCGGCCGCTGATGAATAAATATTTGACGTTGGTTCGCGGGTCGAGCAGGTCGCCGTCGGTGACGACGATGTTTGCCATTTTGCCGACCTCGATCGAGCCGAGACGGTCGGCGACGCCTAGTATCTGCGCCGGGTAGAGCGTGACCGATTTCAACGCATTTTCCTTAGACAAACCGAAAGCACCGGCGAGACCGGCGTGATACGGCAGATCGCGCACCTCGGCACCGCTGTCACCGGTTGAGATCGCGAACTTGATTCCCGCCTGCTGCATTTTCGACGGAGCCTCGAAAAGGCTGTCGTAAGCGTCGTCTTCACGAACGGGCAGGTTGTAAATATTCGTGTAAATAACGGCGATGTTGTTTTTCTTCAGGTCGTCGGCCACCTTCCACGCTTCCTGGCCGCCGACGATTATGCCCTTGACCTTCATATCGGTCACGAATTTCACGACGCTGCGAATGTCGCGTTCGCGTTCGACCGTGAAAAAGATCGGACGCTCGCCGCGAATGTACGGCAGCATCGCCTCCATCCGCAGATCGGTTTCCGGTGCCGGAAGCGTTTTGTCTTTGGCATAGGCCGAAAGAGCGCGTGCGTGATTTTCGGCATTGCGGAAAATCTTTTTGAGTTCGTCGATCTGCGTGTCGCGGCGGCGAATGGCTTCGTTAAAATCGATCTGCGGCCCTTGCTGTCCGCCAAAACCGCCGCCGAATCCGGCAAACTGCGTGATGCGCGGGTAGTTGATAACGAGTCCCAAAATCGGTTCAACCGCCATCTCCATCTGCGTTGAGCCGTTTAGATTTATCAGCGTTGCCTGGCCCGAAATCATTCCGCCGCCCGGCGCGGAAGCAACCGTGGTAACACCGTTTACGCGCGTCACGTTTACGTGGGATGAGTGTGGGTTTACACCGAGAATCGCCTTGGCGTTCGAGTTCATCGTGCCGGTTTCCGTCGCATCAACCGTCGCATTTGCGCCTTGCCCGATCTCGGCGAGACCAAGCCGCGTTCCGGCATCGATCATTCCCGGATAAACAGACAAACCCTTTCCGTCGATACGCTCAGCGCCTGCCGGCACCGTCGCGCCGGCGCCGACCGCCGTAATCTTGCCGTTTTGAATGACGACGGTTCCGTTCTCGATCACCGCGCCGGAAACGGTTACGATACGTGCGTTTACTATTGCAAATGTTCCCGCACGCCCGGTTTTGTTCTGCTGCGAACCGTCGCTCTGCGCGAAAGCAGCAATAACACCGCCGAGACACAGAGACGCCGAGAAAACCAGTGATGCAAAAAGTTTTGTGAAAGCTTGTCGGTGCATTTTCATATCGAAATAATATTTATCGCCTCTGCGTCTCCGCGTCTCGGCGGTGAAGACCTACTTAGTTGTCGATGTGGCCGAGTTCCTTGATGCGCTGCTCGGCAGGGATGCGCGGCGGCGTTCCGCCGCTTCCCGGCGCTTTATTCATATCCAGTTTTTCAAGCGCCTCGCGTTCCTTCGACTGCTCGGCCGCCATCAGCCTGTCTCTGCCGCGGTCGAAATAAACGTTTCCCTCGATCAGCGTCATCTCGACTTGCGAGTATGGGCTGAACGGGTGCGCGCTCCAGACGAGAATGTCGCCGTCCTTTCCCTGTTCGAGCGAGCCGGTCCGTTTGTCGATGCCGAGCTGCTTTGCCGGGTTTAGCGTTATCATTTTTAACGCTTCTTCCTCGGGCACGCCGCCGTACTTCATCGCCTTTGCCGCGTCGAGATTGAGCCGACGCATGCGCTCGTTCGAATCGGAATTGATCGAAACGACTACTCCGTTTTTCCACAGAATGTAGGCATTGTAAGGCGTGTTATCGTACGCTTCGAGCTTGTAGCTCCAACTGTCGACAAAGATCGAAACACCCGCGCCGTGTTTCGCGATCTCGGGCGCGATCTTGTACGCCTCGAGCCCGTGCTGCAGCGTTCCTACGCGGAAGCCGAATTCCTCTGCAAGCCGCAAGATGTTCAAATGCTCGTCCGAGCGGTAACCGTGACAATGCACGATTCGCTTGCCTTCGAGAATTTCGACGAGCGGCTCTAGTTCCAGGTCGCGGCGCGGCGGTATCGCCATTTTCTCTTTACGGAAATCCTCCCAAGCCTGTTTGTAATCTCGCGCGCGGCGGAAGGCGTCGCGGATCACTTCCATCGTGCCCATACGCGTTCGCGGATAGCGAAACGTCTGCCCGGCCTGCGGCTGAAAGTTGGAACGCTTCACATTTTCGCCCAGCGCGAATTTAATGCCCATCGGCGCATCGGGAATCAGGTAATTCTCGGCCGGGCGGCCCCATTTGAACTTCACCGTCGCGCTCTGCCCGCCGATCGGATTAGCCGAACCATGCAGAAGCAGCGCGCTCGTCACGCCGCCGGCCAGCGCTCGATAGATTGTGATGTCTTCGGGATCGAGCACGTCGGCGACGTCGGTCATCGAGGTTACGGCCAGCGAGCCTTCGTTGATCGCGTCAAGCATCGAATGCGAATGAGCATCGATGATGCCGGGCGAGACGAACTTGCCCGTCGCGTCGATCACGCGCACGTTTGCACCGGCGGATAAATTTTTGCCGATCCGCGCGATCTTGCCTTTGGTGATGAGAATGTCCGTATTCTCCAGCGTTCCGCGCGACGCCGTCAGCACCGTCGCATTCTTGATCAGCACATCGCCGCCTGTTTGCGCGTGGACGAAGGTTCCAACCGAGAGAATAGTCAATAACAAAAATATACTTTGAGCCTTTTTCATACTCTTTTTTAGATCGCCTCCGGCTAACCGGAGGTCAGCGATAAGTAATCTTTTGGAAGTTCAACCCCGTCGATTACCAGCGGCCTGCCGCTCTATTTGCGGAGAAGCTATGCTTCTCCGAGCCATTGTCCCAAAAACCCGGCGGCTTGCCGCCGCTTCCTGATCGCCGCGCCGGAACACGGCGGCAAGCCGCAAAAACCTTCCAAAGCGCCGTCGGAAAAGCAGAGCTTTTCCGCAAATAGACGGGCAAGCCCGAAGAATCGGCGGATCGATTTTTCAAACCAAAAGCTCTGCAATTTACGAAACAATTCCTACCGCGGCGTTCTGGTTCCCGTAAACGGAACGCTTCCCTGCGGCGAATCTATCGTTCCGCTCATCGCGTTTCCAGTTACCGTAGCCTTGGCGGCGATGGGGATTGATTGCCCGCCAAACTCCACCGTCGCGGCAAAGCTGAATCCGTCAACCGTCGCCTTACCTCCGACTATCTGACTAACGCCTAACTGCGTCGTCATCGTGCCGTTGATCACGTCGCCCTGCTGCGTCAGAACCATCGTTCCGGTGAGCGTCTGCCCCGGAACATCGATCGTGATCGCATAAGTTCCAGCAACATTTGCGACATTCGGCGCGGGCGTCGTCTCCGCAGGACGTGCTCCGGCCGGGCCGCGACCTGCTGCGGGCCGTGCGGTTTCTTTCTGCTCGAAAAGTTTCCCATCGACGACGATATACGGCACGAATCGATCAGTGGCGAAAATGTCGTTCTTGGCGACCGCGAGATTCGCGATCTTTCCGGCTTCGATAGAACCGACTCTATTCTCGACATCGAGGATCTCGGCAGCCGACAGTGTCATCGCACGTATCGCCGCATCCTTTGCCAGGCCGCCTTCAACGGCTTTGTTCGCGTTTGCAAAAAAATCATTCATCGAAGCAAGACCGCCGGATTGAAACGCAAATTTAACGCCGCCTTGCGCTAGCTTCGCAGCAACTTTCGGCACCTCGGCGCGAAATCTGAGAAGCGAAAGATTTTCCGCGTCGGCCTCGGGCGAGGCGGCGGCAGTGCGTTTCGGAAAATTAAGGGAGAGCAGCACCGGCACGTTCTGCTCCTTGAGCCGCGACACCAAATTGCCTGCTCCGTGGCCTCCGGCTATCACAGCAAGCAGATTGAATTCCTTCGCAAGATCCAACGCGCGGACGATCTCATTTTCCGTGTTCGCGTTGAATACAACGGGCATCTGGCGATTAAGGATCGGGTAAAGTGCTTCGAGCGATTTGTCGTCGTTCGGACGCTTGAGGCCTTTCGGATTCGTCGCATAAGCCTTTTGCCAATCGTGCAGCCGCCGCGCGTCGAGCATCATCTGCCTGAGTGCCGAAAACGTGCCGAGAAGCGAACCGGGGTAGCCGCCGATCGTCGTGAACGAGATGTGCTGGGCGAAAGGCTCCTTAACGACCATCGCCGACACGCTGTCGCCCGCCAGATTGATCAGCGCCGAGCGGCCGTTGAAAATGCCGGTCCGTCCGACGGTCAGCGTTGAGGTGAAACCGGCATTCCGCACGGCATCGAACTGCGTTTCGCCGGCGCGAAGATCGTCAACCGCCGAAAGCTCGGGACGGATGCCGAACGAGTAGTTCGAATTGGAAGCAGCAGCCTGCGCCGCCGCTTGCTGCGCGGCCTGTCCGCCACCTCCGCCCGGCCCGCCGCCCGCGGCTGCAGCCGGACGAGCCTGCAAGCCGGCGCTCGAGAGCGAATCGATAAATCCGGGATAAACGGTCAGGCCGTTTGCGTCGATCACCTGCGCGTCGGCAGGCGTGCTGACATTGGCTCCGACCGCTTCGATCAATCCGTCGCGTACGACGACCGTGCCTTTCTCGATTGCCGCGCCCGAAACGGTCACGATCCGCGCGTTTGTTATTGCGATGGACTGGCCGCTGACGGACGAAACGCAAAACAAACCGATTGCCGCAAAAGCGGAGAGCAAAAGCTTTCTTTTCATATCAATTGGTCGATCTGAATTATGTGAAATGCAAGTGTTTGCTTACGGTGAGAATAATAGAAAAGTTTCAAATTGCAAAACCGCTTACCTCAACCGCCGCCAATCGGCTAAAATATTGGTATGTCGGCAGTGATCTTGTTCGACGGAATCTGCAATTTTTGCAACGGCGCGGTAAATTTTGTGATCGCCCGCGATAGCGCCGGATATTTCAAATTCGCGCCGCTGCAGTCGGAACTCGGTGAAAAGCTGCGGGCGAAATACGATTTGAACGACGCGAAAACGGATTCGGTGATCTTGATCGAGGACGATATGGTTTACGTTCATTCGTCCGCCGCCGCCCGCATCGCCCGCAGGCTCGACGGCGGCTGGAGATTGCTGTATGCCTTCGTTATCGTCCCGAAACCGATACGCGATTTTGCCTACAAGCTGTTCGCAAAAAACCGCTACCGCCTCTTCGGCCGCCGCGACGAGTGCATGCTGCCGACGCCGGACGTAAGGGCAAGATTTTTGACTTAGCCACACCTATTCGATCCGTTTAGCGAGCGGTCTTCGACCGCGGGCGACGCAAGATCAAATATGCGGTCAAAGACCGCACGCTTAACGATTTAAACTTTAAAGAAATTTTATGAAAGCAATCTGGAACGGAAAAACATTGGCGGAGAGCAATGACACGGTTGTCGTCGAAGGCAATCATTACTTTCCGCGCGATTCGATCAAAACGGAGTATTTCCAGCCGAGCGAAACGCACACGGTCTGCGGCTGGAAAGGCACGGCGAGCTATTACGACATCGTCGTCGATGGTGAAATAAACGGCGATGCGGCGTGGTATTACCCTGAAGCCAAACCCGACGCTAAGAACATCGAAGGTTTCGTGGCGTTTTGGAAGGGCGTGCAGGTGACAGAATAGCGCGCCACCCGCGCCGGCGCGCCTATGGTGCACAGGTAAATTGCGAAAGCCCGCGCGTAAGCAAGGGCGAAACCCGCAACTTTTGGATATCGCCCTTGCTTACGCGCGGGCTTTTGCATTTAAATATGAGTTTTTCACTCGAAACACTCGAATACCAAAAGCTCCTGGAGCTTGTCAGCCGCAACGCACAAACGCCGATGGGCGAAGCGCGGTTTGCAGAGTTGCGCCCTAAAACGAATCGACAAGAACTCGCACGCGACCTCGCCGCCATTTCCGAAACGATTTTGCTCAATGAAGAAAAGCAGATCTCGTGGTCGTTTAGCGGGTTGCAGGATCCTTCCGACGCCGTCGCAATTCTGAAAATAAAAAATGCGACACTCGAACCGACGTTGCTGCTCGAAATTTCGCGGGTTTGCAATCAGGCGCTCTTTGCCCGCTCGCTCGTGCAGCCCGAAAAAGAGTTTGCACAGGTCGTTTGGTCGTTTCTCGAAAACATTCCGCCGACGCTGCTCGGCGTGATCGAAAAGATCAACAAAAAACTGCTGCCGGGCGGCGAGATCGACGACGCGGCGTCGCCGGAACTTGCCAAAATCCGCCGCGAGATAAACGCTCAGCGTGCACGGCTGACAAAATCGCTCGAAGCTGTAATGCGAAAAGCCGGGGACGCAATTCAGGACGAACTTGTGACTGTTCGTAACGACCGTTTCGTCATTCCCGTCAAGGCCGATTTCCGGGGCAAGGTCGGCGGCGTGGCGCACGGCTTTTCATCCAGCGGCGCGACTGTCTTCATCGAACCACTCGACGCCATCGAAGCAAACAACGAGCTGCAAAATCTGAAAGGCAAAGAAGAACGCGAGATCGCCCGCATCCTGTTCGCCCTGACGGAAGAGCTCCGCGAGCAACTCCCCGCAATCGAAACCTCCGTCGAGGCTGTCGGCGAGTTAGATTTCATAAAAACCAAAGTCGAATTCGCCCGAAAATTCAACGCCGTCGTCCCCGAAATTTCCGACGACGACACGCTCGAACTGATCGACGCCCGTCATCCTTTGTTAGAAGAGAATTTGCAAACCGCAGAGACGCAGAAACGCGGAGAAGAGAAGGCGGAAACACGAGCGGTAGCGAGTGTGCCCCGTGTCAGTAGCCCGCACGTAAGTAAGGGCTCAACGCAGCCAATAGACAATTCGAATCAATCAGACGTCGTCCCCACTTCTTTCACACTGACCCGCGACCGATCCGTGATGATCATCTCCGGTGCCAACGCCGGCGGCAAGACGGTCGTGCTGAAAACCGCGGGCCTGCTGAGCCTGATGGCGATTTCCGGTTTACCAGTGCCGGCAGCGAGCGCGAAAATTCCCTTCTACCGCTCGATCCTCGCAGACATCGGCGATCATCAATCGCTGGCTGCGAATCTTTCCACTTTTTCCTCGCACATGTCGAACATCGCCGAAATGATCCGCGAATGCGTCTCGCCATCGCTCGTGCTGCTCGACGAAGCCGGAACCGGCACCGACCCTGAAGAAGGCTCGGCGCTCGGCGTCGCCATAGTCGATCACTTTCGCCGCGCGCGCAATGCACAAGTCATCGCTTCGACACACTATCGCGGTCTGAAAATCTATGCTGCAAATGATGCGAATGTGATCAACGCTTCGGTCGAGTTCGACGAAAAGACTTTGCAGCCGACATATAAACTGCTCCTCGGCCTGGCCGGAGCGTCATCAGGAATCGAGATCGCCCGCCGCTTTGGAATTAAAAACGAAGTTATCGAACAGGCCCGCGAAAATCTCGATGTCTCCGCACAGGAGGCAGAAAGCTACCTGCGAAAGCTCCAAACCGAAACCAAACAGGCCGAAGACCTGCGTGCCGCGCTCGAAGAAGAACGCGAAGCCGTCGCGCGTGAATACGCCGGTCTCGAAGTCGAAGCCGTCAAAAAAGAAAAAGAACGCGCAAAACAATTCGAACGCGAGCTCGCCGAAACGGTCGAGTCTTTCGACCGACAATCAAAAGCCTTCATCGAAACTCTCGAAGACAAAGCTCTTAAAAACAAACTCGAAAAAGAGCGTGCGGCCCGCAAAGCCGAACTGAACCGAGCACTCGTGTCCAGGGTCCAAAGTGTCAGTAGCCCGACCGTTAGGGATGGCGCACCACGGGCGGAAACACGAGCGGTAGCGAGTGTGCCTGTTGCAGATGGGGAAATCATGGTCGGAGCCATGGTAATTACTTCATTTGGCACCGGCACCATCGAAAAGCTAGACAAGGAAACCGCCGAAGTCCTCGTCGGAAACATGCGCCTCCGCGAGAAGCTTGCTGATATTCGACTTGCGGAGCCTGCATCAACAGCACCATCGTCTTCGAAATCCGCAATCCGCAGTCCGCAATCCGCAATCGGTCGTCCCATCGACGCCCCCGACGCCTCTGCCGAACTCAATCTCATCGGCCTTACAGTCGCCGAAGCCGAATACGAACTCGACCGCTTCATCGACGAAGCCTACATGGCCTCGCTCCCCCGCATCCGCATCATCCACGGCTTCGGCACCGGCGCCCTAAAAAATTACGTCCACCATTTCCTAAAAAATCACGACCTCGTCGAACGTTTCGCCTTCGCCCCTGATAACCAAGGCGGAAATGGTGCTACAATAGCAGAACTTAGGATTTAGGGAATCATGTTTCTCAGGGTACTCGTTTTCTTTTCACTGATAGCGGTTTCTAGCGTTTGCGTGTTAGCGCAGCGATTGGAGAGCGTCAACGCAGTCAAATATTTTGACGAGAACAAATGCAGTGTTCCGCTTCATTTACTCCGTACCGGATTCCACGGAAAAGTTAATTTATGACCGCCACAGTAAAACTCGACCTTCCCGACAACGTCAAGCTTACAGACAGCGAGCTGAAGATGATTTTGGCAGCTAAGCTGTTTGATATGGGCGAGCTTTCGTCAGGTCAAGCGGCAAAAATGGTCGGAATATCAAGGCGTGAGTTTTTAGAGTCCGTCGGCAAATATGGCGTATCGATATTTCAGTATAATGCCGAAGAGTTGGAAGAAGACCTCGCAAGATTATGACCCGGCAAATTGTTATCGCGGATGCGAGTTGTCTGATAACTCTCGATAATATTAACGAAACCGACCTGCTTCCGAAGTTATACACGCAAATTTATGTTACTCCTGAGGTGGCTGGAGAAGTCGGCGAGTCCTTGCCCGAATGGGCCTCGCAACGATCAAGTTCCAATCACGCTCTGATCGATCAACTCTCTGCCAAACTTGAAATCGGCGAAGCCACGTCGATCGCGCTTGCCCTCGAACTCCAAGATTGCCTTCTAATTATTGACGAGAAAAAAGGGCGACGCACCGCCAGACAGTTAGGCATCGATTTCACCGGAACCTTCGGAATCATCATGAAGGGATTTGATCTCGGGCTGATTGACTCGCCGAATACGATTGTGGAACGTCTCGAACGAGTTGGCTTTCGTATTTCCGAAACGCTTAAGACGAAGATGCAGACCAAAATTCATTAGATGCTCTACGACCAATATTTCATCGACGACTTAAAAGACCGTGTTGATCTGGTGCGGATAATTGAGCCGTATGCGCCGCTCAAGAAGAAGGGGACGAATTGGATGGCGTGTTGTCCGTTTCATCAGGAAAAGACGCCGTCGTTTTCGGTGAACCCGTCGAAGGGGTTT
>Ga0187894_10000651_pt1 | contig 46690 bp, 46 predicted proteins | sample GBC1701081metaG_FD_136650 | JGI IMG/M metagenome (GOLD analysis project Ga0187894, IMG submission 136650) | White microbial mat communities from a lava cave in the Kipuka Kanohina Cave System on the Island of Hawaii, USA - GBC170108-1 metaG ... | reverse complement strand
CCGATCGCATCGGCCGAGCGCTGCAGATCGGCAAACAGGTCGAGCCTCTGGTCTCCGTTCCATGCATGACGCGCGAGGATAGTGGCGCGCTCGAGCTTCAGGTGGCGACCGAGAGAACTTCCGGCCTGCGCAAAAATATCCTCGAATACCCAGCGCATAGTGAGAACTGTGGGTCCGCCATCAATCCGCATGTCCCCTGTCACGATTTGGCGCATCTTGCCGCCTGGCGCTGAAGTCCGCTCTAGCACCACAACCTCGTAACCTGACTTGGCGAGCAGCGCGGCCGCCGTAAGTCCACCGATGCCTGCCCCGATGACGACAATGCGCCGATCCGCATAATGCGGATTTGAGCTCACTAGAATAGCCTCACAGTGTCTACTAATATTGACAATTACTTGTGACAGTCTTACTAGACAATTGTGGATTTAGAAACGGAGAAACTCCATGGACGCATCCGCCCGGCTCGAACAGGATCTTGAGGCGGCGGTATCACGTTCCGCTGGCGGCGATTGTCCTCCACGTTTGGCGGAAGCTATCCGCTACGCAGTTTTTCCAGGCGGTGCGCGAGTGAGGCCGCGACTGTGCCTCGCGGTTGCAAAGGCGTGCGACGACACCAATCCGGCCGCCTCGGTTGCCGCGGCGACTGCTATTGAGCTCTTGCATTGCGCCTCTCTGGTCCATGACGACCTGCCCTGTTTCGACGGCGCCGATATACGCCGCGGCAAGCCTTCCGTACACAAGGCGTTCGGCGAACCCCTTGCCTTGCTGACAGGTGATGCCTTGATTGTCGCAGCCTTCGAACACCTGGCACTGCGTCTGGCTGTGATTCCAGATCGACTGGCGGCACTCACCCGCATCGTCGCCGGATCCGTGGGCGGGCCATCGGGTATCGTTGCCGGCCAAGCCTGGGAGTGCGAGCCGGCGATGGACATGATCCAGTATCAGCGCGCCAAGACGGGGGCGCTTTTTGCCGGTTGCACAATGGCGGGCGCCGCCGCATCGAGCTTCGAACCGACCGCGTGGCAGCCGCTTGGCCTGGCTATCGGGGAGGCGTTCCAGGTGGCAGACGATATCCGTGATGTTGCGGGCGATATGGCTGTTATAGGCAAGCCTACCGGGCAGGATGCGGCGCATGACCGCCCCAATGCCGTCGATCTTCTCGGATTTGACGGCGCGATGATCCGTTTCGAGGGCCTGATCGCCACCGCCGTGTCGCTCATTCCGGATTGTCCCGGTGCCGATTCCCTTGCTGTGCAGATCGTTGCTGTGTCGCGTGGCCTGGTGAGCGGTCTCGGAGCCCGTCAAGCCGCGTAAATCTTTGGAATTCCGATGTCCAAACCACCGGCATCGCAGCGGAGCTGGCGCGACCGATGGCTGGATCTACGTGACCGATGGCTGGCAGATGAAAAGTTCCACCATTTCGCCAAGCGCTTTGCGCCAACACGTTTTATGGTGCGAAAGCGTTCGCGCGGCCTGTTCGATATCGTAGCGGGCTTCACTTATTCACAGATTCTGTATGCCTGCGTGCGTTTGGGCATATTTGATATTCTTGCAAACGGGCCACTAAGCGCGGCACAGATTGCGCAGGCGATCAGCTGGAGGGAGCACGATGCCTTGCGTCTCTTGCGCGCGGCGGCGGCACTTGAGCTGGTGCAGGCGCGAAGCGGCGCCCTTTACGGCCTTGGCATTCATGGCGCCGCTCTTGTCGGCAACCCGTGGATTATGGCGTTCGTCGAGCATAACGCCCTGCTCTATGCCGACCTCGCCGACCCAGTCGGGCTGCTGTGTGGCGGTAGCAGCAAGACCGCGCTGCGCCAATACTGGGGCTATGCTGCCCTTGACGCCGAGACCGTGCCTTACACGAAACTGATGGCTGCGTCCCTAGACGCCATCGCTGCGGAAATTCTGCCGGCCTATGATTTCGGAAAACATCGCACCCTGCTCGACATCGGCGGTGGCGACGGAACGTTTGTGGCCGCCTTAGCGGCACGCCATCCAAATCTCGATTTCCTGCTGTTCGACCTCCCAAGTGTAGCCGCAAGGGCACGACTTTTACTCAAAGACCGCGGCCTCGAGCATCGCGTAAGGGTGACCGGCGGCAGGTTTCCCGACGATCCGCTGCCGCATGGCGCCGATGTCGCCACTCTCGTACGTGTCGTTCATGACCATGATGACCCGGTTGTGGTCAAACTTTTTGCTGCACTGCGAAAGGTCCTGCCGGAGCATGGCGCCTTGGTCGTCGCCGAACCCATGGCGGGAATCAGGGGCGTGGATGCCTATTTCGGCTGCTATTTCGCCGCCATGGGATCGGGGCGGCCGCGCTCTGCGGCCGAGATCTGCGACCTCGGTCGAAGGGCCGGATTTGCCCGCTGCCGCGAGTTGCGCACGGTTGATCCGCTGGTTGCCAGCGCGGTGGTGTTGTCATCTGTAAACGCCAATTGACAATATGATATGTCTCTCTAAACTGACAGTCATCTCGCGGGACTCGGTCGTTTTAGGACACCTAGGGGATGAAAACTGTAGCAGTGGTTCTCGAAAGACCGGAGCACTTGGTGCTCAAATCGCTTGATCTGTGCGAAGTTGGTGCCAATGACGTCGTTGTCGATGTCCAATGGACTGGTATCAGCACCGGCACAGAACGGCTTTTTTGGTCTGGGCGCATGCCCCAGTTCCCCGGCATGGGTTATCCGCTAGTGCCCGGCTATGAGACTGTCGGACGCGTAAGCGGTACCAAATCGCATTCAAGCCTGCATGACGGTGACCTGGTCTTCGTTCCCGGCGCGGACTGCTTCGGCGCCGTAAAGGGGCTGTTCGGTGGCGCCGCATCAAAGCTGGTCGTGCCGGCGGCGCGGGTCATAAAGGTCGAAGAAGAATTCGGCGAAACCAGCATACTTCTGGCGCTTGCCGCTACCGCTTATCATGCCATTGCACAGGACAACGCGCGCCTGCCCGAACTCATCGTCGGCCACGGCGTCCTAGGCCGCCTGTTGGCGCGTATCGCGGTCGCGCTTGATGCACCTCCTCCCGTCGTGTGGGAGAGTAATCCGCAGCGTCACGACGCCGACGCCAGTTATTCTGTGATCGACCCTGAAAACGACAGCCGGAGCGATTACGCCTCGATTTACGACGCAAGCGGCGATTCCTCATTGCTCGACCGCTTGATCGGGCGCCTCGCAAAGCAAGGCGAGATCGTGCTCTGCGGTTTCTATGAGAAGCCTTTGTCTTTTGCATTTCCGACGGCCTTCATGCGGGAAGCCCGCATCCGCGTTGCTGCCGAATGGAAGAGACCGGACATCTACACCGTCAAGGATCTGATCACATCGCGGCGCCTCGATCTCTCAGGGCTTATCACGCATCGCGACGATGCCTCGCGCGCACCCGCGGCCTATCGGACGGCCTTTGCGGATTCCCATTGTCTCAAGATGGTCCTCGACTGGAGTAAGCTGCAATGAACAGCATCGATCTCAACCTGATCCGGCAGACCAATCCGCGCGCCGAGGCAGCAATTGAGCCAGATCCGGTTGCCACTGGTGCAGTCAAGAAAGAGACCCAGATCATTGCGATCTACGGGAAAGGCGGTATCGGCAAGAGTTTCACTCTAGCCAACCTCTCATACATGATGGCACAACAGAACAAGCGCGTCCTGCTGATTGGCTGCGACCCCAAGAGCGACACCACCTCACTTCTGTTCGGCGGACGCGCTTGCCCAACCATCATAGAAACATCGGCGAAGAAAAAACTCGCCGGCGAGGAAGTTAGGATCGGTGATGTATGCTTCAAGCGCGACGGCGTGTTCGCTATGGAGCTGGGCGGGCCGGAAGTCGGCCGAGGCTGCGGCGGACGCGGCATTATTCATGGCTTCGAACTGCTCGAAAAGCTCGGCTTCCATGACTGGGGCTTCGATTTCGTGCTGCTCGACTTCCTGGGCGACGTTGTGTGCGGCGGCTTTGGTTTGCCCATTGCCCGCGACATGTGCCAGAAGGTGATCGTCGTCGGGTCGAATGATCTGCAGTCGCTGTATGTCGCCAATAATGTCTGCTCAGCGGTGGAATATTTCCGTAAGCTCGGTGGCAATGTCGGCGTCGCGGGCATCGTAATTAACAAAGACGACGGCAGCGGCGAAGCCAAGGCATTTGCCGGAGCGGTCGGCATCCCTGTCTTGGCCTCGATCCCGGCGCATGATGACATCCGCAAGAAGAGCGCCAGTTACGAGATCATCGGCAGGCCGGGCGATCAATGGGGTCCGTTGTTCGAGGAACTCGCGTCCAATGTCGCCGAGGCGAAGCCGCAGCACCCGACACCCTTATCTCACGATGGACTGCTTGGCCTGTTCAAGGGCGACGCGGTCGGTCGCGGCGTAGAGCTCGAACCTGCCAGTCACGAAGATATGTGCGGCGTAAATTTTGTTCCGAAAGCCTCGCTTGAAGTGATCTACGACAAGGTTTGACAAAGCCATGACGGCTGTAATCGACAGGACAAGGCCGCAGGAAGCTCTGGCGCAGCCGCCGGCAGCGAAACCCGACGCCGGCGGTCTTTCATGTCACGCCGGCAAGACAGAATTGAAAAATGCTGCTGACTCTGCGGGCAAGAGTGAGACCCTTGCGCAGTATGCCAGGGACTACCCGGCCGGGCCGCATGATCAGCCGCAAAGCATGTGTCCAGCCTTCGGTTCGCTGCGGGTCGGACTTCGCATGCGACGAACCGCTACGGTGCTTTCGGGCTCGGCTTGCTGCGTTTATGGACTCACCTTCACCTCTCACTTCTATGGCGCGCGCCGCACGGTCGGCTATGTACCGTTCAATTCCGAAACGTTGGTCACAGGCAAGCTGTTTGAAGACATCCGCGAAGCGGTGTTCAGGCTAGCCGATCCCCAGAACTATGACGCCATCATCATCATAAATCTCTGCGTGCCGACGGCTTCGGGTGTGCCACTGCAGCTTCTGCCGAAAGAAATCAACGGCGTCCGCATCGTCGGTATCGACGTTCCCGGGTTTGGTGTTCCAACCCATGCCGAGGCGAAGGATGTCCTTGCAGCCGCGATGCTGAGATACGCGGCGAGCGAGATTCGCCAGGGGCCCGTTGCCGCGCCACGAACAGCGCGCAGCGAATTGCCCACCGTGACGCTCGTCGGTGAGATGTTTCCGGCCGACCCGGTGGGAATCGGCCGGATGCTGGACCCGCTTGGTCTCGCGGCAGGCCCAGCGGTGCCGACCAGGGAGTGGCGCGAGCTGTATTCTGCATTCGACTGTGCAGTCGTGGCGGCTATTCATCCTTTTTACACCGCCAGCTTGCGCGAGTTTGAAGAAGCCGGGCGCTCAATCATCGGCTCAGCGCCCATAGGTTACGATGGAACTGCGGCTTGGCTTGAAGCGGTCGGAGGGGCATGCGGCGTCGCTGCTGACAAAATCGCCAATGCCCAAAACGCGATCCTACCTGCGATCAGGGGCGCTCTTTCCACCAAACCGATCAAAGGCTGCATCACTGTTTCAGGCTATGAAGGATCAGAGTTACTGGTCGCGCGCTTGCTGATCGAAAGCGGGGCCGAGGTACCCTATGTCGGGACCGCATGCCCAAGCACTAGATGGTCTGATCCGGATCGCGAGTGGCTTGAGGCCAAGGGCGCCAAAGTTCAATACCGCGCTTCGCTGGAGCAGGATATCGCGGCGATGCTCGAGCATCGGCCGGATCTCGCCATTGGAACGACGCCGGTCGTGCAGAAGGCTAAAACGCTTTCTATACCCGCTCTTTATTTCACCAATCTGATTTCTGCTCGCCCGTTGATGGGTCCTGCCGGAGCTGGTTCGCTAGCGCAAGTCATAAATGCCGCACTTGCCAACAAAGACCGCTTCGACACGATGAAGACCTTCTTCGCCGGTGTCGGCGAGGGGTATGCGGCTGGAGTCTGGCAGGAGATGCCGACGGACCGACCGGAATTCAGGAAAAAGTACCAGGGCATTCTTGCCGCCAAGGCTAAGGCAGAGGAGTCGACGGCTGTATGAGGCATGTCTTCACCATTGTGCGGATGCAGTCATGCTAGTTCTCGATCATGATCGCGCCGGCGGCTACTGGGGGTCGATCTACGTCTTTACCGCCATAAAGGGGTTGCAGGTCATCATCGACGGGCCCGTTGGTTGCGAAAACCTTCCCGTCACTTCGGTGCTGCATTACACCGATGCCTTGCCGCCACATGAATTGCCAATAGTTGTTACTGGCCTTGGCGAGGAGGAACTCGGTCAACACGGCACGGAAGGTGCGATGAAACGCGCCCACAGGACTCTTGATCCTGCGATGCCAAGCGTTGTCGTGACCGGCTCCATCGCAGAAATGATCGGTGGCGGCGTCACGCCTGAAGGCACGGGCATTCAGCGCTTTCTTCCGCGAACAATAGATGAAGATCAATGGCAGAGCGCCGATCGCGCCATGTACTGGCTATGGACGGAATATGGCGGCAAGAAGAAAGCCGTGCCACCGCCGCGGCCCCGCAAGGAGGGCGAAAGGCCACGAGTAAATATTATAGGTCCAATCTACGGCACCTTTAACACCTGGTCTGATCTTGCGGAAGTCAAGCGGCTGGCCGAAGGCATCGGCGCGCAGATTAACATGACCTTCCCGCTCGGAGCCCATCTCGCGGACACCTCGAGGCTGTCGCACGCAGAAGCCAATATCTGCATGTATCGCGAATATGGCCGCAAGCTATGCGAGAATCTTGACCGACCCTATTTACAGGCGCCGATCGGATTACATTCGACGACGAAGTTCCTACGCAAGCTAGGTGAGATACTTGGGCTCGACCCTGAGCCTTTCATCGCCAAGGAAAAACATACGACGATCAAGCCGCTGTGGGATCTTTGGCGATCGGTGACGCAGGATTTCTTCGGTACCGCCAGCTTCGGCATCGTCGCAAACGAGACTTATGCGCGAGGCATACAAAATTTTCTCGAAACCGAAATGGGTTTGCCGTGCAATTTCGCAGTGGCACGGCGTGCCGGCGCCAAAACCGACAACGCGGCGGTACGGCAGCTGATAAAGGAGAAGACTCCGCTCATACTTTTCGGCAGCTACAACGAGCGCATGTACCTCGCCGAGTCCGGCGGGCGCGGCGTCTATATTCCCGCCTCTTTCCCGGGCGCCATAATACGGCGCCACACGGGAACGCCTTTTATGGGGTATGCGGGCGCCACCTACCTTATCCAAGAGGTGTGCAACGGACTGTTCGACGCGCTTTTCAATATCCTGCCGCTCGCAACCGAGCTCGATAAGGTTGAAGCGACGCCAGCCCGATATCAACGTGAGCTGATCTGGGAAGATGCCGCCAAGGTGGCGCTCGACAAACTGGTGGAAACGCAGCCTGTTCTGATTCGAATTTCAGCGGCCAAGCGCTTGCGCGATGCGTCAGAGAGGTTGGCGCGCCGCGAAAACAAAGGTCGGGTTGACATCAATGATGTGGGTGCAGCAGTGAGCGAGATTGCTTGAGGCTGCGCATAGGGCATTGGGTCGGAAGGAGGAAATTATCATGCGGCGAATTAAACTTCGTGAGAAGAGTCGAGAGAAGATAGCATTCAATGTCGTGCTCGCCGTCGCATTCGTTATTTTCCTTATCGCGGCGGTTGTCGCAAAGCTAGTGCCTAGGCGGTGGCGCTGGAACGTCAGCGGGCATGACGAAGGCAAGTCGGTCTTTAAGTCAGCTTGGGTCGCCGCGTCCAACAGCGTTCCCTTCGCCTTCATGTAAGACGGAGGACATGTATTCGCCGGAAACTATCTCGGCGAATGATCGCCGAAGGGCGTAGCCGCCCGGACGCGCCTGAGCCGCGCAGGATCGCCGCGGTAACTGAACCGAAAGGTTCTCAGCCGGAGGTAAAACATATGGCTGATATTCGAGGGCCTGGCGGGACGTCAGGCCTGACAGAAGCGGAGGCCAAAGAGTTCCATGGCATCTTCGTCAAGAGCTTCATTGCGTTCACGGTGGTGGCGATTATTGCTCACTTCCTTGCTTGGCAATGGCGCCCTTGGTTGCCCGGACCCGAAGGCTATTCGCTTAACGACTTGGCGCCGGCTGCGCTGCAGCTGACGACAATGTTCACTTGAGGAGGAACGGACAATGTGGCGCATGTGGCTCTTGTTCGATCCGCGCAGAACGCTCGTGGCTTTGTTTACCTTCCTGTTCGTTCTGGCTCTGCTGATCCACTTCATTTTGCTGTCGACGGACCGTTTCAACTGGCTGGAAGGCCCGAAGAAAGTGTCAGGGGTGGATCTGACGCAAATCGAGATGATGAGCTGACCCCCATCATCTCTGCCCTAGCGCGGACGGGGCTAGCACTTCGGCTAGTCCCGTCCGCGAACCGAACGCAAAACGGCGCTTTAGACGCGTAAGACGGAGAGACCGCGATGGCAATGCTTAGCTTCGAGAGAAAATACCGCGTTCGCGGCGGCACCCTCATTGGCGGGGACTTGTTTGATTTCTGGGTAGGAGCCTTTTATGTCGGCTTCTTCGGGGTGACAACGATCTTCTTTGCGACTCTTGGCACTGCTCTCATTGTCTATGGCGCCGCCATCGGCCCGACATGGAATCTCTGGCAAATCAATATTGCTCCACCCGACCTCAAATACGGCCTCGCACTGGCGCCGCTCAAGGAAGGCGGACTTTGGCAATTGATTACCGTATGCGCGCTCGGCGCTTTTGTATCCTGGGCGCTGCGGGAGGTCGAAATCTGTCGCAAGCTCGGGATCGGCTACCACGTTCCGATAGCTTTCGGCTTTGCGATTTTCGCCTATTTATCCTTGGTCGTCATCCGGCCCGTTCTGCTGGGTGCCTGGGGACATGGTTTTCCCTATGGCATAATCAGCCATTTGGATTGGGTCTCCAATACTGGCTATCAGTATTTGCATTTTCACTACAACCCGGCGCACATGATCGCCGTGTCATTCTTCTTCGCGACGGCTTTTGCTTTGTCCTTGCACGGTTCGCTGATTCTATCGGCGACAAATCCGGCGCGCGGCGAGACGGTGAAAACCGCCGAGCACGAGAATACATTCTTCCGCGATACGATCGGCTACTCGATAGGCACGCTCGGCATCCACCGACTTGGTCTCTTTCTCGCTTTGAGCGCGGCGTTTTGGAGCGCCGTCTGCATGATCATCAGTGGGCCGTTCTGGACGCTTGGCTGGCCCGAGTGGTGGGATTGGTGGCTCGATTTGCCGATCTGGTCCTGATTGTTCTGATTACGGAGTAAAACCATGGCTGAGTATCAGAATATCTTCACCCGCGTCCAGGTACACGGTCCGAGCGATATGGGGGTTCCGCTGACGCCCGGCACTTGGGTGCGCCAAGGAAATCCCCGGTTCAACTATTGGCTGGGAAAGATCGGCGACGCGCAGATCGGTCCGATATATTTGGGCTGGCTCGGCGTGACGTCGCTTATCTGCGGCTTCATTGCGTTCGAGATCATCGGCCTGAACATGTGGGCCTCGGTGAACTGGGATCCCGTACAGTTCGTACGCCAACTATTCTGGCTAGCGCTGGAACCGCCGCCGGCAGAATATGGTTTAAGGATGCCGCCACTGGCCGAGGGCGGCTGGTGGCGAATAGCTGGTTTCTTTCTGACCGTTTCGGTCTTGCTGTGGTGGCTGCGCATGTATCGTCGCGCCCGTGCGCTTGGCATGGGCACGCATGTGGCTTGGGCTTTTGCTTCCGCGATCTGGCTCTTTCTCGTGCTCGGTTTAATTCGCCCTGTGATGATGGGCAATTTTGGTGAAGCCGTGCCGTTCGGGATTTTCCCGCATCTCGACTGGACCGCGGCATTTTCGATACGTTACGGCAACCTGTTCTATAACCCCTTCCACATGCTCTCCATTGCCTTCTTGTACGGAGCGGCGCTACTCTTCGCAATGCACGGTGCGACCATCCTCGCTGTGTCCAGGTTTGGGGGTGAGCGGGAAATCGAGCAGATCGTGGATCGCGGCACTGCATCTGAGCGCGCCGCGCTGTTCTGGCGGTGGACAATGGGGTTCAACGCCACCATGGAATCGGTACATCGCTGGGCTTGGTGGTGCGCCGTTCTATGTCCGCTGGTGGGCGGCATCGGCATTTTGCTGACGGGCACAGTGGTCGACAACTGGTATCTTTGGGCGGTCAAGCACGGCGTGGCGCCCATGTATCCTTTCGACATGACAGCGCCGATTACCGACCCGGCTCTGAAACCACAATAGGAGGTGCTGGCCGTGAAACTTACGCTCTCCTTGATCGCTATCATCGCAAGCGCCCTTCTCGCCATAGCTATGATGGTGAGATGGGAACGGCCACCCATGGTGTCGACGCAGCTCGGCTATCGTGGTCTGGGGATGGTTGAAACTGACAATCCACGTCGCGCGGAAGTGTTGAAGGCGCTCAATAAGCCTCTCGCGCCCGCGGATCCGGCCACTCCTTCAGGGGTCAAGGCGTCGCAGACCTATCAGAACGTCAAGGTTCTCGGCGACCTCGATACCGAGGAATTCAACCGTCTCATGGGATCGATAACCGAGTGGGTCTCGCCCGAACAAGGCTGCAACTACTGCCACAATCCTGAAAACCTTGCCGACGATTCTGTCTACACCAAGATCGTGGCGCGGCGCATGATCGAGATGACGCGCGCCATCAATACCAAGTGGAAACCGCATGTACAGGAAACCGGAGTCACTTGTTACACCTGTCATCGCGGCCATCCGGTGCCGCAGAACATCTGGTTCTCTGATGACGCTCCGCCCCATGCTTTGGGCATGTCTGCACGCCGTCAAGGCCAAAATATTGCTGCCAAGGCCGTCGGCTCGACTTCGCTGCCCTATGATCCATTTACCGCGCTGTATGGCAAGACTGAACCAATTCGCATCGTCTCACAGACCGCCCTGCCCGCGGGGTCGTCCGCAACCATCAAAGACGCCGAGAAGACCTACGGCTTAATGATTAACATGTCGCAGGCGCTCGGCGTCAATTGCACCTTCTGCCATAATACGCGCTCCTTCACCGGCTGGTCGGAGAGCCGTCCGGAGCGGGTGACCGCTTGGCACGGTATTAATATGGTGAGCGATCTCAACGCGACATATCTCGAGTCATTAAAGAATGCTTTCCCGGTCAACCGCCTTGGTCCGCATGGGGATGTCGGCAAGGTCAACTGTACTACCTGCCATCAGGGCGTGAGCAAACCCTTGCTGGGCGCAAACATGGTCAAGGACTATCCGGAATTGGCAGCGCCCGGTCCAGTACCTTAGATCACGATAACATTGACAGAACCGACAAAATGTCACGCCGTAGTCACAGAACCGTTTGAGCTATTCCGCTGCGATTACACTGGCTGCAGCTTGGCGGCGCGCAAGTCGGCGAGCGATCTTGAGCCCGTCGCAAAGCAAGCTATCTGCAATGCCTTGGCCCACAACCTGACATGATCGATGACCGCATCGGTCCCCTTGATGGCAACAGGAAGTAGAGATCCTGCCTGCCCAACCAGGCTCGCACCAAGCCTGATTGCCTTTGCGCCGTCAAGACCGTTGCGAATACCGCCTGAAGCGATGAGGGGGAGGTTTGGAAATGCCAAATGAATGTCCTCTATGCACAGGGGGGTCGGGAGGCCCCAGTTGCGAAAAATCTCGCCCAGGGCCTGGTCGCCCGTCTCCCCCGCGCGCTGGCCCTCTACGGCCGCCCAACTGGTGCCGCCGGCACCGGCGACATCGATAGAGTCAATGCCGCATTGAACAAGCCGCCGAGCGACATCAACGGAGATGCCAGCGCCCACTTCCTTTACAATAACTGGAAACTGCACGCCCCTGACAAGCGCCGCAATTGCCCTCTCCACACCAAACCACTTGCGATCGCCGCCATCCTGTAACACCTCCTGCAGCGGGTTAAGATGCAAGATGAGAGCATTTGCGCCGATTGCTTCCACGGCTCGCTTTGCGTCATCTACGCCCAGGCTGTGAACGAGTTGAACCGCGCCCAAATTTGAGTATATCGGAATGTCAGGCGCCAGCTTGCGCAGCTCCAGGTTCAGACCGTGATCATGTTCTGTGGTCAGCGCTATACGCTGCGATCCGACTGCCATGGCAAAGCCGAGTTCTTGGGCCGCTTCAGCTATTGCGTAATTGATCTTGCCTGATGCGGCGGGGCCGCCGGTCATCGAGGACGCAAGGAATGGTACATTGAGATGCCGGCCAAGGAAATCGATGGATAAGTCGATTTCGTCAAAATCGATCTCGGGCATGGCGTTGTGGACGAAGGCAACGCGATCAAAACCGGTCGGCAAGCCGTGCTGAGCTGCACCGGACATTACAATTTTTATGTGGTCTTGCTTGCGTTGCTTGATGTCTTCCATTGAACGGCTATCGGACCCAGCAACAGTGCCGGTCAGGGCTTGCTCTTGAGATATGCAATGATGTCGGCAATCTCTTCCGGCTTCTTCAGGCCCGGGAAAGCCATCTTTGTCTTGGGAACGAAGGCTTTAGGGTCGGGCAGATAGGCGGCAAGCGTCGCTTCATCCCAGACTACACCTTCGGCTCCCTTCGCCAACATCGCCTCCGAATATTTGAAATCGGCGACCGAGGCCGCTTTTCGGCCAACGACGCCTTTCAGCGTTGGACCGACCTTGTTGATGCCTTTTTCATTTTCGTGGCAGGCCATACATTTGAAGAAAACCTTCTTGCCATTGGCTACGTCGCCGTCAGCCAGTGCCGGTGACGCCGTCGCAAGCATGGTGGCTGCTAGGCAGGCAAATACAGTTCTGTTCATGACTCATTTCTCCTATATCCGCATCGACTGTATACGAACCTGAAAAGCAATTGGATTAACTTTCCTTATAAAACAACCGTATGCCCATCTCGGCAGCATGCGCGAACAGGCTGAGCGTCAGAAAAACCGCGACATACAGCCATCCTGAGTCGATCAGCGCGGCGCGTAGCGCGAGTACGAGACAGCCGCCGGCGGCAAGACCGGCGATGTAAGGCAAGTAATTTTTTCCGCCTCTGGCCAAAAAAAACCCGACGCAAAGTGCCTCCAACACCAGGACGATGAGGATGACATCGGCAATCCGACCGCTGGTAATCAATGATTCGAATGACATGGGCTATTTGAAGGGTCCGTTCAGGATAACAATCTGATAGTTTAGGATGGCTGCCGCCGTAACCCAGGCGAGATAAGGTGTGATGAGAAGCCCTGCGACCTTGGAGTGATAACCAAGCACCACGATGAGTGCCACGATCGAGAGCCAAAGAAGAATCACCTCGATAAATGCCCAGTCGGGACGGTGCAGCTTGAAGAACAATGCGCTCCACATCACGTGCAATATGCCGTTGGCTATCAACACGGCAAGCAGCCACTTGCGCGCCGGGCCTTCCGGCGCGGCCTGCCACGCCAAAGCCGCAGCGACGGCACCCAGAGCGAGGATAATCGACCAGATTGGCCCAAACGCCCAATCGGGAGGCTGCCAGGACGGTCGCTTCAGCTGCGCATACCACGGTCCAAGTTCAGTCAGCAGGCCTCCTAGTGTGGCCATCGTAACCGCAGCGGCGGACGAAAAGGCAAGCGGGACGAGAAACGTACCCGAAAGGTTCATGGCGGCACCAGTCCGAGAAGATGTGCCATGTCCCTGAGAAAAATCCTCACATGCGCGCCGGGCTTAGCCTTCACCAGTTCCTTGTTGGTGTAAGCTGCCCAAGTCAGCCTTTGCACATCGGGATCCCGGCACATGCTGACGAAACGCTCGCGGCGGCGATCACTCGTATACCAGAAATATTGCATCATACCGAGAACCCAGAAAACCCTGCCGTGTTCCCTCATGAAATATTTACGGGCGTTGCCGAGCCGACGCGGATCGCCGCTCTCAAGGCATTCGATGACAGCTTCGGCGGCTAAGCGACCTCCGAGCATGGCATAATAGATGCCTTCGCCCGATGCCGGCGCCACGACGCCGGCGGCATCGCCCGCCAGTACAACGTCCCGGCCATTATCCCACCGCTTTAAAGGCTTTAGCGGAATCGGCGCTCCTTCACGACGGATCGTCTCGCTGCTATCAAGCCCAACCGCAGTTCTGAGCTCACTGACGGCGCCCTTGAGCGAGAAACCCTTGCAAGCGCTGCCGGTACCAACACTCGTCGTTTCGCCATGCGGGAATATCCAGGCGTAAAAATCGGGTGAAAGATTGCCTTGATAAAAAACGTCGCACCGGTGTGGGCCAAAATTTTCGTTCGCGACAGGTGGCGAGCGGACGATCTCATGGTAGGCAAAGACAAAAGGTATTCGTTCCGCACCAGGAATCGTTTGCCGCGCCAAAGGCGACAGGGCACCGTCGGCGCCAATCACGGCGCGCGCGCGTATTTCCGTCTTGCGGCCGTCCGGCGTTTTGTAGCGGATGACGGGAATTCCATTCGGGTCGCGGCTGAAGGCCTCAAATGTGCCGGTGCGCCTTTGCGCGCCAGCGCTGCGCGCGCGTTCACGCAACCACTCATCAAAAACCTCGCGGTCGACCATGCCGACATAACTGTCGGTGATTGGCATGTCGACCTTGCGTTGGGTCGGCGAGACAATACGCGCGGTATTGACGCGCGCGACAAGCAACTCTTCGGGAATCCGGAAGTCGCGGACCAAGCATGGCGGTATTGCGCCGCCGCAAGGCTTAACGCGGCCCGCCCTGTCGAGGAGTAAAACCGAAAGATCTTTCTTAGCAGCTTCGCACGCAGCCGTGGCACCGGCGGGTCCGCCGCCCACGACGGCGATATCGAATGTCTCGAGTAAAGTCATCGTTCAATGACCTCGCGTCGCGACATTGTATCGCGCCGCCAAGATCAACGGATTGCCCTGACTAGCGGGTTCGGTCTTACCGATACGCAGGGCGAGAGAGGCCGCCAAGACGAACATGCAAGCCTCGAGAGCAAAAACGGCCGCATACGCCACGGTCGGCATTCCGACCAGGAATCTGATCGCGTCGAACATCACCGTCCCGCAAAAGCCACCGAGGCCAAAAGCAATCGCCTGAGCTGCACCGAAAATACCCATGCGAACGCCCTCGCGCGGTGCGCCGCCATGGCTGGCAAGACTGAACATAGAGCCGATCGCGGCGACGGCAAAAATGCCGTTGGCAAATCCGAGGGCGAAAACCGTCGTCTTGAGCGGCCATCCAGGCCCCACCAAGGCGGCGGCGACCAACCCCACCAACGCAAGCGCCGAAGCGAAACACCCTGCAATGGTCCAGGTGCGAAGAACCAAGGCACGATTGCGGTTGCGAACTGTTCCAGCAACGCCGACCAGGATCATTCCGATCAAGACGCTCGCATTCTGAATGCTAGAAAGTGATGTTGACTGTCCCGGCGAATAACCAAACACAATGCCGGCAAACGGCTCAAGGATCAGATCTTGCGCGCTATAGGCCAGCATCGACACGAAGATGAATATGGCGAAGCGGCGCGCCAATGGTTCAGACCAGGCCTCCGTGACAGCCACCCTGAAAGATGTCCGTGTCCTGGCGGGAGGCGAGGAAAACGTTTCAGACACCGACGCCTCCACACCCCAGACTGCAATCAGTGTCAGCAAAAATGCAAGGCCGCAAATGACTGAGGCAATGGCAAGTAGGCGCGGCGGAGAAAACGGGTCAAGGAAATGACCTGCGGCGGCGGCCGTGACAACAAAGCCCGCGATCATCATGATCCAGACAATCGTCGCCGCCGCCGCGCGGCGTTTCTCGGCAACACTTTTTGCCAGCAGCACCAAGAGCGAAGTGCCGGCGGCACCAACACCTATACCGATGAGGGTAAAGGCGACTGTCGCGAGCACGATGCCGGCAATCACGCTGCCGGTCATGATTTGAACGGACGCCGCGGCGCAAATGCCGCCAGCCCCCAACACAGCCATCCCGCTGATGATCCACTTTGCCCGCAGTCCGCCGAGATCGGATCCATGGCCCCAGCGAGGACGCAACACCTGCAGCGCATAGTGCCAGGCGACCAGAATGCCGGGTAGCATCGCTGGCAATGCGAGCTCGACGATCATGACCCTGTTAATGGTTGAGGTCGTCAGTACTACGACTGCACCGAGCGCGGTCTGCACCAGGCCAAGCCGCACTATGCCCCACCAGCTGAGCCCCGGCTGTTTCATTGCGGCGCCTCAAGCAGGGATCGCACAGCAAATGCGCTGACCAGCATGCCCAGAACATAAAATGTGGTGCCGGTCGCATTGTACCAAGAGGCATATTTTTTTGGATCGGCAAGCAGCCGGGGCATGAGCAGAATTTGCGCGACCAAGAGCACGCCGACCCCCGCGGCATAGGAAAGCTGATGCCAGGAGGCCAGAAGGAAAATGACAAAAATCTGCGGGACAGCCATGACGACACAGGCTAGCCAAGAGGCATTGCGGATACCGAGTTGCACTGGCAAGGAGCGTATCCCCATCAGCGTATCGCCCTTGATGGATTTGAAATCATTCAGCGTCATGATGCCATGCGCGCCTATGCTGTAAAGAAGTGCCAAGATGAGAATGCTGGCATCGGGCACGGCGCCGAGGAGTGCCGCGGCGCCCGTGAACCAGGGCAGACCCTCGTAGCAAAGTCCGACTGCAGCGTTGCCCAACCATCCATCACGTTTCAACCGCAGCGGGGGCGCGCTGTAGGCCCAGGCTGCCGCAAGCCCCACGATTGCTGCCGCCAATACCCATGGTCCGATCATTGCCGCAACGATGATCGACAAGAGCGACCACGTGATGGCAATGCCAAGGCCCCAACGGCCCGGAATCCGTCCAGAAGGTATGACCCGATGAGGTTCATTTATGGCGTCGACGTGTCTGTCATACCAGTCATTGACAGATTGGCTGGTGCCGCAAACCAACGGACCAGTCAAAGCGAAGCCGAACAGCACCAGTGACCAGTTATCGAGGATGGGTTGCCCAGAGGAGATCACCCCGCAACCGAACGCCCACATTGGCGCAAACCAGGTTATCGGCTTGAGAAGCTCGAGGACAGCACCTAAACGCGGCCAGCTTCCGATGGCAGACGGAGTATTTGTGTGCGCCATCGGCGTAGAATAAGATGGATAGTTATTGGTGTCAATTAAACTGGACAGTCCCAGCGCGACTCAATTGCTGGGTTCGTCGATGCCGTATCGGTGCAGTTTCATATAGAGGCTTTGCCGACTGAGGCCGAGCATATCGGCAGTGCTGGCGCGATTATGCTCATTCAGCTGCAGCGCTGCCTCGATACATAGTTTCTCGATAATGTCGGTAGTATCTCGCACCAGGTCCTTGAGCGGAACCTTACCGACCATCTTGGTGAGCTCGTCCACAGACCGCGGCAGGTTCCGGTCGTGCCGGGCGGCTTCTCGCGTGCGCTGAGTAACGCGCCGGATGGTAAAGCCAAAACAAGGCTGCTGCCCGTCGGGAACAGAGACTCCGGAAACCTCAATGTCCTCCGTTGTCCCGAATTGCCCGCGGATAATCGTCTGGAACTGGCGGACCGACCCGTGTTCCCTTATGCATTTGAGCAACAAACCAGCGTCGACGCCAGGGCGGCCAAGCCACCGGTCGATAGGTTCGCCACGCGCTTGTTCCTCGCTGCCGAGTTGCGCGACATCGAGGAAGGCCGCGTTCGCGGTCAGTATGACGCGGTCCATGTCAGTGACGACGAATCCGTCAGGCATCGCCTCGATGATATCCACGACTTTCGATTGCGCCTTCGGAATCACGATGCCCTTGGCGCCAACCGTCAGCGGGGACATGCGCACGAGAAAATAGGAGACATTGTCCTGCCTGAACAGGGTCGAAGAAACGATAGCCTGCTGATCACCATGTAGTTTCACGGCCACATCTTCAACGTGACCTACGCTGCGCAGCGACGCAAGCTGCGTCTCGATCTTTTCAGTGTCCTCGCTCGAGAAAATTTCTTTGAAAATACTGCCGTTGAGGCGCTTGTCGGATTTTCGGATAAGGCTCGCCGCTGCCGGGTTGGATTCCGATACGCGCCCAGAGCGTGTATCTACGATCATGATCGCTTCGGACGCAACCTGCATCAACAGACGATAACGCGATTCTGTTGCTCGCAATTTTGCATATTCTTGCTCAATGGACTGTTCCGCCGCCACCAAGCGCCGCTGCAGAGCAGCAACACCCCCCATATCGCGCCCTATTGCTATAATGTTGCCGGAGGGCCCCACTTGAACGGCCGAATATCGCACTGGAATGTCGACGCCGCTATGCGTCGGATGATTGATCTGTCGCCAGCGTGGGGCTGCGCGCGTCACGGCATCCTGCAGGAGCTGCTCGATCTTCGGACGGCTTTCGACCGTCACCGTATCAATCCACGCTTTACCCGGCCACCCGATGAATGTTTCCGGCGATAGTTCCTGATTTGCTAGAACCCGGTCACAAATGACACCATCGGGCGTCATTACCACCGTTATGTCAGCCGCCGTTGACAGCATCGAGGCAGCGATCTTGGCGTCAAGCTGGGCCAAGAACTCCTCCGGAACGGGCGGATCCCTCAATGCGGAGCTTGACGTGCGAACTGTCAATTGTCGGTTCCTTCCAATTCACCCCCAGCGATTAGCGAACAAATCGGCATTTCGGCCGCATTCTCTAGTTTACGCTCATAGATGTACTTGTAAACCTGCGGGCCCATGCATTGGCTTTCCTTACGGCGTCCTGCGCATCCGATGCCAAGGCATCAGCCCCTACCTCGGCTACCAGATGAGGCTGTCTAGAAAACATTACGCCACCAACCATCACAACAATCGTACGATTTTGTGACACTTGGCGCACTTCAGCGATAGCCGAAGCCAGGGAATTTCGCAAGGTCTCTCCGCTCAAGGAAAATCCCACGATATCATAATATTCCTCGGATGCAAGCTGCGAGATGTCAGCTCTTGTTGCCTTGAGATGACTGCGGACTTCCCACCCATCCCTAAGAAGGAATTCTTCTACCACACGCAAACCAAAGGTATGGTGTTCCCCTGGCGCAGGAACCAGGAGCGCGCGATAGCAACTTCCAGATGGTTCTTCGGTGATCCCGGCAGCGCGGCCAAGCTTCCGGAGCAGTTGCTGCATGCGCGAAAGGCCTAGTGTGACATCGACGAAATCACATAGGTCGGCAGTCCACATATCGCCTAGAAGCCGCGCCGCTGGGGCCATCAATTCCAACAGAATCTTTTCCAAAGGCACGCCGCGCTCTATAATCCCGTCGATCCAGTCGGACGCTTCGATATTATCCTTGCTCATAAGGAGTTCGACGAAGGACTGAACGGTGGCTGGCCCGATCACAACCAATTCTGATGGCGGGAAGGAAGCCGCGCTGTCGACTAAGCCGTGAGAAATCAAAAGCCGGGGTATTATCCCGCTTTCAATGGTTACCGCCAGTTCCTGCATCCGGGAACCCGACCGCCAATCGTCATCGACAACAATTTTAGGCGACGCTGTCTCTTGCTGAATTGCCAGTCCGTATTTGGTGCAGGGCACGACCGCGCGTTGGTTTGACATCGGCTGCTCCTCCCGCTGCCGGCCGCTTTTGCGTGTTTTGCGGCCTCCGCATCCCCTATCCCGAGTCTTTTTTGGCGTGAGCCCAGATGTCCACGCCGCTTGACACTAACTATAAATCAACCTTTTGCCTCTTTACAGAGAAAATTTTCAGAGGTGGATAAATCTCCATCTGTCAACCTGTATAGACGTAAACTAATATTGACACACTCCCTTGTCTTGGCCTAGCCTTCAAACATTGGATCCGCGCTGTTCGAGGGAATGTGTAATTGGCGCGGCGCCGGGAGTGGCGCGATGGATTTGAATAGACAGCAGCGCAGGTTTGTACGGCCGCTCTACACCGACCTTGAAAGGTTGCGGCGGGATGCATCCCAGTGGACCCTTGTTCAGGGCATTCTCGCTCCCCTGCAATTCGTTGTTTTCCTCGTCAGCCTGGTGCTCGTGGTCCGCACACTGATGACCGGCGATGGTGCTTCGGCCGCGATGCTTTCCGTGGTCGTCAAAACACTGACGCTCTACGCGATCATGATCACCGGCTCGCTGTGGGAAAGGGAAGTTTTCGGCAAGTATCTGTTCGCTCCGGCCTTCTTCTGGGAAGACGCGGTTAGCATTGTCGTGATTGCGTTGCATACTGCGTATTTGGCGGCGCTGATCACCGGTTGGCTGTCCGAACGGGAGCTGCTGATCCTGGCTCTCGTAGCATACGGCGCCTATGTCATTAACGCAGCTCAATTTCTCCTGAAGCTGCGCGCCGCAAGGCTTGATAACTCCGTTCGGTCCCTCGATGCCACGGAGATTGCCAGATGAATGCTCCGCTCGATCATCATCAACCGGAAACACTTGTAAACGGATGTGAGAGGTTGCCTGTCCTTCGTCAGCGCGGACAGCGGGAAGTTTTCTGTGGCCTTACCAGCATCGTGTGGCTGCACCGGAAAATTCAGGACGCGTTCTTTCTGGTGATCGGATCGCGAACCTGCGCTCACCTGATTCAGTCGGCGGCGGGTGTGATGATCTTCGCCGAGCCGCGATTTGCAACCGCGATCATCGATGAGCGGGATCTCGCCGGCCTTGCCGATCTTGACGCTGAGCTCGACCGCGTGGTGAACCGCCTCCTCGAACGGCGGCCCAACATTAGGATGCTTTTCCTCGTCGGGTCATGCCCCTCGGAAGTGATCAAGCTGGACTTGAAGCGTGCTGCCACAAGGCTTTCAAAGCTTCATGCACCCAATGTACGTATCCTCAATTATTCAGGCAGCGGTATCGAGACAACCTTTACACAAGGAGAAGACGCTTGCCTTGCTACGTTAGTGGCAGATCATCCTCAGGCGGAAAGCGACTCAGCTCCTTCACTCTTGATCGCAGGCGTGCTCGCCGACGTTGTTGAGGACCAGTTCGTCCGTATGTTTGCGGACATGGGCGTTTCACCCGTGCATTTTCTGCCTGGACGGCACGCACATGAAATGCCCCCCATCGGGTGCAACAGCTCTTTTCTTCTCGCCCAGCCCTTCCTTTGTGATACCGGGAGAGCCCTCGAAGAGCGAGGCGCGAAGCATATTGCAGCACCTTTCCCGCTGGGCTCGGAGGGCACCACTGCATGGCTGAGAGCGGCAGCAAATCGCTTTGGAGTGTCAGATGCAAAATTCAGAGCGGCGACCGATGCCGGGCGTGAGCGTGCAGAATTGGCAACCAAGCCGCATCGCCAGGTACTCGCCGGAAAGCGCATCTTCTTTTTTCCCGACTCGCAACTTGAAGTTCCTCTGGCGCGATTTGTCGCGCGCGAACTCGAGATGCGGCTGACCGAAGTGGGCTCGCCTTACTTGCACAAGCAGCACCTCGCGGCAGAACTCGACCTTCTACCCACCGGCACGCAACTGAGCGAGGGGCAAGATTTGGAAAGGCAGATCGATCGCTGCCGCGCCGAGAATGCCGATATCGTCGTGTGCGGCTTGGGACTTGCTAATCCGCTCGAAGCGGAGGGTATGACGACCAAATGGTCGATCGAGCTCGTTTTCACCCCGATCCAGGGTTACGAACAGGCCGGGGACCTTGCCCGACTGTTCGCACGCCCGCTGGAACGGCGCACCCGGCTTGAGGTCTGACGATGCAGCTTACGGTCTGGACCTACGAAGGACCGCCACATGTGGGCGCAATGCGAATCGCCACCGCGATGACCGGTGTTCATTACGTGCTGCACGCACCTCAAGGTGACACGTACGCCGATCTCCTGTTCACCATGATCGAGCGCCTGAACAGGCGACCGCCAGTAACCTATTCGACATTCCAGGCGCGAGATCTCGGAGGCGATACTGCCGAACTGTTCAAGAAAGCCTGTTCCGACGCTTTTGATCGTTTCAAACCGCAAGCGATGATAGTCGGGGCTTCCTGCACGGCCGAGCTCATACAGGACGACCCTGGCGGTCTGGCTAAGGCGCTTGAATTGCCGGTGCCGGTGATTCCCTTGGAACTGCCGGCCTATCAGAAGAAGGAGAATTGGGGAGCTGCCGAGACGTTCTACCGCATTGTGCGAACACTATGCGCACAGAAGAGAGAACGTCCGTCCGTAGGCAAATGCTGCAATATTCTCGGTCCGACGGCATTGGGCTTCCGGCATCGCGACGATGTGACCGAGATCGAGCGATTGCTCGCGCGTCTCGGCATTGCGATCAATGTCATAGCGCCGCTCGATGCCTCACCGGCCGATATCGCACGCCTCGGCGAGGCGGATTTCAACGTCGTTCTCTATCCTGAGATCGCAGAGCCAGCAGCGCGGTGGCTGGAAAAGAATTGCGGCCAGCCGATGACCCGCGTCATCCCCTTGGGCGTCGGCGCGACGCGCGACTTCATCGCCGAAGTGGCACAGTTAGCCTCGCTCGATGCTAGCGCTCTTCTCGCGGAAGTTTCTTCGCGTTTGCCGTGGTATTCGCGCTCTGTAGATTCTACCTATCTGACAGGCAAGCGGGTTTTCATCTTCGGCGACGCCACGCATGCACTCGGAGCGGCTCGCATCGCCAAACAGGAGCTCGGTTTCGATGTCGTAGGGCTTGGCACCTACTCGCGTGAATTCGCCCGCCCGGTGCGCGATGCCGCGACGCAGCTCGGGCTCGAAGCCCTTATCACGGACGATTATCTCGACGTCGAAGCGAAGGTTGCCGAGCTACAGCCCGAGCTTGTGCTCGGAACCCAGATGGAGCGCCACATCGCCAAGCGGCTCGGCATCGGCTGCGCGGTGATCTCGTCTCCCGTGCATGTACAGGATTTCCCAGCGCGATATTCGCCGCAAATGGGGTTTGAAGGTGCCAATGTCATCTTCGACTCTTGGGTTCACCCACTCATGATGGGGCTGGAAGAGCATCTGATCCACATGTTCCGCGATGATTTCGAGTTCAGCGGCAGTGCTGCGCCTTCGCACCTCGGACAACACAGCTCGCGCGAACAGGTCGACATGCCAGCCTTGCATTATCCTGCGGGTGCGGACTCAACGTCGAGCTGGGCGCCGGAGGCGGAAGCCGAGCTCAAAAAAGTGCCGTTCTTCGTCCGCGGCAAGGCCCGCCGCAACACCGAGCGCTTTGCCGCGGAACGCGGCCTGGCGTTCATTACCGTGGATACACTCTACGATGCCAAAGCGCATTTCGGAAGATAGGCCCGTCTTGCGGGTGGTGATCGTGACCCTCGACAATCATCTGTCGGGCGCCATTGCGCGCACTCGTGAGACGCTGACACGCGAGATGCCAGGCCTTCAGCTTAGCCTTCATGCCGCCGCCGACTGGGCCTTGCATCCAAGTTCGCTCGAGCAGTGCATCAAGGACATCAGCGAGGGCGACATTATCATCGCCAACATGCTTTTCATGGAAGATCACATCCTGGCCGTGCTGCCGGCGCTCAAGGCGCGGAGAGAAGCTTGTGATGCGATGGTGGCGTTCATGTCGGCCGGCGAGATCATTAAGCTTACCAAGATGGGCCGCTTTAAGATGGACGGCTCCCAGGGCAGTCTGGTCGGCCTGCTGAAACGCCTGCGCGGCGGCAAGAAGCACAATGCGACGGCGGGCGCGCAGCAACTTGCTGTGCTGAAGCGGCTTCCACAGATCCTGCGGTTCATCCCCGGGACCGCGCAGGACGTGCGCGCCTACTTCCTGGCCATGCAGTACTGGCTGGCGGGTTCCGAGCACAATGTCGGCAACCTCTTACGCTATCTCGTCAGCCGCTATGCCGACGGCGAGCGCGCCGGCCTGCGCCAGCAGATCAGCCCTGAGGTGCCGAAAATCTACCCGGATACCGGCGTATATCACCCGAAGCTCATCGGCCGGATGTGTGATCAGGCCGACAAACTGCCTCACCCAGCTGTTGCCTGCAGCGGAACTGTCGGCGTGCTCCTCATGCGCTCCTATGTGCTATCGGGCGACACCGGACATTACGACGGCGTCATAGCGGCGCTGGAAGCGCTCGGACTCAGGACCGTTCCGGCTTTTGCTTCCGGACTCGATTCGCGCCCGGCGATCGAGAAGTTTTTCATCAGGAACGGCCGGGCGACCGTCGATGCTGTCCTTTCGCTGAGCGGGTTTTCTCTTGTTGGCGGTCCGGCTTACAACGACGCCAAGGCGGCAGAGGAAATGCTGGCCCGGCTCGACGTGCCCTATGCCGCCGCACAGCCTGTCGAGTTTCAAACACTGGAACAATGGGAGGCCTCGGAGCGCGGATTGCACCCCATCGAAACCACCATGATGATCGCCATACCCGAGATAGACGGGGCGACGGGATCGATCGTCTTCGGTGGGCGTAGCGGAACGGACAGCGCAAATCGCGCGATGCGGGTCCATGCCGAACGCACGTCGATGATGGCGGCAAGGGTGGCGAAACTGGTGGCGCTGCGCCGTGCGTGCATTGGCGAGCGCAAGGTCGCCATCGTGCTTTTCAACTTTCCGCCGAACTCCGGAAGCACCGGCACCGCCGCATTCCTCGCGGTATTCGAATCGCTGTTCAATCTGCTCGGCGCAATGAAGCGTGAAGGGTACAGCGTCGACGTACCCGCCTCGGTCGAAGAACTTCGCCAGCGCACCCTGAAAGGCAACGCCGACCAATATGGCGCCGATGCCAATGTTCATGCGCGCATCGGCGCTGACGAACATTTGCGTCGTGAACCCTGGCTCGGTGAAATTGAAGCACAATGGGGTCCCTCGCCCGGCCGCCAACAGTCCGACGGCCAGACCATCCATGTTCTTGGACAGCGTTTCGGCAATGTGCTGGTCGGCGTTCAGCCTGCCTTCGGCTATGAAGGCGACCCGATGCGTCTGCTGTTCGAGCGCAACTTTGCCCCCACCCATGCGTTCTCGGCCTTCTATCGCTTCATTCGCGAGGATTTCGGCGCTCATGCCGTGCTGCATTTCGGGACTCACGGCGCTCTTGAGTTCATGCCCGGGAAGCAGTCGGGACTGTCGGCGCAATGCTGGCCGGACCGACTCATCGGCGATTTGCCCAATTTCTATCTCTACGCCGCGAACAACCCGTCGGAAGGGACCATCGCAAAGCGCCGCGCCGGCGCCACGCTCGTCAGCTATCTGACACCGCCCATCGCCCAGGCCGGTCTCTATCGCGGGCTCGCCGATCTCAAATCCTCCGTGGAACGCTGGCGCGGGTTGACACCCGATGCGGCAGAACGCCCGGCACTGGCGATGCTGATCCAGGCTCAGGCCTCGGCGCTCGACCTCGCCGACGCAGAGCCGGAGTGGCAGGACGCCGACGCACAGGTCGCCCGGATCACGGCCTCAATTCTCGAACTCGAATACACCCTCATTCCACATGGCCTGCATGTGGTCGGCGAACCAATGGGGGCCGAGGCGCGCGCCGAGCTCCTCGCCAGTGTGGCTGATGCATCGCCTGGACAGTCGGTCGACCTTGCTGTGATGGACCGCCTGCTGTCGGAAGATCACGAGATAGCCGGCCTGCTTCATGCGCTTGATGGGCGCTTTGTCCGTCCGGTGGCCGGCGGCGATGTGCTGCGCAATCCGTCAATCCTGCCGACCGGACGCAACATTCACGGCTTCGATCCATTCCGGATCCCGTCCGCCTTTGCCGTCGCCGACGGCGCGCGGCATGCCAATCTCCTTCTCGAAACCCATATGCGCAGCGGCCGGGCGCTGCCCGAATCCGTGGCGCTGGTATTATGGGGCACCGACAACCTCAAGAGCGAGGGCGGGCCTATCGCCCAGGCGCTGGCGCTCATGGGTGCGGCGCCCCGCTTCGACAGCTTCGGACGCTTGTGCGGTGCGAGTCTCTTGCCTCTTGGCGAGCTTACCCGGCCCCGCGTCGATGTCATGATGACACTCTCCGGCATCTTCCGCGACCTCCTGCCCCTGCAGACCAAGATGCTTGCAGAAGCCGCCTATCTTGCCGCTTCGGCAGACGAACCGGAAGATCTGAACTTCGTTCGCAAGCATGCGCTCGCATACACAAAATTGCACGGCTGCGATCTTGAAACCGCGGCGCTGCGCGTCTTCAGCAATGCGGACGGCGCCTACGGCTCGAATGTCAATCACCTGATCGACAGCGGACGCTGGGAAGACGAGGACGAACTTGCGGAAGTTTTTTCGCGGCGCAAATCCTTCGCGCATGGCCGCTCCGGGCAGGCGGTGCAGCACCAGCAGATGATGTCAACGATCCTCGCCGGTATTGACCTTGCCTATCAAAACCTGGAATCGGTGGAACTCGGCGTGACCACCGTCGATCACTATTTCGACTCGCTCGGCGGCATCAGCCGCGCCGTGCGGCGCCAGCGCGGTGCCGATATCCCCGTCTATATCGGCGATCAGACCCGCGGCACCGGCACCGTTCGCACGCTTGCCGACCAGGTCGCTCTGGAAACCCGAACCCGCCTGCTCAATCCAAAATGGTATGAGGGCATGCTGAAACATGGCCACGAAGGCGTGCGGCACATCGAATGCCATCTCACCAATACGGTCGGATGGTCGGCGACCACCGGTCAAGTGGCACCGTGGGTCTACCAGCAATTCACCCAGACCTATGTGCTCGACGAGGCAATGCGCGAGCGGCTCGCCGCGCTCAATCCCAAATCGGCGGCGAAAGTCGTCAACCGGCTGCTTGAAGCCCATCGCCGCGAATTCTGGCGGCCGGATTCGCTGACGCTCGAGGCGCTGAGACGCGCAGGTGAAGACCTGGAAGACAGGCTGGAAGGAATTGCAATGGAGGTAGCGGCATGACTTTGCTTCTGGATCGCTCGCCGAAGACGGCGACAAAGCCGCGCCGCGAGGACGGAGACGGGAGCGTCCAGGTGCATCTTGATCCCAGCACGGAAATCGGCGCCGCCAAGGTCTTCTCGGTCTATGGTAAGGGCGGCATCGGCAAGAGCACGACGTCCTCCAATCTCTCTGTCGCTTTCGCGAAGATCGGCAAGCGCGTGCTGCAGATCGGCTGCGACCCGAAACACGATTCCACTTTCACGCTGACCAAGCGGCTGGTGCCGACCGTCATCGACGTTCTGGAATCGGTGGATTTTCACACGGAGGAGTTGCGCACCGAAGACTTTGTCTTTGAGGGCTACAATGGCGTCATGTGTGTGGAAGCAGGCGGGCCGCCAGCCGGCACCGGCTGCGGCGGCTATGTCGTCGGCCAGACGGTCAAGCTCTTGAAGGAGCACCATCTGCTCGAAGATACCGACGTGGTGATCTTCGACGTGCTCGGCGATGTCGTGTGCGGCGGCTTTGCATCGCCTCTGCAGCATGCCGACCGCGCCCTGATCGTGGCCGCCAACGATTTCGACTCGATTTTCGCCATGAACCGGATCGTTGCGGCGATCCTGGCAAAATCGAAGAACTATGGCGTGCGTGTTGGCGGCGTCATCGCCAATCGCAGCGCCGCTACCGACCAGATTGATCGCTACAATGAAGCGGTCGGACTCAAGACTGTGGCGCACTTCCCCGATCTCGACGCCATCAGGCTGAGCCGTCTCAAGAAATCGACATTGTTCGAGATGGAGCCAACGCCGGAGATCGATGCGGTGCAGAAGGAGTACATGCGGCTCGCAGCGGATCTGTGGGCCGGTGCCGACCCTATGTTTGCGAAGCCGATGAAAGACCGCGAAATTTTTGATTTCCTGGGCTTCGACTGATGGCCATCTCCTACCTCAAGCGGCGCGGCGAGATCGAGGCGTATTTTGATCGCACGGCGGCTGCCGCCTGGTCGAAACTGACGTCAGACGCGCCGGTGAGCGGCATCCGCGCCACGGTGCGCGCCGGTCGCGAGCGTATGCGCGCCACGTTGCTCGGCTATTTGCCGGGCGATCTGCGCGGCTGCCGGCTTCTCGATGCCGGCTGCGGCACCGGTGCGCTGGCGGTGGAAGCGGCTAGGCGCGGCGCCGACGTCGTAGCGATAGATCTTTCGCCGACTCTGATCGCCTTGGCGCGAGAGCGCCTGCCCCAATCTCTGGGAACGGGACGCGCTTCGTTTCGATGCGGCGACATGCTCGATCCGGCTCTCGGCATGTTCGACCAGATCGTCGCTATGGACTCGCTCATACATTACAGCCTCTCAGACATGGTGCAGATGGTGGCTAAGCTTGCCGCGATGAGCCGCGGCGAATTGCACTTCACATATGCGCCGCGCACTGCCGCCCTTGTGCTTATGCACGCCGCCGGAAAGTTCTTCCCGCGCGGCGACCGCTCTCCGGCTATCGAACCACATGCCTCTACTGACTTGTTCAAAGCGATCGCCAATGAACCTGCGCTGGGCTGCTGGCAGCCCGGGCGCAGCGAGCGAATTGCCAACGGCTTTTACATCTCACAGGCGCAGGAGATGAAAAGGTCATGAAGGCGATTAACCAGGTATTGGCGAAAGGTTGGCAGCAATTAGGGCCGCGCTTCCTGCCGTTCGCTGATGCAGCGAGCAAGGAGCTGCCGCTCGGTCGGCTGCTGCGCCTTTCGCTGTTCCAGGTTTCCGTCGGCATGGCCATGGTTCTGCTCACCGGCACTCTCAACCGGGTGATGATCGTCGAGCTTGCCGTTCCTGCCTGGATCGTCGGATTCATGGTGTCGCTGCCTCTCGTCTTCGCCCCGTTCCGCGCTTTGATCGGCTTCAAGTCCGATACACACAAATCAGTGCTCGGCTGGCGGCGCGTGCCCTATATCTGGTTCGGCACGATGCTGCAGTTCGGCGGCTTCGCCATCATGCCGTTCGCGCTGCTGGTACTGTCCGGCGATACGCACGGCCCGGTCGCCTACGGCCAGGCGGGGGCTGCGCTGGCTTTTCTGCTCGTCGGCGCAGGCGTGCATACGACGCAGACCGCCGGCCTCGCCTTGGCCAATGACCTGGCGCCGCCCGAATCGCGGCCGCGTGTGGTGGCGCTGCTCTATGTCATGCTGCTCGTAGGCATGGTGATCAGCGCGCTGGTTTTTGGAGCGCTGCTACGCGATTTTACCCAGATCCAGCTGATTCAGATCATCCAGGGCGCCGCTGCTGTGACCTTCGTGCTCAACGGGATCGCGTTATGGCAGCAGGAGCCTCGCAATCCGGCGCTCACCGATCCGGCCAAGCCAAGCATCGACTTCGAGGAGGCTTGGCGCAACCTGTGCAGATCTGGGAGCTCGAAGCGCCTGCTGGTCGCGGTCGGCCTTGGGACCGCTGGGTTCAGCATGCAGGACATTCTGCTCGAGCCCTATGGCGGAGAGATCTTCGGGCTGAGCGTCGGACAGACGACGGTCCTGACGGCGATCCTTGCCGCCGGAACTCTCTGCGGATTTGGCCTCGCTGCAAGAATGCTCGGACGCGGCGGCGACCCGCACCGTGTGGCGGCACTTGGTGTTCTGGTCGGCCTCAGCGCGTTCGCGGCGGTGATCTTCTCCGCTCCGCTCGGTTCGACGGCATTGTTCCGCGGCGCGACCGCGGCCATTGGCCTTGGCGGCGGCCTGTTCTCGGTCGGTATGCTGACTGCGGCGATGGACCTCGCAAGTGATGGAATGAGCGGCATTGCACTGGGCGCCTGGGGCGCTGTGCAGGCGACCGCGGCGGGCACGTCGATTGCGCTCAGCGGAGTGATCCGCGATGGCGTCTCGGCGCTCGCCAAAAGTGGTTCCCTAGGCCCTGCGCTAACCGGGCCGGAGGTGGGCTACAATTTTGTGTATCACATTGAAATCGGACTGCTTTTTGCCACTCTGATTGCGATTGGTCCGCTTGTGCGTTCGGCAAGCGGCCACCGGTCGCGATCGAATAGGAAACTCGGGCTGGCGGAATATCCCGGGTGACCGAAATGTCGGAGGGACGTTATGGAGACCGGAGCCATCACAGGTTATGTCGACGTCGCACAGGTCGTGCTGTATGCGTTTTGGGTTTTTTTGGCACTTCTCATCCTGTATCTGAGGCGCGAAGACAAGCGCGAAGGTTATCCGCTCGAATCGGAGCGCTCCGCTCATATCACAGTCCAGGGATTTCCGAGCATCCCGAGCCCCAAAACCTTTCATCTGGCGGACGGTTCGGTGGTGTACGCGCCGCGCGCCCAGCCCGCAGACACGCGTGAGGTCATGGCGTCGGCCACAGCACCCTGGAATGGCGCGCCGCTCGCTCCGGATGGCGACCCCATGGCGGACGGTGTCGGTCCTGCCGCTTATGCGCAACGGGCTGATATCCCCGACACTACCGTCAACGGAAAGCCCAAACTGGTGCCGCTCCGCTCAGCTTCCGGCTTTCATCTCGACGCGCGTGACCCCGATCCGCGCGGCATGACTGTGGTCGGCGCCGATGGCGTCGCTGGCGGACTAGTCCGCGACGTATGGGTCGATCAGGCGGAATGCATTATCCGATATCTTGAAGTGGAAGTCGGCGACAACGCCAAGAAGCGGAATGTTCTGCTGCCAACAACACTAGCGCGGATTAGCGGCAAGACCGGCCGCGTCACCGTCAGCTCCCTGCTCGGCGAGCATTTCGTCAGGGTGCCGGCGCATAAGCGGCCGGACGTGGTCACCCGGCTCGAGGAAGATCGGATTTGCGGATTTTATGCCGGCGGGAAGCTCTATGCGACCCCGGCACGCGCGGAGCCCATGCTATGAGCGATTTTAGCTTTGAGCCCATGCGAGGTCTGCCGGAAAGACTGCCGACAGATGAACGCCTGCTGTGGCAGGGCGCCCCATCGTTCAGGAGCCTGGCGGTCAACGCGTTTCATGTGCGCAAGATCGTCATCTATTTTCTGGTGTTGGGCGTTCTGCAGGCGGCAGCGCAGCTGTCGGCTGGCGTTGTGCTGACAACAGCGCTTCAACCGTTCCTGTGGCTTGTGCCTATGGGGCTCATGGCAGCGGCCATCCTGACCGGCGTCGCCTGGGCGAGCGCGCGCTCGACCGTCTATACGATAACCGACAAGCGGCTCGTCATGCGGATCGGCATCGCGCTTCCGGTGACCTTCAACCTGCCCTTCAAGCTCATCGAATCCGCTTCCGTGCGCCTTTTCGCCGACGGTGCTGGCGATATCCCCGTGAAGTTGCGCGAGGGTAACCGCCTTGCCTATTTGGTGATCTGGCCGCATGCGAAGCCGTGGGAGTTCGTAAGGCCGCAGCCGGCGCTGCGCTCGATTGCGGATGCCGACAGCGTCGCGCAATTGCTGGCGAGCGCGCTTGCCGCTCAGCCGGCTACGCGCCCGAATATCGAGCCTGCAAATTTCGCGCCTGAAGTCGCGGCAGCCTAGGAGCCTGACGCCATGCAGCAAGCCGCTACCGCACCCTTTCCCAGATTGCCGCTGATCGGCGCAATTGCGGTTGTGTGCGTCGCCATTATTGGCGTGGCGGTGGCGCGCCTCAGCGGCATTCCCGCATCTTCCGGGTTCTTCGAAGGCAGTCCTGTTGCCAGCCGAATGCTGATATTCCTCGACGAGGCAGACGGCAGCATTTCGGTCAGGGACGCTGATAGCGGGGAGCATGTAGCGCGAGTGGCGCCCGGAACCAACGGGTTCCTGCGCGGTGCGCTGCGAGGCATGGGGCGCGCGCGCAAACGAGACGGCGGCGACAGAATGTCGCCCTTCATTCTGCAGCGCTGGCCCAATGGCCACCTCACGCTCGAGGATCCTGTGAATGGCATCCGGATCGACTTTTTCGCCTTCGGGCCGACGAATGCGCAGGTGTTCAGCGCTTTCCTTCCAAAGGCAACAGGAGAAGCACCATGATTCATCCTATGTCCAGCAAACGGCGCGAAGACGTGATGTGCACGGTGCGTGTCGTGAATACATTCGACAGTCTGGGCGCCCATGTCGAACTTGACGGCGATATCGGGATAGAGCCGGGCGATGAGGTCCTGGTTCATGGCGAAGAGATCAGAGTGCCTTACGGGGAAAGCCGCGTCGAACGCCGCCAAGCCACAATTGTGCGTGCCGGCTGGCTCGAACGCAAATGGACAAGAATGACAGGCGACGTGGAATTCATGGAACTCTTGGAGTTCAGCTTCTCAGGGGAGCAAAGGCTATGACCATCGAAACACTCGGCATCAAGGCCAATGACACCACGAAGAAGGCGCAGGAAGACACGGTTCTGAGCCCGCGCTTCTATACGACCGATTTCTCCGAACTCGACCGGATGGACGTTTCGCCTGTGCGCGAGCAATGGGATGCACTGCTGGCGGAAATGAAGAGTGATCCCAACAAGACCCACTTCAGGCGCTCGGACGAATGGGATCATGTGGAACTTGAAAGCCTCCCGGAAGGCCTGCGCAAGGAATTCGTCGATTTTCTCGTCAGTTCGCTGACCGCCGAATTTTCGGGTTGCGTGCTTTACTCCGAAATGAAAAAGCGAGGCACCAATCCGGATATCTGCGAGCTTTTCAAGTATATGAGCCGCGATGAATCTCGCCATGCCGGGTTCATCAACGATACGCTGAAAGACTTCAACATTGGCGTGGATCTCGGATTCCTAACAAAGGCGAAAAAATACACCTACTTCAAGCCCAAGTTCATCTTTTATGCGACCTATCTTTCCGAGAAGATCGGATACGCGCGCTACATTAGCATCTTTCGCCATCTGCAAGCCTATCCAGACCGACGATTCCATCCGATTTTCAAGTGGTTCGAAAAGTGGTGTAACGACGAGTTCCGCCATGGCGAAGCCTTCGCATTGCTTATGCGGGCCAATCCTCATCTGTTGCGCGGCATCAACAAGTTGTGGGTAAAATTCTTTCTCCTGGCGGTTTTCGCCACAATGTATGTACGCGATCACCAGCGCCCATATTTTCATGAGGCGCTCGGCATCGATCCCACGGAGTACGACTATCAGGTCTTCAACATAACGTCAGAAATCTCGAAGCAGGTGTTTCCACTTGAACTTGACATCGACAACCCTGCCTTGTGGAAAGGCATGGAGAAGCTGCGAGTGATCATGGAACGCGGTTCTGCCGCACAAGCGAGAGGCGGCCTCATCGGAAGGATCATCAAACTCGGTTCAGGTGCCTCTGCGGTTCTGACCTTCCTGTGGTTGTTCCTGCTGCCGGCAAAGAGAAATGTCTTAACCCCCAATGTTCGTATGATCCCGAGCTGGTAATCACGGCAAAGATCTAAAAATGAGCTATGCCCTGCCGATCGCTTATGCCGTCTTCACATGGTGGTTTTGCACCGGCATCATCTTTTATTTGGATGGCTTGCCCGTCCGGACCTTCAGATGGAGCATGCTGGCCGCGACAGCGGTATTAATTCTATCGATCTGGGGCCTTTGGAACCTCTCGGACAATACGGCTTCGCACGCACCCTTCATCGCTTTCACTTGCGGCGTGCTTGCCTGGGGTTGGCTCGAAATCAGCCTTTACATGGGTTATGTGACTGGTCCACGGACAAAGCGCTGTATGGTTGGTTGTTCAGGCTGGAGGCATTTCATTCATGCCGTTGAAGCAAATCTTTGGCATGAGTTGGCAATACTGGCGGTCGCCTTCACCATTGTTGCGGTCAGCTGGGATGGCTCGAACCAGATCGGCATGTGGACCTTCCTTGTCTTATGGTGGATGCATCTCAGTGCGAGGCTGAATGTCTTTCTGGGCGTCCGCAATGTGAGTGAAGAATTCGTACCTGCTCATATGGACGTATTGAAAGGCTTCCTCACCCGAAAGCCTATGAACCTGCTATTCCCTGTTTCGGTTACGGTTTTGACCGGTGTGGCGGTCGTCGTATTCATGGCGGCGACCTCGGCAGACACGGCATTCGAAACTACTTCTCTTGCTCTGCTTGGTGCGCTTCTGACCTTGGGGCTTCTCGAACACTGGCTGTTGATGCTGCCACTTCCTGCGGAAAAACTGTGGCGTTGGGCGTTGTCTACAGGCAAGGAGACGACAGAAACACAGGCAGATCTTGCCAAGAAAATCAACCAAAAAAAGCTTGAGATGGTTCGGGCGGGTTAATGCGCTTAAGCAGCTGAAGTGAGGAGAATAAGATGGATTATCAAGCTTTCTTCGAAAAGCAGCTTGTCGGGCTTCATGAAGAAGGTCGCTACAGGATTTTTGCCGATCTCGAGCGCCAAGTCGGCCGTTTTCCATGCGCTACACGCCATTGTGACGGCACAACGTCTGAGGTTACAGTCTGGTGTTCGAATGATTACCTCGGTATGGGCCAGCATAGGGACGTTATCGCGGCCATGCATGCGGCGATAGACCGCTGCGGCGCGGGTGCGGGAGGCACGCGCAATATTTCAGGCACCAATCACTATCACGTAATGCTGGAACGCGAGTTGGCTGATTTGCATCAAAAAGAATCGGCGCTGCTTTTCACCTCAGGATATGTCTCGAACTGGGCAGCATTGGGGACAATTGCCGCATCCATTCCGGATTGTGTGGTTCTGTCGGATGAAGCCAATCATGCCTCGATGATAGAGGGCATTCGCCAGAGCCGAGCGCAAAAAAAAATATTCAAGCACAACGACACGGCCGACCTCGAACGGCTGCTCAGGGATATAGACCCCGATCGGCCCAAACTGATCGCGTTCGAGTCCGTGTACTCCATGGACGGTGATATTGGGCCGATCAAGGCAGTATGTGATCTCGCTGATGAATACGGCGCCATGACATATCTTGACGAAGTTCATGCGGTAGGCCTCTATGGGCCACGAGGCGGCGGCGTTGCCGAGCGCGAAGGCGTGATGAATCGTTTGACGGTGATCGAAGGCACTCTCGGCAAAGCGTTCGGCGTCGTCGGCGGATACATTGCGGCCTCGTCAGCTTTGTGCGACTTCGTGAGAAGCTTTGCATCAGGTTTCATTTTTACCACGGCCTTGCCGCCTGCGGTAGCCGCGGCGGCGGCGGCATCCATAAGACACCTCAAAGCCTGCGAGCTTGAGCGCAAAAAGCAGCGTGATCGGGTGTCGAAAGTGCGTCGCGGACTGGATGCAATTGGCATTCCGTATATCAAGAACGAAAGCCACATAATACCTGTGATCGTGGGTAATCCGGTTAAGTGCAAATGGATCAGCGATGCGCTGATGGAACGGTACGCCATTTACCTTCAGCCGATAAACTATCCGACAGTTCCACGGGGAACCGAGCGTCTCCGCATAACGCCATCACCCGTCCATTCGGACGCCGATATAGACAAGCTTGTATCCGCGCTGTCGGATCTTTGGTCGCAATGCGCCCTAAATCGAGCGGCTGCATAGTAGGCACTTTGCTTGTGTGGGCAAGAAAATTGACCAGTTGCAGCATCTCTGCCGCCAATGTTTAGCGGCACTGGATCGCTTCGAAGCCGCCTTCGCCAAGTGTCCCACACGGGGCGTTGCTGACATGAATATGGTCGGAAGCATTGAGGGGCGCTGCGGGAAAGAAGCATCGAAGGTCTATGTTGGCCCGCTTCTGGCCCGAGTTGCCCGGGATTGTTCCCCAAACGCTCGATGATTTCGCAGCCAAGGCGTACGTCGTTGTCAAAGACGGAGCGGTTGGTTGGATTGGTGATTGCTCACACGGGAATAGCGCGACTTCGGGGTTGCTTGGGGAGTGGGCGGACCGAGCGACTGCCAACATGGTTGTGGCCGGTATTGAGCCCCCGACAGAAAAAGCGGCATAGAGACTCGGCACCAGTGCCTGCCCTTAACCCATGAAGTTGCTGGGGTACAGTCTGCAATTGGTCCCCGGAAAAAGAGCCCGCCCAAATGAGGACGGGCTTTAAACCGCTTTCGCGGCGCTGGTTTCTGTGGGGAAATACTCAACGGCTCGACGCTACGCCGGTGCTCTCGCTGATTCAAGATCCTACTTGCAGAGGCCCGTACAAAATAATGAGAGCACCCAGACTGCTGACGGCACGGCAGATGATATCCCACCTGTCAGGCAGGGTTCCTTCGGGGCCAAATCTGATAAACAGGCGGGCCGATAGACCAAGGGCCACGCCGGCCATGCAGAACTGCAGAAGGGAAGCTCTAATCCCATGCACGTGTTAGTAGACACCATCAAAATAATGGACCGCTTGATTGAAGTGACTTTAATGGCACTCGACGGACTTGGCGTCACTAACGTGCAAGAACTCGCCTTACACGGCCTATCGGTCGGGGAACCGCGAGATCAGGGTTGTTGGTGATGTGAAAGTGCTGGTGCGTGACCTGGGGGTTAAGGGGGAACCTTCTGCGAATTCCGCGATTGTCTGATGTCCGGGTCTTTTCATGGACCGGACGTCACCAACTTGCCCGCCAGCATGTCGCTCAGGCGGGCTTTTTCTTGCCAGAGCCGAAACAGGAACGCCGTCGGTTTTCGCGCCCGCACGGGGTCCCTTCCGAGGGGCTTTCTTCCCTATGGAGAGCTTCACATCCATGCAGCACTAAGTAATCTAATCGCCGAGCCAGACGATGAGAGGACCCACAGCGAACCCGCCAGCAAAGATTCGCAGAAACATTCCCACAATCTCGGATTTATCGGTGGCCCCAGTTTGTACCGAATAGAGCCCCGCCGGGAGCGTTAGATATTAGAAACCGGCGGGGCTGACAGCGCGGGGGATTGGGGCGTTCCCGGCTGCCGCTGGCAGCATAACTTATCTGGCGGCAAAGCTACAGAATATACGGTTTCGCATGAAAGTTCCGACAGCACACAATGTGCCGAAGGGCTGATAGTAGCGAAGATGCTTTTCAACCCTAGGAGCCACGAGATTCGGGGCGTATAATCAAGAGATTGTTTAGGAGGGAGTTATGGACCCTTCACCAGTAAAAAAGCTTAGCGCTGTGGACGACATCCCCGCCTTTGGGGATATCCGGAAGATCAGTGCCGCTGACCTCGTGGACGCACTGGCCAAAGGCGTCGATGACTTCAAGGCGAAACCCAGCCACCTTGTCATCCTGGCCATTGTTTACCCGCTTGCCATGGTAGTTTCGGCCAATATCGCGGCTGGATTTATTCCCCTGTCACTCGTCTTTCCCGTGCTCTCCGGCTTCGCCTTGATTGGCCCCTTGGTCGCGGTCGGCCTCTACGAGATAAGCCGGCGCCGCGAAAAGGGGCTCGATATTTCCTGGAAGCACACCTTTGATCTCATTCGCCGTCCATCCCTCAGCTTTCTGATTCTGAGCGCTTTGCTCGGCGCGATCTACTTCATTTGGCTCGGCGTGGCTCTCGCCATTTATTGGGAAATTTATGGCAGCACAATGCCAAGGTCGATCAGCGAATTCGTCACCGAGGTTATGACCACGCCAGCCGGATGGACGCTCATCATCGTAGGTTGCGGCGCAGGTTTCCTCTTCGCCCTCGTGGTCCTCGCCATCAGCACGTTTTCCTTTCCAATGCTTATCGACCGGCATGTGACCGTGGCGACCGCGATTCAAACCTCTGTCCGCGCGTTTCTGGCCAATCTCACGACGATGGTGCTCTGGGGCGCAATTGTCGTCGGTCTTTTGTTAATCGGCGCAATCCCGTTCTTCGCCGGCCTCGCTGTTGTGATGCCGGTACTTGGGCACGCGACCTGGCACCTCTATCGCAAGGTTATCTGGCACTCGTAGAACAGGCGCGACGTCTAAGAGCGGGCACAAACCTTCGAGAAGATCAGAAACGATCAGCGATGACGACTTGGGCGAACCCCCATAATTGACCACGATGGCTGACCGAATGAGGAATAAAGGGCCAGGCCGGCGAAGAGAAGGAACGGGTTGCGGCCGTGAGCAGCCCAATCATCATGCTCAATTAGGCCTATGAGAGTTGTGTCGCTTGGCTATCGCGCCGCGTAGGCGCTCTTATCTGGCTTCTGCGGTCGTGGCCAACTCCTTCACTCGGCCAACCATTTTGACTAGTCGATCGCGATGCTGCCGCAATATCCTTTGCGTATTCTCGCCTTGAGTTTGAAGCGCATCTTCATAAACTTCGAGCAATCGTTCCTCCCCCTCGGCGAAGGCCGATAGTCCTTTGTCCAAGCCAGTCACTGCCGAGCGTACAGTAATCGCCGCCTTGTGAACTGTGCCCATAAAGGAACCCGATTCCTCAGCTTTTTCTCCCTGTTCGTTTAGTGCCTGGTGAACGTCCGCATGCGCCGACGAGTGTAGCTGGAGCATTTCAGTGAAAAGAGTTTTCGATTCGGGCGTTTCGGCCTTTTCAATCGCGGTTTTGTAACCCTCTTGGGCATCCAGCAAGGCGGTATGAAGTTTTTTCAAGGGTTCGGAATTCATCGTCAACTCCACCTTTGGGGAAGGCCGTCCGCACGCCAACTCTTTTGGTGATGACACGTTCCCTAATGAGCCGGCCGTATTGATCCATTTCATGACTGGCGCACCTGACCATCTGGCCTTCGACCATGGCCGCAGCGTATCGACCGCCGCAGCTGAGTAATCCCAGGTTCCCTTGGGAAGCTGGCACGTCTGGGAGATCCGGGAATGCGGATCGCCTGGGTGCCGATCCCGAGCGTATCGCCACCGACAACCCTTGCGAGGCCTGCAAGCTCCATTGACTGGGAGCCAGCGGGCGCCGCGAGTGTTATTGCGAGAGCGAAGGTGCGCAACCGGTCTTTTTTCTAGACGGTTTAACATCTGTCGCAATCAAGGATCCTCTGCGGTTTCGCATTCAGAGCACCGCTTTTTTCCTGAGTTTTACCCCGGAGCTGCCGACCTTGAACCGCTGATTATTCGCGCCGGTCGCAAATTGTTCCCATTTTTCTACGCCACTTTCTTTCGAACCATCCGACTGGCGCCGCGTTAGATCAACATGACATGCGACCCGGCTACATTCTCAAAGAGCGAGTTGCTTGAGCTTATGCGCCAGGCGGCTAACGCTAGGGCGACAATAGAGCGAGCGGACGACGGGGAGGTTATGATTGAAGGACGTTTGGCGCTGACCAAATTGGCAGACGACCTCAACCGGTTCATTCTTCGCCGCAGACGGCGAGAAGACGCGCTGCGGGAGCAGTTCAGGTGAACAGGTGATCGAATATGGCGACAGTTCCATCTCCACCTCAGCCAGACCCTCCGCCGCCGGCTCCCGCGCCTGTCCCTCCACACGACCCTTTGCCACAACCGCCTGGACCTACCCCTGATGAACCTTACAATAATGGATTTTGACAAACAGGAATTCCCTGACGAGCCGTCGCCAGAATTTTTGGTTGGACTTGTGGCGCGCCCGCTTGACCGGCCGCCCCTCTCGCATCGAAGCTGTCGAAGAATTGATTCAGCTTGGTCTGACGCCTAAAGCGCGACACTGGGTTGCAAGGTGAGGGGAAGAGTCTCTTTAGTGCCCGGGATAACAGGCGTTGGTCAACCGCCAGCGCAGGAGGCCTTCTGCTTAGAAGCGCTTAGCCGACGGGGGGCGGGTTGTTTAGGCGCGCTCACAAGGATACCTTAAATCTCCCGCAGGCGGCTGAGGTCGTGCACGAAATTCCGATACTCCCTTTGCTTGGCGCTTTCATCCTGTAGCCGCAGCAAGAATGATGGATGCACGGTCACAAATCCATTCGTCTGCCCGAACATCGTGGGCCCGCGCTCCTTGGTCACCGAAATCGCATGTCCCGAAAGAACGCCGGCCGCGGTGGCGCCGAGCGCCACGATCAAGCGCGGTCTTATTGCCGAGATTTCCTGGATGAGCCACCATTTGCAGCTTTGCACCTCGCCTGCATTGGGCTTCTGGTGGATACGGCGCTTGCCGCGCGGCTCATATTTGAAATGCTTGACCGCATTGGTGAGATAAAGCCGGCGGCGCTCGAGCCCAGCATCGGCCAATGCTCTGTCCAACAACTGCCCCGCCGGCCCGACAAAGGGTCTGCCGGCGATATCCTCGGCATCTCCCGGCTGCTCGCCCACAAGCATGATCTGCGCGTCATCTGGTCCTTCGCCGGCGACGGCTTGCGTCGCCGCGCAATGCAAGGGACATCTGCGGCATTGGCCACCATTCCAGGGATGAGCCCGGTCTCCGGCATGTTCGCCCAGTAATGTCGCGGTATTTCGGCAGCCATCGCCTTGAGGCGTAAGCGCGCCGGATTGAAGGTCGTGCGATAATAGGTCAGCCAGGTCTCGTCCAGCACGGCATCGGCGCAGGATGGAGGACGTTCGCCCGGTGGTCCGTAGACGAGCTCCGAGCCGTTCCAGGCCGCCGTGCCGATAGGCGTCGCGATGAACCATTCCATGGAACTGAATCGATCGACGAAGAAAGGCACGGCCCGGTGAAGAATGAAATGCTGCGGTTCGAACCAGCTCATGAAAACTGGCCGGCCATCGACCGGTTGCTTGCGGAAGCGCAGGAAAGCGTGCATCTTGTGGATGTCGCGGCGGACATTGCGCGCATACTCATTGAGGCGTGCCACCGAGGCATCGGCCGGGTTGTCCGCAAGCCCGCGCTCGCCATGCCTGATCCGCCATAAGACATCGTAGAGGAGAGCGAAGCGGTCCGGGGCGCGATGACAAATTGCATATGTAAGCAATTCGGCATAAGCCTGCGGCACGGAGAAGGATAAGAGCGTATCGCCCTCGGGCACGGTTTCGAACAAGGCCGCTTCTTCCGCCGACGCGAAAGTTACTTCGGCCGGCGCGATCTTTCGCGCCAGGCAGCGCCGGGCAACAGCGCGGAACTGCGCCTCGTCGGCATCGTTAGGGATGGACGCCCAATACATCAGCCGAACAGTTCGAGTTGTTTTGTTCTTGCCGTGAGCTTGTGCTTGAGCGAACCGTCATCCAGAAGCGCTGTTGGACGCCAGTCCCTGGTCACGATAAACGGCCTCACTCTGACGATCGCGCCGGCAAGACGCGCAATATCCTTAAGGTTCAGCGCCCCCATGCGGCGCGCCGCGATGATCCGGTCGACGCTGCGAACACCAAGCCCCGGCACCCGCAGCAGCGTTTCACGTGGCGCCTTGTTCACATCGATCGGAAAACTGCCGCGATGCGCGAGCGCCCAGGCGAGCTTGGGGTCGATCTCGAGGCTGAGCATGCCTCGCGTCGTCGCTTGCTCGAGCTCTCTGAGGTGGAAGCCATAAAAGCGCAGCAGCCAATCCGCCTGATAGAGGCGATGCTCGCGCATCAGCGGTGTTGCGACATCGGGCAGCACAGCGGATGGATGTCCGGTCGGGCTGAAGGCCGAATAATAGACCCGCTTCAGGTCATAGGACGAATAGAGCGCGGCACTGCTGCGCAGGATCGTGAGGTCGCTGCTGCGATCGGCGCCAACGATTACTTGCGTGGACTGTCCCGCCGGCGCGAAACGCCGGGGAGCTACGCGGCCGATTTTGCCGCGCGCCGGCCTTGCTTCGCCAAGCGCCGCCTCGATGCAGCTGCGCGTCAAGGCGAGGCCCTTCTTCATGGCGGCAACGTCCTTCTCGGGTGCATAGGTCTTCAGCGCCGTTTCGCTCGGCAGTTCGACATTGAGCGACAGCCTGTCGGCATGGAGCCCGGCCTCCGCGATCAGCCGCTCATCGGCGCCGGGAATCGTCTTCAGGTGAATATAGCCCTTGAAGCCGTGATCGAGGCGCAGCGATTTGGCCACCGCCACGAGATCGCTCATCGTGTCGTCTTCGCTGCGGGCGATGCCGGAGGAAAGAAACAAGCCTTCGATGCAGTTGCGTCGATAGAGGTCGAGCGTCAACTGCACCACCTCGGCGACCGAGAGCCGTGCCCGTTCCACATTGCTGGAGCGGCGGCTCACGCAATACGAGCAGTCATATCGGCAGAAATTGGTGAGCAGGATCTTCAGAAGCGAGACGCAGCGCCCGTCAGGGGTATAGGCATGGCAGATGCCGGCGCCGTTGGTCGAGCCTAGCCCGCCATTGCGCGAATTGCGTTTCGCGCCGCCCGATGAAGCGCAGGATGCGTCATATTTGGCGGCATCGGCGAGGATTTCGAGCTTGCGCAGCAGGGACAAAGGCATGTCCCGATTTTAGTTCTGTTTTTGTTCTTTTCAAGGCTATATTGATTTCCTGCTTTATGGAAAGGGGTCGTGCATTAATCAGATGCCGCCGTCACCACAGACATCGGCACCAACTTTCGACCCCCGCGTCGATCATACGAGCGGGGTTATTTTTTGAAGTTTGCATGACGTTACGGCATGATCCCTTACCGACGGGGCGTTCCGTGGATCCGGCTCTCGCGAAAGGAAGCTCGCAATCGGGTGTGACGCGAGCGCGGGCTAGCTCCTACATAGGGCGGAGAATTGAACGATGGGCGGCATGCACAACTCCTGCCCGTCAATAGTTCCGAAGGGATGGAGTGTCCTCATTAGGACAGCAACAAGGCTTTCGTTCGATCACTTCTTTTTTGCGTCGGATTTTGCGCGACGGTAACGGTCTAAAAGACGACGTCCCTTCGCCGCAATGGCATGGGCGGCTTTGACGGTGCGTGGAACCGGCTCGCCCCAGGCCGCGGCCGTCAAGGCGAAACGCGTGGGCTTGCCCTCTTTCACCAACGCGGGGAGCGTGCCGCGCCGGCCATAGAAACGTACTGCCCAACTGCCCTTGCGCCGCATTTCCTCAGCCGTCATCTCGGCGCTCCCCTTCTTCACCCCGGGCTTAAGATGGGCGCCCTCCTTGCGACGAAAATATTGACGGCCCTTGGGCGTTAGCCCGCCTCGCGGGTCTTTGAGCCTGACTTTCATCGCGAGCCTTTCCGCCGTTTACTTGCGGCATTCATATTGTCGACGAGATTTGGATAGGCCGCCTGGCCTTGCGCGCCGCCTTCTTCGCCTTCGCCGTCTGGCTTAGCGTCAGCGGACGCGACTTGTCCCCGCCCTTGGGATTCTTCCGGTTCCACGGCTTTTGCCCGACGGACATCATCGCCCAAGCTGGACCTCGCCGGTCTTGTCGCGATACTCTTCCTTCGGATCGAAGCCTAAGAGCATCTTGATGCCGGCCATGATGCTCGACGCGTCGATCCACACTTCCGCATGTTTTGGATCAAACCGGAGCAGCACGAGCTTGGGATCGTCCTTGCCCTTCTCAAACCACGCGGCGATGAAAGGATTCCACAGTCGCTCGATTGCCTTGCGGTCCGTGTCCTGCACCAAGGAACCGTGGATCGTGGCGAAGAGATCATGTGATTTGGAGGCGAAGGTTGCGATTGCCCCATGATCCTGGGCGAGATTTTTCATGATCTCGGTGTCTTTGGCGGTAAAGAACCAGATCGGTCCGCCCTCCTTCTCGATCTGCGCCGTCATCGGACGGGCACCGTCTTCGCCGGCAAGGCCGAGCATGACGGTCTTGTCCGATTTGAGCGCCTTTCACAGTTTCTCCTTGAGCTCCTGATTTTTCGCCATCTTCCAATTCCCTGATTGTGCCGGACTTCATGGATAACACTTGATTCCATGACGAGTTCCTTGCATGGCTTGGGTTAGAACACACGTTGGCGGCATAAGCCGGTATTGCAAGGCCAGGAGACTTTACAACGAGCATCGGGGAGGTCCTGTTCTGCAATCGAGCGAATGGGTAGCCAACGCACGCGGTTAAGCAGAAAAGCCCGAAGCTCAGCGAGCTAGCCATAATATATGAACAAGGTAATCAAGAGCGCAAATCCTAAAGCAAAAACACCGGTGCTCAGTGCAAGGAGCACTCGCCGGCGCAAAGCCTTCGCTTGTCGATCCAACTCTCCTTGACTATCAGGCCCCTCGCCCATGCATCTTTAATCTCGGAGTGAGCTGATCGGTTCCGGTTTTTTGTCGTAAGCCCCATAGGTTCCTCCCAGGTTTGCAGCAATTGTTGCCGTACTGTCGTCACGCACAGATGCCGGATCTGGTTCACCAGCCAAAGAAATATTATTCGGATGCTGTGATCCAATTGCGCGATCGCAGCGTACTGAACGACAGTTGCGTAATCGAATATAGCAATTGCTACGGCACACTACGAACACTAATGCCATTCGGCTTTCCGACCGGATCATTGGCGGCAAAGCTGGGCTTGACCGGCTCAATGCTTTTTCCACGGACTATAGGATGCCTGGTTCCCTTAAAGCGACGCTCAGAATATCCGTTCATTGTCCTAGCTGCGGGAGTTCATCCAGCGCTGATATCGAAAGATTGATGACGAACTTTCTTGTCAGATGTCCCCATTGCCGCAGGTCTGTACTTGTGGATCGTCGATACCTGCTGACCGCGCTTGCCACGCTGCAAGGTACAAGCGCTATTTTTTCAGAGGGTGAGACAGGCGACTAGACTAGGGCAGGCGAAAAAGCTCGTCTGGTCCAGTGGAATGATCTCAGAGGATGCCAAAGGATCCAAATACCGCATACAAACGTAATGTTCCTGAGAACGGGCTCTGGCAATGAACATGTCGAACACTGTAGCATATTTGTTTCGCTCTTGGTCATTGGGGCCCCTGGCCGTCCACCATGCCGCGCGATTGTACCGGCCGGTACTGAGCGACATCTTGCTCGATGATCTTCGCATGGCACCAGCGCTCATCTTTTGTTTTCTGTACCCGGTCGGCTTGGCAATATTTGCGACCTCGCCAGCGCTCAGGCCAATAAATGCATAAGGGGGCGGCGAAGGAAATCCATCCCCAACCATAGCTCCCGCCCATGTCGACCGCAATCACGGGATAAGGCAAGCCCGTCGATCCATCCCAGGTCGATGTACGGATCGGACGGCTGGCGAAATGACTGGCGATCGGCACCTGATCCGACGCGCGCCGATAAACTGCGGGGCGCCCGATTCCACTCCTCTTTGCCCCTTACGGCTTGCGGCCGATCACAGCACCGTTCGCGGCGGGTGCGTTGAACCGGACCGGAATCCGGCTTCCTCGAGCCACGCCGAATATTCGGCCGGCGTGTAGTTTCGCCCTTCCGTCTCGATCAGCATGTTGAGACTCATCAGCGCAGCCGGGGCCGGCCCGGTCTTTTCGTCATTGACGAGAAGCTCGCTGATGACGATAGCGCCTCCACTTGGCAAAGCCGCGAAGGATCGGCGTAGCAAGGCGCGGTTCTTCGCCTCGTCCCAATCGTGCAGGATCATCGACAGAAGATGCACGTCGTGATCCCCGGGAAGCTGTTCGAAAAAGTTGCCGCCGACGGTCTCGATGCGGTCGGTCAAGTCGGCCTCGGCAATCTTTCTCGCGGCGATCACCGCCACATGCGGCAAGTCAAACACGGTCGCACGCAGTGCCCCATACTGTTTGCAAAGATGGATGTCGTACGCACCCGATCCACCGCCGATGTCCAGAAGGCGGCGGAAATGACCGAGATCCACGGCTTCGCCGAGCTTGCGCGCGGTCATCGTGGAAAGCGAGTGCATGGCCTCCCAGAAGAGCGCCAGCATCGTCGGATCTTCGCCGTCGAACATCGAGGATTGCCCTGCCGGGTCCCACGTGGTGGGCCGGTTCGTACGCAGCGCGTCTGTAAGCCTTCCCCAGCCTGCGTAGAGGCGCGTGTCGGCCATCTGCACGAAGCCACCGAAGTAATACGGCTTCCCGCGCACGAGATAGGTGTCGCTCAAGGACGTATTGCGATAACGGCCATCAGTTTTCTCCAGAAGCCCGAGTGCAGCGCAGCCGGTCAACAGCATCTCGGCCGGGCGTGGGTTGAGACCAAGCGCTTGCGCGAGCTCACCAGCAGTCATACCCGGGCCGCCCGCAAGCCGGCTGAAGGCGCAAGCGAACATCCGCCGCGCACCAGTAGTTTGAAAATGGGAGGCCGAAATGCCTCACACGGAAACTCGCGTCCGTCCTCACTTGTCGAGAATGCGCCTGTTTGGGTTTGTGCTGAAAGCCACGGCAACTGCAGTCGCGGCTCTCAAGACCTGGCAACGGGGCATCTTGAGACGTCGGGCAATCGCTGATTTGCCCCCGAACAGTTGAAGGACATCGGTCATGCCGAGCCTCCCGCGCGGTGCTTGAAGTCAAGGCAGGTCTGATCACGACCTTGAAATCGCTGAGATAAGCGAACTCGAGAGCTGATAACCGGCAAGGATACAGCGCGGCTCGAAGCGGCGAACTAACCGTCAACACTGAGGAATGCACCATGCTCAACCATCTCCAGCGCGCTGCTGTGCGCAAGACGCTTGCCCGCCAGCCCGATTCAATCCCGGGAGAGACAAAGATGCGTGCGGTCGATCAGCCGATAGCCACGCCGGAGCTTCCGTCTGCCGTCCCGCTGATGGCGCTTTCGACCGGTTTCTGGGCTTTCAAGACTCTGGCCGCTACGCATGAGCTGGACCTCTGAATGATAGCGATGGACCGATGGCAATCGCTATGGGTGCAGCGTGAGGTGAGATCTCATTGTCGGCCGTTATCGGCGCACGCCGTACCGCGCAAATCGTATCACTTCACGCTGCCACCCGCGCAGTGTAAGAAAAGCACAGGACTGATAGAAGTGCCAATTCGTGCATTCTTCGCTAGGCCAATTGCCGGGTGGCAGTGCACTGCTTTTCATGTCAGCCGGGTGGGACATGCGACGATGACGACGACCTTTCACGTCAGCCTGGTCGGGCGCAAGGATTTAAGCGGCGAGATCTATCGTCAGATCCGGCGCGCCATTGTGGATCGAAGGCTGAGGCCCGGTGACCCTCTGCCGCCCGGCCGCGAACTCGCCCGCACGCTCGCCGTGGCGCGGGCCACCGTGACGGTGGCTTATGAACGGCTCGCGGCAGAAGGGTTTGTGACATCCCGCCAGGGGTCCGGGACATTCGTCAGCGAAACCTTCACGCCGGCGGCGCGCGAAAAGACGCGACGCCGTTCCACCAGCGTACTCCGCCCGCGCCCGATCTGGGACGCGATGGGACCGCTGCCGATATTCGACACGGTCCGCTTCGACTTTCGCACCGGGCGCTCTGATGCATCGCTGTTTCCGCACCGGCCCTGGCGGCGGTCAGTGGCCTGGGCAGCGCGTGCGGAAGAAACGACCCCCGGATTCT
>Ga0187894_10000650_pt1 | contig 46725 bp, 37 predicted proteins | sample GBC1701081metaG_FD_136650 | JGI IMG/M metagenome (GOLD analysis project Ga0187894, IMG submission 136650) | White microbial mat communities from a lava cave in the Kipuka Kanohina Cave System on the Island of Hawaii, USA - GBC170108-1 metaG ... | reverse complement strand
GAATCGATGTTCACCAACTCCGGAATGGGTGTTCAAGAACTCCGGAATCGATGTTCACCAACCCCGGAATCGATGTTCACGATCGGCCGGAATGGGTGTTCACGAAGGTCCGAAATACGCACTTGGAGACCGAATCCGGGACATATCGTGGAAAACCTACTCGGCTCCCCCGGCTCGCATGGAACCTGCGGTCATGCCGAGCGCGAGCGCATCTGCGGGTAAGGCCACCCCGGCCACGGGCATCAGGGCCGCAATCGGAGCTGGGCGGGGCGGCGCGCAGCACAAACTGCTCCAGGATTGGATACGTCGTGTCGCTGAAGAGAGGGGTTTCCGCGCAAACCTCGAGGAAGACGTTCTCGACGGCGCGGGCCGGGTCGACGTGGCTCTGACGCGCGGCACCATTCGGATCGCGGTCGAGGTGTCGATTACGTCAGGGCCAGCAGAAGTTGCGGAGACGGTTATTAAGTGCCTCGCCGCAGGCTTCGGGCACGTCTTGGTTATTGCCACGGAAAGGCCCGCGCTCGAGCGAGCCGAAAAAGCGACCAGTGCGACCGTCTCTGCTAGGGACCGAAGCAAGACCCGGTTTCTCACCCCGGACGGCGTCAAGGCGTACCTAGACCGACTGGACGCACCTGAGTCCGCGAAGTCAGCTCTCACCGGCTACGGAATCCGCGTTGAAGCTCCGCCGTCCGCCGAGATGCCGAACCGACTTGCAGTGGCCCGCCTTGTAGGAACCGCCCTCTTGCGCCGGAGCGCGCGGTCATGAGCGGACCGGCCCCGTTCGGCATGCGCAGGATCGATGGTGGGTTGGTTGCGGATCCGTCCGCGGCCGGCATCGTGCAGGAGCTTGTCGAGGCCTTCATCGCCGCAGGGGGCAGGTTCAAGGCAACGGCAAGAGTATTGAATGGGAAGGGGCTGCACACACGAAGTGGAGCTTCATGGTCGGACACTTCGGTTGCTCGCGTTTTACTAAGTCCGTCGCTTCCACGCCTCATTCCGACGGGGCTCTGGCAGCGCTGCGAGCCGCTGCTGCATGCACGGGCCGATCAGGGCCGGTTTCCGGCTCGGAGACCGGAGCACCCGCTCGGCGCTGTTGTCCTCTGCCGATGCGGAGGCCGGATGTACCTCCGTGCGGCAGGCCCTGCCGCCAAGTTCGTTTGCCGCTCCTGCCGCGCCAAGATCCGCCAGGACACATTGGAGACCCTCTTTTGCAAGGCCTTGGAGTCAATCTCCATCGAGGCAACCATGATCGTAGAGGCCGTCGGCGACGCCCCCCGGTCCGGCGAACTCACTCGCATTCTGGGGGGCCGAGGTGTTGTGTTATCCGAGATTTGGGCAGAGCTAGATCGGAATCAAAAGCGTCAGCTCTCCGACCTCCTCCTGGATCATGTTGAGGTCGGCCCTGCGGATGTTTCGGTCATCTGTAGGAAATCCGTTGGTTTTCCGCCCAATCCCGCACCCACCAACTCAGTCCCGTTGCCTAGTTCACACGGTTCCGAGGAGTCTTCAGCACGAGCAACGAGAAGGGGTCAGGGGCTCCGGAGCGACGATCTTGGGGACCTCCTCACGATCGACGAGGTCGCCGCCCTCCTGAGAACGACACCGAAGGCCGTCTACTCGATGATCGATCGGGGGCAACTGCCGGGCGTGGCACGGATCGGGCGCCGCCTTCGTATCCGCAGGAACGATCTGCTAGGCTTTCTGGAAGCAAGTCGCGTGTCGTCGCAGAAGGAGCGACGACCATGAGTGTAACGATCCGACCCTACTTGGGAGGACCGGAGTTGGAAGTGGACATCCGCGTGGAACTTCCGGACGGAACGCTGAGGCGGGAGCGCAGGAAGGCACCCGTCTCCTCTCGATCCGCGGCTCTCCGCTGGGGTCAGGAGCGAGAGCGCCTGATCCTCCGGGAGGCTCCTAGAGGAATTTCAAAGGAGGTGGCCCCAACGCTTGCAGAATTTGCTCCACGGTTCCTCCAAGGCCATGCGGAGGCAAACCAGCACAAGCCGTCAGGGATCGCGGCCAAGAAAACGATCCTCGACATCCACCTCGTCCCCCTGCTGGGTCTGAAGCGGCTGGATCAGATCGGGAATGAGGAAATCCAGGACCTTAAGGCAGCTCTTCAAGGCCGTGCGCCGAAGACGGTGAATAACGTGCTGTCAGTGCTCAATAGGCTGATCCGCACCGCTGTCGACTGGAATGTGCTGACCGAGATGCCGTGCACGGTCCAACTCCTGAAGGTCCCGCGCACTGAAATGCAATTCCACGATTTCGACGCGTTCGAGGAGCTGGTGGCGACCTCGGGATCCCTCGGTGCGAACACCTACCTTATCGTCCTCTTGGGAGGCGAGGCCGGGCTACGGTGCGGGGAAATCATGGGGCTTGAGTGGCATGACCTTGATCTGAGTCGGCGTCCCGCCTTCCTGATGGTCCGCAGATCAGAATGGCGGGGCCACGTGACGGTCCCCAAAGGGTGTGGGTTCCGAAGGATTCCACTGACCGAGCGACTGACAGAGGCCCTAACGGTCTACCGGCACACTCGCGGACCCCGCGTTGTCTGCCAAGCAGACGGAAGGCCGCTGACGCAGAAAGTCGTTCAGGGATTGGTGCGCAAGGCCGGGAAGAAGGCGGGGCATGTCGAAAGCGGCGTGCATATGTTGAGGCACACGTTTTGCTCGCACCTGGCGATGCGTGGCGCCTCCGCAAGGGCCATCCAGGAGCTCGCCGGCCACAGGGATCTCTCGACCACCCAGATGTACATGCACCTGAGCCCAGCAGCGCTGGAAGACGCGATACGGCTCCTCGGTGGAGGCGGAACCGCAAAGAACCGTGGAGGGATGTTGGAGGCGGCGGGAAAACCTATTATTCGGTCGTTGAACTCAACGACTTAGTGGTGGAGGCGGCGGGAGTCGAACCCGCGTCCGAAGCCGGAGCTACGCAAGCGTCTACAGGCTTAGAACCTTCGTTTGATCTCGCCGCCACGGCGCCGAAGGACAGGCTCCGGTGCGGCCAGCCCGTTCATCTCACCCCGAACGACCGGGCTGCGCCCGGGGCCATCCCACTTTTATGACGCCCGTTCAGCTCCCCGTGGGAGGGAGAACCGAGGGACGGGCTGCGTTAAGCAGCCAGCGGCAACGTGTCGTTGGCGCTTCGTGGTTTCCACCCTGTTTTGCGAGAAGAGATGGGTACTCGGCCTGCAGCCAGCGCTCAACCGGCCCCGTCGAAACCGTTGCGCCCCCAAATGTTGAGACAGGGCATTCTAAGCCCCGGAGCGCGCGCCCGCGACGACGGAGCCCGAAAGCCCCAGCATGGCCCCCGCGCTGACGAGCGCCAGCGCCTCGAGCGGCCCGAACAGTGGCCGCAGCGCGCCGGCGAAATCGGCCACTGCCGGGTCCCCTGCTCCGCCACGCACCAGCAGCACGAACGTCGCGGCAATCAGGATCACCGCGGCCGCGCCCCCGGCGACCCCCTGCAGCGCCCCCTGGATGAGAAACGGCGCGCGGATGAACCCGGGCTCCGCGCCGACCAGGCGCAGGATCTCGATTTCATCCTGGCGCGCGGCGAGTCCGAGCCGCACCACTGATGAGATCGTCACCACCGCGGCGCCCAGCAGAATGACCCCCAGCAGCGCGCCACCTGCGCCCGCGGCCCGAAGCAGCCCGCGCACACGCTCGAACCAGCCGGAGTCGTAGCGCACCGCGCTCACTCCCGGCAGCGCGCGGATCGCCCCGGCCACTGCCGCAGTCCCTTCCGCCGTCGCGGTCTCGGGGTGCAGCGTCACTTCGAACGATGCGGGGAACGGATTCTCCGAAAGCAGTCCGGGCAGGTCGCCCAGGTCCGGGAACTCGCGGGCGAAGCGCTCCGCTGCCTGCTCGCGGCCGACGAACTCGAGGCTCGCCGTCTCGGGCCTCTCCTGCAGCGCCTGACGAATCGCCGCCCGCTGCTCCTCGGTCGTGTTCTCGCCCAGAAACACCGACATCCCGAGCTCGGAGCGCCACCGCTCCAGGGTGCTCGAGGCGCCGCGCGCGATCGTCACGATCAGGCCGGTGAGCGTGAGCGACGCCGCGATCGCGGCGATCGACAGCGTGCTCGCGACGCGCCGGTCCCACAGGTCGCGCAGCGCTTCGCGCAGGAAGTAGCGGAAAGACGATGGCGCCGCCATCAGACCAGCACTTCCTTCCTCGGAATCACGAGCCCCTCGCCCGTGTCCGAGTGAACCCGCCCCTCGCGCAGCGTCACGACGCGGCGTCCGAACCGGCTGATCAGCCCCGGGTCGTGCGTGGCCACGAGCACGGTCGTGCCCCGGTTGTTGATCTCACGGATGAGCGAGAGCATCTCGACCGCCAGGTCCGGGTCGAGGTTCCCCGTCGGCTCGTCGGCCAGCAGCACCGCCGGGTCGTTCACCAGGGCTCGCGCCAGCGCCACGCGCTGCTGCTCCCCGCCCGAGAGCTGCAGCGGCGCGTTGCCCGACTTGTTCTCGAGACCCACGCGCTTGAGCACCCGGTGGGTGCGAAGCCGCTGCTCGGCTTCGGAACGCCCCGAGATGCGCGCGACCAGAGCCACGTTCTCGAACACGCTCCGCCGTGGCAGGAGCTTGAAGTCCTGAAAGACGTAGCCAATCCGCCGCCGCAGGGACGGAACCTCCGATGCGGGCAGCGTGCCGACCTCGCGCCCTTCCACGATGACGGTGCCGCTCGTGGGCTGCTCGGCCCGCACGAGCAGCCGGAGCAGCGTGGACTTCCCTGCCCCCGACGGCCCGCTCAGAAAGAGGAACTCGCCCTTGGCGACGCCGAGACTGACGCCGTCGAGAGCCGGCCGCTCCCCGCCGTACACCTTGCGGATGTCGCGGAGTTCGATCACTTCGCCGAAGGCTCCCCGCCGCCCAGCGCTTCGCGCACCAGCCGGTTCACCTCGTCGGGCGCCGCCTGGCCGCCGGCCGCCTTCATCACCTGGCCGACGAAGAACCCGAGAAGCGCCGCCTTGCCGGCGCGATACTGCTCGACCTGCTTCGGATTCTCCGCGAGCGCCTTCGTCACGAGCGCCGCGATCGCCCCGCTGTCGGAGATCACTCCCAGCCCGCGCTCGCGAATGACGTCGGCGGGCTCGCGCCCGTCCCGCCACGCCGCCAGAAAGACCTCGGCCGCAGAGGTGGCGGTGATCTCGCCTCGCAGCCGCGCGGCCACGAGCGCGGCGAGCCGCGCCGCCGGCAGCCGCGACGGAATCTCGCGGGTCTCGAGCTTCGCCTCTTTCGCCGCGGCCAGGACATCTCGCACTACCCACTTGCCGGTCTCGCGCCAGGCCGCAGCGTGCGTCTCGCCGCTGCGCGCATCCACCGCCTTGGCCGCAGCGCCGGCGGCCGCCTCGAACCAGTCCGCAAGCGGCTTCTCGAGCGACAGCAGGTGGGCGTCGGCTTCAGGCAACCCCGCCTCGCGGATCAGGCGGGCCTTGCGGTCGCCGGGCAGCTCCGGCAGCCCGCGGCGGGCCCGCTCGATCTGGTCCGCGTCCACGACCAGCGGCGGCAGGTCTGGCTCCGGGAAGTAGCGATAGTCCTGCTCTTCCTCCTTGGAGCGCATCGGGCGCGTCACACCGGCGTCGGCGTCCCACAGACGCGTCTCCTTCGACACGCGGCCGCCGCCTGAGAGCACCTCGGCCTGCCGCGCCGCTTCGTGCTCCAGCGCGCGCTGCACGTTGCGGAACGAGTTCAGGTTCTTGATCTCGACGCGCGTTCCCCAGGGCTCCCCCGGGCGGCTCACCGAGACGTTCGCGTCGCAGCGCAGCGAGCCTTCCTCCATGTTGCCGTCGCAGACTTCGAGATAGGTCACCATGCTGCGCAGCCGCTGCAGGTAGTGATAGGCCTCCTCGGGCGAGCGGATCTCCGGCTCGCCGACGATCTCGATCAGCGGCACTCCGGAGCGATTGAAGTCCACGTGGCTCGCCTCGTTCGAAGTCGGCAGCCCCTCGTGAACGAGCTTGCCGGCGTCTTCCTCGAGGTGGATCCGCGTGAGACCGATGCGGCGGGTCTCGCCGCCGATTTCAATGGCGATGCCACCGCCGGTCGCCAGCGGCCGGTCGTACTGCGAGATCTGATAGCCCTTCGGCAGGTCCGGGTAGAAGTAGTTCTTGCGCGCGAAGATCGAGACCGGGTGGATCGTGCACCCGGCGGCAAGCGCCATCCGGATGGCCAGCCCGATCGCCGCGGCGTTGGGCACCGGCAGGGCGCCGGGCAGACCCAGGCACACCTGGCAGACGTTCGTGTTCGGGGGATCGCCGAACCGGTTCAGGCACCCGCAGAACATCTTGGTGCGGGTCAGGAGCTGCGCGTGAACCTCGAGCCCTATGACGGGAACGAAGCCGGTAATCTTGTCAGCGGGCGAAGAACGGGGTGGAGCGGCCGGTGGCATCGTGTCGCGATCCTGTCGCCGATTATAGACTTGGGGCCCGGGAGGAACTCCGATGACTCGATCCCGTCTTCTCTTCCTGACGGCCGTCGCCGCGCTGCTGCCCGCGCTCGCGCGCGCCCAGGATCCGGCCCCCGCCGCTGCGGCGGCTCTTCCGCCACTCTCCGAGATCGCGAAGGCGCTCGCCTCCCCCAACCTCGATGTAACCCGGTCCGTCTCCGTGTCGGGACTTCAGGTAGGCGCCGACGCCATGGACATCACCCTCGAGTCGGGCCACATCTACTTCTCGAAGCCGTGGCGCGAGGGGGAGCCTCCGAGCCATGCCATCTGGGAAGGCACCGGAAAGGCGCGGCTCGTCCCGGTGACCTCGCTCGAGAAGCACGAGTTCGAAAAGGTGTGGAACGGCCGCCCCCTCCTCGAGGAGACGATCACCGCCGCCTACCTGCGCTTCGACGACGACTTCTGGGACCGGCTGAAGGGCCAGGTGAAGCCCGACACCGCCGCGCCCGCTCTCGCCGCTCTGTTCCACGAGCGGGTGCGCGCCGAAGGCGAGGTGCAGGTCGACCTCAACGAGCCGTTCGTCCGGGCCGCCATCGAGCGCGCGATGATGCCGGGCACGCCGCGGGCCCCCGGAGCGTGGCTCGTGTCGTTTCGGATCGGCACCGGCAAGGGGGACTGGCTCGATTTCGTCCACGACCCGACGGCGGCCGAGGAAAACGCCCTTTTCCGGCACCAGAAGATCACGGCGGCCGACGCGCAATACGGCAAGCTGCCGATCCTGTCGGTCTGGAACGACAAGGAAGACTATGAGAGCGGCGCCGATCTCGAGGCCGAGGACAAGGATCAATTCGAACTCGTTCATTCCGACGCCGACTTCACCGTCCTGAAGACCGGCCTGTTGCTCGACGCGACCACGGCGACCGACGTCCGCGGCCGCTACCCCAACGTCTGGACGCTGACCTTCGACCTGGTGCGATACGGCGACTTCATCTCCAAGGAAAAGCAGTTCCTCGTCCGGTCGGTGACCACCGCCGACGGCAGGCCGCTCGACTATCTGCACACCGACGCAGGGCATCTGCTGGTGCGGCTCGACACACCCCTGCGGCGCAACGAGCTCCGCCGCATCCTCGTGTCGTACACGGCGGATTTCATCCGGCCGAATCCGTCGATCTCCAATCTGCTGCCTCCCGGCACCGACGTTCCTTCGCAGCTCGATGCGCTGGACGCGGAGTCCAAGACGTTCACGCTGCTGAACACCTTCCCCTGGTTTCCGCAGTCGGGCTATCTCAAGCGCATCACCTTCGACTGGCGGCTGCGCGTGCCCAAGCCGTACGTCGCCGTTGCCTCCGGCACGACGCTCGAGCGCAGGGAAGAAAACGGGATGAATCTCCTGCACACCGCCTCGAAGGAGCCGGTGCTGCTGGCGTCGTGGCTGTTCGGGAGCTACGAGATCTACACCGATCCGGCCGACACGGCGCGGCCGAAGATCTATGTCGCCGGGCTGTTCAAGCAGAAGAAGGCGCCGCCGGTGCTCTACCACGAGGCGCGCAACATCATTACGTGGTACGAGCAGAAGTTCACGCCGTTCCCATACGACGAGCTGGACATCGCGCAGATGGGCTTCTTCTACGGTTTCGGCCAGGCGCCGCCCGGGCTGGTGCAGCTCACCGGCGAGTCCTTTCTGTCCCAGGGGGAGCTGGCCCAGCTCGGCGCGGACCCGGCGTTCATCTACGCCTTCCTCGCGCACGAGATCGGCCACGAGTGGTTCGCCCACGTGGTGGCATGGGTGTCGTACCACGACCAGTGGCTCTCCGAGTCCTACACCGAGTACATCTCCGGCCTCTACGTCGCGGAGCGGCTGGGCCTGCCGGCCTTCGAGACCAAGCTGCGCGACTGGAAGACGAACGCCTTGTCGGTGCCCGACGGCGGCACCATCTGGCTGGGGCAGCGTCTCGGCAAGGACTACATCAAGACGACCTACTCCAAGGGCCCGTATGTCCTGCACATGCTGCGGCTCTCGATGCAGGCCGAATTCGGCCCCGTAGAAGGCGAGAAGATGTTTTTCAGCTCGCTGCGCAACTTCCTCACGGCGTACCGCCACAAAAACACGACGACGAACGAGCTCGTGGCGGTCATCCAGCGAACGACGGGCCGGGATTACGGGCCGTTCTTCAACCAGTGGTTCCGCAGCCCCGGTGTCCCCGAGATGAAGGTGCGCTACACCGTTCGTGACACCGAAGACGGCAAGTTTCTCGTCAGCGTGACAGCGAGTCAGGCCGCGGGCGAGACCGCGAAGCAGTTCTTCCTGCCGATCGGCTTTCAGTTCGGGTCGAAGACGATCACGCGCATGATGGCCGTCGCGGGCCCCGAGGCGTCGTGGCAGGTCAAGCTGCCCGAGAAGCCCGACAAGGTGATCATCAATCTCGACGACGGCGCCCTGGCGCGCGTGAAGGTCGAGAAGGGGTAGTTCCACCGGGGCGCACCAGGCGCGCCCGCGTCAGGCTCTTCGCGCCGTATTTCTCGACGACGGCGTCGGCCGCCGCGGCCGCCGCTTCGGCTTTTCTCCGGCCCGCTTCGGTGAAGAGCCCTGGCTGCTCGGGCCCGCCGGCGCCGGCAGGCGCCAGGCCCGAAGCGCCGACACCGAGCAGCCGGGCTCCGTGCCTGCCCAGGCGGATGCGCTCCCGGTAGAGCGTCCGAGCGGCGTCGAAGATCTCTTCCGCGAGCGCCGTCGGCCGCTCGAGCGTGAGCGACCGGGTCCACGTCGTGAAGTCGCCGCGCCGCACCTTGATGTGCACCGTGCGCGCGCGCAGTCCTTCCTTGCGCAGGGACCGCGCGACGCCTTCGGACCGCGCGAGCAGCTCCCGCTCGATCGCCGCCGCGGTGCGCAGGTCCTTCAGATACGTCCGTTCCTCTGAGATCGACCGGGCTTCGCGGTCCGGCTCCACGCGCCTTGGATCGATGCCTCTCGCCAGCGCGGTCAAGTGCGCCGCTCCCGCGACACCGACGCGCCGGCGCAGCCCCTCGTCCCCTGCCGCCGCGACATCGCCGATCGTCTCGATGCCGGCGCCGCGCAGACGCGCCGCGGTGCGCGGACCGACCCCCCAGAGCCGCTCCACGGGCAGCGGCCAGAGCCGCGACTCGACGTCTTCGAGCGGAAACACGACGAGGCCGTCCGGCTTCTCGAGATCCGACGCAAGCTTGGCCAGGAACTTCGTCGGCGCCACCCCCGCCGACGCGGTGATGCGCTCCTGCGCCCGGATGCGCTCCTTGAGCCGGCGCGCAATCGCCGCCCCTTCTTCAAGATCCTTCGCGATCCCCGTGAGATCGAGAAACGCCTCGTCGATCGACAGCGGCTCGACGACCGGCGTCACGTCATCGAAGAGACGCCGGATGCTGCGCGAGACCTCGGAGTAGAGCGACATCCGCCCCGGCCGCCAGACCGCCTGCGGGCACAGCGCCATGGCGCGCACCGAGGGCATCGCCGAGCGCACGCCGAACACGCGCGCCTCGTACGAGCAGGTCGTCACCACGCCGCGCCGGCCCGGGTGGCCGATGATCAGCGGCTTGCCGGCGAGCGACGGGTCTTCCCGGATCTCCACGGCGGCATAGAACATGTCCATGTCCACGTGCAGCACGACGCGCGGCCATCCCGGACTCCGCGGGGTGCTACGATCGGCAGCCTCGTCATCGGACTTGCGGGCGGGGAGTGGTTCTATCACCTGTTCCTGAGCAACATGCCCGCTGCCGCGCTCTCCAGCTTCAATCGCAGGTCCGCGCATGTCGCCTTCCTCATGTACGGCCTGGTGATGGGCGGTGTGATTTTTCTCTGGTCGTGGCTCTCCGGCACCGTCATGAAGTTCTTCTCCGGCCGCCCCGCGCGCACCTGATCCGCTGGACGGTCTAGGCCGCCTTCGGGCGCGGCGGCCTCTTGAGGTGGAACCCGGTTTCTCGCTGATACAGGCCCGCCGTCTCGAGCAGCACCGTCTCTCCCCACAGCCGCCCCTGGAACGTGATCGAGGTCGGTGTGCCGTCCGACGCGCGGAAGCCGTTCGGCAGCACGACCGCCGGATGCCCGGTCAGGTTCGTGAGCAGCAGGTTGTCGCCGCCGTACGACGGCACGACATAAACGTCCGCGGATTCGAACAGCGTCTGCATCTCCTTCATGAGCAGCGACCGGATCCGGTTCGCACGGATGTATTCCACCGCCGGGATGAACTGGCCCTCGCGAAAGACCGTGGGCCACGCCTGCGCCACCTGCCGCACCAGCTCCTTGTCGCGGCCGCTGCGCGTCAGATCGTCGAAGGCGGCTGCCGCCTCGGCGGTGAGGATGTTCGCCAGGGAGCCGGTCGGCCAGGACGAAGGCAGCGCCACCGGCACGAGGTTGAATCCCATGCGCTTGAGCGTGTCGAGCGTCGCGGCATCGTTCTTCTTCCACTCCGCGAATCCGGGCTTCTCCTCGTCGGACTCGGCCCACTTCGTATAGTCCTCGTCGAAGAGCGCCGTCACGACGCCGACCTTGATCGTCCGGGGGTCCCGGCGGCCGGGGCGCGCGAACGGCCTGTCCACCGATGCCGGGTCGCGCTCGTCGCGTCCGTGTATCGCTTCGAAAATGAGTCCCAGGTCCTCCACGCTGCGGGCGATGGGGCCGACCTTGTCCATGCTCCAGGCCAGCGCCATGGCGCCGTGGCGGCTCACGCGGCCGAAGGTCGGCCGCAGCCCCGAGGCGCCGCAGACGGTGCAGGGCGACACGATGCTTCCCCACGTCTCGGTTCCGATCGCGAACCCGACGTTCCCGGCCGCGGTCGATGACGCGGAGCCGGCCGAGGAGCCGCTGCTCCCCTGCGATGTCTTCCACGGATTCTTCGTCGTCCCGCCGTACCAGACATCGCCCCATGCGAGCTCGCCGACCGTCGTCTTTGCGACGAGGACGGCGCCCGCCGCCTCGAGACGCTCGGCGACCGCCGACGACTCGGCGCGGATCTGGCTCTTGAACGGTCCCGCGCCCCAGGTCGTGGGATACCCCGAGACCGCCAGCAGGTCCTTCAGTCCGTACGGAATCCCATGGAGCGGCCCGCGATCGGTGCCCCTGGCGCGCTCCGCATCGGCGGCCGCCGCCTGACGCAGCGCCAGGTCCTCGGTCAGCGTGATGACCGCGAGAAGCACGGGGTCGTCGCGCTTCAGCCGCGAAAGGTAGAGACGCGTCAGCTCGACGCTGCTCACCTTTCCGGCGCGCAGGAGCCGGCCCAGCGTCGCGGTGTCCGAAAACGCCAGATCCTCATCCGATGAGGGCCGTGCGGCGGGGACAGGCTGCGGCGCGGGCGCAGCCGCGGACGGCGGAGCGCCGACCGGAGTTCCCCCGGCCGAGAACACGAGGGCGGGAGGGACGGCGTTGTCCAGCGGGCGGGCCCGCAGTTCCTCGAACGCCTTGTGCTGGGACTCCAGCCCCGCGAGCAGGAGGTTCCTCTGCTCGTCGGCGAGTGTGAGGCCGCTCACCCACTCCGCCTGGCGGATCATCTCGAGCGTCACGGCGCCCGCCGGAGCCGCTGCGGCGGCGGCGGACGCGGCTTGCCCCGACTGCGCCGCCGCGGCGAGGGCGCGGCCGAACACAGCCGATCCGATGCCGGCGGCGGCGACGCTCTTCAGCACATTGCGCCGCGAAGGGCCCCCCTGAAGCTGCTCCGGTGCGCCTGCAGGTTTCGCGGCCATGGGGTGACCCTCCGTTCCGCGGACGATAGCACCGGCTCGCTTTCCGGGGCGCAGCACCGGGAGTAGAGTCATCGCATGCCCCAGGCGGCCCATCCGATCGGCGGCTCGTGCCTGTGCGGCGGCGTGCGGTTCGAGATTCGCGGCCCCTTTCTGCGGGCCGGAATCTGCCACTGCAGCCGCTGCCGCAAACACTCCGGCTCCATCGGGCTGGTTCAGGGGCGCGTCGCCCGCGCCGACTTCGCACTGCTGTCCGGCGGAGATCTCCTCCGCAACTACGCCACCCCCGGCCACGCGGCAAAGGTCTTCTGCTCGGTGTGCGGCTCGAGTCTCTTCGGCGGCGACTGGCCCGACGGCGACGAGGTGTCGATCCGCTTCGGCGCGCTCGACTCCGACCCCGGCATCCGCCCCGGGTCCCACACCTTCACCGACGAAGTGCCGCCGTGGGACTCGATCACCGATTCCCTTCCGCGGCACCCGGGCACCCTTCCGACCCGCCGATGAACGCGGCCGCGGGCGTCGCCCCGATCCGCCTTGCCGTGATCCGCTCGCAGGTCGGGCCGCTGCTGGCCGGTGCCAGCGACTCGGGGATCCGGCTGCTCGAGTTCCACGACCACGCCGCGCTGCCGGCGCGGATCGACACGCTCAAGTCCCGATTCGACGGCGCGGTCGAAGACGGCGCACACCCTCTGCTCGAGGGGCTCATCACCCAGCTCGGCGAGTACTTCGCGCGGCAGCGGCGCGAGTTCACCGTGCCGCTCGACCCTCGCGGAACGGACTTCCAGCGCCGGGTCTGGGATCTGCTGCTCGCGATCCCCTACGGCGAGACACGCACCTACGAATCGCTGGCCCGCGCACTGGCTTCGCCGGGGGCGATCCGCGCCGTCGGCGCGGCCAACGGAGCGAACCCCATCGCCATCGTGATTCCCTGCCACCGGGTCATCAACACCGGGGGTGGGCTCGGGGGGTACGGCGGCGGGCTCGCGCGCAAGCGAACTCTCCTCGACCTGGAGTCGGGCGCCCGCACGCTGTTCGACTCGCCCTGAGCGAGCGAAGCGAGTCGAAGGGCTAATCCAGCTTCACGCCCTCGCGCGACAGCAGGCTTCGCAGCTCCACCTTGTTGACGCTCTTGAGGAGCGCCTCCTGGGCCTCCACGGCGCCCTTCTTCACAAGGTCGAGCAGTGAGTCGTTGAGGGTCATCATCCCCGCGGCCCGGTTCGTCTGCATCAGCGAGTAGAGCTGGAACGTCTTGCGCTCGCGGATGAGATTCGATACGGCCGTATGTCCAAGCAGGATCTCGTAGGCGGCGACGCGGCCCGAGTGGTCGGCCTTGCGGCACAGGTTCTGAGAGATGACGCCTCGCAGCGACTCGGCGAGCATCTGGCGGATCTGCTCCTGACGGTCGGGTGGGAACTGATCGATGATCCGGTCCACCGTCGAGGGCGCGGTGTTCGTGTGCAGCGTGCCGAACACGAGGTGGCCCGTCTCGGCGGTTTCGACGGCGATCGCGATCGTCTCCAGGTCGCGCATCTCGCCCACGAGCACGATGTCGGGGTCCTCGCGCAGGGCGGCGCGCAGGGCGTCGCGGAAGGACCCGGTGTGCGAGTGCACCTCGCGCTGATTGACGAGGCACGAGCGGGACTCGTGCACGAACTCGATCGGGTCCTCGACTGTAATGATGTGGTCCATCCGCGTGCTGTTGCAGTGATTGATCAACGTCGCGAGGGTGGTGGACTTCCCCGATCCGGTCGGGCCCGTCACGAGCACCAGGCCCTTCGAGAGCGCGCACAGCTCGAGCACGCCCTTCGGCAGGCCGAGCTGATCCGGGCTCATGATCTCGAACGGGATCGACCGGAACACGGCCCCGGGCCCCTTCCGGTCGCGGAACGCGTTGCCCCGGAACCGCGAGACTCCTTCGATCGCGTAGGCGAAGTCGGTGTCGTTGCGCGTCTCGAACTCGTGCCGGTTCTTCTCGGGCATCACCCGCGTCAGGTCGGAGAGGATCTGCTCCGGCGTGCACGCCGGCCTGTCGGTGAGCGGCGTCATTTCCCCGTGAAGGCGCAGATACGGCGGCGCCCCCGACGTCAGGTGCAGGTCCGAAGCGCCCAGCTCGTGCATCTCGATCAGCAGGCCCTCGATCCAGCCCCCCTTGCCGTGGCGCGGCGAGGGCTCTGACACCGGGCGGCTGGACGGGCCCTTCGCGGTCGTTTTCGCGGGTGCCGGAGCAGCAACGGGCTGCGCCGCGGCCGGGGTGGCCCGCACCGCGGCCGGGGTGGCCCGCACCGCGGCCGGGGTGGTCTGCACCGCGGCCGGAGCGGCCTGCGCGGGTGCCGTCTTCTTCGTCGAGGCCGGCAGCGGGATGGAGGCGAGCCCTGCCCCACCGGGCGCGGCCGCAGCCGGCTCGTCGAGACCCGCGCGCAGCTCGTCGACGGAAACTCCCCCGCCTGGAGCGACCAGCACCTCGACGCCGCCTTCGGACGGCGCGATCAGCACGGTGTAGGGCCTGGCCTGGTGCGCGTAGTCGAAGCTGCCCGCGTCCCCCGCTTCGAGCGCCGCGCGAATCTCGGCCGGCGCGATCTCGTTGACCAGAAGAATCAGCTCGTCGTGCGGCGTGACCTGGTTCGCCAGACGGTTGCCCGAGGGGAACCGCATGCAGACGTTGCCGCCCGACACGAGCCGCAGGCCGCTCGCGCCATAGCGCTCCAGGTTGTTCACATATAGATCGATGCGCGCCACGCTGCTCCTCCCCGGAAATCGGCCGCTCTAGCGGCCCGCCGGCCCTTCGCCGGCCTCACGAACGCAGGCGACGAATGCCTTGTTGACGACGACGATCCGTCCGTCGCGGTACAGCCGGAAGAAGCGCCCGGCCTCGTTCAGAAAGTCCTTGACCCGCGCCCGCGCCGGGGGCGCCGCGTATCGCAGAGCACCGCGCATGACGCTGCCGTCGCGGAACTCCACGTCCACCACATGCTCGACGTCGAACAGCCCCTCGCCTCCCTCGCCGCCTGTCTCGACGTCCGGGTCATGCGCCACCCAGGCGATCGAGCGCTTGGACAGCAGGACCCACCGGCCTTCCAGCTCGCGCGCCGGCAGGAAGCGGCCGTCGCTCTCGAGCAGGTCAAGAAGATCCTGGCGGCGCCACGAGCGGGGATCCCGCTCCTCCACCGAGAGCACCATGCAGCGGGCCTCGGCGCAATCCACGGAGACCTGTGCCGTCACCGAGTCGCGGCGCACCTTCACGTCATCGAGCTGTTCGGTGGTCTGGCCCACAGGAACGATCTCCCGTGGGTCTATATATGGGTCCCGGCCGAAAGGCGGGCCACCGGCTCACCGGAGGCCCGGCAGCTCCCGCAAGCCCGGGCCCGGGCACAAAAAAAGGCGGCGGCCCGGAGGCCGCCGCCCATGTGCCTGAAGGGTGAAACGAACTACGGAGTCGCGCCGATCGGATTGCCCGTGAAGGTCAGAACCTCGAAGCCGTCGGTCACGCCACCCCAGGTGGTGACGAAGCGGTTCTTCCAGCGCGGCAGGGCGATGAACTGAACGTACACGCAGCCCATGAACGACTCGCCCGGGGCGATGCCCGAGAGGTTGAAGGTCACGCCGCCGTCGTTGATGAGAGTGACGTGGAGTGTGTCCTCCGCGAAGCCGAGGTCAACGAGGTAGCCCTGCAGGCCGCCAGTGCTGACATCGGTGAAGTACATGTTGTAGAAGAAGAGCGTGTTCGCATCGAAGGTGTTCCGGGTGTTGCACTGACCCAGGAACGCCTCGCAGATGCACTGCGAAGTCGTGATGTTGAAGTTGCCCAGCGTGTTGGCGGCGACGCCATCCGACAGAACCGGCTGGACCACTGTGCCCATCAGCACAGGCTTCCCGCCCGCGAGCGCGGGGGCGGCCACGCACAGAGAGAGCAGCAGCAGAGCAGCAAAACGAGCTGTCCTCATCAGGACCCTCCTCGAAATGGTGAGGGCATTGGCGCCCCCCCGAGTATTGACTGTTACTACCTGGTCACCCTTCGCCGGCCGCGCCGGCTGCAGCACATTGCACGCTTCCGTTCACTGCGCACTCAACGGCTGCGCTCCCGGGGGGGGTGAGGAGGAACGCGCGAGGAATCTACTCTGGCGCCCTGCGTGCTGCAAGGCCGATTGAAAAGATTCGAATGCGGGTCAAGCCGGCTGTCCGGCCCGGAATCCTGCCCCCGGTGGCAGGATTTGCGCCCTCGCCCGAGACTCAGTACAGACCGTTTGGATAGTCCCTGGCGGACCGGACGGCCGAGACGATCTCGTCCCAGGACGCGTCGTGGTTCTCACCCACCCCACGCAGCTCGCGGCGGATCCGCCGGCGAGCCTCCTCGCAGAACGTTTTTGTAAGAAGGACATCCTGTCCGGGGTTGTTCTCACCTGATCGCGCGATCCGGGAAGCAGCCCGGGCGATGCAGGCAGACATCGCATACAGATCGATGGCGGCGTTCGCGAGGCGCTCCTGGACATACTCGCGGTCGAGGATCTGCCGGCCGTGCTTCACCAGGGCCGCTTCGACCTGCTTCCCCAGCTCGACCGCCGCATCGCCAACCTGGCCTGCGGCGTCCCCCAGCGCGGACGGGACCCCCTGTATCCGCTCACGCGACACGGCCCGCCGGATCTTCCTTGCCGCGAACTCGCCGATCGCCGCGGCGGAGCTTCCCTTGGCCAGCGCCTTAAGGGCCTGCCCCGGCCCCTGCATCCCCGTCAGAGCGATGAAGACCCGGAGGATCTCGTTCGTCCCCTCGAAGATCATGTTCACGCGGGCGTCGCGGACCATCCGCTCGTAGGGGTATTCGCGCATGAACCCGGAGCCGCCGGCGATCTGGACGGCGTGGTTCACCGCCCGCCAGGCCGCTTCCGTGCCGAACACCTTGCAGATCGCAGCCTCGACGGCGACGTCTTCATGCCGGGCCAGCCGGCCGGCGGTCAGGTAGACCATCGACTCGAGGGCGAAGGCGTCCAGCGCCATCCGGGCGAACTTCTCCTTCAGCATCTCGAACTCGACGATGCTCTTGCCGAACTGACGCCGCTGCTCCGCATGCTCGAGGGCGCGGGTCATGCTCTCGCGCACCACTCCCAGGCAGCCCGCCGCGAGCGAGAGCCGGCCGGTGTCCAGGATTTCGAGCGCGACGCGGAAGCCCTTGCCCGGCGTGCCGATGACGTTCGAGCCCGGCACCGCAATGCCGTCGAAGGCCAGCTCGACGGTGTTCGAGCCCTTGATCCCCATCTTGTACTCGGGCTTGCCGGACGAAAATCCTGGCATGTCGCGCGTCACGACGAAGGCGGTCACCTTGTCTTCGACCTTGCCGTTCACTTCGATTTCGGTGCGGGCGAAGGTCTGGATCACGTGGGCGTAGCCGCCGTTGGTGCACCAGATCTTGGTGCCGTGGAGCACCCAGGCGTCGCGCGCCGGGTCGTGCACTGCGCGGGATTTCATCGCCCCGGCGTCGCTGCCCGAGCCGGACTCGGTCAGGGCGTACGCACCCACCCACTCGCCGGTGGCCATCCTGGGAAGGAAGCGCTCTTTCTGCTCTTTCGTGCCGTGGAGGACCAGCCCCTTGGAGCCGAGCGACAGGTGCCCGCCGATGTGCGTGGCCACGGAGCCGTCGTATCGGGTGATCGTTTCCATCAGCCGGCAGTACCCGATCGGCGACATGCCGAACCCGCCGTATTCCTCGGGGATCGTGAACCCCATCACACCCAGCTCGGCGAGGCCGTCCTTGACCTCTTCGGGGATCGCTCCGGCCTCGTCGATGGCGCGCGAGTCGACCTTCGACTCGGCGAACTTGCGGACCGAGTCGAGCATGAGGTCGCAGTTCTCGCGCTCCTCGGCCGGCTGCTCGGGGAAAGGCAGCAGCGCCTCTTCCTCGACGCGTCCTTCGAAGAGCCCCTTCACGTACCCCGTGGTCTCGACAGACTTCTCGGCCTTTTCCATCCGCTCGCACTCTCCGGGGCCGCGGCGGGCGCCGCGCACCCGGTTCTTGACTCCGTGAACACTCAAAGATATGCCGCACGGAGACTCCTTGCCAGAGGGGCGGGGCGCCCGCCCTTGCCCGCTTCGCGAACGCGCCGCTATCCTCGCTCCCGCTGCGCGTGGAACCGCCGATGACGATCGATCAGCAGGCCGTCAACACGATCAAGATGCTCGCGGTGGACGCCGTGGAGAAGGCGAAGTCGGGCCACCCCGGGATGCCGATGGGCGCCGCAGACATGGCCTTCGTCCTCTGGTCGCGCTATCTGCGGCACGATCCGTCCGACCCGCGGTGGGCCGACCGTGACCGGTTCGTGCTCTCAGCCGGCCATGGCTGCATGCTCCTCTACGCCCTGCTGCACCTGTCGGGCTACGACCTGCCGATCGAGGAGATCAGGAACTTCCGTCAGTGGGACAGCCGCACGCCGGGGCATCCGGAGTACGGACACACGGTCGGCGTGGAGACGACGACCGGACCGCTCGGACAGGGCTTCGGCAACGGCGTCGGCATGGCGATCGCGGCAAAGATGCTGGCCGCCCGATTCAACGGGCCCGCCTTCTCACCAGTGACCCACCGCGTCTTCGGGATCGTGAGCGACGGGGACCTGATGGAAGGGGTCTCGTCCGAGGCCGCATCGATCGCCGGCCACCTGCGCCTCGGCAATCTCGTCTACCTCTACGACGACAATCACATCACGATCGAGGGCGAGACGGGGCTGGCATTCAGCGAGGACGTCGCGAAGCGCTTCGACGCCTACGGCTGGCACACGACGCGGATCGACGGGCACGACCGGGCGGCGGTGGCCGCCGCGCTCGACGCCGCCATTGCCGAAACGGGCCGCCCCTCGCTCGTCGTTGCGCGAACGCACATCGGCGCGGGCGCCCCGACCAAGCACGATTCGCACGAGGCGCACGGCGCGCCGCTGGGCCCCGAGGAAGCCGCCGCCACGAAGAAGGCACTCGGCTGGCCCGCCGAGCCGGCATTCCTCGTGCCGGACGAGGTCCGTTCGTACTTCGCGGCCCGCGCCGTCGAATTGAAGAAAACGCGCCAGGAGTGGGAGCGCGGTCTTGCCGCGTGGAAGCAGGCGCAGCCCGACCAGGGCGCCTCCTGGGACGCGCACTTGAGCCGCGCTCTTCCCGCCGGCCTGCCGGCGCGCCTGCTGGCGGCGGCGCCGAAGGACGCCGCCGCGTCGCGCGTGTACTCGGGAGCCGTCATCCAGGAGATCGCGAAGGCCGTTCCCCAGCTCGTCGGCGGCTCCGCGGATCTGGCGCCGTCCACGTCGACGCTGATCAAGGGCAGCCCGTCCGTCGGGCCGGGCGCGTTCGAAGGCCGCAACTTCCACTGGGGGATTCGCGAGCACGGGATGGGCTCGATCCTCAACGGCATGTCGGTGCACGGCGGGTGGATCGTGTTCGGCGCGACCTTCCTGCAGTTCTCCGACTACATGCGCCCGGCGATTCGACTCGCGGCGCTCTCGAAGATCCCCGTCACCTACGTATACACGCACGACTCGATCTTCCTGGGCGAGGACGGCCCGACGCACCAGCCGGTCGAGCACCTCACGTCGCTGCGCGCCATCCCGAACTGCGTCGTCATCCGGCCTTTCGACCCGGCCGAGACGGCGCTTGCGTGGGCGTATGCGCTGGCCCGCAAGGATGGCCCGACCTGCCTGATCCTCTCGAGGCAGACAATTCCCCTGGTGCCGCGCGCCGCCGCGCCGGCCGAGGACCTCATCTCGCGCGGCGGCTACACGCTCGTCGAGGCGGAGGGGGGGCCGGCCCGCGTCGTCCTCGTCGCCACGGGCTCCGAAGTCCCCGTCGCCGCCGAGGCCCGCGGGCTTCTGAAAGAGCGCGGCGTCGCGGCGCGCGTCGTTTCGATGCCTTCGCTGGAGCTGTTCTTCTCGCAGCCCGAGGCCTACCGCAGGTCGGTGCTGCCCGACGGCATTCCGCGCGTGTCGGTCGAGGCCGGGATCCCCGATTGCTGGTGGCGCGTCGTCGGGAGCCATGGTCTGCCGATCGGGATCGACCGCTTCGGCGCGTCGGCGCCGGCAAAGATACTTTCCGAGAAGTACGGGCTCACCGGCCGGCAGGTCGCCGACCGGATCGCGGGGTGGCTCTCCCCCTGATGCCTGCCTCCTCCGCCCGCCGCGGTCCGGCTCCGCTCGACGTCTGCATCCTCTGGCACATGCACCAGCCGCTCTACGACGACCCCGCCACGGGGGGGCCGGCCATGCCGTGGGTGCGCCTGCACGCGCTGAAGGACTACGCCGACATGGTGGCTCTCGTGCGGGGCCGGCCCGGGTTCTCGGTGACGTTCAATCTCGTGCCGGTGCTTATCGAGCAGCTCGATGCGGCGGCCGATCCGGCCCGCCCCGACCCATGGCTCGAGGCGGCGCGCCGGAAGCCCGGGGAGCTGGACGACGCGGCGAAGGCGTTCCTGCTCGATTCGTTCTTCTCGGTGGACCCCCGCCGCACATTTGTCGCGCTCCCCCGCTTCGGCGAGCTGAAGAAGAAGGCTCAGGCCTCCGACAGCCCGACGGGGAGCGACTGGAGCGACGCCGACTGGCGCGACCTGCAGACGCTGTTCCATCTCGCCTGGTGCGGCACGACGCTGCGTGAGGAGCCGGCGATCCGGCGCCTCATCATGAAGGGGCGCCGCTACACGGAGGAGGAGAAGCAGGCGCTGCTCGACCGGCAGCAGGCGTTTCTCGCCACGGTGCTGCCGGCGTATGCCGCCGCGCGCGACGAAGGGGCCGTGGAACTGACGACGACCCCGTACTACCACCCGATTCTGCCGCTGTTGTGCGATCTCGGCTCGGTGCGCGAGGCGGCGCCAAACGCTCCACTGCCCGCCTCCCCGCCGCGCGCGGCGTTCGAGGACGCGCGCGAGCAGGTGACGAGCGGTCTCGACGCATTCGCTGCGCGCTTCGGCGCCCGTCCCGCGGGGATGTGGCCCGCCGAGGGGTCCCTCTCCGATGAGGCGCTGACACTCTTCGACGCGGCCGGCGTCTCCTGGGTCGCCACCGACGAGGCGCTGCTCACGGCGTCCGAGAGAGCCGCCGGGCGCGGTGCGGCAGGCGCGCAGCCGGTGTCGGCAGCTCCGCCGCTCGCGCCCCGGCGTTTCGCGGGCCGGCGCACGGCGGTCTTCTTCCGCGACCGGACCCTGTCCGACCTGATCGGCTTCACCTATTCGTCCTGGCGCGCCGCGAACGCCGCCGCCGATCTCATCGGCCGGCTCGAGGCGATCGCGCGCAAGGCGCGCGAGGGCGCCGACGCCGATCCGGCGCCCGTCGTGTCGATCATCCTGGACGGGGAGAATGCCTGGGAAACGTATCCGGCGAACGGCACCGACTTCCTGGACGCGCTGTACGACGGCCTGCACGCCTCGCCGCTGCTGCGCGCCACGACCTTCTCGAAGCACCTCGCGGGCCGCAAGACGTTCCCGGAGCTGCCCCGCCTGTCCGCCGGATCGTGGATCGGCGGGAGCTTTTTGACCTGGATCGGACACCCCGAGAAGAACCGCGCCTGGGAGCTGCTGTGCGCGGCCCGGACCGCGTTCGAAGAGTCGGGGCGCCCCGAGCCGGCGCGGCGGTGGCTGCGCGCCGCGCAGGGCTCGGACTGGTTCTGGTGGTTCGGCGACGATCACAGCAGCGCCAACGACGCGACCTTCGACCGCCTCTTCCGCTCGTACCTCACGCGCGTCTACGAGGCGTGCGATCGCCCCGCTCCGCCCGCGCTGGCCGCCGCGATCAAGAGACACTCCGCGCGGCGGCGCGTGCAGGACCCGACGGCGCCCCTGCGCCCCACCGTGGATGGAAAGATCACCGACTACTTCGAGTGGCTCGGCTCCGGGCTCGCGCTCGCGGAGCCGGTGTCTTCGGTGATGGCGGGGGGGGCAGGCTCGGTCGCCGCGCTCGCGTTCGGAGCGAACGAGAACGACCTGGTGCTGCGCGTGGACCCTGCGAATCCACCGTTCGCCGCGACGGTTCCTGCCGCGGCGCTCGAAGTCGCCGTGGCCGCACCCGGAACGACGCGACTGCGCCTGGCCCTCGTGAGTCCGCCGGCGCGGAAGGGCGACGCCCCTCCCTCAGAAGCCGGTGCGCGCATCGCGATGGGGCGTGTGCTCGAAGCGGCGATCCCCCTGCCGGCCCTCAATCTTGCCGCAGGCGACCGGGTCGAATTCTCGGTTACTCTTCTCGACCGTGCGGGGGATCCGATCGCCCGGTTTCCGAGCGAAGGCGCCCTCTCCGTCCGAATCGATCCGTTCGCGGAGCGCTGGCGCGACTGGTCGGCCTGAGCGGCCGTCACCGAACCGGGGTTTCTGAATGTCCGAGCTTCGCCACAATCCAATCAGCCGCCGGTGGGTGATCATCGCCGCGGAGCGGGCGCGTCGGCCGCTGGACTTCATTCACGTGCCCGGGCACGAGCCGCCGCCGGCCGACAACTGCCCCTTCTGCCCGGGCCACGAGGCCGACACGCCTCCCGAGATCCACGCGCATCGCGCAAACGGCGCGCAACCCAACGGGCCCGGCTGGAGCCTGCGCGTCGTGCCGAACAAGTACCCCGCGCTGATGATCGAAGGCGAGCCGGGGCGGCGCGGTGTGGGGCTGTACGACCGGATGCGCGGCATCGGCGCCCACGAAGTCATCATCGAGACCCCCGACCACGACATGAGCCTCGGGAGGATGAAGACCGAGCAGATCGAGCAGGTGCTGATCGCCTATCAGGAGCGGCTGCGCGACCTGATGCGGGACCCGCGGTTCAAGTACGTCCTGATCTTCCGCAATCACGGCGCCCTCGCCGGCGCGTCGCTCGCCCACCCGCACAGCCAGCTCATCGCCACGCCGGTGACGCCGCGCGAGGTGGCGGTGGAGCTCGACAGCAGCAAGATCCACCATCATCAGAAGGAGCGGTGTCTGCTGTGCGACCTGATCGCGCAGGAGATCGAGGCCGGCGATCGGATCGTCTCGATCGGGGAGTCGCACGTGGCCTACGCGCCGTACGCGTCGCGGTTCCCGTTCGAGATCCTGTTCGCCCCGCGCGTGCACGGGCACTCCTTCGCCGAGACCCCGCGCCACGAGATCGCCGCCATCGCCGCCGGGCTCAAGGACACGCTCCGTCGCCTGGAGAGCGTCCTGCGGGATCCGCCGTACAACTTCGTGCTGCACACCGCGCCCAACGTGAACACCATGACCCGGCGGTCGAACTACTGGGACACGCTGCCCTTCGACTTCCACTGGCACTTCGAGATCCTGCCGCGCATCTCGCGCGTCGCCGGGTTCGAGTGGGGCACCGGGTTCTACATCAACCCGACCTCGCCCGAAGAGGCGGCGGCCTTCCTGCGCGACGCGGAGCTGGAGCCGTGAGGCCGCCGGACCTCCTCAAGAACACGCTGACGATGGTTCTGGCCGGCGGGCAGGGCGAGCGCCTGCAGCCGCTGACGCGCGACCGCAGCAAGCCGTCGGTCCCGTTCGGCGGGATCTACCGCATCGTCGACTTCACGCTGTCGAACGTCCTGAATTCGGGTCTGCGCCGCGTCTGGGTGCTGACGCAGTACAAGTCGGCGTCGCTCGGCAAGCACATCAAGCTCGGCTGGAACGTCTTCAGCAGCGAGCTCGGCGAATACATCTTCACGCTCCCGCCGCAGCGGCGCATCGACAACCGGTGGTACGAGGGGACCGCCGACGCGATCTACCAGAACGCCTACATCTTCGACGATGAGGCGCCCGAGCGCGTTCTCGTTCTGTCGGGCGACCACGTCTACAAGATGAACTACTACGACATGATCGACGAGCACGCGCGCCGCGGCGCGGCCGCGACGATCGCCGTCTGCGAGGTGCCGCGCGCCGAAGCCGCCCAGCTCGGCGTCGTGCACGTGGACGAGTCGTGGAAGGTCCTGCGGTTTCTTGAGAAGCCCGCCGATCCGCCGCCGATGCCCGGCAAGCCGGAGCGCTGCCTTGTGAACATGGGCATCTATCTCTTCGACACGGCGCCGCTGCGCGACTCGCTTGCGGCCGACGCGCGCGATCCGGCGTCGGCGCACGACTTCGGCAGAAACATCTTCCCGGCGCTCGTGGAACGCGGGCAGGTCGCCGCCTACCGGTTCCGCGACCTGAACGGCAAGGAGAGCGACTACTGGCGCGACATCGGAACGCTCGATGCCTACTACGAGGCGAGCATGGACCTGGTGGCGGTGACGCCGGTGTTCAACCTGTACGACCACCACTGGCCGGTTCGAACGCTGCCCATGCATCTCGCTCCCGCCAAGACGGTCTTCGCCCAGGAGTTCCCCGGGGGGCGGCTGGGAACGGCCCTCGACTCGATCCTCTCGCCCGGAGTCATCGTCTCGGGAGGACGCGTGGAGCGCTCGATCCTGTCACCCAACGTCCGTGTGAACTCCTACGCGCAGGTGCAGGACGCCATTCTGATGGACGGGGTGGACGTCGGCCGCCGCGCGCGCATCAAGCGCGCCATCGTCGACAAGGACGTGCACATTCCCGAGAACTACGAGATCGGCTTCGACGCCGAAGCCGACCGGCAGCGCTTCACCGTCTCGCGCGACGGCATCGTCGTCGTGGCCAAGGGCGCCACGCTCACCTGAGACCGGCGGCTACGCGCCGCCGCCGTGGTGCAGCGACAGCGAGTGCGCCTTTCGCCCGCCGCGCGGCAGCTTCGCGTGCGCCGCCGGGTGCTCGATCAGCACGTGCGCCAGGTCCAGCGCGCGATCCACGAGCCCGCGCACGCCTTCGCGCAGCTCCGCGCTCTGCTCCACCTGGATGACGTTGCGTTCCATGTCCTCGGCGTCCCAGCCGCGGGAATGGCCGACGAACGGAAACGGCGGGAAGTTGCAGCCCAGCTCGCCGAAGAACGTCAGCATCTGGCCGGCGACGCCCTGCACGTTGTCCTGACCGCCGGTGATGATGAATGAGGCGACCTTGTTGTGCATCAGCACGCGGTTCGCGATGGTGATCTGGTTCTGCACGCAGTTCATCCGCTCGGCCATCTTGTAGTAGAGCGAGCTGGCATTCCCCCACCGGATCGGCGTGGCGATCAATAGCACGTCGGCCCAGCCGACGACGGCCTCGTAGACACGGTCGAGCTGATCCTCCGGGTCCATCTGGGTGATCGAACAGGGCCAGGTGCAGGCCCGTGCGCTCTTGCTGTAGTAGCCCTCGCAGGCGCGGAACTTCAGCTCGCGCAGGCGGATGAGGCGCGTCTCCGCCCCGCAGGCCTGCGCGTGCGCGACCGCGACCTCGAGCAGCAGGTCCGACGTGGACGCCCTTGGGTTGGCATCGTCCATCACTGTCGTGGAGATGCCCGCGAGGCGCAGAGGCGCGTCGGCCGCCGGCCCGCCCGGCGCGCCGCGCGGCCTGATCTGCGTCAGCGGGTGCGGATCGTGCGGCTTGCGGCGGCGCGACGTCGCGGGCGTGGAATATACGAGCACGCGGCCGCCCTCGGTTTTCACCGCGTGTTTCGGAATGCGGTCTTCCTCGAATCCCGGCTCGCCTTCGCCGGTGCGGCAGTGGAACTTCCACGCGTGCCAGGGGCAGACGACGTAGTCGCCGTCCATGCGTCCCTGCCCCAGCGGTCCGCCGGCGTGATTGCAGACGCCGGAGAGAGCGAAGAACTCCCCGCCCCGGAACACGAGCGCGATCCGGGTGCGCCCGATCGTCAACTCCTGCAGCGGGCGGCGCGACAGCTCGTCCGCGGCGCCGGCGTCGACCCAGGAGCCCGTGTCCTTGTCCGTCATGGAATGTCCGCCAGCATACGCCCGGCGCGCGCAGGGGGAAACGCCGGAGGGAACTGCTTACTTCAGGAAGTAGTCGACGACGACCTGAAACGTGACACCACGATTGCAGCCGTCGACCATCGGGGGGCGGTAGCGCCAGAGCGCGACCGTGTTGGCAGCGATGTTCACGAACATTGAGTCAGGCTGTTTCCCCTTGGACACGATGCGGTAGATCACCCCGTCCTCCTGCATATGCGTCTCGAGGATGACTTTCCCTTCCTTTCGCTGCGCTCTGAGGGTGTCCGGGTAGAACGGCTGAACCTTGTCCAGCAGCACGGGCAGCTCTTCCTCGGGCCGGACGGATTGCGGCTCCAACTCGGGAAGGTCGACGCGCGCGCCCGGACACGTGAGCTCCCGGCCCAGGAGTCGCTCCGCGAGAAGATCCCGTTCCCGACGCGTGGCCGGGAGAACATGTCCCGGCTCCTCCAGCAGCACGTCAATCTGGTCGAGCAAGGCCTTCTGGATGGGCTGGGACCCATAGGTCATGAAGGTGACTCCCGCGCCGCCCTTGATCCCCTCGATGGTAGCGTGCACATAGACACGCCCGGGCTCGCAGCACCTCGGCACGAACAGATAGAGGGCCGCCGTGCGTGCGATCAAGTCGCGCGAGAGTCCGGGATCGGGCAGAGCCGAGCCTGGTCTGGAGTGAAGCCGCTGCGAGCGGGTTCGGATGATCCCTGTCTTCTCGTCGGATTTCTCCTCCGCAAGTTTGAGATGTACCAGAGCCCGGCGGGCGGCGCGAAACACCTCCTCCGAGGAACGCGAGTAGATTCGCACTTCGTCGCGCGACCAGCCGCCGGAGGGAGCGGCGGCCTCAGGCTGCGGAGCGTCGGGGGCCGAACCGGAGTCTTCCTCCGCGGCGACTGCGAACAGGACTCCCCCGAGCAGCAGGCTCCCGATGATCCCGGACGCCAGGCGGCGCCTCACGACGCGCTCTGGACTTCGAGGGCGTGCCCCGCGGCCTGGATTTGATTCATCGAAGACTGCATCGCCGACGTGTACTGGAGCGGCACGCACTCGCCGCAGATTTCGCCTCCGAGCCGCGCAATGGTCTTCAGCTGCTGCCGCAGCGTGTCGCTGACGGGGATATCGGAGGTCAGCAGGGCCACCAGGTCCCGCATCTCGCGCATCACGAGTTGCAGACTCGAAAGAATTCCTCCCAACGCCACCTCGCCCGCATCGAACTCCGAGCGATGCAGCAGATCGTGCACGATGCGCAGCTCCCCTGCGAACACCATGGCCGTGCTCTCCAGGCGGGCCGCAACGACGGACGGTTCCTGACCCGCGTGCAAGGCCCGGATCCCCTGCAGATCCGCGAAGACGAGATGCAGGCTGCTGCGCACACGGCCGAGCCGCTCCTCCCAGGCGAGCCGATGCGTCTGTTCGAGCAGTTGCTCCTGCCGCGTCGAGACGAGCTTCGAAATGACGCAGCCGAAGAGCAGCAGGGCGACCGCCGCTTCTGCGATGGCAATGGCGCGCGCCGGCCCGATGGGCACCACGTCGCCGAACCCGAGCGAGGTCGCGGTCACGAAGCTGAAGTACAGCGCCGTGAGCAGCGAGTGCGGATCGGTGCTCGCCTTCGTCCCCTCGTGCAGCGACCGGATCCCGGCCTGATCGAGCGCCCAGTACAGGACGCCGCACAGAACGATCATCGACACCCAGATGAGCAGCAGCCTGCCCGTCGGGATCGCACCCAGCCTGACGAGGGAGCGGTCCGCCAGTGATCGCAGACTCCATCCCATTGTCCTGCGAACGGGCCGCCCGGCAACGGGTTCCGCGATGGGCGTGCGCTGCAGTGTGCTCATCAACGAAGGCTCCCCGCGCTCGACGGGCTCACCGGCCTGCTCCCACTCCTGCATCCCGCCGGGAAAGTCCCTGACGTCGCGATATCCCTGATCCAGAAGCAGGCCGACGGCCTGCACGCCGGCCGTTCATGTCGGCTTCGCGCAATACACGATGACCGGCTTGCGGCGGTCGGTGAGAACCTCGGCTGCGTGCTGCGCGACCTCCGCCTTCGGGAGACTGATCGAGCCGGGGATGTGCGCCGCCCGGTACGCCTCGCGCGAGAGCGCGTTGACGACCACCGCGGAGCCGGTGCGCAGCGCCTCCTTCACATCGGCGCGCGACGCCGCTTGCATGCTAGCTCGCCCTCCTGAACCGCTCATACCGCTCCTCGAGAAAGAGCTCATTGGGGCGCAATGCTGCTGCGCGCGGGGCGAATATTCTCTGCCGATGGACGCCTTGCAAGCCGTGGCGCAGCATCGGCCCATCCTCCTCATCGAGGATCTCTTTTCGGATCTCGATGACGTGGTCAGGACGAATCCCCATCAGGTCATTATCGAAGGCCGCATGGTGCAGTCGGCAGAGTGCGAGTCCGTTCGACACTGCGGGTTCCCCCTTCGGGTGACGATCGGCAAGGATGTGTGCGGCATCGAGTAACTCTCTATGTCGGAGCCGGCACACCGCGCAATGGACCTGGTACGCGGCGAGCACCCTTTCCCGGAAAGAACGCTGGTGCAGTCTTCGGAAAGCGACGAAGGTCGCGTACTCGCGAGGGGCGAAGACGTCCTCCACTTCACCCGGTGGAGCTGCATTCTGCGGCAAGCGTGCCGCGTCCCCAGTGGCTACGAAGAATGTGAGCCGCGCCTGATCCTCTCCAACGATTTTCACTGGCCACGCCGGCGCGTATCGCCCCGGCGTGATCCCGAGGAAGTAGATCAACTCCTTGCCTCGACTCGCGGCTTCGCGGAGCGCCCGGTTGTCCGGGTGAAATGGATCCGTGCCCCGGTACTTGTATCGAACAAGGCCATCCTCACCGATGTCATCGTCGTACGGCCGCGGTTTTCCTGGTTTGAGAGGGGCTGTGAGGATCGAGAGTGGCAATCCTGCCAGGATCCCTGGGCGAAAAATGCCCTTCTGACGATCGATCAGCGGTATCCGTCTGCCGTCGTGTTCGAATCCACCGAGCAACTCGTCGCGGCTCAGCACCCCGTCCTGACCAAAGTGCGCTCTGAGCCACTCAAAGGCCTTGAGCCGGATCTGAGCGTCGGTGTCCAATCCAAACACGACCCTGTGCGTTCCCCTTCAATGGAACCTGCGGCCTGACGCCGCATGATCGCGCAGCAGCGGCGCGGGGGCGAGCCGCTCGCCGAAGCGCCCTGCGAGGCGTTCGAGCCGGCGGCAGACCTCGGCGGCGCCGAGCGAGTCGGCCCAGCGCAGCGGGCCGCCGCGGAATGGCGGGAAGCCGGTGCCCAGAACCATCGCCAGGTCCACGTCGCGCGGCGATGCGACCACGCGCTCGACCAGGCACACCGCCGCCTCGTTGACGATCGGCAGCAGCAGGAGGTCCAGCAGGTCCTCGCCGTGAGGGATCGCCCACGGGCCGCGCCCCGAGGCGGCGAAGGGCAGCGGATCCTGGTTGACGAGCCTCTCGTCCCGGCGCGTCCGGCCGCGTGAGATGACAGCCACCCCGTCTGCGGGAAGCGCCTCGGAAGCTGCGGCTGCCACATGCTTCCCCCGCGCGATCACCGCCGCCTCGGGGTCGAGCACCGGCGCCCCGCCCGCGCGGCCGTTCCGGCTGGCACCGGCCGGATGTCTGTAGAACCCGCGGCCGGACTTCGTGCCGAGGCGACCGGCAGCCACGAAGCGGTCGAGGATCCCTTCCGATGGTGCGGCCCGCCGCGGATACGCCTTCGCGAGCACCCCGGCCGCATGCGCCGCGACATCGAGGCCGATCTCGTCGAGGAGCCGGAACGGCCCCATCGGCATCCCCCACGCGGCGCAGGCGTCGTCGATCTCCGAGAGGTCGGCTCCCGCTTCGGCGAGCGTGAGCGCCTCACCGAGATACGGCATCAGCAGGCGGTTCACCAGAAACCCGGGGCCGTCGCGCACGATCACGGGCGTCTTGCCGCAGCGCGCCGCGAACCGCGCCGCCGCCGCAACGACGCCGGGATCGGTCGCCGGCCCGGCCACGACCTCGACGAGCGGCATGCGCGGCGCCGGATTGAAGAAGTGCAGGCCCACAACCCGCTCCGGGCGCCGCGCTCCGGCCGCAATGTCGCCGACGAGCAGCGACGAGGTGTTCGTCGCGAAGATCGCGTCGGGAGAGAGGGCGCTCTCGGCTTCCGCGAGCACGGCCCGCTTCACCTCGAGCGACTCCACGATCGCCTCGAGCACCAGATCGCACGTCGCGAATCCGGCCCATTCCACGGAGGGCACAACCAGGGCAAGCCGCGACTCGAACGCGCGCTTGTCCAGCCTCCCCTGCTTCAATCGGCGTTTCCACGCCCCGGCAATCGTTCCAATCCCCTTCGACACCGCCTTCCAGTCCACGTCCTTGAGGCGGACCGGAATGCCGGCCTCGGCGATCACCTGCGCGATGCCCGCTCCCATGACGCCGGCCCCGAGCACCCCCGCGCGCGCGACGCCGGCGCCGGCCGGCCCGGGCGGCGCCCTCTTCGCCGCGCTCGAAGCGCTGAACAGGAAGATCAGGTTCTTCGAGACAGGGGTCGCCAGCATCTCGCCGGCGAGCCGCGCCTCGTTCTCGTAGCCGCTCTCGCGCGCCGCGCCGCTGCGCGCCGGAAGCTCGCAGGCCTTCAGCACCGACTCCAGCGCGCGCCACGGAGCCGGGAACTTCTCCGGCGGCGCTTCCTTCGCGAGCGCCTTGCGCGCGCGGTCGGCGACGAACGAGCGGCCGAGAGCGGTGCCGTCGAGCGCCCATGAGGCGAGCCGCACCGAAAGCGGGCGCGCGCGCCGCCGCAAGGGCGGCAGATCCGATGAAAGCCCTGCCAGCGCGCGCAGCCGCTCCGCTGCGACCGACTCGAGGATCGCCGGCGGAGCCAGCTCATCCACGAGCCCGGCCCGCTCGGCGCGCCGCCCGTCGAGTGTCCTGCCCGCCAGAATGACGTCGAGCGCGCGGCGCAGCCCGACACGCCGCGGCAGCCGCTGCGTGCCGCCGAACCCCGGAATGATCCCCAGGCGCACTTCAGGCAGCCCCACGCTGACCTTCGGATCGTCGGCGGCGACGATGCGCGTGCAGGCGAGCGCCAGCTCGTAGCCTCCGCCCACGCAGGCGCCGTTCACCGCCGCGACCGACGGCACCGGCAGGAACTCCAGCCGGTCGAAGATCTTCTGGCCGGCGCGCGCCTTGGCCATGCCGTCGCGCGGGTCCACGATGCTCTCGATCTCGGCGATGTCGGCGCCGGCGATGAAGACGCCCGGCTTGCCCGAGGTGATCAGCAGCCCGCGCGCGATGCCGCTGCGGCCCGCTTCTTCCATCGCCGTCAGGATCCGGTCGAACGCCAGAAGCACCGGCGTCGTCAGCTTGTTGACCTTCTCGCCCGGCTGGTCGAGCACCAGCTCGGCGATGCCGTCCTCGCCGACGATGAGAAACAGTCCGAGGTCGGGGCGGGCCGTCGCGCGCAGATCGTCGGCGGAGGAGATCATCCGGAGGTGATCTTATCCGCCCTCGCGCGGGTGGTGTTGTCCGGGGCGGCTAGCTGGCTTCGCAGACGACCGCGGCGCCCTGCCCGCCTCCGATACAGAGGCAGGCCAGACCGAGGCCATCACCGCGCCGGCGCAGCTCCCGCAGCAGCGTGAGCACCAGCCGGCCCCCCGACGCGCCGACCGGATGCCCCAGCGCGATCGCGCCGCCGTTGACATTCGTCTTCTCCGGCTCGAGCGCGCCGACGGGCCGCGGCAGCGACAGGGCGTCGCGGCAGAACGACTCCGACTCGAAGGCGCGCGCGCAGGCCAGCACCTGCGCCGCAAACGCCTCGTTGATCTCCACGAGACTCATGTCCGCAAGCCGCGCGCCCGCCGCGGCAAGCGCCTTCGGCACCGCCCAGACCGGCCCGAGCCCCATCCGCCTGGGGTCGCAGCCGGCGACGGCGAAGGAGCGGATCCAGCCAAGGGGGTCGAGCCGCCGCTCGCGGACGAACTCTTCCGAGGCGAGCACCAGCGCCGCCGCGCCGTCGGTGATCTGCGAAGAGTTCCCGGCGGTGACCGTTCCGTAGCGCCGGTCGAACACCGGCTTCAGGCGCCCGAGCGCCTCGAGCGACTGCTCCTCGCGAATGCCGTTGTCGCGCACCGCCAGCCTGTCCCACGCCGGCGGCACCGGCACCGGCGCGACCTCGCCCTCGAGGATGCCATCCCGCCACGCGGCCGCCGCCCGCTGATGCGAGCGAAGCGCGAAGGCGTCCTGATCGGCGCGCGAGATCCCCCACTCCTGCGCGAGCACCTCGGCGGTCTGCCCCATGTTCAGCCCCGAGACCGGATCGGTGAGACCCGATTCGAGAGCGGCGTGCGGGCGGAAGTGCCGGGGGCGCAGCTTCGCCAGCGCGGCGAGCCGCGCCGCCAGGCTGCGCGCCCGGCCGGCGCTGATGAAGATGTCCGCCGCCTCGTCGCTCCAGAGCAGCGGGATGCGCGACATCGACTCCACGCCGCCGGCCACGATGCAGGACGCGTCTCCGTGCGAGATGCGCAGCGCCGCGTCGCCGATCGCCTGCAGCGCGCTTCCGCAATTGCGGTTCACCGTCCACGCGGACACCGACTCCGGGAGGCCGGCCTGAAGGCCGATGACCCGCGCCACATTCGCCGCGTCGGCCGGGCCGGCGATGTTGCCGACGATCACCTCGCCGACTTCGTCCGGCCGCACGCCCGAGCGCGCGACCGCCTCCTGCACGGCAATGCGTCCGAGCACCTGCGCGGGAACGCCCGCCAGCTCCGTCCAGGCCTTGCAGAACGGCGTGCGCGCCCCGTCCACCACGGCCACTCGGCCGGGGCCGAGTCCGTTCGTCATCCGTCGCGTTCGCGCGAGATCGCGTATTGCTCGAGCTTCTTGTAGAGGTTCGATCGCGGGGTGTCGATCAGCCGCGCCGTCGCGGTGACGTTCCAGTTGTTCTCGCGCAGGCGGCGCACGAGGAACGCCCGCTCGGTCCGATCCTTGAACTGCTGCAGCGACGCAGCCCCGTCGTCCGGCGGCGCGGTGGGCGTTCCCCCCGGGCCGGCCGGCGCCGCCGGCGAGGCCGCCTCGGGCGGTGCGCCTGCGCCGTTGGCCGATCCGGCGGCAGGGCCAAAGCCCTCCTCCGGGCCGAGCAGATGCGCGACGTCCCCCGGCTCGATCGTTCCGCCGCGCGCCGCGCCGCCCATGATGATGAGCCGCTCCACGGCGTTCTTCAGCTCGCGCACGTTGCCCCGCCAGCGCCGCGCCCGCAGCGCCGCGATCGTCGCCGGCGGCAGCACCGGGGCCCGCAGCGCGTTTTCGCGCGCGAAGTCCACCGCGAACGTCCTGGCCAGCGGCTCGATGTCCGCCATCCGGTCCCGCAGCGGAGGCACGGCGATCGGCACGACGGCCAGCCGCCAATAGAGATCCTCGCGGAATCTCCCGGCCGCGATCTCGGCCGGCAGATCCTTGTTCGTCGCGGCGATGACCCGCACGTCCACGCGAAACGAGCGCGCGGCGCCGAGCGGCTCGACTTCGCCGTCCTGCAGCACGCGCAGCACCTTCGCCTGGGTCTTGAGCGACATGTCGCCGACTTCGTCGAGGAAGATCGTTCCGGTGTCGGCCTGAACGAACTTCCCCTGCTGATCGCGCGTTGCGCCGGTGAACGACCCCTTCTCGTGGCCGAACAGCTCGCTTTCGATCAGCTCCTCGGGGATCGCCGCGCAGTTCACACGCACGAAGGGCTTCGCGGCCCGCGGGCTGTTCTTGTGGATGGCGCGGGCGACCAGCTCCTTGCCGCTGCCCGACTCCCCCGTCACCAGCACGGCCGCCTTCACTGGGGCTGCGCGCGCGATCGCCTCCTGCACCGCGGTGATCGCGGGCGAGGAGCCCACCATCCGGAACCGCTCCTCGAACTTCAGGCGCAGGTCGCGCACCTCCTCGCGCAGGCGCAGCGATTCGATGGCGCGCGCCACCCGCACGAGCACGACGTCGCGCTCGAGGGGCTTTTCCATGAAGTCGAACGCGCCGGCGCGGATCGCCTCGACCGCGGTTGCGATCGTGCCGTGCCCCGAGATCATCAGGACGGGGATCCCGGGATGCTCCGCGCGCAGACGGCCCAGGACCTCGAGACCGTCCATGCGGGCCATCTTGATGTCGAGAAGGGCGATGTCGGGGGCCTCGTCGGCCGCGTAACGCAGCCCTTCGGCCCCCGATCCGGCGCCGACCATCCGGTACCCGGCGTGCTCGAGAATCATCCGCAGCGATTCGCGGATGGCCTCCTCATCGTCGATGACCAGGACTGTCGGCTTCACGCCACCTCTACTTGTCGAGCTTCACGATCACGAACCGCCCGACCTGCCCATCCGAGGCGAAGATTACCGTGTAGAGCTTTGCATACTCGCCGGGCCGGATCTTCGAGATCGCCGCCCGGAAGTCCCGCGCGTTCGCGATCGGCGTGTTGTTGACGCGGGTGATGATCTGCCCGCGCCGCAGGTTCTGTTCGTAGGCCGCGCTCGTGGGCTTCACCGACTCGACCACGACGCCCTTAGGGTGATCGGATGGCAGCTCGAACATCTGCGCCGTCCGGTCGTCCAGGTCCGCGACGCGAATGCCGATGCGCTCGGACTGGTCGTCGGCCTCGCTGCTCGTCTCGCCCGGCTTCAACTCTTCTTCGTCGCGGCCGCCGGCGCGGGCCCGGGAGGCCAGCTCCTTCGCCCGGTCTCCGAGACGCACCTTGATCGTTGTGGGCTTGGTCTCGCGGATGATGCTCAGGGCGACCGTCTCGCCCGGCTTGTGCGAGGAGACGATGCGGATCAGCTCGGAGGTCGTCTGGACCTTCCGGCCGTCGATCGAGGTGATGACGTCCCCTTCGCGCAGGCCGGCCTCGGCGCCCGGGAGCCCCGGAACCACCGACTGCACCAGCGCGCCCGCCGCCTCGGGCAGGTTGAACGCCGCCCTGGCGTCGTCGTCCACAGGGCTGATGCTCACGCCCAGGTAGCCGCGGGCGACCTTGCCGCTGTCGCGGAGCTGGTCGATGACCGCGCGCGCCTGGTTGATCGGCAGCGCGAATCCGATCCCCTGGATCAGGCCGGAGTACGGACCGTAATTGCGCGTGATGGCGGTGTTGATGCCCACCACCTCGCCGCGCGTGTTGAGCAGCGGCCCGCCGGAGTTGCCGAAATTGATGGCCGCGTCGGTCTGGATGAAATTCGCGAGAGAGAGATCGGTGCGCCCGCCGTCCTGGAGTTGCCGCCCCTTGCCGGAAACGACGCCCACGGTGACTGTGTGCTCGTAGACCAGCGGATTGCCGATCGCCACGACCCACTCTCCGACGCGCAGGGCGTCGGAGTCGCCGAGAGGGATCGTCGGCAGCCGGTCGGGGGATTCGATCTTGATCAGCGCCAGGTCGATCATCGGGTCGGTGCCCACGACCCTGGCTTCGAGCTTCCTGCCGCCTTCGAGCGTCACCTCGAGCTTCGAGGCGTTCTCGACGACGTGATTGTTCGTGAGGATGTAGCCGTCGTCGCTGATGATGAACCCGGAACCGCCCGACTCGAGACGCTGCTGCTCGTCGCCCCAGTCGTCGCCTTCATCGTCCTGCGGGCTCTGATTGCGGCGCGGGCCGAAGAAGAACTCGAAGGGATCCCCGCCGCCGAACGGGCCGCCCTGACCGTGCGGATTGCGGACGGTCTTGTATTCGACGTTCGCAATGCTCACCACCGCCTTGTTGGCCGTCTCGGCCACGTCGGCGAAGGTGCTCGGCGCACCTCCAGGCGTTCCCGCGAGGACCGCGTTGTCGCCGGGAGCCGCAATCGCCGGAGACCAGACCGAGGCAGCCGATGGGGCGGATGCGGGCCGCAGCGGACCGCTGGCCAGCATCATTCCGAAAACGAGAGAGACACCGCCCACGAGGGCCAGGGTCATCAGGTATTTGCGACGGCTCATGAAAGTTCCTCCCGGCCCGCGTAGCGCCGGCCGTATCCAGGGATTTCCTCTGAAACTACAAATGCTAGCGCCAAGGGGCGAGTCCTTCAAATTGGTACACGGAACGGGACTGCAAGTTGCGGGCCCGCAGGACCGTGCCGAATCGGCACTGTCGATCCTCTCTGGGTGACGCCCTGCATGCAGCCGCGCGGTCAACTTCGGAGCGGCGTGCTGCCAGTCGCATGGGGAGTCGGTTAGGCTGTGCCCCCATGACGCGGCGCCTTGCCTGGCTGTTGCTCCTTCTGCCCGCTCTGGCTCTCGCGGACGAGGTGTATTTGAAGGGCGCCGGCAAGCTCTCCGGCAAGGTGGTCGAAGAGCGGGACGGCACCGTGATGGTGGACGTCGGCGACGGGGTCGTCGGTGTTCCGGCCTCCCGGATCGATCGCATCGTAAAGGGTCCCTCGCCGCTCGACGAGTATCAGACGCGCGCGAAGGCACTTCAGCCGAACGACACGAGGAGCTGGCGCAATCTGGGCCACTGGGCTGAGCAGCAGGGGCTCTTCCGGCAGTCGAAGGAAGCCTACCAGCACGTTCTGCAGACGGCGCCCGACGACCTGGAAGCGCGGGCGGCGCTCGGCTACGTGCAGCACGGCGGCAAGTGGGTGACCGAGGAAGAGAGCTACGCCGCGCGCGGATTCGTGCAGTACAACGGCGCGTGGATGTCGCCGGAGCAGGCGCAGGCGGAGCAGGCGGCCGAGGCCGCCGACGAGCAGCGCCGCAATGCGGCGCAGGCCGAAACCGACGCCGCCGTGGCTCAGATGAAGCAGGAGATCAAGGAGCGCGACGCGGCGCAGCAGGCTCGCGACGACGAGGAACGCCGGCGCCGGGACTGGAATACGTGGGGCAGTTGGGGATCCTGGGGCTACGGAATGACCTACTCTCCCACAGGAATGGTGCTGAACCCGTGATGAGATCGCTGCGTCCGGTTCATCTGCTCCGCGCCGCGCTGCCCGCGGCGCTGGCGATCCTCTCGACCGCGGGCGCGGCGGCTCCGACAGCCGACGAAATCGTCGCGCAGTACATCTCCGCCCGCGGCGGCCTGGAAAAGATCAAGGCGATTCACACGCTGCGACAGTCCGGGCGCGCCTCCGCGGGAGCGAACAGGCAATCCCTGATCACGCGGGAGCTGAAGCGGCCGAACCGGGCGCGTCTCGAATTCACCGCCCAGGGCATCACCAGCGTATTCGTCACGGACGGTCAGCGCGGCTGGGAGATCACGCCGCTCGAGAAAAACCATGGCCCGCGGCCGCTTCCGGAGGAAGTGGTGAAAGAGACCGCCGAGCAGGCCGACATCGAGGGACCCCTCGTCGACTACAAGTCCAAGGGGCACAAGGTCGAGCTGGCCGGCCGCGAAACGGTGAACGGGCGCGAGGCGTACAGGCTCAAGCTCACGCTGAAGAGCGGCGACGTGCGCACCGAATACATCGATGTGAAGAACCATCAGCTCGTGCGGTCGGATTCCACGCGGCAGCTCCGCGGGCTTCCGGTCCAGCTCCAGACGAGCTTCTTCGATCAGAAGAAAACCGGCGGTGTGCTGTTTCCCGGACGGGTCGAGGTTTCGTCCGATGCGCGGCCCGAGAAGCTCGTCGTGATCGTGGACAGGGTCGAGATCAACCCGCAGATCCCCGACGACCGCTTCACCCTCGCCGGCGCCACCGCCCCGTAGCCGCGCGTCCGCGCGCTGCTGCTAGGCCAGACCGCGCTCGCGGTACTCCTTCAGCTTCCGCTGCAGCGTCCGCAGTCCGATGCCGAGCTTCGAGGCGGCGCGGGTGCGGTTGCCCCCGCTCTCGTCGAGCGCTCTCAGGATGGCGCGCCGTTCGATGTCGTCCATCGTCTGAGCGTCCACGGACGCCGGCAGCACGGCGGGCTCGCGGCCACCGCCGGCGGCGAGCGCGGGAGCCGGCCCTTCCGCCGCCTCTCCGTCCTGTCCCAGGGCCCCCGCCTCCCCCGGACGGTACTCGGGCGGCAAATCGGCCAGCTCGATCACCGGTCCGTGCGCGAAGATCACGAGCGTCTCCATCACATTGCGCAGCTCGCGGACGTTGCCGGTCCACGGGGTCTCGGTGATGGCGCGCAGGATCTCCGGAGACAGCGTGACCCGCGGCCGGTCGTTCTCGCGGCAGAACCGTTCGATGAACCGCTCCGCGAGCGCCGGGATATCCTCCTTGCGCGCACGCAGCGGCGGCAGCTTCACCGTCACGACCTTGAGGCGGTAATAGAGGTCCGACCGGAATCGCCCCTCGGCGACCGCCTTCTCGAGATCGGCGTTGGTCGCGGCCAGGATCCGCACGTCGACGTGGATCGTGCCGGTGCCGCCGACGCGCATGAACTCCTGCGATTCGAGCACGCGCAGCAATTTCACCTGCATGTCGGGCGAAAGCTCGCCGACCTCGTCCAGGAACAGCGTGCCCTTGTCGGCCAGCTCGAACTTGCCGATCTTGCGCGCCAGGGCGCCGGTGAACGAGCCGCGCTCGTGTCCGAACAGCTCGGACTCGAGGATGTCGGCCGGGATGGCGCCGCAGTTGATCGGCAGAAAGCGCTCCGCGCGCCGCGGAGAGTTCTCGTGGATCGCATTCGCCACCAGCTCCTTGCCGGTGCCGGACTCGCCCACGATCAGGACGGTGCTGCGCGTCGGGGCCACCAGCTCGAGCTGGTGATACAGACGCTGCATCGCGGGCGACTTGCCGATGAGATTGCCGAACCCCTGAAGCTCTCCCATGCGGCTGCGCAGCTCGCGGACCTCGCGCTCGAGACGCCGCGCCTCGGCCAGAGCGCCCACCCGCTTGCGCAGCTCGAAGATGTCCACCGGCTTCGTCAGGAAGTCGTCGGCCCCCTTCTTCATGGCGTCGACGGCCAGATCGATGGAGCCGTGCGCCGTCACCATGAGGATGCCGGCGCGCGGTGCGACCGCCTGCGCCTCGGCCAGGAGCTCGAAGCCTCCCTTTCCCGGCATCTTCAGGTCGGTCACGATGACGAGCACGTCGTCGTGCCGCCGCAGATAGGCGACCGCCTCGTCCACATTCTCGAACGCCTCGACGCGGTGACCGGCGCGCGAGAGCGCCATCCGCATGGCCTCGCGGTTGGGCGCCTCGTCTTCGACGACGATCACCTGACCCCATTTGGGTGCGCTCATCAGGACTCCTGCCTTCCAAGCATCTTTTCGAATTCCTCTTCGTCGATCACACGAACGCCGAGGCTCTTCGCCTTCTCGAGCTTCGAGCCGGCTTCGCTGCCGGCGACGACGAGACTGGTCTTCCTGCTGACCGAGGTGGACACGCGCCCGCCTCCGGCTTCGATCGCGGCCCCGGCCTCCTCGCGCGTGCGCCGCTCGAGGCTGCCGGTCAGCACGACCGTCATTCCCTGGAACGCCTCTCCTCCGTCCGGGCCGCCGGAGCGGGGCTCCGTCATCTGCACGCCCGCCTTCTCGAGCCGCCGGATCAGATCGAGATTCTGCTTCTGGTCGAAGAAGATCCGCACCGACGCGGCGATGCGCGGGCCGATCTCGTGGGTCTCTTCGAGCGCCCCGGCGTCGAGCTTCTCGAGCGCGCTCATCGAGCCCGCGCGGCGGGCAAGGAGCTTTGCAGCCCGCTCGCCCACGTGCCGGATGCCAAGCGCGAACAGCAGCCGGTGCAGCGGCCGCTTGCGGCTCGCGTCGATCTGCCCGAGGAGATTCGCCGCCGACTTCTCGCCCATTCGGTCCAGCTCGGCGAGCGGCTCCTGCTTCAGGGCGTAGAGACCGGCGACGTCCTGCACCATCTCCTTCGTCAGGAGCTGTTCCACGATCGCCTCGCCGAGGCCCTCGATGTCCATGGCGCTGCGGCGGCCGTAGTGCAGCAGAGCTTCGCGGCGCCTGGCCGGGCAGGCGGCGCCGGTGCAGCGTCCGACGACCTCGTCCTCGGCGCGCTCGACGCCGGAGCCGCACACCGGGCAGCGGTCCGGCATCTTGAACGGTTTCGCCCCGTCCGGCCGCGCCGTCAGAACGACCTTCACGACCTTGGGGATGACCTCCCCGCCCTTCTCAATGAGGACGGTGTCGCCTTCGCGCACGTCCTTGCGGCGCACTTCTTCCTCGTTGTGCAGCGTCGCGCGCGAGATCGTGGAGCCGGCCAGCTTCACAGGCTCCAGCTCGGCGACCGGTGTGAGCGCCCCCGTCCGGCCGACCTGCACGACGATCGCCCGCACCTTCGTCGTCGCCTGCTGCGCCGGGTATTTGCACGCGATCGCCCAGCGCGGGAACTTCGACGTCGCGCCGGCCTCGCGCTGCAGCGCCAGGTCGTCGAGCTTCACCACGATGCCGTCAATCTCGTAGGGCAGCGTGTGGCGCTCGTCGCGCCAGCGCGCGAAGTAGTCGAGCAGACCCGCGACCCCCTCGACCTGCTCGGTGTGCAGATTGGTCTTGAGCCCCAGCGCGCGCAGCAGCGCGAGCCCCTCCCACTGGCTCTTCACTTTCGCGCCCTCGACCCGCGCCAGCGACCACGCGAACAGATCCAGCGGGCGCTTCGCGACGAGACGCGGATCGAGCAGCCGCAGCGTGCCGGCAGCCGAGTTGCGGGGGTTCGCGAACAGCGGCTCCCCCGCCTCCTCCCGCTCGCGGTTCATCTGCTCGAACACGTCGCGCGAGAGAAAAATCTCGCCGCGCGCCTCGACGAGCGGCAGGTCGCGCAGGAGTCGCAGCGGCAGCGAGGAGATCGTGCGCGCGTTCGCCGTGACGTCGTCCCCCTGCAGACCGTCGCCGCGGGTGACGCCGCGCGCGAGGAGCCCGTGCTCGTACGTGAGCGCGAGCGAGACGCCGTCCACCTTCAGCTCGGCGGTGTAGACCAGATCGCCGCTCTCCCGGCCGATGGCCCGGCGCAGCCGCGCGTCGAACTCGGCAATCTCGTCCCCGGTGTAGGCGTTGTCGAGGGAGAGCATCGGCTGGCTGTGCCGCACCGTCGGGAACTCGGTGGTGGGGGCCCCGCCCACGCGCTGCGTCGGCGAGTCGGGGGTCACCAGCTCGGGAAACTTCTTCTCGATCTCCCGCAGCTCCTTCTCGAGCAGGTCGTATTCCGAGTCGGCGATCTGGGGGTCGGCGTCGACGAAATACAGCTTGCGGTGGCGCAGGATTTCCGAGCGCAGGGTCCCGGCGCGGCTGCGCGCCTCGCGAAGCGCCGCGGACGGGCTCATGCGGCCGCGCCGTCCGCCGGCATCGGCTCGGCCCCCGCCGGCGCCGGCGTGGTCACCGGGGGCCGGCGCCTGAGCAGAATCCGGAACGTCGTGCCGCGCCCGATCGTGCTCTCGGCCTCGATGCGGCCGCCGTGCGCCTCGATGATCCGCTGCGCAATCGGCAGACCGAGACCGGTGCCGCCGGGCCGGGTCGAATAGAACGCCTCGAAGATGAGCGCCAGTCGCTCCGGCGGGATCCCGGGCCCGTTGTCGCCGATCCGGATGGCGACGTCCCCGTCCGGCGCGGGCGTCGCCTCGATTTCGACCCGCTGGCCCGGAGTGAGCGCCTGCCGCGCGTTGATGAGTATGTTCATCAGCGCCTGCCGGATCTGCCCCTCGTCGATCGCGACCGCGGGCAGGTCCGGCGCGCAGGTCAGCCGCAGCTCCACCCCCGCGCCGGCGAACTCCGCGCGCAGGAACTGCACGAGTCCCTCGAGGACGTCTCGAATCTGCCGCGGCTCGACGGCGAGCGGCGACGGACGCGCGTAGGCGAGGAACGAGTTGACCAGCCGGTCGAGGCGGCCGATCTCGGCGCGTGTCGTTTCGAGCAGATCGCGCAGATCCGCCTCGGGGGACGACAGCTCCTCCTCGATCATCTGGAGGTTCATGTTCATCGCGTTCAAAGGATTGCGGATCTCATGCGCCAGCCCCGAGGCCAGCGTGCCTATGTGCGCCAGGCGGTCGGCGTGCTGCGCCTCGGCCTCGAGCCGGCGCGTCCTCTGCAGCAGCTTCAGCACGTAGAGGAAGCCCACGATGAGCACGACGATCGAGAGAAAGGCCCACGCCATCACCTTCTTCTGCAGGTCCTCGCGCAGGCCGGTCACCTCGCGCTCCATGACGGTGCTGTCGAGGCCGAGCTGAACCACCCCCGGCGACGGGTCGTCGGGCGCGCCGGCCGTGATCGGCACGGCCAGGATCGCCTCCGTCGGAGACTCCTCGCGCAGCAGCCCGCTCAGATGCGCGCCCGGCGCCATCCCGTGGACCGCGAGACCCGGCACATGCGTGAGCGCGCCCGGCGGCCGGTCGCCGACCTCGCGGCCGATCGCCCCCGAAAACGTGCGCAGGTCGGTCTCCGCCATGTAGATCGTCACGACCATCTGGCCGAGACCGTCATAGACCGAGATGTGATGGAACCCCGTGCGCGGCGCGAGCCCCGATCCCATCTGGCGCACCGCGGAGCCGATCTGGTCCCGCACCGCGAACAGATCGTTGGAGCCGCTGCGGCGGAGCAGCTCGCCGATCCGGCGCGCGACATGCTCCACGTCGCGGCGGTAGCTCGTGACCGCTTCAACCATGTGCCGCTGGGACAGGTCGCGCGACAGCAGCTGGTGCAGAAGAAAAAACTCGGCGAGGAGAAGCAGCCCGAAGAGACCCGAGGCCCAGATCAGCCGGCTTCTGAATTCCGGGCGCGACCGCTCGATCGAGCGGCTCCAGATGACGCTCATGTGTGAGGTGATCTTTTCACCCGTCCGAGGGGTTGTCAAATTGACGCGGCAGGGTTAGCCTCGCGCAAGTTGTTTGAATGACTGGACTTAGCCTTTGGGAGTGCTCCCCCGAGGGTTGGAGGCTCAAATCGTGCGACGACCCCGCTTCCTGGCTCCGGCCCCCCTCGCGCTGCTCGGCGCAGCCGCGGTCCTCTCCCTGGGCGCGGCTTCTTCGAGCAGGCCCACGCTCGTGACGGTCCCCGAGATCCCGGCGTCCGAGTACGCCGCGCGCCGCGAGCGGCTGGCCGAATCTCTGCGCGCCGATCTCGGCGAGGGCCAGCGCGGCGTGCTCGTGCTGCGCTCTGTGCCCGTCATCGAAGACTGGCCCACGCCGAACTCACCGGACTTCTTCTACCTGACCGGTCTCGAGGATGGCGGACTCGGTCTCATCCTGCGCATCGGCAAGGACAAGACCCAGGAGACGCTGCTGCTGCCGCCGCGCGATCGCGCGCAGGAAAAGTGGATCGGCAAGCGCCTCTCGAGCGGCGCGCTCGAAGCGGAGAGCGGCGAGCCCGACGCCGACCGCCGCGAGGCGATGAAGCAGACCGGCTTCGAGGACATCGACAGCATCGAGGCATTGCCGAAGCTGCTCGACAAGCACCTGGCCGGCGCCGCCGTTCTGTGGACGACCGTCACCGAAGCCGGGCTCGCCGCGGACCCCACCCGGGAGCAGTTGTTCGCCGACCGGATCCGCGGCCGCTTCCCGAGTCTCAGAATCGCCGACTCGAAGGACAACGTCGCACGCCTGCGCTGGGTGAAGTCGGCCGGAGAGCTGGCCCGCCTGCAGCAGGCGATCGACACCACCGTCGAGTCGCTGCGCGACGCCATTGGCTCGGTGCGCACCGCAGGCGGCGAATACGAACTGCAGGGGATCATCGACGGCGGATTCCGGCGGCGCGGGGCGACGGCGTTCGCGTTTCCCTCGATCGTCGGCGCGGGCATCCACTCGACGACGCTCCACTACGAAGCGAACCGCGGCCCGGTGCGCGACGGCGACGTGGTGCTGATGGACGTCGGCGCGAGCGTGGGCGGCTACTCGGCGGACGTGACCCGGACCGTGCCCGCCAACGGAACCTTTACCGCCCGCCAGCGGGAGATCTATGAGCTCGTTCTGCGTGCGCAGACCGAGGCGGCCGCGCTGATCAAGCCGGGAGCCCTGATCGGCGACGTGCATGCAAAGGCGAAAGAGGTCATCGCGGCCGCCGGGCACGAAAAGGACTTCCTCCACGGCACCTCTCACTGGCTCGGGATCGAGGTGCACGACGTGGGTGACCGCACCTGGCCGCTCGAGCCCGGGGTCGTGTTGACCGTCGAGCCCGGGATCTACCTGCCGTCGGAGGGTTTCGGCGTCCGGATCGAGGACGATTACCTGGTCACTGCGGGCGGAAGCCGAAAGTTGTCCGGACGTCTCGCCTCCGACGTCGCCACGATCGAAAAGCTGACGCGCGAGGGGGCTGTCGTAAAGCACTAGAAACACGGAGTTTGTGACTTTTCAGCCCTGAGAGCCGTCGCCGCCCCGGCGGGCCGCTGTAAATTCTCCGCAAACGGCGCGCTGCAGGATTGACGCCCCCGCGACGGATGAGTAAATGTTGATTGAAAAGGAGGCGGGGATGCAGACCCAGGAACAGGCCCAGCCGATCAACGGCAGCGTGAAGCTCGGGAATTACCTCAAGCGGCTCCGCACCGGCTACGGGTACTCCCTTCGGCGTGTCGAGGAGAAAGCCCGTCACTCGGGCGGCGACATCGACAACTCGCAGCTCTCCCGCTACGAAAAGGGCATCTGCTACCCCTCGTTCGACAAGCTGCGCGTTCTCGCGTCGGTCTTCAATGTCTCCATACAGTCGTTCTCCGACATCATTGATCTCGAATCGCACGACGCCGACGCGCCGGCCTACACCGACCCCGAGCTCGCAATGAAGGATGGCCAGGAGGAGCTGCGGCTCGGCTCCTTCGGCAAGGCCTACGCCTGCTTCGAGCGGGCGATCGATCTCATCGAGCACGAGCGCGGCGAGGCCGGCCCGGACGAGCGGCTGGGCCGCGCGCGCCTCTGCAAGGCGATCGCGCTGCACAAGCTGAACAAGCTCAGCCTCTCCGAGCAGGAGCTGCGCGTCGTGCTGCGTTTCCGCTCGCGGCTCTCCGAGCCGGTGCTGGCCCGCGTGCTGCTGCAGATCTCGAACATTCACGTCGAGCTGGGCGACGCCTTCCTCGGTTTGATCGAGGCGCGTCAGGCGCTCGAAATGACCCGCGGCTGCGCCGACCGCGAGGGCGAGGCCATGGCGTTCCATGCCATCGGCCGCATCGCCGACGAAGAGGGCCGCTCCGACGAGGCGATCTCGTGCTTCCGCGAGGCGCTGCGCATCCACGAGGAGCGCGGCAACAAGCACGAGGCGCTCACGCTGCGCGCGAACCTGGCCGCGCAGTACATCGCGCTCGGCAAGTCCCGCGAGGGCACCCGCCTCATGGCGGCGACCATCGAAGAGGCGCGCGGCGCCGGCTACCGCCGTCAGCTCGCCTACGCCTATTCGAAGCTCGCCGAGGCGCACTTCAAGACGCGGCAGGCCGCCGAGGCGCGGCGCTATGCAGAGGAGTCGGACGTGGTCGCTGGCGCGGGCCCGGTCAAGTACATGGACATCCTCTTCCAGAACGCCTACTACCTCTGGAAGATCGCCATCGCCGACCGCAACCAGACTCAGGAGCGCATCGCCTTCGGCCGTCTGAAGTATCTGCGCCCGTCTCTCGAGCGGATGTCCCCCGAGGTCGCCGACTTCGACGGATTCATCGAGAAAAAGAAAGGGAGGCCGTCATGACGCACCCCCGCTCCCTCTCCCTCGCCGCGCTGCTGGTGCTCGCGGCTGTCGCGGCCGCGCCCGCTCGTGCCGAGGTCTTCGCTCAACCTGACGCCTCGGGCGGCGCCATGGTAATCGTGGCCCCCGCAGGGGCCGACGGCTCGTTCGCCTGGACGCCCCGCGGTCTCGCCTCCGATCCGTCGCTCGTGCTCAACCCGGGCGGCGACGCCTTCGGCGACGGCCAGCCCGTGTTCGCGTACGACCCGATGACGGGCGTGCCCCACGTCGCGTGGGCTGCGCGCAATCGCCAGGGCGGCGAGCGGTACATCCGCGCTGCGCGCTTCGACGGCCGGTCGTGGGTCGACCTTGGCGCGGTCCGGCGCGAGCGCGGGCGCGACGACGCCTCGCCGGCGCTCATGATCGTGGACGGCGATCCGTTCATCGCGTGGGTGGATCTGGCTGGCGAGTCCTCGGTCTGGTACTCGCGCGCGCAGGGCGGCCTCTGGCAGACGCCCGTTCAGGCGAGCCCGGTTGCAGGCGCCTGGCGGGGTCCGAGCCTCGCGCTGACGGCGAGCGACATCGTTCTGGGGTTTGCGAGCGCGAACAGGCTCCCCGCCCCGCCCGTCATGCTGGTTCTGATCCCCCGCTACACCGTCTACTCGCCGCAGGGCACCGACGGTCCGATGCCGATTCCGCCCGGATACGGCTCGCCCCCGGGAGGCGGCAAGGCTCCTGGAGGTCCGCGGCCTCAGTAGCTCCGCACCGCGGTCTTCTCCCCGCGTTTCGTGCGGAACGCGGGGATTCACTCAGAGTCCAACCGCAGAGGGCCCCGCGGGGGCCTCTGCACGCGTCGAGGATCAGGATGGGGATGATGAGTCCAGGGAGCGGTGCGCCAATACGCGGTCCGGCCGACGAAGAGCCGCGCGTGGGGTTCGCGGTGATCTATCGCTGGAAGGTGAAGCCCGGCTTCGAGGCGCGGTGCCGCGAGGGATGGGAGCGGGTCACGCGCGCGATCATGGCCGAGCGCGGCGGCCTCGGCTCGCGGCTGCACGTCATGGAAGACGGCACCTGGGTCGCATACGCCCAGTGGCCCGGCCGCGCGGCATGGGAACGATCGCGAGCCATGGGACCGGTCGACCCCGAAGGCTCGCGCATGATGGAGGAGGCCCAGGCGGAATCCTTCCCTGCAATGCCCCTCGAGCCGGCGGCTGACTTTCTGCTCCCACTGCCGATCCTCCCGTCGAAGCGCGCCAGCTGACTCCCGACGGCTTGCATGGTGGTCGCGAGATTGTTGGAAATCGAGCAGAGTCCCGGACATCCCGCCTGCCGGGTGTTTTCATTCGCGGGAACCCCTTTCGAGCCCTTCTCGAGAGTCTGAAGCGGACGAATTCAGCACGATGTACGGTTGTAGGTCGGATCGAGGCGGCTACAAGCTGTGGGAGTGCCG
>Ga0187894_10000649_pt1 | contig 46748 bp, 30 predicted proteins | sample GBC1701081metaG_FD_136650 | JGI IMG/M metagenome (GOLD analysis project Ga0187894, IMG submission 136650) | White microbial mat communities from a lava cave in the Kipuka Kanohina Cave System on the Island of Hawaii, USA - GBC170108-1 metaG ... | reverse complement strand
GGACCGATGTGATCTGCTCGACGGAAAAGCGCTTCTTCTTCACGGCACGACCTCCTGGGCCGACGGCCCGATTGTGCCGCGAAACTCACTCTAGAAATGAACTAAGAAATCGGGAGCCCCTCAGGGTGCAACTCGCACGGATGTGCGAGGGGAGCGCCTCGCTTCGACGCTGTGAGAACTGCGAGCGGATGTTCGAGGTGTCCCTCGAACAGTCCGGCAAGCGCAGCCACGCGAAGCACTGCTCGGACCGGTGCCGCGTGGAGGCTTACCGCCGCCGGAAGGATCGCGCCGTCGCGTTGGAACGGAAAGGAATGCCAGTCAAGGACATCGCCAAGCAACTGGACACAACGGTGAAGACCGCGCGAGGATGGCTACGGGAAGGGCGGAAGCGAACAGGGGCGAAGGCTGGGATTCGGCGATCGTGAACGAGACCCGTCGGGCAGTCGCGCGGCTTGAGACAGTTGCCTCGTGGTGACCTATTGGTGACCTAAACGACGAAACCCCGGATAGGCCCGGGGCTTGGTGCTCGTAACTGCTTGATTGTATTGGTCGGGATGGCGAGATTCGAACTCGCGACCCCCTGAACCCCATTCAGGTGCGCTACCAGGCTGCGCTACATCCCGACCGGTGTCCGCTGGCGCGAACGTTCGATGATCTTACACCAGGTTGAGGGAAACCCGTACGGCCGACGGTTTCCCCGTGTGAATTGCGCCGGCGGAGGGCAGGGCCGGCCTGCCCGCCGTTCACCCGCTGCGTGCCCGGCTTGCGCGATGCGGCGGGCGATCAGCGCAGCGGCTTCAGCCAGTCCCGCGTGAAGCGGACGACGTTCGCGCGGCCCGTGTAGTACGCCGGATCGCGGGCGGGCCGCATGTGCTCGATGGTCAGCGACATCGGCAGGCCGTCCGCGGGCAGCGTCGTGTCCGCGCTGAAGTAGGTGATCCGCAGGATGTCGGACGGTCCGCTGCGGTCGATCTCGTACGTCCGCAGCTCGCGTCCCCCGATATACAGGAACGGCTCGATGCTTGGCGGCAGCGCGTCATAGTCCTTCGTCCGCACCTCGACGTTCACGAAGAACGCGCGGGTCAGGCCGGCATCGACTCCCGGCGCGGTCTGCAGCGGCTTCGGGAAGCCGACGACTTCGACGGAGACGACGTGGAAGGGCACGTCCGCTCGCGCGGTTTGCGGCTGCGCCGCGGACACGGCCGCCAGCGCCAGCACCGACAACCCGGTCAGACCGACTATGTGTCTCAGCATGGTCGTCATGGTCGTCCTCACTTTCCGAACTCGATGTCGTCGAGGCCGATGTCACCGGAGCCCGAGACCTTGATGATTACTTTGACGATGTTCGTCAGGTCGACGCCGGAGTTGTTCTGCGCGAAGTTGCGCAGCGGGATGCGGACGCCGACCAGTTGCGCCTGGTGATCGCACGCCGTGCCGCACAAACCGCCGGTCCGGTAGTACGGATGCGGGATCGGATTGAACTGCAACGTCATCAGATCCCAGTTCGCCTGATTGCCCGCGCCGTCTTCGATATTGATCATCAGGCTCAGATCCGGGCCGGTCGACGGGCCGCCCGTCAGCCGCTTGGCCGCGCGAAGCGAGAGATGCGTAAACGCGCTCACGTCCCGCTGACCCACGGGCAGGTTGGTCGTGTAGATCTGACTCGCGCCCCAGGCCAGCTTGAGGCCCAGCGTGTCGTGGAAGAACTGGTTGTCCGTCGCCTGCGCCGGATAGTCGGTGCTGTCGAAGTTGAACAGGCGCTCCTGGACCAGCGTGAAGCCCGCCGCCGTCACCGCGCCGCCCAGCGTGTTCACCGCGGGATTCAGCGGCGTCTGCTCGAAGTTGTCCAGCGCCTTCCGCTCGTCATCCTGATACGTCCAGTAGAGGACGTTGTTGGCCATCGCCGCCGGACGGACGCGTCCCGTGAAGATCTCTTTATACGCGTCAATCGCCTGCAGATGCCAGCGGAAGAACGCGCAGATCGTCGTCAAGCCGATCTGCCGCTGCTGCGCCCCGGTCAACGACTGCATCACGGTGACGCCCGACGCATCGTCCACGGATCCCGCCCACGGGTTGGGACTGCCCAGTTGTGCGGTGTTGGTCCAGATCGTATTGAAGTAATTGTGATTCGCGCCGTAGACCCACCCGATGGTCTTGGGATGACGCAGCACCATGCCCTGCGGATACGCGCGATCGTACGTCCGGAAGCCCTGCTGGTTCCATACGTCGCCGTCGCGCGAGCCGGTGAGCAGGAAATAGGACGAGCGCGTCGGCACGTACGAGGTGCCATTCTGGTCCGTCGGCGCAATCGCATTCACCGCGACGATGGAGTGCGGCGTCGGCCAGGTGAGATTGAGGACGTCTGCGGCGACAACACCTTCACCCCCGCGGCTGTGGCCGGAGAGCGCGATCTTCGCCATGTCCAGCTTGCCGAAGAAGATCCCGCCGAACGGATCGCTCCCGCTGACCGTCGTCCAGCCGCGCAGCTTGTCCAGCCACTTCAGGACCAGCCGTCCACGCGCGTTGTAGTCCCAGATGCCGAGGCCTGGCTGGATCTGATGCGCGCTGATGGAGATCGCGACGATCCCCTGGCTGGCCAGCCGCTGCATGATGTAGTTGTAGCCCTCGTGGCTGGGAATGCGGTTCGCCGTCGCACACGTGAAAACGTTACTGCCCGAGAGACCCGGACCCGCGCCGTCCGCATCACAGTTGAAATGACGACCGTGAAGGAACAGCGCGACGGGGTAATTCGACTGCACGGGACTGACGGGCGCGCCCGTGCCGGCAAACGTGGCAGGATACATGATCCGCGCCCACGCCAGCGTGACGGGCTGCGTCGGACCGGTGATGCCCGTCGGATCCGAGATGCCCGAGATGCCAGATGGGTCGTCCAGCGTGACCGTGCCGACGGGGAATGGTCCCGTCGTGCTGGGATCCTCGAACAGCGTGAAGCCCACGTTCTGATACCCGTCGATGAAGTCGAGTCCCTTGTTGTACGTGTTGTCGTGGACGAACGCCGCGGCGGTCATCGCCGCGGTCGCGCCGAAGTCGACGATGACATCGTAGTTGCGGATAGGACCGGCGGGGATCGCGATCGGCCAGATGATGTTGCGCGTGGCGTTGATGCAGCCGGCCTTGGCGCGATAGATCTCCACGAAGCCCGAGACGTCCACGAGGGCGGGCGAGACGCCGTCCCAGTAGGTGTCGGGTTGATCGTTGACGACCCAGTACGCCGCGTACGAGCCGCCGGGGTGCAGCAGCGGCACATCGGTCGGGTCCACGGCGCCCCACACATCTTCGCCGCGTTCGAAGCTGTCGTTGAACTCGAAGTTCGCGGGGTTGGACTTGTAACGGCCGGAGACGTCGATCACGATGTTGCCGTTGACGATGACGAACGCCAGCACGCCCGTGTCGTCGTTGTACGTCAGCACGTCGGTGGGGCGGAGGATCCGATCGCGGAAGTCATCGTTGATCCGGGCGACGATGTCGAACGCGCCGACGCGGCGGGGACCGGCCGTCCAGACCGGCACGGTGAACTGCGTCTGGCTTTGCAGCGTGACGGTTTCGACGCCGTCCCCATCGCTGGACGCGGTGACGTCCGCCAGGGGATCGTCCGGGTTCCACGTATGGCGGTTGGCGGCGACGAGCAGGCTGACCGTCGACTCGCGGGGGAAGTTCAGGCCGGTGACGTACAGGTCCTCGAACTCCATGTTCAGCGCGTTGACGAGATCGCCCTCTTTCGTCGACGGGTACAGCAGCGGCGACGTCCGCCGGATCGTCGGGACGTCGCGCATGGCGAGCACTTCACCGCGGAGATCCCGGACGGTGAGGCGGAGGCTGTGGTTCGAGAAGTACTCGAAGGCTTCTTCGAACCGCGTGAACGCCGGTTCGGGGCGGTGGGCGATGTGTCGCGGCAGGACGCCGATCACGCCGCTCTGATACCAGAGCAGCGTCGGTTCGACCGTGCCTCCGCGCGTGGACATCACGCGCGCGTACGACCATTCCTGGTCTTTGTCGTCGTGCAGATAGATCTCGATCGGCTGCTCGGGCTGTAGCCCCTTCACCGAGATCGACAACGAGTCGCCGATCTCGAGGGCCTCGATGAGGCGGGGTTGGGGGCCGCTGGTGTTCAGCAGGTCGATCGCCACGGCTGGTGCCTGCACTTGCCCCCCCGCGGTCGTGGCGTCGACGCGCGCGCTGGAGCCGGAGAGCGATGGTTGACTGCCGACAATGACGCCGACGCCGACAACGACGACCAGCGCACCGAACGCGGCCGGGGCGTGAGACCTCATCATGCCTCCTCTGGCCTCCAGCGTACGGGGAGGCCGATGCCTTGGGTACAGTCGGACGACGCGGGAGGGATCGCCCCGTACCCCAGAATCAGTCATCCTGAGTTGAGGTGAAGAACGCGAGAGTGCCCTAGTGTAGTGTCCGGCTATCGGGAACGATCACGCTGTTCGAGAAGATGAGAGGCGAAGCCAGCGCGCATCTATCTGCGCGCGTGCCCGTGAATGAGACCCGGGAATGAGCCTCGTGAATGAGACATAGATGCGATGCGACATGTCATCGGGACGATCGTGAACGTCATCGCAACGCGTGGTACCACAATCTGCGCGCGTGCTGTTCATCTCGCGGCCGTTGCACGTTACCTGTAACATCAGCCGTCCATCGCTCGTCTGTCTGCGTGCGCGCTGACGCGAGGCGCATCATTATTGGCGTCGCGTCGCACGCGGACCTCCGCCGCCTCGTCCTCAACGGCGTGCTGGCGCGAACGGGAACCGCGATCGTCCAACCGCGGCGCCCACGCCCCGGCATGATCCGCGTTCGTGTACCAGTCGCACGTCTGTTCGCTTCGCACGTCCGCCCGCTTCGCCGTCCGAATACGTCCACCGGTCAGTGAAGGAGAAATGTCCCATGCGATATCGCACGGCCTGGCGGCTCGGGATCGCCGGCAGCGCGGCCTTGGCGATGATGATCACCGTCGCCGATCGCCCGACGCGCGCGTTCTTCCCGACGAGCACGCTGAGCGTGGGCGGCCTGTTGGGCCGCTCTCATGCCAAGATCACATCCGACGCCGTCAAGGAACTGGATAACGAATTCTTCGGCATCACCGATCTCACCGATCCGATGGAGAAAGCCATCGAGCAGATCGCCGATGCGAACGCCGAAGTCGATCAGGATCAGTTCACGTCCGCCAAGCACGTCGACGGCGAAAGTTTTCCGGAAGGGCAGACGCGCCTCACGAGTCTCCGCCAGGGGGTCGTCAATGCGCTCGCCACGAACGACGCGACCGGCGCACGCTCGTCGCTCGGCCAGGCCCTCCACACCATTCAGGATTTCTATTCCCACAGCAACTGGATCGAGCTGGGGAACGGCGCGCCGCACCCGGCGCTGGGCCGCGGCGGCGCCATCGCACGCCTGGCGGCCAACGTCCCGACGTGCCGGGCCTGCACGGGCGGCCTGCCGCCGGTCCTCTGTCCGGACTGTTCGGCGAATCTCCTCACGGGATCGCTCACCAGCGGCTATTACAGCGGCGAAGATCGCGTGAAGCCGAACGCGCAGAAGTGCAGCCACGGCGGTTTCTTCGACGGATCGTCCACCGGGTTCTTCGGCGAAGGGATCAACAAGGATTCGATCGATTGCGAGTTCTCGCCGCACAACGGCCTCCACGGCGCCGCCGCGAGCGTCGCGAAGGACGCGACGAAGCAGTTCATCCGCGACATCCGCGATCTCATCACGCCGCGGCAGTTGAAGCTGCTGCTCGGCGTCGGCCCGACGCTCGCCATCTCCATCGATACGACCGGCAGCATGGGCTCGATCATCGCCAGCGTCCGCGCGCAAGCCATCGCCATCGTCAACAGCCGCCTGAACACGGACCAGGAGCCATCGAAGTACGTGCTCGCGCCGTTCAACGATCCGTCCGTCGGACCGACGACGGTGACGACGGATCCGGACGTATTCAAGGGCGCGATTTCCGGGCTGTTCGCGTCGGGCGGCGGCGATTGTCCGGAGCTGTCGATGAGCGGGATGCTGCAGGCGCTGACCGCGTCGGACGAAGGCGGCGATCTGTTCATGTTCACCGACGCGAGCGCGCTGGACGCGGGCCTGGCGGGCGCGGTCAGCAGCCTCGCCGTCGCGAAGGACATCAAGGTGTATCCGATCACCTTCGGCAGTTGCTCTCCGATCGATCCCGCCTACCTGCGTATCGCCGCCGACTCGGGCGGACAGGTGTTCCAGCTCCAGTTCTCCGAATCCGCGACGATCGCCCAATTGGCGGACCTGCTGCTGCGCACGAACGCCGTCCGCGTCCTCTCCGCGGACCTCGAGATGAGCGGAACGCCGCGCACGTTCCCCGTCCCCGTGGACTCGACGCTGACGCGGCTCGTCGTGTCCGTCACGGGCACGACCGACGTCACCCTCACGCGGCCCTCCGGCGCGATCGTCGCGCCCGGCGACCCGGACGTCACGATCATCAATCTGTCGAGCGGCCGCATCCTGTCGTTCAACGCACCGGCGCCGGGTGAGTGGGACATCGGCGTCAACGGTGTCGGACCGGTCAACGTCGCGGTGAGCGGCGAGAGTCCGATCGACTTGACCGCGTTCCGCTTCGTCCGGCTCGCCGGCCGGCCGGGCCATCAGGGGTTGATGAAGATCTCGGGCCTGCCGCAGGCCGGCGCGGACGCGACGATCCACGCGTTCATGAAAGGGGCCTTCGAGACCGCGACATTCCAGTTGCGCGAACGCGACGGCGACGTCTCGATGCCGCTGGCGCTGACGCGGCTGCCCGCCGACAGCGACAACGAGTTCATCGGCACGCTGGTCATGCCGGGCGATCCGGTGCTGGCGTACGTCACCGGACAGGATCCGAACGGCTTCGCGTATCAGCGGACGCTGCCCGAGGTCATCCGCGCGCAGCATGTGATCATCACGCCGCCGGTCGGACGCGATCTCGTGGCGGGGGAGAGCACGATCTTCAGCTTCCAGGTGAAGAACCTGGGCGGCAGCGACACGTTCCAGTTCGCGGCGACGGACAACCGCCGGTTCATTACGCAGATCGGCCAGACGACCGCGACGATCGACACGAACCAGACGGTGACCGTCCCCGTGACGCTGACCGTGCCGCCCGGTACGCCCGAAGGCGTATCGGACACGATCACGTTCACCGTGCAGAGCCTGACGAACGGCGCCAGCTTCAACTTCTCGGTGCTGTCCACGGTGGTCGCGCGGCCATCGGGCGGGCTGATGTGCGATGCCGACCTCGACACGGACATCGATGCCGTCGACATCCAGCGGATCCTCGATGGCCGGAACACGCAGGCGGCCAGCGGCGATCCACGCGACGCCAACAGGGACGGGTTGATTACGCTGTCCGATTCACGGTTGTGCACGGCCCGCTGCACGCGGCCGCAGTGCGCGCCGTAGCGGTCGGCGTCCGAGGAGTGATCGTGCGAATCAAGGAGAAGCGCAGATGAGACGAGCCGTTCGATCGTGCATTGTGATTGCGACCCTGCTTGCCGGCGTTGCCGCCGCGCCCGCCGCGTCGGCGGCGACGCTGACCCTGGTGCCGTCCTCCGCGTCGACTGGCGTGGGCGGACTGGTGACGCTGGACCTGCAGGCCAGTGCCTTCGGCCAGCCGCTCGCCGGGTTCGACATCTCGTATCTGTTCAACGACGCCGTGCTGGCCTTCGACGGCGTCGAGTGGGGGACGTCGCTGGGCGACGCGTCGCTCGGGGAATCGGTGACGAGCGTCCTGACCGGCGCGGGCAGCGTCAGCCTCGCGCAGGTGTCGTTCCTCTCGGCCCTGGAGCTGGCGGCGCTGCAGGATTCCCCCCCGATCGTCCTCGCGCGATTGAGTTTCCGCGGCATCGGCGCGGGAACGACGTCGATCGCGGCGGGGCTGGCCGTCACCGTGGACCCGTCGGGCGGCGAGACGCAGGCGGCCGCGTTCGGCGGCCGCGTGACGGTGGACGGCGCCGTGCCGGTTCCCGAACCGGCGTCGGGCCTGCTACTGTTGACGGGGCTCGCCGGCGCGCTGCTGCGAAGGCGACGCCGCGACGCGCGCACGAGTGGGGCGCGCGAGTAGCCGCGGGAGGCGCATGAACGTTCGGACAGCAGGAGGCGGTCAGCGGATCCGGCCGGGGATCCGACAGCGGATCCGGCCAGGGATCCGACAATGGATCCGACAGTGGACGCGAGGCATGCTCACGGCCGGCTCGTTGATGCTGGCCGCGAGCTGCTCGCGCGGACCGGCGTGCGACGCGGTGACCGCGTCCGCGACGCCACCGGAACCGTGGCTGACCGTGTCCCTCACGGAGACGCCAGCCGAGTTGCGGGACCGCATCGAGCGCGACTGGGAGAGCCGCGAGACCACCGACGGCTTCGCGGCCTTCATCGTCGTCCGCGCCGACGATCCGCTGTTTCCGTCCGACGAGGATCTCGCCACGAACGCGGACGGCCACACGGACGCCGATCTGCGACGCTATCGCGCGCTGCCGGCCGATCGGCGCACGCACGATCTCTATCTCGTCGAACCGACGGGCCGCCGCTGGCCCTCGGAACCGCACGCCGGCGGGCCGCCGCTGCCGTTCCGGACCGCGTTCCTCCTGCATCTCGCCTCCGCCGAGGGCGCCGACGCCGCGACCGCCGGCGCGGCACGCACGCACGTGACCGCGATCGAAGTCGGGCCGACGGTGCTCGCCGGCCAGGACTGGCGCGTCCACCGCCACGGCGCCGGCTGGGTCGATCGCGTCTGCCGCGTCGCGCCCACGGTCGGTGACCGCCGCCGCGTGCTGGCGCTCGTCCGCGCGCTCGGCACCGCCGCGCAGCCCTGACGCACGGCCTGATGCGGTCACCCCAAGAGACGATCGTCCGTCCCTCCAGCCCGCGCGGCCCGGCATCGCCGCGCCGGCTTGACGGCGTTGTACTAATCATCTAGTGTAAGGGCTCAAGTGGGCATCGTCTCCATCGACCCTCGCGACGCGACCCCTCTCTACGCGCAGCTCGAACGCGGCCTGCGCGCGGCGATTGCCGCCGGCCGCCTGAAGGCGGGCGATCAGCTGCCGACCGTTCGTCAGCTTGCCGTCGATCTGCGCGTCAATGCGAATACGGTGGCGCGCGTCTACATGGAGCTGGAGCGATCCGGCGTCATCGAGACGCGGCGCGGCGTCGGGTCCTTCGTCCGCGCCACGCCCACGCGGGCGCATCCGCCGCGCGAGCGCGAGCGCCGGCTGCAGGCCTTCGTGACGCGCGTGCTCGCCGACGCGGACGCCGCCGGGTTCGGCCTGGACGAGGTGGTGGAGGCGCTGAGCGCGCATCGACAAGAAGGAGCGTAAATGGTTCCCGTCACCTTCTCCCGGTTCACGTCCGACACGCAGGAGACGTTTCCGCGCGTCAACGTCGTGGCCGTGCTGATCCTGATCGTCTGCGCCAGCCTCGGCGCCATCGTGTCGCTGACGTCGCGGCATCCGCTGCCGGTGATCGTGTCGATCCTGCTCGGCCTGGTGCTGATGCAGTCGCCGCGTGTCGCGCAGCAGTGGGAACGGGCCGTGGTCCTGCGCCTGGGACGCTACACCGGCCTGCGCGGACCGGGACTCTTCTGGGTGATTCCGTTCATCGATCGCGTGTCCTCCTGGATCGACCAGCGCACGATTACGACGACCTTCGCCGCCGAGGAGACGCTGACGGCCGACACGGTGCCCGTGAACGTGGACGCGGTGCTGTTCTGGATGGTCCACGACGCGCAGAAGGCCGCGCTCGAAGTGCAGGACTATCCGCAGGCCGTGAGCTGGGCGGCGCAGACCGCGCTGCGCGACATCATCGGCCGCACGACGCTCACCGATCTGCTGCGCGGCCGCGAGCGCATCGAAGACGAACTGCAGCAGTTGATCGATCATCGCTCGAATCCGTGGGGCGTGACCGTCACGTCCGTCGAAATGCGCGACGTCATCATTCCGAGCGCCCTGCAGGATGCGATGTCCCGCGAAGCGCAGGCCGCGCGCGAGAAGCAGGCGCGCATCATCCTCGGACAGGCGGAATTGGAGATCGCCCAATCCTTCCAGCAGGCGGCGAAGTCCTATCAGGACGATCCGATCGCGCTGCAGTTGCGCGCGATGAACATGCTCTATGAAGGCCTGAAGGAAAAAGGCGCGCTGATGCTGATCCCCACGAGCGCCGTGGAGTCGATGGGCATGGGCGGCATGCTCGGCGCGGCCGCCCTCCAGCAGCTTCAACGGACGAAGACCGAACCGCCGCCGTCCAAGCCCGAATAGCGAGCGATTCCCGCCGGCCTGACGCCAACTCGGACCGCCAGCGCCGCGAACTCCGTCGGCTCTCGGCGACCGCCCAGGTTCTTCCCATACGCTGATCTGTCGTTTGCGAACAGGCGACCCGTGGACCAGACCACGGGTCGTGTGACGTACCGCCACGTCCGCAGCGGCCGCGCCCGCGGTCCGCACTTCCGCGAACGTTCGATCGTTCGTCTGCTGGCCGTCGCGCCCTTCACCGACAATGACGGCCTCCCCCGGATCATCGTTCGCACGGCTACCACCGTCTCCCGGTTCACGAAAGGATGAAATTCATGTTGACCGTTGAACGTGTCGATCGCGGCACGCGGCGTTCCCGACCCTGGTGTGTCTTCGCTGCTCTGTGTGTGCTCGCCAGCGCGCTCGGTGCGCCCGCGTTCGTCGCCCGCGCGGACGCGCAGATCGTGAACGGCGGTTTTGAGACCGGCGACTTCACCGGGTGGAACGTCGCCAATCCCTGTAACCTTGTCCCCGCCAGCAACTGGTTCGTCTACAGCGGCACCAATGCGCCGCTGACCGGCGCGCCGATCAGCGCGCCGCCCGAGGGCAACTTCGCGGCCACGAGCGATCAGCGCGGCCCGGGCACGCACATCCTGACGCAGGATCTCGTGCTCCAGCCCGGTCGGGCGTACCGGCTGTCGTTCTCCGTGTACTACGAGAACCGCGTGAACTTCTTCCCGACGCCGGACACGTTGTCCTGCACGGCCGCGCCCAACCAGCAATACCGGGTGGATCTGATCACCACGACCGCGCCGATCGACTCCGTCGCGCCGGGCGACGTGCTGGCGAATCTGTTCCGGACGAACGTCGGCGATCCGCCAAGTCTGCCTCCGACGCTCATCACCGCCGATCTCAGCGCGTTCGCCGGACAGACCGTGCGCCTGCGCTTCGTGCAGGTGGACAATATCGCCCTGTTCCAGGCGTCCGTCGACAACGTCGTGCTGGAAGCGTCGCACGCGTTGACGTTCTTCCTGCACGGCAACGACATTCCCGGCACGGCAGGGGGTTTCACGATGAACTTCACGCCGCCGCCTCCGCACACGCTGAGCGTGTCCTTGTTATCGCATCCGCGCTGGTTCACGGAGCCGACATTGACGGGGACCTTCGCCGGCAACGCCACGTTCAAGCTGGTGGTGCCGTGCACGGTCGGTGTCGGTCTGGTGAATACGTTCCGGCTGGAGGCGACGGATCCGGCAGGGGGCAGTGCGGTGCTGCTGGGATCGACGCAGCAGTTCTTGAGTCTGTGTGCGAGCACGCGCACGATTCACATTCCCGTGAACGTGCCGGTGTCGCTGAGCAATCAGCGCCTGAAGCTGACGATCTCCAACGTGCTCGCGATTCTCTTGAACCTGCATCTCGGGCAGCACACGTTCCTCGAAGCGACGAACTTCCTCGGCACGCCGTAGCGCGCGCGCCCACACGCGTCACACGGCCACACGGCCACACGCGGTTCGACACCGCCCTGGGCGTCCGGCGTCAGCCGACGCCCAGGGATCGACGCATCGCCGCCGTGAGGCGCTGCCGCGTCTTCCCATACTCCCGCCACGGATCGGCGCTTTGCTGCCGCAGATGTTTGATTGCCGTGCGGACGGTGAACCGCTCCGGATGGAGCCGGGCGGTGAGCGCGTCCCAGGCGATCGGCATCGACACCGGCGCGCCGGCACGCGCCCGGACCGAGAACGCGGCGACCGACGTCGCCATGCGGTTGTTGCGCATGACGTCGATCAGGAGCTTGTCGCGGCGGCTCGCCTTCGACGTGATGCGGATCGTGTAGCGCTTCGGATCCGCCTCCGCGGCACGTGCCGCCACGGCGCGCGCGAACGCGACGCTGTCCTCCCAGCTCACATCCGGCCGATGCGGCACGACGATGTGGAGCCCGCGTCCGCCGGTGGTTTTCAGCCAGCTTTGCAGGCCGACGGCGTCCAGCACCGCGCGGACGTCGCGCGCGGCTTTCACCGTCCGCGCCCACGGGACGTCCGGTCCGGGATCGAGATCGAAGACCATGCGGTTCGGGTGTTCGAGATCATCGGCGACCGAGTTCCACGTGTGCAGCTCGATCGTGCCGTACTGCGCGAGCGCGATGAGCGCGTCGAGCGAGCCGGCGATCATGTGATCGCCCGTCTTGCCGTTCTCGCCCTTCACCCTGACGGTGTGGACGTGCGGCGGGACGCGTCCGCCCGGCCCGTGCCGCACGTAGCGGCATTCGTCCACGGTGCTGCACTGCAGCAGCGTCAGCGGACGTCCTTGCAGGTGGGGCCGCATCGCCTCGGCGACGTCCGCGTAGTACTGGACGAGATCCAGCTTGGTGATCTTCCCATCGGGAAAGACGACCCGATCGGGATGCGTGATGGCGATGCCCGCGACGGTCGGCTCGGCGGACGTCTTCGTCGACGTGCGGCCTGTGGTCTTTCGCGAGCCTGACGCCTTCCGCGTGACGGTCTCCCGTGTGCCTGTCTTCCGTGTGCTTGCGGTCTTGCGCGTGCTCGCGGCGGCGCGCGTGGGCGGACGTGAGGGCGTCATGACGGGAGCCTCCGGTTCTTCGCGGCGGACGTCGCGCGCGGGTTTGTCTCGGCGAAGTCCCTGGAACGACGCGTGGCGGATGTGGCCGTCCGGCGTCATCTCGCCGTAGGCGACTTCGACCACCAGCGTCGGCCGGACCCAGTGCGCGTCCCGGCTGACCGATCGCGCTGGCACGTTGATCTCGAACGGGGACGCGCGCCGCGTCAGCCGATCGAGTTGCGCGCGGAGCGTGCGCGCCAGCGCGTTGGACCAGCCGGTCCCGACCTTGCCGCTGTAGGCGAGGCGTCCGCCATCGTCATGGAATCCGACCAGCAGCGCGCCGAGGCCTTCACGCTGGCCTTCGGGCTCGGTGTAGCCGCCCACGACGAATTCCTGCCGCAGCACGCATTTCGTCTTCACCCAGCCGTGGCCGCGATCGCCTTCGTGATACGGCTCGCCTCGCTGCTTCGACACGATGCCTTCCGCGCCGACCTTGCAGGCCGTCTCGAACGTGCGCGCGCCGTCGCCTGCGACATGCTCCACATAGCGCACCGGACCGTCGGCCGGCAGCGCCTCCGCAAGCTGCTGCTTGCGCTGTTCGAGCGGACGATTGACCAGGCGCACGCCGTTCAGGCGGAGCGCGTCGAAGACGAAGTAGACCAGCGTCGCGCGGCCGGACCGGAAGTGCTGCAGCGCCGAGAAGGACGTCCGTCCGTTGGGCAGCACGGCGCACAGCTCGCCGTCGAGCAGCGAGTGGTCGAGCGAGAGGCCGGCGACCGCACGCGCGACGTCGGGGAAGTCCGCCGTCCAGTCGTTGCCGCGCCGCGAGATGAGCCGGACGCGGCCACGCTCGATCAGCGCGCCGATGCGATAGCCGTCGTACTTCAGCTCGTGCAGCCACTCGTCACCCTCGGGCGGCGTCTTGACGAGCATGGCCAACTGCGGACGGTAGACGGAGAGCGTCGGGCGAGCACGAGCCATATCGTCCGATTCTGCCACGTCCAGACAGAAAGGAACGCATCACGCCCGGCCGGTTGCTGTCGAGTGTCGACGATCGAGCGTCAAGAGGACGCGAAGAGGCCGCGCGGACGCCGGCGGACGTGCATGTGTGAAGGGATTACGCCGGCTGAGTCGCCGCTAGTCGAGCGGCAGGCCGGCGTCGCTATGGTCGAGTCCCGGCCGCGCGGCGAGCAGCCAGGCGGCGAGGCGGTCGGACGGTTTGTTGTCGATGTGATCGTGCAAGCGGCAGATGCGATCGAGGGCGGGACCGGATCGCGGATCGCCGAAGTGATGCGCGAGGTAGCCGCAGCACACGGTGACCGATTCCCGGTGCGTCAGATCGTTCCACAGCGTTTCGAGCCGTTGCACGCTCGCGAAAAGCCCTTCGTGCGCGAGCAGATCGACCATCTCGCCGTAGATGCGGATGCGGACGCCAGGCCGGTGCAGGCCGCGGAGCAGCGCACCGATGCGGGCCTCGAACAGGTCGGCGTCAGGCTGTCCGTTCCGTGCGATGGTGGCGAGCGTCGATGCCGCGTCCCGCACGATCAGCCGTCCGTCCGCCAGCGCCTCGTCGATGAAGCATCCGCGCTTCGCGAGGTGTTCCGTCGTGAGATCCCAGTGTTGCGGGGTGATGACCATCAGGACGGTGTCACCGTCGCGGAGACCGTCGCAGACGAACGTCGACAGGGACTCGGCGACCGAGAGCGACGTATCGAAGAGCTGCATGATGTGCTCCGATACCACGCCGTCGTGCACGCCGCCGTCTCTGCGCCTCATGTGAGTTTCCTGCTCCCTGCCCTTACGTCTTCCGTGAGCATACGCCCCCGGCTTTTTCACGGGGAAGTACTTTCTGTGCGACGAAAAGGCTTTTCGAGGCGGCGAGACAATTCGAGTCAAATGTGATCGCGCGGATCGCGGCCAACGCCGTGACACCTAGCGGCTGATCATCGGGAACGTCTTGCCGGCGTGCGGATTTGGTACACCGCGCGTGACGGCAGGCCATCCAGTCTGCGTGATCTGCCCGTGATACTTCAGCGCGGCGTCCGCGTCTTCCACCCAGTTCCATTGACCGGCGGCCGGCTTCACCGGATACGTCTTGATCAGACGCGCGATCTCCGGAATGTCGGCGAGCGCGTCCCGGACGGCCTGCGTGGACGCGGGCGTGCGGAAGGCCTCGCCGCGCGCGTAGAGGCGGAATCCGAAGTACGCCGTCGCGACGGCGGCGTGCAGGCGCGCCGTCAGCCACGTCCGCGTGAAGTAGTGGTGCAGGTCCTCGTACGCGCGCGGATCGAGTGACGGCTTCGCCCGCTCGATGGCCTTCACCGACGCCTCCGCCAGCCGGACGCCGTACTGCTTCTCGCGCCGGACATCCTCGACGAACGCCAGCGTCATCTGCTCGCCTGGCCGCAGCCAGCCTTCTTTCGTCACCCACGGCACTTCGTCCAACTGCGCGCCGCGCGCGGTCTTGGCCCACGCGGGCGCGAGGTGATCGATGACGTCCTTCCAGTAGTGGAACTCGCGATTGACGTCGTGGTGGACGAAGACGATGGGCGGATCGAGCCACTTGCCGGAGACATGCCGCGCGTAGCTCGATCCGTACGGGTCGTAGTTCAGGCTCGAATGATCGGCGGTGTTCGTGCCGAGCGTGTAGAGCGCGGAGGTGACGATGTCGAAGGCGTTCTTGAAGGCGGCTTTGACCTCGGGCAGGGCCGCGCATCCGTAGCGGGCCGTGATGAAGTCGTCGTAGATCGTCTCGGCAGTCACCTGCGGATCCTGGGTGAAGCGATCCAGCGCGAGCAGGTTGATCTCGGACGGCCGTCCGATGATGCGCGTGTCGCCGTAGCGGTCGGTGCGCGCGACGTAGCCGCGGACGTGCGGGCGGCGGAGCAGGTCGCGGGCGCGCGTCAGGATGTGTTCCGGCCAGGTGTTGGCGATCAGGCCCTGGCCGTTGAACTCCGCGCCGGTGTCGAACTCGACGATGGTTGGCCGGGCGATCGTCCCGGTGAACTCGTCGTTCGGATGCGTGAGGAAGAAGTCGTGCGGCGTCTCCTTCATCATCAGGCGGATGTCCGGATGCTGGAACAGCGCGATCGCGCCGGCGATGTTCCGGTATTCCTCGTGCGTGTACGAGAACGTGCGCGCGTAGAGCGTCAGGCGCCGTTCGCGGATGACGACATCCGCCACGGCGTTGACGACGGCGGCGAGCCTGGCTTGCGCGGTGGCGAGGGTCCGGGAGTGCTGGCGCTCGGCGCGTGCGCCGGTTTCGATGAACGTCAGCACCAGGCCGTCGGCGTTCGGGACGAGGTCCAGCATCGCGCGGTAGTCGGCCTGAGCCATTCCCAGAAGGCGGGGTTGTCGAGATCGAGCGTGCCCTTGGGGCCGGTGCGGAACCGGGCGGGGTAGTAGTCGAGATCGTAGAACGCGTGGTCCCAGAGGACGACTTCCTGGATGCCGGCGCGGTGCGCGGCGTCGATCAGGCGTCGGACCAGCGCGAGGCGTTTCGGTTCGCGCAGCTCCCGCAGGTCGTGGACGATCTCGTGGGACAGTTGAAGGTGATTGATGCGATACGCGGACGCCGCGGCAATCACGGCGAGCGCGTCCGGCTCGCGGTCCGAGAGGATCGTCCAGCCGCGGACGGCCTGATCCGCCGCCAGCGGTCCGGTGACCGCCGCGTCCGGCGCGGCAGCCGTCGGCGAGGTCGTTCCGGTAAGCGTCGCCGCGAGTCCGCCGGTCAACAGACCGGCCAGACCGACCAGACCGACGCATCTGCGTAGAGCGCTGCCCAGGCGTTCCGCTCGTGGTCCGTCCTGCATCCGCATCCATCCGAACACGCGTGCTCTCCTGGAGATCATCCGCTGACCGCGCCGACAGCGCCCGCCGTCGGCACACGTATGTAATCGGTATCATCATACCCGAGGATGCACACGGCGGATGCGACCGGCGCGTGGACCGCGCCGAGTGCCGCAGGCGAGGCCGGACCGGTCAGTCAGGCCGACGAACGACGTGTCATCTCGCGCCGCAGGCACGCCCCTCGCACGGCGTGAAGAGATTCGCGAAGACGTAGTCCGCGATCCGGCGGCCCTGGCTGATGCCTTCGGTCTTGTCGAACGACCAGTGGAGGCCGAGATAGATGCGGCTCTGGCCGTTCTCCTCTTCCGCCTGCGACAGCGTGGAGAACGTCCGCGGCAGCAGCGGACGCAGCGCGCCGCTGTTGTCTCTCGTCACGCCGTTGTACTCGTCCGAGACGAACGTGAAGGTGATGGCATCGGTCCCGTAGAACGCCCGCAGGATCTGGAAGAGCGCACCGCCGAAGCCCGCGTGGCCGGACGGATACGAGGGGAACGGCGGCGTGAAGTTCGGTCCCGCGAGGTTGCTCGCGGGCGCGCCCAGCGGCATGAAGCCGGGATCGCAGCGCGTCGCGGCGTTGCCGTCGCCCAGCCCCGTCGGACCAGTGCGTTCGTCCGCTTCACGGATGCCTGTGATCGGACGCCAGATGTTGTAATGGAACTTGGATTCCCAGATCGCGACGCCCGCGTCCGCGAGCGCGACGTTGACGAGCGCCAGCAGCCGCGCGAGTTCCAGCGCGTTGCCGCTCGTGCCTTGACGATCGGCAATCGTCAGTGCGACCTGGTTGTAGAGACGCGGCGGCGCGCAGAGGCTCGGCGTGCCGTCATACGCCCAGTAGATGCCGGCGAAGGTCTGATCCTCCGTCCGCTCGGTCGGCGTGCGGACGCCGTCGCCCCCCAGCCGGCGCACTTCGTCGTACGCGACGGCATACGCCTCGCTGGTCATGTCGGGCGGCGGCGGCGCGCGGAACTGGTCCGCCGATCGCAGCACGAACGGCTGGACCTTGGCCCAGTGCGCGCCCATCGCCAGCGGCACCTGGCTGATGGGATCCTGCCGCCACTTGCCGGGATCGTCGCTGGTGATGTGATCGACGCCGACGCGCGGCTCCGGATGCTGTGCGCCGTCGCCTGCCCGCCGCGCAAGGATGGCCGCCGCGATCCCGCGCCCGAGCGCGATGCCCGCCGCCTTGTCGCCGCCGTGGCGGATCCGTCCGAGGTCTTCGGCCAGGCGTGCATCCAGGTGCGTCGCCTGGGCGGAGAAGAGCGAGACGAGCGTGTCGTGCGCCGCCTGGGCGACGGCGGCATCCGCGGCGCCGCGCGGCAGCGCGAAGGTCCGGGGCAGATCGAGGTAGGGCTGATAACGTCGATCGATGGCGTTGAGCGCTTCGAACATTGCGATGTGGACGATCGCCATCGCGCGCGCCGAGCGGCCCGGTCCGAGCTGCTGACCAAAGGCGCGCGTCTCGCCGGGCGCGGGCGCGGCGTGATCGAGTCCGCTCGCGTCGACCGCGAGGCGACTCCAATAGCGGACGCGCTCCGCCGCGGTCTGCGGATGCCGCGGACGCGTGGCGGCCGATGACGCCGCGACGCCAGCCTGATTGTTCGGCGCGTAGCGCAGCCCCCACGCGGCGCGGAACTCGTCCGACATCGTTTGCGCGACGGCCAGCACACCGATGGCGGCCGCCGCGACGCCGATTGCGATCGCGACGACAGGCCGGCGGCGTCCGCGCCACGACCGGCGCGACGATCGGGTGGAGGCGTGAGGCGATCCGTCGTCCCTGGACCCCTCGGGCAGAGTGGTAGCTGGGTGCGCCATGCGCCGGCCGGTGCACAATCCTTGCCTGACGACGAGGTCTCGGGACGCCGCAAGGAACTCCGGCATTCACATGACGACCGGTAAGCCGTGCGAGCGCGCCGTGTGCCATCATGTGTAAAAAGCGCACAACCTGTGCGGTGACCGCGCATGAGGATGAGTCGAACGATCAGCCGCCGCGCGCGGCAACGTACGAAGGCTGTGAGCGCGCGAAGATGCCGTGCGTTCGCTCGCATCGCAAACGCGGCCCGCGCACAGGGCGCATAATCGTGCGGCCAGTCACCACGCGGGCGCGTGTCACGCGAGGACGCGTCCCGCGGCGTGAGGCCGTTGTTCAGGGGCAGGCCGTTGTTCGGCCGGTCGCCGGATGTCGTTGACCCAAATAGATTGACCAGTTCCCCAGCACACCGCCGCGCATCGCCCCGCGGTCCTGCTTCTGGTCCGCGCGGCCGCTGGCCGCTCGGCTCGACCCCGCTCGCCCGGCTGGTCCTCGTGCTCGTCCTTGCGCTCGTCATCGTCGGGGGGACGATCCTCGCCATCCCGTTCTTCCGGTCATCCACGGCCCGCATCTCCGATCGACCCGAGGTGGCGTCCCTCGCGTCCGCGCTCGGCGCCCGGCGGCCGACCCAGGCCCGCCTGACGGGCGGTTTCAGGTATGCGCCGTGGACCGGCACGGAGCGAGGCGCCGAGGCGACGACTGGCGTCACCTCGTGGCGGGTGCTGCCCGTTGCCGTCCTCGGCGCGGTGCGCGCCGCGGAGGACGCGGCCGCCTCGTCCGATGTCCCTCGGACGCACGCGGCCTGGGGCACGGCGATGCTGATTGCGGGCGACGTCGACAAGGCGGTATCCCTGCTGGAATCGGCGGCGGCGCGGGCGAAAGAAGATGCGCAGATCCACTCGGAGCTGGCGGCGGCGTATCTCACGCGCGCCGAGCGGTTCGATCAACCGGATTACTGGATGAAGGGACTCGCGGCCGCCGAGCGCGCGCGCCGGCTCCGCGAGGATCTGCCGGAGGCGCTGTTCAACCGGGCGCTGGCGATGGAGAACGTCGGGCTTCTCGATCCCGCGCGCGCCGCGTGGAAGGACTACCTCGCCGTCGACGGACGGTCTCCGTGGGCGGACGAGGCGCGCAGGCACGCGGCTGACCTCGACGCCGTCCTCTCGCGGCCCGGCGAATGGGACGCGTTCCGCCAACAGCTCGCGACCCTGACGTCGGCGGACACGGCGTCGGCGGGCACGACGTCCGCGGACCTCTCGCGTGACGTCGGCCGCGCGACGCCGTTCCGGCAGGACCTGCGGCAATGGCTCGAAGGCGATCTCATCCCCGCGTGGGCACAGGCCGTCGTCGCGGGCGATGCCGCCGCGGCCGAACTGCGGTTGCGTCACGCGCGTGCGGTCGCCGATCTCCTGAGCCGCGCGGGCGGGGATGACATGCCGCGTCTCGGACTCGCGCGCGCCGCTGCGCTGGCGAACGACAAGACGCTCGGCGTCGCGCTGGCGCGCGCACATCAGGTGTTGCCCGAGGTCCTGCGGCTGTTCGACGATGGGCAGGTGGAACCGGCGGCGAATCAGTTCGCGGGAATCGAGCCGGCGTTCCGCGCGGCGGGGAGTCCGTACGCGTACTGGGGCGCCGTCTACACGGGCGTGATCCAGTCGAACCGCCGCCTGGCCGACGACATGCGTCGGACGCTCGATCGCGACAGCGACCTCGACGCACGCGAGGACCTGCGCTACCTGCGCGGACGTCGGCGATGGCTGCGAGGCCTGCTGGCATTGAACCTCGGCGATCTCGAGACCGCGCGCGGTTTGTACGACGCGGCGCTCGCGGACTTCGAGGCGACGGGCGAGCGCGACTCGACGATTGCGATCCACGCGCTCCGGGCGGAGAACATGTCGGCGCTGGGCGCGCGGCGCGAAGCCTGGCGCTACGAACGGCTCGCGCTGGAGCAGGTGTGGACCGTCACCGTGCCGCGGCGGCAGCACCTCGTGCTGCAGTTGGGCGGCGCGCTCTGCCTGGCGGACGGCCTGCCCGAGGCCGCGCTGGTGTTTCAAGCCGCGGTGATCCGGACGGGCGAGCGGGCGAACCAGCGGCCCGTGTCGCTGGTGGAGGGCCATCTCTTTCGCGCGCGAGCGTATCTGCCGCTGGGCGATCGCGCGTCCGCGCTCGAAGACCTCACGAGAGCATCGGCATTCCTGCCGCGGATTCCGGACGAGAAGATGCGCCGGCGTCAGGAAGCCGAGCTCGACGCGACCGCGGCGGAGGTCAAGCGCGACGCCGCGCCGGTCGACGCGGTGCAGGCCGCGTCGCGTGCGCTGGCGTTCTTCGGCGATCCGGCCGGCGCGTTCCGGCGTCCGCGCCTGCTGGTCCTGCGCGGGCGCGCGCATCTCGCGAGCGGCGAGCCCGTCGAGGCGGAGCGCGACTTCGCCGCCGCGATCGCGGAGTTCGACGCGCAGCGCGATCGCGTCCTCGCGCGGCCGCTGCGGATCTCGCTGTTCGACGCCGGCCGCGCGGCGTTCGAGCAGATGGTCACGCTGCAGCTCACGGTCCGCGGCAACGCGCGCGCCGCGATGGACTATGCCGAGCGCGCGCGGGCGCGGACGCTGTTCGAGGCGATGGCCGGCAGCGCGTCCGCGAAGCCGCTGTCGATCGATGCGCTCCAGCCGCGCCTGCCAGACGATCTGGCCGTCCTCTTCTACAGCGTGCTGGACGACCGGACGTTCGTGTGGATCCTCTCGCGCGACGGCCGCCTGCGCGCGTTCGAGCGACCCATCACGCGCGTCGCGCTCGCGGAGCAGGTGGAAGCCGTGCGCTGGATGCTGACGGCGCCGGCGTCCTCCGCGAACGCGGACGCAGACACGCGCCTGGCGGCCGCGCTCCGGCGTGCGTTTGTGGATCTCATCGCCCCCGCCGCGCCGGAACTGTCGCGCGTGCGGCGGCTGGTCGTCGTGCCGGACGGTCCGCTGCACGCGCTGCCGTTCGCGTCGCTGATCGATCCCGCGACGGACCGGCCGCTGATCGAGCGCTTCGTGCTGTCCACCGCGCCCAGCCTGAACGCGCTCGTGCGGACGTTCGGCTCGTCGACGCCTCCCGCGGATCCGCGCGTGCTGGTCGTCGGCGATCCCGCCCTCGATCCACGCGCGACGTCGCTGCCGCGGTTGCCATTCGCGGCCGCCGAGGCCCGCGACATCGCACAGACGTACGGCGCCGGCGTCGAGTCGCTGGCCGATCGGTCCGCCACCGCCAGCGCGTTCCTCCAGGGCCTCGCCGGCGCGGACATCGTCCATTACGCCGGCCACGCCGTGGCCGACGCGTGGGATCCGGACAATTCACATCTGCTGCTCGCGCCCGACGCCGCGCACGACGGACTGCTCCGCGTCGGCGACCTGCGCCGCGCCACATTGCGACGTCATCCCATTGTCGTGCTGGCGGCCTGCTCGACGAATTCGGGTCGCATCGCCGTCGGCGAAGGCGTCCTGGGCCTCGCGCGGCCGTTCCTCGAAGCGGGCGCCGGCTCTGTCGTCGCCACGTTGTGGGACATCCAGGATCGAAGCAGCGCGGCGTTCTTCCTGCGCGTCCACGAGCGGCTCGCGGCCGGCGAGCGGCCCGCGCAGGCGCTCGCGGAGACGCAGCGCGAGTACCTGCACGCGACGGATTTCGCGAAGCGGCGTCCGTCTCAATGGGCGTGGGCGGTTTCCATTGGAGGTTTATGATGAGCGAACCCGAAGTCGTCGAAGCGGACTCGAACTTCAACACCGTGAAACTGTTTCTTATCGGCCGGATCTGCATTTGTCACCACGAGCCGGAGCAGGACTCGGGCAAGACGCCTTCGTACACCGCCCTGTTCCTGAACGCCCGGCACAATCGTGAGCTCGGGTCGCGTAAGCACCGTCCGCTGATGACGGCGCCGTTCCGGCGCATGGACAATCACGCCGCGGAGGAAGCGGAGCTGTCGTTCTGCAACATCGACGGCCACGCCAGCGGCATGTGGAAGATCAAGGGCTACGATCTCGGCTTCAAGGGGTTGAAGAGACCGGCGAGCGAGGTACCAGACGTCAAGCTGGACACGATCGCGGATCTCAATCTGATCTACGAGAAGGTCGACAAGGACGCGAAGTGGCTGACGAGCAAGGAACTGCTGGACCAGCCCGATCCTCGACGTCACGGCGTGGCCACGCGGCTGTCGCTCGCCGGCTTCGACAAGATCGTGGCGTGCAGCGCGTTCGACGGCGACGGCCGCCGGCTGACGTTCCTTCCCGGGAACACCGAGATGACGATCGAAGGCGGCGTGCTGTGCATCGGCAAGTTCAAGAAAGGCGTGCCCGGTCCGTTCCTCGAAGGTCCCGCGTTCAACGGGCGCAGCCGGATGAAATACTCGTTCGACGGCGAGGGCGACCTCACGCTGACGATGTCGAATCTCTGCACCTGCGCGGGCCACATCGTCGAAGTGCCGGCCGAGACCGGCGATGGGGACGACGCGTTCTTCTCGCACGACGATGGGGAATTCCGGGTGTACTACGATCTGCTTGCCAAGCCGCCGGCGAAGGACAAGCGGCCGATTCCGTGCCGTCCGGGCGGGGTGGGCGCCGGGAATGTCGCGGAGTGCTACGACACCGGTCGCATCCGGATTGGAGGCTGACATGTCGATCACGTCACCACCGGATCAGACGCATCCGATCGGGCCTCCGGAGGATGTCGTGTGGCCGGCCGCGCCGATGCCGTTTCAGGCGCAGTTGCTCACCGAATGGTGCTGGGCGGCGTCCGTCGTGATGGCGGCCCACAACAAGCATCCGTCGTTGACGCAATGCGAGGTGGCGCACGGGCTTCTGGAAGCACCGTGCTGCGATGGCGGCGGTGCGGATCCATGTCCGGGGATGAAGCAGGTCAGGGGGCCGGCGAATGTGAAGTGCAATCTTCCCGCCAACAACGAGGAGATCCAGTCGCTGCTGAAGAAGCATGCCGGCAACGCCAGCGATTACAAGCAGAGCATCGTCGACGAGGCGGCGCTGAAGGCGGAACTGGCGGCGACGCCTCGCCGCCCGGTCGTGATGGGCTGCCGGGTGAACCAGGCGACCCGGCACGCCGTCGTCGTGGTCGATCAGCACAACGGGATCTATCGTGTGTACGATCCATGCATTGGCGATGGCATCGACGCAACGTACGAGGCCTTGAAGACGTACGGCAAGGGGCTCAGTGGCGGAAAATGGACGCACACCGGCGCGTCGATCCGGGACAAGAGCTGACATGGCGATCACCATCTCGTTCGAAGCGAAGGTGCTGGACGGACTGGCCGGAGAACTGCGCGCCCGTCTGCGCGGCGTCGTCGACGTGCCGCCGAACGCCGACGCGCGCATCGCCGAGGCGTTCACGCTCTGGCAGGTGGGCGAGACGCGTCGCGGCGACAGCCGCGGCCTCGGAGATCTGGCGGAGTCGCAGGAGCGGTTCCATCACCAGATCAAGATCGACGGCAAACCGGTGGCGATCGCGATCACCGCCTGGACGGAGGGACGCGATCGCCTGAAGCTCCTGTCGGTGATACGGTCGCCGCTCGCGGGTGTCGTGGACGAGGCGATTCACGTCGTCGACGGCCTCGGCGTACCCGATACGTTCACCGCGCGGCTACTGGTGATGGGCAGTTACAACGTCACGGCGTTCTGGTTCGTCAACGAAGTGACCAGGCCGCCGACGTACGGGCAGTTGTACGTCATCCAGGGGCCGCCGGCGGTCGAGCGGATGGCGCCGGGCAGGACGGTGGACGAAGATCGCCTGCTGCCGGTGCTGTGGGATCTGCCGGTCATCCGCGGGTGGACCGAGGGCAACGTGGCGCAGGACGAGTAGCGCGTCCGCGCGCGATCTCAGTCCTTGCGGACGCGCAGCGTGCCGGCGAAGCTGTGCGCGCAGTCCTGACCGTTGTAGGGACCTTCCATCGTGCTCGACGTCGCGCGCAGCGTTCCGCTGAACGAGCCGCGGCAGTCGTTCGATCCGTACACGTACGTCACGACGAAGCTGAGCGAGGTCGGGACCTGCTCGGCTTCGAGCGTGCCGACGAACGGCCCCGGGACGTCGTTGATGATGCTCTGTGACAGCCGGATGCTGCCCGTCACCGCGCGGCTCGTCTGACGCAGTTCCAGCGTGATGACGCCCGGCCCGTCGGTCGGCGACTCGATCGTGCCGCGCCAGACGCCGGTGACCGGCTGCGACGGCCGGATCGCGTCGATCGAGTCGGAGCCGTTGCAGGCGGCCAGCGGCAGGAGCAGCAGGCAGGGCAGATGTCGTCGCAGGCGCATCGATCCTCCAGTACGGCGTACCGGTCGCGTCGTGCCTCGCGTGTGGCGCTCGCAGGTCACTGTCCCAGATGGCCAGGAACGCGTCAAGCGCGGCCGTGCCCATTCCGCGCCGCGCCTTCGTTTCTTCCACAGCAGCTCGACAAGTAAACGCCGCCGTCGCGCGCGGCGTTTTTCATTGCGACGCTGGTCGTGTCGGTTCATCCGCGCGGCCGGCCCTGTCCAGGCGCGACGCGCCGCGGACGCCGGATCTGGGAGGATCCGTCCCCTTGGCGCATCGACTTTCTGTTCTCCACCATCGCGCCCGCCTGCTTGCGCTGCCGCCCGTGCTGCCCACGGTGCTGATGCTCGCCCTCTGCGGACCGGCATCTCCGGCTGTCGCGCAGCCGGCCAGCGTCGCCGCGCCGCCCAGGGCGCTCACGGCGGCCGACTACGCGCGCGCCGAGAAGTTCATGCCGTACAACCTGACGCCGCTCGTCGAGCGCGCGGCGGTGCGGCCGACCTGGCTGTCCGACGACCGGTTCTGGTACCGGAACACGATGGGCGAGCGCAGCGAGTTCATCCTCGTGGACGCCGCCCGCGGGACGCGTGCGCCCGCGTTCGATCACGCAGGGATCGCCGCGGCACTATCGGCCGCGACCGGGACGCGTTACGACGCGGACCGCCTGCCGTTCCAGCAGTTCGACTTCACCCCCGACGGCCGCGCCATCAGCGTCACGGTCGGCGAACGGCGCTGGATCTGCGCGCTGGCCGGACCGGCCTGCGTCGGCGGACTCGACACCGCGAGCGGTAACCGGTCCGCGGGCGAGACGGGCGAGCGGACGGCCGGCCGCGGCGGACGTGGCGCCGCGCGGCCCGAGGTGCTGTCGCCGGACGGCACGCGCGCGGCGTTCATCCGCGAGCAGAACCTCTGGGTGCGCGACGTCGCGAGCGGCAAGGAAACCGCCTTGACGACGGATGGCGTGAAGGACTTCGGCTACGCGACGGACAACGCGGGCTGGACGAAGAGCGATCGGCCGATCCTGCTCTGGTCGCCGGATTCCAAAAAGATCGCGACCTTCCAGCACGACCAGCGGCAGGTGGGCGAGATGTATCTCGTCGACACGCGCGTCGGGCATCCGCAGCTCGAAGCCTGGAAGTATCCGCTGCCGGGCGACGAGCACATCATCACGATTCAGCGCGTCATCATCGACGTCGACCAGACGCGGCTCGTGCGGCTGAAGATGGATCCGGATCCGCACCGGTCGACGCTCTGCGATCACATCGCCTGCCGCGGCGAATGGGCCGACGTCCAATGGAACCCTGACGGCACGCAGCTCGCGTTCGTCTCCTCGTCGCGCGATCACAAGCAGGCCACGCTGCGCCTCGCGGACGCGTCCAGCGGCGAGGTGCGCACTGTGCTGGAGGAGCGCGTCAAGACGTTCTTCGAATCGGGCAACGGCCGCGTGAACTGGCGCTACCTGCCCGCGTCGAATGAGGTGATCTGGTTCTCGCAGCGCGACAACTGGGGGCAGTTGTATCTGTATGACCTGCGCAGCGGTCAATTGAAGCACGGGATCACGACGGGCGGGGGCACGACGGGCGAGGGCAACGTCAAGGAACTGCTGCGCGTGGACGAGCGGAACCGCGTCCTCTATTTCATCGGCATGGGCCGCGAAGCCGGACAGGATCCGTACTTCCGGCATCTGTACCGGATCGGCATGGATGGCAAGGACCTGCGGCGCCTCACGCCCGACGCGGCGGATCACGAGGTCACGCTGGCGCCGTCCGGCCGCTTCTTCGTGGACGTCGCGTCCACCGCGGAGCGTCCGCCGGTGTCCGTCCTGCGCGATGCGGAGGGCAAGCAGGTGGCCGCGCTGGAGCAAACCGACGTCGCGAAGGTGCTCGCGACCGGGTGGAAGCCGCCGACGCCGTTCACCGCCAAGGGCCGCGACGGCACGACGCTGGTCTACGGCCTGCTGTACCGGCCGACGCAGCTCGATCCGTCGAAGAAGTATCCGATCGTCAACAGCATCTATCCCGGTCCGCAATCCGGCAGCATCAGCGGACGCAGCTTCTCGGTCGCGCGCGGCGACCAGCAGGCCCTCGCGGAGCTCGGCTTCATCGTCGTCCAGGTGGACGGCATGGGCACGCCGGGCCGGTCGAAGTCGTTCCACGAGACGTATTACGGCAACATGGGCGACAACACGCTGCCGGATCAAATGGCCGCGATGAAGCAGCTCGCGGCGCAGTATCCGTGGATCGACATCGATCGCGCCGGCATCTACGGTCATTCGGGCGGCGGCTATGCGAGCGCCGCGGCGATGTTCCGCTTCCCGGACTTCTTCAAGGTCGGCGTGTCGCAGGCGGGCAATCACGACAACCGCGCGTATGAAGATGACTGGGGCGAGAAGTGGCAGGGCCTGCTGACGCGCGGGCCGGACGGGACGACGAATTACGACGATCAGGCGAACCAGACGCACGCCAAGAACCTGAAGGGCAAGCTGCTGCTCGCGCACGGCACGATGGACAACAACGTGCCGCCGTACAACACGCTGCTCGTCGTCAACGAGCTGATCAAAGCCAATCGCGACTTCGATCTGATCCTGTTCCCGAACCGGCGCCACGGCTTCGGCAGCGAGCCGTACATGGTGCGGCGCCGCTGGGACTACTTCGTCCGCCACCTGCTCGGCGCCGAGCCGCCGAAGGAATACGAGCTGAAGCCGCCCGCGCCGCCGGGCGCGCGAACAGGCTCGTAAGGATGCGCTCGTAAGGATGCGATCGTCGGGATTGCGCGATGCGTCCGCACGCGGCGGCCATCAGGCCGCTCGCAGGTTTCTCAGCACGCGACAGGAAGATTCATGACTATCGTTCGCTCTCGCGCGGTGCGCCGCGCTTCACGCCGTCTCACGCCGCTGCTGATGGCGTCGGCGCTGCTGCTGTCCGCGGAACCGGGTCTCGTCGCGCAGACGCGGTCCGCGCCGCGCGCGCTGCCGTCGCCCGAGCAGTTCTTCGGGTTCCAGATGGGCGCGGACCGCAAGCTCGCGCGCTGGGACAAGATGGTCGAGTACTACGCCGTGCTCGCGAAGGGCAGCGATCGCCTCACGGTCGAGAACATGGGGCCGTCGACGGAAGGCAACCCCTTCCTCGCGCTCTACATCTCGTCGCCCGAGAATCTCGCGAAGCTCGAACACTATCGCCAGGTCAACGCGAAGTTGAGCGACCCGCGCGGCATCGGCGAGGCGGAGGTCAAGGCGCTCGCGGCCGAGGGCAAGGCGATCATCGTCCAGTCGATGGGGCTGCACGCGACGGAAGTCGGCGCGACGCAGATGGCGACGGAGTTCGTCCACGATCTGCTCACGCGCGACGATGAGGAGACGCGGCGGATTCTGGACAACGTCATCTCGATCGTCATTCCCTGTTTCAATCCGGACGGGGAAGTCATGGTGGTCGACTGGTACAACAAATACGTCGGCACGCCATACGAAGCGGCGGGGCTGCCGTGGCTGTATCAGAAGTACGTCGGCCACGACAACAACCGCGACGCGTTCCAGACCAATCAGGTCGAATCGCAGTACGCCGCGAAGATCCTCTTCCGCGACTGGATTCCGCAGGCCTACGTCGACCATCACCAGATGGGCGCCTACGGCGCACGCATCTACGTGCCGCCGTACGCGGACCCGATCCGCCCGAGCGCGGATCCGCTGGTGTGGCGCGAGATGAGCTGGTACGGCGGCCACATTGCCTACAAGGAAGAGGAAGCCGGCAAGGCCGGTGTCGTCAACGCGGCGATCTATTCCGGCTGGGGGCACATGGGCTTCCACTGGATCACGCCGTTCCACAACATCGCCGGCATGCTGACGGAATCCGCGAGCGCGCGGCTGGCGACGCCGCTGTTCCTGCACCCGGATCAGCTCGACGGCGGCGCGCGCAACATGCCGGAGTACGAAGCGCAGACGACGTTCCCGAATCCGTGGCCCGGCGGCTGGTGGCGCGTGCGCGACATCGTGGAGCAGCAGAAGATTGCCGCCTGGGCGACGCTGGACATCGCGGCGCGCAACCGCGAGACGGTGCTCTGGAACGCGTATCTGAAGGCGAAGCGCCAGACCGAGCGCGGCGCCGCCGGCCAGCCGTCCGCGTTCATCGTCGGCGCGTCGCAGCACGATCCGCTGACCGCGGCAAAGATGATCAACAAGCTGCTGGACCAGGGCATCGAGATCCAGCGCGCGTCCAGGGACTTCGTCGTCGACGGCCGCGTCTACGCCGCGGGATCGTTCGTCGTGCCGATGGCGCAGCCGAAGATGGGCGTCGTCCGCTGGCTGCTCGGCCGCACGTTCTATCCGGACAACACCTACACGCGCGACCGCGAGGGGAATCCGATCCGCCCGTACGACATGAGCACGGACACGATGACCGAGTTCATGGGCGTGCGGACCGAGCCCGCGACCGGCCCGATCCAGGCGGACCTCGTCACGCTGACCGCGCACGTGCCGCTCGCCGGCAAGGTCGCGGCCGGCGCGTCGACGTACGTCCTCGACGGACGGCTGAATGACAGCTTCCGCGCGGTGAACCTGCTGCTCGACAAGGGCGTCGCCGTCCGCCGCGTTGGCGACGCAGCGGACGCGACCCTGCGCGCGGGTGATTTTCTCGTCAGCGGTAGCGCGGACGGCGTCCTGGCCGACGTGGCGAAGCGGACCGGCGTGGACTTCGTCGCGAGCAAGACCGACGTCACGCGCGGCGCGTATGCGATCCGCAAGCCGCGCATCGCGATGTATCAGCGCTTCTACGGCGGCAACATGGACGAGGGCTGGACGCGCTTCACGCTGGAGATGTTCGCGTTCCCGTACGCGTCCATCCGCGACGCGGAATTGAAGGCGGGCGGCCTCGAGAAGAAATACGACGTCATCATCCTGCCGGCGGATTCCGTGGCGATGATGACGGGTGAACGTCCCCAAGGCGGCGGTCCTGGTGGTGCCGGCGGTGGCGGCGGTGAGCGAGGCGGCGGCGAAGGCGGAGGCGCCGCGGCGCGCGAGCGCGAGCAGGGCACGCCGCCCGAGTATCGCAGCGGGTTCGGCGCGGACGGCGTCAAGGCGCTGCAGGCGTTCGTCGAGAAGGGCGGCACGCTCGTCACGTTCGCGCAGGCCGGCGATCTGGCGATCCAGCGCTTCGGCCTGCCGCTGCGCAACGTCGTCGCCGGACGGCCGTCGAAGGAGTTCTGGTCGCCCGGATCGACGCTGCGCGTCCGCTTCGCGAATGATCGTCCGCTCACGTACGGCCTGCCGGCCGAGGGCTGGGCGACGTTCATGTCGGGCAGTCAGGTCTACGAAATCCTGCCGACGGATCGCAACGACGACGTGGAGATCCTGTCGACGTATGTCGAGCGCGAGGTGCTGCAGAGCGGCTGGCTGCTGGGCGAGGCGATCATCGCGAAGAAGGCCGCGGCGGTGTCGGTGACGCGCGGATCGGGGAAGGTGGTGCTGATCGGCTTCCGTCCGCAGCACCGCGCGCAGACGCACGGCACGTTCAAGCTGCTGTTCAACGCGCTGCTGAACGGCCCCGCGGCCGCGGCGTCGAAGTCCACGGAGGCAAGCGCCGCCGCCGGGAGCGCCGCTCGCTAACCGCTGACGCCGCCGCTGGCCGGCCAGGCGTCGGTGCGAAGCGCGATGAGCGGATCCACGCGCGACGCGCGCCACGCGGGCAGCAGGCAGGCCGCCGCGGCAATGCCGAAGAGCAGCAGCGGCGCGCCGATGAAGGTCGCGAGATCGAGCGTCGACACTTCGAAGAGCAGACTGCGCAGCCAGCCGCTGCCCGCCGCGGCGGCGGCCAGGCCCAGCGCGATGCCGATCGACGTCAGTCGCAATCCCTGACCGAGCACGAGCCGCAGGACGCTGGCGCGGCCGGCGCCGATCGCGAGGCGGATGCCCATCTCGCGCGTCCGCTGCGCGACCAGATAGCTCATCACCCCGAACAGGCCGGCCGCGGTCAACAGGACCGCGAGTCCGGCGAACGTTCCCAGCAGTACACCCCACAGCCGCCGCTGCCACACCGACGCGCTCGCCACGCGATCCATCGTGTCGATGGCCCTGATCGAGAACTCGGGGTTGATGGACTGCAGCGGCCGCCGGACGGCCGCCGTCGCGGCGGTCGGATCCTGCTGCGTGCGGATCAGGAAGTGCGTGGTCGGGCCGGGATATTGCCGGTAGGACCAATACACTTCGACCGCGGCCTGGCGCTCGGCGGGATGCCAGATCGTGTTGTCGACGATGCCGACGACGGTCATCCAGGGATCGTAGTCGGTGTTGTTCCCCCAGCGGAGCTCCTGTCCGAGCGCCGGCTCGCCGGGGAAGAGCACCTCCGCGGCGCGGCGGCTGATGATGACGACGGGCTGACGGCCCAGCGTGTCGGCCTCGGTGAAATCGCGTCCCTGCAGCAGCGGAATGCCCAGCGTGGCGAAGTATCCCGGCATCACGTCGGCGCCGCGCGCCTGACCGCGGTACGCCTGCTCGCGACGCGCGCGGCGGCGCGTGTAGAGGTCGATCGGCGGTCCGAGTTCCGCTTGATTGAGATACGGCACCTCGGAGCCGCTGCCCACGGAGTCGACGCCGGGCAGCGCCGCGAGCGCGTCGCGCATGCGGCGGAACTCGTCCGCATAGCCGACGAGCATCTCCTCGCGCGTGATGTTCGGCAGATAGCGTCCGACCGACGCGACCAGCAGGCGATCCGTCCGCACGCCGGTGTCGACGGCCATCAGCCGCGCGAACGATCGCAGCATCAGGCCGGCGCCAATCAGCAGCGCGACCGACAACGCCACCTCGCCGACGATGAGCAGACGGCGCAGGCGCGGCGCCGTGTGACCGCCGGTCCCGCCGCCTGCCCTTCCGCCCCGCTTCAAGACGTCATTCAGATCGGGACGGAGGAACTGCGCGAGCGGCGCGAGGCTGAACGCGACGGCCGTGCCGGCAGAGACGAGCGATGTGAATGCGAGCACGCGCCAGTCGATGCCGAACTGCATCCACACCGGTAGTTCTACGGGGACGAGGACGGTCAGCGCGTGGACCGCCGCGACGGCGAGCGCGAGGCCGAACGCCGCGCCGAGGACGGCGTACACGAGGCTTTCGGCCAGCAGACGCCGGACGACGTGCGTCAGGCCGGCGCCGAGCGCGGCGCGCAATGCGATCTCGCGTCCCTGGGCGGCCGCGCGCGCGACGAGCAGGCCGGCGACGTTCGCGCAGCCGAGCACGAGGAGCAGCGCCACGGCGCCGCCGACCAGCAGCACGTACGGCTTGAGCGGCCCCACCTCGCCGTCGCGCAGCGAGTGGAGTCGCAGGCGGCTGGTGCGGTTCGTTTCGGGATACTCGGACGCGAGCGTGGCCGCGATGGCGTCGACGTCCGCCTGCGCCTGCGACAGCGTCGCGCCGGGCGCGAGCCGCGCGGCGACTTTGTGGACGTACGTGTCGCGCCGCTTCCACCATTCATCCTGATACGACGCGTACCGCGCCATCAGCGGTACCCACACTTCGGCGCGATCGGGATACTCGAACCCGGGCGGCATGACGCCGATGACGGTGAACGATTCGCCGCGAAGCTGGATCGTGCGGCCGATGGCCTCGCGCGTGCCGCCGAACGCCTGCTGCCAGAGCGCGTGTCCGACGACGACCTGCCGCACGTCGCAGCAGGATGGCGTCGAACAGACTGAAGACCGCCGCGGCGGCGCCGATGGTCAGCGCCAGCGTGGCGATGACCAGGCCCGAGAACACGGGCCGCACCACCAATTGTCGGAGCGCGATGCGCAGGTCGAGAGAGAAGTCTCGCATGAGGGTATCCGCGCAAGATGCTGCCGCGTGTGTGCGATCGCGGACGCTGGCTATTCAACGAGCGGTCGCGCCGGACCGGCGAACAGATGATAGCGTGCCGGCAGCCGGCGGGAGGCGGGGGCGTACCGGTGCGCCGCGGGGCCGCGGCGCACCATCTGGAGGCTTCGGAAGACTCGCCACGACGCGGCGAGTGACGTCTCGGGACGGTTAGAGCGACCAGCCCTGACGGTATTCGCGGCGCAGGAACTCGTTCGCGGCAGTCGGCGACGTGATCCGCATGTTCTCCGCGTCGTAGTGGATCTTCGCGCCGGCGCGCAGCGCGACGATGCCGAGCAGCATGACCTCGGTCAGGCGCGCGGCGTACTCGAATGGCGACGACGCCTCGGCCTTGCCTTGCGCGGCTTCCACCCAGTTCATCTCGTGGCTGGTCTTAATGCGCGCGATCTTCTCGGGCGGCTTGCCGGTGGAGTCCTGCAGGGACTTCGGCAGCAGGCGCGGCTTCTCGCCGTATGTCTCGTGCATCAACTTGCCCTTGCTGCCGATGTAGAGCACGCCGCCGTCGCGGTTCAGCGGCTCGTCGCCCAGCTCCAGCGGCTTCGGCGGCAGCAGTCCGCCGTCATACCACGTCAGCTTGACCGCCGGCTTGTCCCCTCGCGCCGGGAATTCGTAATACGTCGTCGTGGCCATCGGGAACGACGCTTTGTTGAACGGTGTCGAGACGGTTTCGACCGTCGTCGGATACCCGAGGTCGAGCGCCCAGAAGGCGTGATCCACCAGGTGCGCGCCCATGTCGCCCAGCGCGCCGACGCCCCAGTCCGTCCAGCCGCGCCAGTTGAAGGGGTGATAGATCGGGTGATAGTCGATGAGCGGGCCGGGGCCCAGGAACAGATCCCAGTTCAACGTCGACGGGACCGGATAGTTGCCCGCCATCGCGCCCGAGAGACGCTGCATGACGCCGTTCATGTTCCAGCGCAGCGTGTCGGCGGCCGCCGTCAGCGGCGCCGGACGCGGCACGCCCTGCGGCCAGTAGGCGAGCGGACGGTTCGTCCAGATGTGGACCTCGCGCACGTCGCCGATCGTGCCGCTCCAGATGTATTCGTTGACGAGGCGGGCATCGTCCGTCGAGTGGCCCTGGTTGCCCATCTGCGTCGCAATCTTGGGCGATTCCTTCGCCTTCTTCGCGAGCTGACGCGCCTCATAGACGGACCACGTCAGCGGCTTCTGCACGTAGACGTGCTTGCCGAGCTGCATGGCGGCCATCGCAATCGTCGCGTGCAGGTGATCCGGCGTCGCGACGACGATGCCGTCGATGTCCTTCTGCTTCTCCAGCATCTCGCGGAAGTCGGTGTAGCGCTTCGCGTCGGGGATCTTCTCGCTCAGCACGCGCGTACGTTCGATGCCCTCCTGGATGCGCTTCTTGCCCGCGTCGTCGGCTTCGGCGAGGCGCTTGGGCAGATTGGCGTCGGGGAGCTTCAGGCGATCGAAGCCGCGGCCGGCGTAGTCCCAGTCCACGTCGCAGACGGCGACAATGTTCTGGCTGGATAGATTGATCAGGTTCTGACGGCCCATGCCGCCGACGCCGATGCCGGCGACATTGAACGTGTCGCTCGGCGCGGGCTGTCCCAGGACGCCGCCCAGCACGTGCCGGGGAATGATGGTGACTCCGGCCGCGGTGATCGCCGCGGTCTTCAGGAAGTCACGGCGAGGAAGCTCGGGTTGGGGGGCGTGGTCGTCGGACGGCGTAGTTTTCATGGCAACTCCGTAGAAGGGCCGGAACGGCCGGATTGTAAGAGGTGCGTGCGAACCGGGTCAAGCGCTCACTCGATTTAGCGGCGCGATTGTGTTCCGCCGGTGGGCCGCGTCTGGCGGGCCGAGGCGCGCGGAGACGCCGGCGGGAGAGGCGCGTGAGTGAAGGGAGAGGAGGCGCCGGACGGGTGTCCGGCGCCGATGGGCGAAAGGTGGGCGCGTCTAGAGCATGAAGCCGACGTTGCGCGAGGCGAAGCGGCCGATGTTCGGCAGGACGAGGGGGATGTCGCTGTTCGCGACGCCGAACCACGACGCCAGCGTCGCGGAATACTCATCCACGGACGTCGAGGGAATCCAGCGTCCGCGATCCGTGTCGTCCGGGCCCTTGATCGCGAGGTTCGGATAGCGGCCGAACACGTGGCCGCCGCGGACGCCGCCGCCCATGACGAAGTGATGACTGCCCCAGCCGTGGTCCGAGCCACGTCCGTTCGACGTGAACGTGCGTCCGAAGTCCGACGCCGTGAAGCTCGTGACGCGCTCCGCGACGCCCATCTCCTGCGTCGCGCGGTAGAAGGCGAGCATCGCGTCGCCCAGTTCCTGGAGCAGCGCGGCGTGATCGGCGAGCTGGTCGTCGTGCGTGTCGTAGCCGCCCGCCTGGCAGAAGAAGATCTGCCGGCGCTGCGACAGCACGTCGCGGATCTGGATCATGCGCGCGGCGGTCTTGAGCTGCGTGCCGAGGCGCGTGTTCGGGAAGACGGTCGCCAGCGGCGGGGCCGCGTCGAAGGAGCTGCGGACCTGGATGTCCGTGTCGACCGCGCGCTTCATCACGTTCGCGTAGACGCGCTCGAACAGGTTCTCGTGCTGCGCGCGCATGATGCGGTTCAGCGCGCGCGTTTCCGGATCGGCGGGCGTCCGCCAGTTGTAGCCCTGCATCGAGACGCTGCCGGACGAGGAGACCGGATACTGAAAGACCTCGCGGCCGATCTGGAACGTATTCGAGCCCGCGAGCGAGATCAGCATCGACACCTGCGACGCGCTGTTCAGCGATCGCAGCAGGTCCGCCATGCGTCCCCCCCAGCCGGTGCGGACGTTGTGATCCGGCACCGACGTCTGCCAGAGCACCTGCTGGTCGTTGTGCGAGAAGAGCTGCGGCGGCACGTTCGAGCCGCCCTGCAGATACTGCTGGCGTGTTGTCGGCGCGACGAGCGTGCCCACGTTGCGGAGGACGGCGACGCGTCCTTCGTGGAACAGCGTCTGCAGGCCGCCGAGGCTCGGGTGCAGGCCGTAATCCAGGCCGTCCGGGTTCGCGGGCGAGAGCGGCAGCAGGCCCTCGGCGGGAATCGCGAGGGATCCGCGCTGCGCGGCGTACGCCGCGTAGGCGGCGCCGCTGCGCGGCACGAAGACGTTGCTCGCGTCGTTGCCGCCGTAGAGGAAGACGCAGACCAGCGCCTTGTAATCGCCGGCGCCTTGCGCGGCGGCGTTGACCGAGTAGAGGTCGAGCAGCGCGGAGGTCAGCGCGCTGTAGCCGACGGCGGAGCACGCGCCCCGGCGGAAGAACTCGCGACGAGAGAGTGGTGTAGCCATGACGCCTCTTACTTCTGAACGACGAACTCGGGAGAAGACAGCACCAGCGTCAGCGCCAGCCAGGCGCGGCGATCCGGCTGATCGGCCCGCAAGCTGTCGAGCGCTTCGACGATGGTGTTGCGCAGCTCGGAGGACATCTGTCCGTTGAGCAGCAGCAGGTTCAGCCGGTCGGCCAGCGCCGGCGGGGTGCCGGCAAGCGCGATCTCCGCCGTCATGTTCAATTTGATCTGATGCTCGTTCGAGCCGTAGCCGCTGCGCACCAGACGCCGGATCGTGTTCGCATAGGACACGACCCAGCGCTCGGTCGAAATCTGGAACTCGGGGGAATACAGTCCGAGCTCGGCGACCGGTCCGGGCTGCGCGAAGTCCGGCTCGAAGAAGTTGAAGACGCTCGGCGACCGCAGCGGCGCCTGGCCGACCTCGTTCTGCAGGTTGGTCACGCGGAACTTGCCCGTGCCGCTCGTCGCGTTGAACGCGCGCAGCACGCTGACGAACCGGATCATCGGCTCGCGCAAGTGCCCGAACTGCTGATCGTCCGCGAGCGCGACGTTGCGCGCGTCCGCATCGAGCAGGATCGCGCGGACCACCGCCCGCAGGTTGCCGCGCACGCCCGTCCCGTCGTTGTTGAAGACCGCCGCGACGCGTCCGGTGTAGGCGGGGCTCGGATTGCTCGTCACCAGCCGCTGGATCAACTGCCGGCTGATGAACGGTCCGACGTTCGGATGGTTGAAGATCAGGTCCAGCGCCTGCCGCAGGTCCTCGTTCATCGGCTGTCCCGCCGGCAGCGTGACGCCGTTCAACAGCTTCTTGGCCGACGTCGAGTGACGCGTCTCGATGCCGCGCATCGGTTGCCGCCAGTTCGCGGGCGCGTCGTAGAACTTCGGCGGTCCCTCGTGGTAATAGGTCCACCCCGTGAAGACGTTCGCGAAGCCCTCGACCACCGACTGGTCGTAGGTCGGGATCAGATTGCCTTGATCACGCTGCGGCGTGCCGTCGATGTTCAGCTTGTGCAGGCCGATCGTGAAGAGCTGCAGCACCTCACGCGCGTAGTTCTCGTCCGGATCGTGCCGCGGACCGGGCTTGTCGTTCTTGAGGTGACTGAGATACTGGCCCATCGCCGGGCTCAGCGTGACGTCCTGCAGCAGCGTGCGGAAGTTGCCGAAGGCGTTCCGCTGCAGGATGTCCATGTAGGCGGCGAGCGCGATCGCGTTGCCGCCGAGACCATTCTGGTTCGACGCGACCATGATCTCGATCAGCGCGTTCGACACGCGCTGCCGCAACTGGTCCGCGCCGGTGACGGCGTACTGGAACCACGCTTCCTGCAGGTCGTCCTCCGTCACCTCACGGCCGAGGCCGTCGAGATACGCGAGGAAGGAGCTGGCCGGCTGCCCGAACTGCTGCGTCAGCCACGCGTCGTAGCCCTGCGCCTTGAGCTGCTGGACCTCCGGCAGCCGCGGGCCGAACGTGGCCTGCGTCAGGAAGCGGGACGCGTCGATGTCGGTTGCCGGGACGGAGACCGTGTCGTTGTCCTGCAGGTTGAGCGTGACGAGCGCGGGCGCGCCGATGCGGTAGTCCGGATCCTCGACGAGAGAGACGAGGATCGTCTCCGCCGGTTCGGCCGCGGTGTCTTCGTAGACGGTGACCGGCACGCTGACGGTGTGCTGTCCCGCCGGGAAGGTGACGCTGCCCGTCAGGGTCCGGTAGTCATTGCCCGGCGTCGCGGTGCCGCCCGTCGCGTAGTACACCGTCAGCGCACTATCCGTCGACCCACGCTGGAACGTCAGCGTCGTTCCGCGTGCGCCCTGCTCGAAGACCTGGTTCTCGGTGCTCCGCAGCGTCACCGCCGCGGGATTCGGCACCAGCGTTCCGGCTTCCAGGACGGTGCCGAGCGATGCGGTGCCCGCGGCCCAGAGACCCATCGACGAACCGGAATACATCGAGCGTTCGACGACGAGTTGTGGCGCGGGATTGCCCTGGCTCTCGACCGAGACGGCGAAGCGCCGATCGAGCGCTTCGGGGAAGACGGCGCCGATGCGGACGGTGAACCGGCTCGACGCCTTCAGGGGCACGTGGCGCGCCACGGTCCCGCCGTCCTCGAAGTAGAGCGTGACGAGCGCCGTGCCGGCAAAGGTCGACGTGTTGGCGATGAGGACGTACGTCTCCGTGCCGTCGCTGCCGCCCTGTTCACCGTCCGCCAGCGCCCAGCGCGGCGCGCTGCTCGTGACGCCGGCAGCCGAGTGTCCTTCGCGCCAGAAGTCCGCGCCGTACGCCGGGCCCGGCCAATACATCGCGCGTTCGACGAGGACGGGCACGCCGTTGGTGGAGCGGATGATCGTCGAGACGGCGACGTTTTCGAGGCCGCGGATCGAATCGATGTAGATGGTGAACCGCCGGCGGGGGCCGACGTCATACGTCCTGTTGACGGTCTTGCCGTCGGAGAGCAGGAAGCTGACCTCGAGTCTGGCCGGTTCGGCGTTGGGGTTGGCGATCAGCACGAACAGATCGAAGAAATCGCCGGTCGCGCCTTCGGCCAGGAACCACTCGGTGGCGGGCGACGTCAGGCCGCTGCTCGCGTGGCCGGCGCCGAAGGCCAGGCCGCCGTTGTCGGCGTACATCGCGCGTTCCGCGACGATCGGGATGTTGCTCTGGATGATGGCGGAGACGTCGGCGGCGGCGAGGAGGGGATCCTCGGCGTCCACCCAGATATTCATACGGCTGTTTTGCCTCACCGTGTAGTTCTTGACCAGCGGTGCGCCGCCGGCGAGCAGGTAAGTGACCTGCACGGTGGCGGGCGTGCCTGTCGGGTTCTGCAGGAGGTAGAACAGGTTGAAGTTGAGGTGTGTGGCGCCTTCGGTCAGATACCAGGTGGTCGACGGACGGGGCACGCCGGTTTCCGCATGGCTGCCGTAGTGGCGATCGTCCCACATCATCGTGCGGTCGGCGACGACGGTGGTATCGGATTCGACGATGGTGGAGAAGTTGGCGGACTCGAGACCGGCGAGGGCTTCGACGTCGATGGTGACGCGGGCGCCGGGCAGCAGGGTCAGGAAGTGCGGGACCGTCACGCCGTCGTGCCGCAGGAAGCGGAGGAGCGTGCGGGAGGACTTCGTCAGGTCGGCGTTGAACAGCGCCAGGCGCGTGTCGAAGAACGTGCCGGTCGCGCCTTCGGCGAAGAGCCGGACGAACGTGCCGTTCGGATGCGAGCCCGCGGACAGTTCGATGGCGTTGCTGATGCCGTCGCCGTCGGGATCGCCGAGCGCGCCGTACGGGTCCGCGGCGGTGTTGGGGTCGAGTCCGAACTGCATCTCCCAGGTATCCGGGAGGCCGTCGCCGTCACGGTCACCGGGCGCTTGCGCGTGAGACGGACTCGCGACACCGAGCAGCAGTGCGGCGCAGGTGAATAAGGCCAGACATCGCCAACGCACCAAGATCCTCCTCCGGTCGTACAGAAATTCAGGGAGCGCGCCCCGACAGACGTGCCGGGCGCCGCGCGCCGACTCTGCAACAGACGTACCGAAATTGGACCAGTGCGAGATCGAAGGAGAAACGAAGCCTGCGCAAGATCGTGCACGCGCGTGCACGCAAAACTGTCGGTGAAGACCCAAACCTGTCGTCCGTTCACCGCGGCGTCGGGCACGCGATCGCGCCCGACGGCGGTGCATGCGTGGGTCGGCGGTGAGTCGCAACGACGGGTGAGGGCGCACCAGCGCGATGTCGCTCGCGCGCGGCGCGCGGTGTGAGGTGTGAGGCGACGCCCGGCGCCGGCGCTAGAAGGCGCCGGCGTATTGCATGTTCTTCCGCTCGGCGCGGCGGTAGGCGGTGACGGCGGCAATGACGTGGCACACCCACCCGAACAGGCCGCCGGTGCCAATCCAGAAGCCGGGCGTCACGATCAGCCAGAAGAGGCCGCGCAGGAAATCACCGTTGTAGATCTGGCCGACTCCTGGAACGATGAGGCTCAGGACGGCTGCTACGCCAGGATTCTTCAGAGGCACACCCATCGACTCCTTCTCCTTCCGTTCAAGGGCTGGCGCGATGGGGATCCGCGAGCGCGTGTGCCGCTGTCGTCCCCGCCAGCGTGTTCTCTAGAAAGAGACGAGAAAACTTCCCGTGTGGATCGCGGCCGTCGTTTGCCATCGGTCAACGCCCGCGTCCGCCCGGCGAGCACGCTCCACAGACAGCCACACTAGCCCGTATTCCTCAACCCCGCCGCGACACCATTCATCGTCACCATCAACGCTCGCGCCAGCCGCTCGTCCGGTCCGCCGGCCCGCAACCGCTTGAGCAGTTCCACCTGCACGAGGTTGATCGGATCGACATACGGATTCCGCACGTCAATCGACCGGCGCAGCACAGGGTTGTCCGCGAGCAACTCACTATGTTGCGTGATGGCGAGCACCGTGCGGATCGCTTTCTCCAATCGCGCGCGCAGGTCATCGCCAAGGGGCTGCAGATCCGGCGGCACGAGCGCCCGATCGTATTGCGCCGCAATGCGCGGGTCCGCCTTGGCCAGCACCATCTCGATCAGGTCCAGCGTCGATCGAAAGAACGGCCAATCGCGATACATCGTCCGCAACTCGTCCGCCGCCCCCGCATCCAACGCCTGGCCAAGCGCCTCTTCGATGCCCAGCCACGAGGCGAGCAGCAGCCGCGTCTGCGTCCACGCGAATTGCCACGGAATCGCCCGGAGCGATTGCACGCCCGCCTTGTCACCCGACGGTCGCCGCGCCGGCCGGCTGCCAACGTTCAACAGCGTCAACTCCGTTTCCGGCGTGACGGTGCGGAAGTACTCCACGAACCGCGGATGATCGTAGACGAGCCGCCGATACGCCCGGCGCGCGGCGGTGGCTAGTTGCTGCATGCGGTCCCGCTCGGCCGACGTCGGCTGGCGGACCGGCAGCAGCGTCGCTTCGAGCGTCGCGGTCGTGTAGACCTCGAGCGTGCGCACGGCGATGTCCTCCAGGCCGAACTTGGCCTGGATCATCTCGCCCTGCTCGGTGACGCGAATCGTGCCGTCCACCGATCCGGGCGGCTGCGATTGAATGGCGAGATATGTCGGTCCGCCGCCGCGGCCGACCGTGCCGCCGCGGCCGTGGAAGAGCGTGACGCGGACGTCCTTCTCGCGGCAGGCCGAGACGATCGCTTCCTGCGCGCGATAGAGGTCCCACGTCGCGGCGAACCGGCCGACATCCTTCGCCGAGTCCGAGTAACCGACCATCACTTCCTGGTGACCGTTGATGTGCGCGTGATACCAGGGGATCGAGAGCAACTGGCGGAGCATCGATCCGGCGTCGCGCAAGTCATCCGCCGTTTCCACGAGCGGCACGACGCGCAGCGGCGGATGCACGCCGGCCTCGCGCTGCAACAGCTCGACGGCGAGCACGTCCGACGCCTTCGAAGCGAGCGTGACGATGTAGGCGCCGAGGCTGTCGGCGGGGATGCGCGCGATCATGCGCATCGTGTCGAGGACGTCCTGCACGTCCGGGTCGGTCTTCAGGTCTGGCGGGATGAGCGGCCGGCGTCCTTCGAGCTCACGCGTGAGGAACGCCTGCCGATCCTGTTCGCTCCAATCGAGATACGAACCGAGGCCGAGCGCCTGGGTGATGGCGTCGAGCGTCCGCGCGTGCTTGTCGGCTTCCTGACGGACGTCGAGCCGTGCAAGCGTCAGACCGAACGCATGCAGCCGCCGGAGGATGTCGGCGAGGCGTCCGTCGGCAATGACCGCATTGCCAGTCTCGCGCAACGATCGATCGCACAGTTCCAGTGGACGCAGGAGATCGTCCATGTTGACGTAGATCTCCGGCGGGCGTCCCCGCGTCGCGACGCGATGCTCGTCTTCGGCCGCATCGCTCGTCGCCAGCCAGTCATCGCCCGATCGCTCCAACTCCGCGGCAGCCCAGCGACGCGTGTCCAGCAGCCGCGCCCGCACGCCCCGCAGGACGTGCCGATAGGGTTCGTGCGCGTCACCCACCACCGCGCGCAGCTCGTCGCTGCATTGCGCCATCGACAACTCGGCCCGCAGGAGGTCGACTTCGCGAAAATAGAGATCGGCCGCCATCCAGCGCGCGAGCAGGCAGGCCCGCCGCGTCACTTCGGGCGTCACGTGCGGATTGCCGTCACGGTCCCCGCCGATCCAGGTGCCGAACCGGATGGGGGAGACGTCCAGCGAGAGCGGCCGTCCGGTGTGCGCCCGCATCGCGCGGTCGACGTCGCGCAGATAGCGTGGCAGCGCGTTCCAGAGCGTCTGCTCGAAGACGACCAGTCCGCCGCGGACCTCGTCCAACGGCGTCGGCCTCGTGCGGCGCACTTCGTCCGTTTCCCAGGCGGCGACGACTTCACGGCGCAGCGTTTCGAGCGCGGTGTCGCGCTCGGGCACGGTGAGGTCCGGCCGATCGTTGAAGGCGAGCGTCTGCGCGATGCGGTCGTATTTCTGGAGCAGCGTGCGCCGGACGATCTCGGTCGGGTGCGCCGTCAGGACGAGCTCGATCCGCAGGCCGCGAATGGCGGTGTCCAGCGCGTCCGCCGAGATGCCCGCGGCGAGCAGGCGCGGGAAGGTCTCATCGCACGATCCGCGCTGCGGCCGCCGCGCGGGATCGCATTGATACGCGCGACGCCGACGCGTCCGATGATGCTGCTCGGCAATGTTCGCGAGGTTCAGGAAATGACAGAACGCACGCGAGACGGGGAGGGCGAGGTCGACCGTCATGCCGCCGAGGACGGCGGTCAATTCTTCGAAGTCACGTGCGTGGCCGCTGCGCCCGCTCTTGGCCAGCGCGCGTACGCGCTCGACCGTGAGGAAGACGCCCTCACCCTCGTGCGTGGTGAGCGTTTCCCCCAGCAACTCGCCCAACAGCCTGACATCGTCTCGCAGTGGTTTGTGTGGATCGGCAGCCATCATGGTCCCGGTGAATGGGTCAGCGATCGAGTGTACAGTGGGTCGCGGTCATCGCAACGACGGATCACCAGCGGGAGCGTGGCATGCATGAGCGAATGAGATGGTTGATGAGCATCACGATGGCCGCCGGCCTTACGATGGGAACCGTGAACGCTGAACGGGCGGCAGGTACGCGAGCGACGCGCACCGCCGGCGTCGACCAGCCCGCGAACGGCGTCCCCGTGCCCTTGTGGCCGGCCGGCGCACCGAACGCCGTCGGTGCGGAACCGGTCGACGTGCCGACGCTGACGCCGTACCTGCCGGCATCGCCCGTGTCGACCGGTACCTCGGTCATCGTCTTTCCCGGAGGCGGGTACGCCAATCTCGCGATGGACCACGAAGGCGAGCAGGTGGCCGAATGGTTCAATTCGCTTGGCGTGACGGCGTTCGTGGTGAAGTACCGGCTCGGACCGCGGTACCGCCATCCGTCGATGCTGCTGGATGGGCAGCGGGCCGTGCGCTACGTTCGTTTGCTTGCGGCGGAACTGAAGTTGCGCGCGGACCGCATTGGCATCATGGGATTCTCGGCGGGCGGGCATCTGGCGTCGACCGTTGCGACGCACATCGGCGACGAGCAGCCAGGCGCGGCCGATCCCATCGACCGCGTCAGCGCGCGCCCGGATTTCCTGATTCTTGGCTATCCGGTCATCTCGCTGGATCAGCCGTACGCGCATAAGGGCTCACGCGAGCGGCTGCTGGGACCGTCGCCGGACGAGGCGCTGGTGCGCGACCTGTCGAACGAGAATGCCGTCACGGCACGCACGCCTCCGACGTTCCTGTTTCATACGGACGATGACGCGGGTGTGCCGCCGGAGAACAGCGTGGCGTTCTATCTGGCGTTGAAGAAGGCGGGTGTGCCGGCGGAGATGCACATCTATCAGCACGGCCGGCACGGCGTGGGTCTGGCGCCGACGGATCCGGTGTTGTCCACGTGGCCGGCGCGGCTGGCGGACTGGCTGCACGTGCGGGAACTGCTGCCGGCCGCGGGCGCGTCCACCGCCGGGGAGTCGCGTCGCTAGAGATCGTCCAAGAACATCGTTGCCAGGAGAGCCTCGCCAGGAAGTCGTCGCTAGGACACCATCGCTAGGACACAGGCCATGTTGTTCAACCAGCAGTTTCTCGATGCCCTGGTCGCGGGGACGGTGACGCAGACGTTCAGGCGCTGGCCCCGGGCGCGCGTCAAGGTCGGCAGCCGGCTGCGGACGGCGGTCGGCGTCGTCGAGGTCCAGGCCGTCGACATCGTGTCGGCTGACGAGATCGGTCCGCGCGACGTCCGGCAGGCCGGCTACGCGTCCTACGACGAGCTGATCGCCACGCTCGACAAATATGGCTCCGGCGCGATCCACCTCATCCGGCTCGCTTTCGTCGGCGAGGATCCGCGCATCGCCCTGCGCGAGCAGGACACGCTGACCGACGCCGAGTTCGCCGACATCGCGCAACGCCTCGTCCGCCTGGATCGCACCGGCCGTCCAGCAACCAAAGACCGCGCGCCGCTCGCGCACGCAACCACAGACGCGGCGCCCGAGACCGGCGGACCGTGGACCCTCGCCGTGCTGCGACTCATCGACGCACACCCCGACGTTCTCGCGGCGAAGCTCGCAGCGTCGCTCGGCCGCGAGACGGCGCCGTTCAAGCGCGACGTCCGCAAGCTCAAAGAGCTCGGGCTGACCGAAAGCCTCGAAGTCGGCTACCGGCTGTCACCACGCGGCATAGCCGTCCTCAAACGACTCGGCTAGGACACACACTCGGCTCGAGCACACATCAACTCCGTCGCAGCGGCCGCCGCCGCCGCAACCGCGCGGCAACGTTCGCGCGGCGAGGTGGCGGTCGCCGGTGCTCGCCCGTCGTTCGTGTTCGTCGAATTCGTGTGTGTCGTCTCTCAGTTCTTCGGGTTCAGCACTTTCTCCCATTCTTCCGGCGTCAGATCGCGCACGTGCGCCGCGATCCACCAGACGTCGCCCGCCACATCTTTCACGCCCGCACTGCGATCGCCATACACCTCGTCCCGCGGTTCCCGCAGGCTCGTCGCGCCCGCGCGCAAGGCGCGCGTGTAGGTGTCGTCCACGTCTTCAACGTAGACGTTCATCATGGCGGGGAAGGGCGGGACCTCGTCCGACGCGTCGGAGATCATGACGACACAGTCGCGGATCTTCACTTCGGCATGCATCACCGCCCCACTCGGCAGGACGCTCCGCAGCGTCTCGACACCGTTGAAGGTCTGCTTGAGAAACTCGATGATGGCATCCGCGCCTTTCACCACCAGATACGGAGACAGGCACGCACGATCCTCGGGAATGGGATTCACCGCCAAGACAGTCCTCCTTTGCAGCCATCCAGACGGATGACCTGCGCCAAGACACATCGACACGTCCATCGCGTGTTGCCGTCACCGACCGTCGAGCGGGTCGGCGTTCACGCCGCCGACCCGCCGACCCGTAGACTCACTTCAGCCAGTCAGCAGATGCCAGACGATGCTGCTGACCAGCGCGCCTGCCGCGAAGCTGGCGACATGCCGCCACAGCGGCACGCGTCCGCGCGACGATGGCCAGCTTGCGACACCGACTATCGCGAACCAGACGATCCAGTTGCCGTTGAACCAGGCAAAGGCCACCGCCGCGCTCAACAGCCCGAGCACGAACGTGATGCCTTCCCACGAACACCTGCGCAATGCACGCATGTCATCACCAGATCATCATCACCAGATGATGCCGCAGGCCCCATAGTAGCGAAAGACCTGGGCGAGACCACAGGCAACCGCAACGCCAGCACAGCGGGAGAGGACACAACGGAACGTCAGCGGTCCACTCAACATGCAGCTCGTCGAGCCGCCCGCACATCCGGCGATGTTGCAGAGCCAGCGCTCGCGACTTTCACAGCGTCCCCATGCACCATACACGCGATCGAAGTAGCCGGCCGGACAGCCACAGTGATACGCCTGCACCCCCGTCCGCTCTTCGCCACGCACACACGAGCGGCCGCTGGTCGCCATCCACGACGATAGCGGGAACGCCGCCGCGCGTAACGATGGCGCGCGCCGCGGATCCGCGACCGCGTCGAACCGGACGGACGCAGTTGCCGATCGTCCCGCGGCAGGTAGCATCCGCCGGAGACCGACCGGTTCCATCTGCCACGGATCTCGCGCGAACGGATCGTCCGGATAGCCCATGACGACCTCCTGCCACAACGGCATCAGGAACGCGTCCGCGCCGACGTCGTACTGATCCACGCTGACCCGCCACGAGCCGAGCCCGTACGCCGCGAGATACACCTCGCCCTCCCACGTCGCCGGATTCCCATCGTCCCAGGCCAGAAACCAGATCTCACCGTCCCGACTGGCTTCCATGTCCTCCACGGCCGCCGTTCCCGTTCCCGCGTCGCGAGCCGGATGGTCGACGGGCCGCAGATCTGGGGACCGTGCATCGGGCGAGGCGTCGTTCGTCCGGCGGATGCCGCCGCCCGGGCTGCGAACGACGACGACCTCGTCTGTTCGACGCCATCCCTTGCGCCGCAGGACGAACGCGGAACGATCGAACGCGCGACGTAGCCGGTCGTCCTTCGCCCGCCGCGCCTGGACGTAGCGCTTCGCCTCCGCGCCCACCAACACTCTCACGCCGCGATCGACCGACGCAGGTCCGTCGCGCCGATCGCCCCACGCACTCGCCGCCACCGTCGGCGGCACCACAGCCCACAGCGCCGACGTCAACTTCATCGTGCCCACCAGCGTTCTCTTCGAGACCGCTGCGGCTTCCGGCACCGCCGACGTCGCCGCCGACGCTGTCAGGACCGGCGCCGCGGCTGACCGTCCGACGCCTCCTTCGACCAGCGACGCCGCCAGCACGCCGGCCAGCACCCACACCGTCATCCGCACGCTCTGCCCGGTCCTCTTCGCCTTCCCGTTCGCACGCACGCTCACGAAACGCCTCCTCGTCCGCGTGACCTGGCCGCCCGCGC
>Ga0187894_10000648_pt1 | contig 46761 bp, 34 predicted proteins | sample GBC1701081metaG_FD_136650 | JGI IMG/M metagenome (GOLD analysis project Ga0187894, IMG submission 136650) | White microbial mat communities from a lava cave in the Kipuka Kanohina Cave System on the Island of Hawaii, USA - GBC170108-1 metaG ... | reverse complement strand
GAGATCAAGAACCTCACCGGCGTCGACTCGCCGTACGAGACGCCGGAGAACCCTGAGATCCGCATCGACACCACCGCTGTGTCGGCGGCCGACGCGGCCGAGCTGATACTCGCGCGGCTGCGCGAGAGCGGGCTGCTTTCCGGCTGAGGTCGCCGCGCCGCCACGCTGCCGGGGTGTCGTCTGTGCCCGGCAGTATCCGTCTGAACTCGCCCCCGACCCTCGCGTCAGACATCCCGGACGTTCGTCCTGGAGGTCGTCACATGAAAACTGTTCTCCCCTGTAAACCCTACATGCTTGCCGCGCTGCTCGCGGGCGCGCTGTCGGCCGGCATGGCCATGGCTGGCGGCCAGTCGGGCGACGCCATGCTCGAGAAGATGGATACCAATCGCGACGGCAGCGTCTCGCAGTCCGAGCACGCCGCCGGCGCGCAGGCGATGTTTCAGAAGATGGACACGGACCGCGACGGGCGCGTCACGACCGCCGAGATGGATGCGGCGCACGCCGGCATGCACGACAGGCGCCAGGCGCACTCGGGCGATCACTCGGGCCACGACAGCGCGTCGGCAGATTCGTCCGGGCAGCAGGGCGACGACAAGCGCGAAATCTCGTCCGCCGAGAAGATCAAGGCCATCGACTCGGACGGCGACGGCGTGCTGACGGCGCAGGAGCACGAGGCGGGTTCGCGGGCGATGTTCGAGAAGATGGACACGAACCGCGACGGCAAGCTGACCGCCGACGAATTCAAGGCCGGTCACGAGAAGATGATGCAGCGACAGACCCGCTGATGCGAGGTCGTTGATGCGAGGTCGTTGAGCACGGGCCGCGGGCCGCCGGCAGCGGGGGCCCGCGGCGCCTGTTGAAACGCTCCCGCACGGCGCGCTACCGTGCCGGAGTGGGGGAAGACAAGAACACACATCCGTTTCGCGTGGACGACCGCGTCGCGCTCGTCACCGGGTCTTCGCGCGGGATCGGCAAGGCGATCGCGCAGCAGCTGGCGCGTGCCGGCGCCCGCGTCGTCATCTCGAGCCGCAAGCTGGACGCCTGCGAAGCGGTGCGCGACGAGTTGCGCCGCGAGGGCCACCAGGCGATCGCCGTAGCCTGCAACGTCGGCACTCCCGGGGACCTCGAGGCGCTGGTCGCGCAGACGCTCGACACCTGGCAGCGGATCGACATCCTGGTCGCCAATGCCGGCGTGAACCCCCACTACGGCCCGCTCCTGGAAATCTCCGAAGAGGCCTGGAGCAAGATCCTCGGTTCGAACCTGACCGCAACCCTGCAGCTCGCGAATCGCGTCCTGCCGCAGATGGCAGAGCGCGGCAGCGGATCCATGATCCTGGTTTCCTCGATCACCGCCTTCGCCGGTACTGCGAGGCTCGGCGCCTACGCGATCTCGAAGGCCGCGGAGGTACAGCTGGCGCGCAATCTCGCGGTGGAATGGGGTCGGCGCGGGATCCGCGTCAACGCCATCGCCCCCGGGGTGATCGAAACGGACTTTGCGAAAGCGTTGTACGAAAACCCGAAGGCGCGTCGCGCGATCGAGAACGCGAACTGCATCGGTCGGCTCGGCCAGCCGGACGACGTCGCCGGCCTCGCAGTGTTCCTCGCCAGCGATGCCGCCCGGTTCATCACCGGGCAGACCATCCTCGTCGACGGCGGCTCGACCGTTTATTCGCCCATCTGATGAGCGCCGTCGAGCTCATCGAGGTCCTGCCACAGCACTCGTTCAACGAGTCCGCGCTGTGGCGCTACCTCGACGGCCGGCTCGAGGGCTTCGCGACACCGGCGCACCTGCGCCAGTTTCAGGGCGGACAGTCCAATCCCACTTTCCTGATCTCGACGCCGCGGCAGCGCTTCGTCCTGCGCAAGAAGCCGCCCGGCCATCTGCTGCCGTCAGCGCATCTCGTCGAGCGCGAGTTTCGCGTGCTGCGCGCCCTCGAATCGCAGGCCGTGCCGGTGCCGCGCACCCACCTGTTGTGCGAAGACCCGGCGGTGATCGGCACCGCGTTCTACGTGATGGATCACGTCGAGGGCCGCGTGTTCGCGAACGTCGCGTTGCCCGACCTCGCGCCGGCGGAGCGGCGCGCGCTCTACCAGGACGCGGTGCGCGTGCTCGCTGCCATCCATCGCGCGGACTGGCAGACGAGCCTCGGCGACTTCGGCAAGCCGGAGCGCTACGTGGCGCGCCAGCTCGAACGCTGGACGAAGCAATACGTCGCCTCGCAGACGGAGGAGCAGGCCTCCATGACGCGGCTGATGGAGTGGCTGCAGGCGAACGTTCCGCAAGCCGACGAGACGGCGCTGGTGCACGGGGACTACAGGCTCGGCAACCTGATCGTCGAAGCACATGCGCCGCGCGTGGTCGCGGTTCTGGACTGGGAACTGTCCACGCTCGGCCACCCGCTCGGCGATCTCGCGTACGCCTGCATGTTCTATCGCTTTCCGCAGAACCAGGTGCTCGGCGGCCTCGCGGGCCTCGATCTCGCGACTCTCGGCATCCCCGACGAAGGCGAGCTGATGGAGCTGTATCGCGTTCACGCGCAACGCGCGACGCTCGAGCACGTGAACTTCTTCAGGGCATTCGCCTTGTTCCGTTCGGCGGCGATCTGCCAGGGCGTCTACGCGCGCGCGCTGCAGGGCAACGCCGCGGACCGGCGCGCGAGCGAGCACGGCCGCGTCGCGCGCATCGCCGCCGACATCGGCTGGGAGATTGCCAATGGCGGAGGCTGAAATCCTGGGCCAGAGCGAGCGCAGCCGCGAGCTGCAGGCGCGTGTGGCGGCGTTCATGGCAGCGCACGTCTATCCGAACGAAGCGCGCATCGTCGCGCAGGTCGACGCCGGGCCGACGCGCTGGAAAACTCTGCCGCTCATGGAGGAGTTGAAGGCGAAGGCGCGTGCCGAGGGATTGTGGAATCTCTTTCTTCCCGGGAGCGGGCACGGCGCGGGCCTGAGCAATCGCGAATACGCGCCGCTGTGCGAAGTCATGGGCCGCTCCGTCTGGGCACCGGAGGTGTTCAACTGCAGCGCGCCGGATACGGGCAACATGGAAGTGCTCGAGCGCTACGGTACGCCCGAACAGAAACAACGCTGGCTCGCGCCGCTGCTCGCGGGCGAGATCCGCTCGGCGTTCGCGATGACCGAGCCCGCGGTGGCTTCCTCGGACGCGACCAACATCACCACCGAGATCCGTCGCGACGGCGAGGAGTACGTGATCGCGGGACACAATTGGTGGACTTCGGGCGCGGCCGATCCGCGCTGCCGCGTATTCATCGTGATGGGCATGACGGATGCGGCGAATCCGGACCGCCACCGCCGGCAATCGCTGATCCTCGTGCCACGCGACGCGCCGGGCGTCACCGTGAAGCGCGCGCTGCCGGTGCTCGGCTTCGACGATGCGCCGCACGGTCACGCCGAAGTGCTGTTCGAGCGCGTGCGCGTACCCCGCGCCAACCTCATCCTCGGCGAGGGACGCGGATTCGAGATCGCGCAGGGGCGGCTCGGCCCCGGGCGCATCCATCACTGCATGCGCCTCATCGGCGCCGCCGAGCGCGCGCTCGAGCTCATGTGCCGGCGCCTGCAGTCGCGAGTCGCGTTCGGCAAGCCGCTGGCCGAACAGTCGGTGTGGCACGAGCGGATCGCCGACTCGCGCATCGCGATCGACCAGGCGCGGCTGCTGACGCTCAAGGCGTCGCACCTGATGGACACGGTCGGTAACAAGGCGGCGCGCGCCGAGATCGCGATGATCAAGGTGGTGGCGCCGGAGATGGCGTGCCGGGTGCTCGACTGGGCGATGCAGGCGCACGGCGCCGGCGGCCTCACCGACGACTTTCCGCTCGCACATCTGTACGCGAACGCGCGCGCGCTGCGCATCGCGGACGGGCCCGACGAAGTGCACCGCAGTGCCATTGCCCGGCTCGAGCTCGCCCGTGTGGAACCGGAGCGCCATGGCCGCGTTTGACGAGGTGCGCTACGAGGTGCGCGATCGCGTGGCGACAGTCACGCTCCATCGGCCGGAGAAGCTCAACGCCTGGACGCTGCGCATGCAGCAGGAGCTGAGGCGCGCCATCGAGCAAGCGCGCGACGACGCGGACGTGCGCGTCATCGTCGTCACCGGCGCGGGCCGTGGGTTCTGCGCCGGCGCAGACGTCACGCGCTTCGGCCCGGTGCTGGCGGGTACGGCGCAGGAGTCCGACGTGGGGCCGATTGCGCGCGATCCCCGACCTGAAGCGGTGTTCGACCAGCCGCTCAGTTATCCGCTCGGTGTGTCGAAGCCGATCATCGCGGCGATCAACGGCATCGCGGTGGGCATCGGCTTGTGCTTCACGCTCTACTGCGACGTTCGTTTCATGAGCGCAACGGCGAAGCTCGCCGCTGCGTTTCCGCGCCTGGGCCTGGTCGCCGAATACGGCAGCGCGTGGTTGTTGCCGCGGCTGGTCGGTACGATGAACGCGTTCGACATCCTCGCCTCGGGCCGCCCGATCGACGCGCACGAGGCGGAGCGCATGGGCCTCGTGCGCGTGCTGGCTGCGGAGTCGTTCGGCGAGCAAGTGCATGCCTACGCCGCGGAACTGGCGAAGAGCTGTTCGCCGCGCTCGCTCGCGGTCATCAAGCGGCAGATCGTCAACGGCCTGTTCGGCCACCTGTCCGAAGCCTGTGTCGAAGCGGATCGCGAAATGCTCGCGAGCTTCGGCGCGCCGGACCTGCGCGAAGGCATCGCCGCGTTCTTCGAGAAACGCGCGCCGCAGTTCAGGAGATGAGGCACGTCGTGGCCAACGCATCCGATCTCGCAAACGCACCCGACGCCGCAGGCGGAGCGGACCTCGGGGCCTTTCGCACCACGACCTGCGCGTGGCTCGAAGCCAACTGTCCTGCGCAGATGCGCGAGCCGGTCCATGACGAGAAGCAGCTTTGCTGGGGCGGCAGGAACTGGAAATTCGCTAGCGAAGCGCAGCGCGTCTGGCTCGAGCGCATGGCACAGCGCGGCTGGACCGTGCCGGACTGGCCGCGCGAATACGGCGGCGGCGGGCTGTCTGCGGAGCAGACGACGATCCTGCGCGAGGAAATGCAGCGCCTGTCGTGCCGCAGTCCGCTGTCTTCGTTCGGTATCTCGATGCTGGGTCCTGCGCTGCTGAAGTACGGCAACGAGGCGCAGAAGCTCGAGCACCTGCCGAGGATCGCGCGCGGCGAGATTCGCTGGTGCCAGGGATACTCGGAGCCAGGCGCCGGCTCCGATCTCGCTTCCCTCAAGACGCGCGCCGAGGATCGCGGCGATCACTACCTGGTCAACGGCCAGAAGGTGTGGACCAGCTACGCCGACGAAGCCGACTGGATTTTCTGCCTGGTGCGCACCGACGCCGCGGCGGCGAAGCAGAAGGGCATCAGCTTTCTCCTGTTCGACATGGCGAGCCCGGGTGTCTCGACCCGGCCCATCCGGCTCATCTCCGGCAAATCGCCTTTCTGTCAGACCTTCTTCGACAACGTGCGCGTTCCCAGGGCCAATCTCGTCGGCGTGCTCAACGAAGGCTGGGACATCGCCAAGTATCTGCTCACGCACGAGCGCGAAATGATCGGCGGCATGGACGTGTTCGCGGGCGGGCACGGCACGCTCTGCGCGGTAGCCGCGCACGAGGTCGGTCTCGTGGACGGCCGGCTCGCCGACGCTGCGCTGCGCACCGATCTCGCGCGCTACGAGATCGACTCGCTCGCTTTCGCGCTGACGATGGAGCGCGTCCGCGAACAGTCCGCGGGCGGGCAGGGCAGCGGCGCGTTGTCCTCGCTGCTCAAGTACTGCGGCACGGAGCTCAACAAGCGCCGGCAGGAGCTGGCGATGTCGATCCACGGCAGTCGCGCACTGGTGTGGGAGGACGAACGTCCGGCAGGCAGGCGCGCCGCTGACGGCGAGGTCGGGGAGACTGCGCGCCACTGGCTGCGCTCGCGTGGCAATTCGATCGAGGGCGGCACCTCGGAAATCCAGCTCAACATCATCGCCAGGCACATCCTGCGCCTGCCGTGACGAACGCCCGCCGGAAATCGCACGAAAGAGAACCCGCATGAGATTCGCCCTGACCGAAGAGCAGCAGCTGTTCAGCGACTCGGCCCGCCGATTCCTGCAGGCGCGCTCGCCGGTCGCCGCGCAGCGCAGGCTGCGCGATGCGCACGCTCCCGACGGTTTCGACCGCGGCCTCTGGTCGGAACTCGCCGGCATGGGCTGGTCGGGCGTTCTCGTTCCCGAAGAGTACGGCGGTGTCGGTTTCGGCCTGGCGGGCGCTGGCCTCATCGCCGAAGAGACCGGACGAACGCTGACCGCATCGCCCCTGTTGTCCACTGCGGTGCTCGGTGTCACGGCGCTGCTCCAGGGCGTTTCAGCGCGGCGCCGCGCCGAGTTGCTGCCGGCAATTGCGAGCGGCGAGCTGTTGACCGCGCTCGCCGTCGATGAGCGTCCGCGCCACGCGCCGCATGAGATCGCGACACACGCTGTCGTGACCGCGGCCGGTTTCCGGCTCACGGGCAACAAGACATTCGTTCTCGACGGCCACGTCGCGGACTGGCTGATCGTCGCGGCGCGAACGGTCGATGCATCGCTCGCCGATCCGGCGGGGCGCGATGCCATCGGCCTGTTCCTGGTGAACCGTCGCGCGCCGGGAGTCACGATCGAACGCACGCTGCTGGTCGACAGCCGCATCGCCGCGGACCTGCACCTGCAGGAAGTCGAGGTATCGCGCGCGGACCTTCTGGATGCGCCAGGCTCGGGCGCGGCGCTGCTCGATTCGCTGCTCGACGCCGGCCGTGCCGTGCTGGCGGCAGAGCTGGTGGGTATCGCCGCCGAGTCTCTGGAACGCACGCTCGACTACCTGCGCCAACGCGAGCAGTTCGGGCGCAAGGTGGGCGAGTTCCAGGCCCTGCAGCATCGCGCCGCGCACCTGTACTGCGAGATCGAGCTGGCACGTTCCGCAACCAGCGCCGCGCTGCGGGCGCTGGACGCGCGCGCCGCCGACAGCGCGTTGCTGGTGAGCGTGGCGAAGGCGAAGGCCGGCGATGCCGCACGACTCGCGACCAACGAAGCGCTGCAGATGCACGGCGGCATCGGCATGAGCGACGAGTTCGAGATCGGCTTCTTCATGAAGCGCGCGCGCGTCGCCGCGGAGACGTTCGGCGACTCCGCGTTTCACAGCGACCGCATCGCGCACCTCTACGGTTTCTGACGCCAGCGGGGGGCTCATGGCTGCGAGTCTCGAGGGCAAGACCCTGTTCATCACCGGCGCGAGCCGCGGCATCGGTAAAGCGATCGCGCTGCGCGCGGCGCGCGACGGCGCCAACGTGGCCATCGCCGCGAAAACCGCCGAGCCGCACCCGAAGCTCCCGGGCACCATTCATACGGCTGCGCAGGAAGTGCGTGCGGCGGGCGGGAAGGCGCTGGCGCTGCAGGTCGACATCCGCGACGAGGAGCAGGTGCGCGCCGCGGTCGCGGCGACCGTCGAGCGTTTCGGCGGCATCGACATCCTGGTCAACAACGCGAGCGCCATCAGTCTCACGGGAACGTTGCAGACTCCGCTCAGGCGATTCGACCTGATGATGGGCGTGAACCTGCGCGGCACGTTCCTGTGCTCGCAGGCCTGCATTGCGCATCTGCAGCGCGCGCCCAATCCGCACATCCTTACGCTCGCACCGCCGCCCGAGCTGAAGGCGAAGTGGTTCGCGCCGCACGTCGCCTACACGATCGCGAAGTACGGCATGAGCCTGTGCACGCTCGGCATGGCCCAGGAACTGCGTGAGCGCGGTATCGCCTGCAACGCTCTGTGGCCGCGTACGCTGATCGCCACGGCGGCGCTCGGCGTGATCGAAGGGACCTCCACCGCGGGCGCTCGCCGCCCGGAGATCGTCGCCGACGCGGCACACGCGATCCTGGTGCGCGACAGCCGCTCGGTCACCGGCCGTTTCTTCATCGACGACGAGGCGCTGGCCGAGGCTGGTGTCACCGATCTGGACGACTACGCGGTGGTGCCGGGAGCGCCGCTGCTGAAAGACCTGTTCCTCGATTGAACCGCGTCGGCGGGCCTGCCGACCGCGAAAGGGAAGACGTCGGGCGCTCGCGAGCCGCGCAAGAGCGCCAGACCCCCTGGATCACGAGCCTTCCCCGAAGGAAACTTTGTAACTTATTGGTATTCTTGGTAATGTTATGGCACGGAAGCTGCGCAGGTCGGGCCGTTGCGCAGCGGGGAGCACCGTGCAGGGGGACTGTGCCGGGGCGCGCATCAGCACAACGCCAAAAGCGCGCGCGGCCGGCAAATCGACGCGATGGACTTGCGACGTGCACCACAGTCACCGGCGCAGCCGAGGCATGTGTGACATCTCTCACGCGTAACTCGCAAGTGCTCTTCTAGACTGCGCCCCCTCGTCAGGGGGTCGCACCGGCCGCGCAGCTGAGGTCCACGCACAGGCAACAACGAACAAGCAGTGCGAATTTTCAGACACTACCTGCAGATGCCGATCCTGATCCTGGCGCTCGTGGAGGCCGCGGCGCTGCTGTGCGTTCCGTACGCCGCCGCGCTCCTGCGCTTCAGCGATTCGCTCGTGGAGATCGAAGCGCGCATCGGGCCCATCTGGCCGCGCGCGTTGCTGTTCACCTTCTTCATGCAGATGGGGATGGTGGCGATGGGCCTGTACAGCGCGCGCCTGCGCGCCACGTTCACGGGCATCCTGATGCGCACGGCGGCGAGCACGGCCATCGCGACGGCCGCTGTCGCACTCCTCTATTACTTCGTTCCGAACCTGCACCTCGGCCGCGGCATCATGGCTTACTCCGCAGCCGGCACGCTCATCGCGATCGGCATCGTGCGCTTCGCGTTCCTGCGCCTCGTCGACGAAAGCCTGTTCAAGCGCCGCGTGCTGGTCTACGGCAGCGGGCGTCAGGCGATGAGCATCTCGCAGCTGCGCCGGCGCACCGACCAGCGCGGCTTCACGATCGTCGGCTACGTGCGTCCCGACGGCGATCGCGCGATGGTTCCGCCCGATCGCGTGTTGCTGCCGCAGCAGTCGCTGTTCGAACTGGCGCGCGAGCAGTCGGTGGACGAGATCGTGGTGGCGATGGACGACCGGCGCCGCGCGTTCCCGGTGCAGGAGCTGCTCGAGTGCCGCCTCGGCGGCATCGAGGTGATCGACCTGGTGAGCTTCCTCGAGCGCGAGACCGGCAAGGTGCGCCTCGACGTGCTCAACCCGAGCTGGATGATCTTTTCCGACGGCTTTCGCCGCGATCCGATCCGGCTCGTGTCGGAGCGCGCGTTCGACCTGTTCGCCAGCCTCGCGTTGCTGGCCATCACCTGGCCGGTGATGGTGCTGACGATGATCGCGATCAAGCTGGAGGACGGGCCGCGCGCGCCAGTGCTGTACCGCCAGCGGCGCGTCGGTCTGGAAGGCCGCGAGTTCCACGTAATGAAGTTTCGCAGCATGACGATCGACGCCGAGAAGGACGGGCAGGCGCGCTGGGCGGAGAAGCGCGACAGCCGCGTCACGCGCGTCGGCGTCTGCATCCGCAAGGTGCGCATCGACGAGCTGCCGCAGATTCTCAACGTGCTGCGCGGCGACATGAGCTTCGTCGGGCCGCGGCCCGAACGGCCGGAGTTCGTCGCGGAGCTCAACGAGAAGATTCCTTACTACCGCGAGCGTCACTGCGTGAAGCCGGGGATCACGGGCTGGGCGCAGCTGTGCTATCCGTACGGATCTTCCGAGCACGACGCCGCCGAGAAACTGCAGTACGACCTGTACTACGTGAAGAACCACAGCCTGCTGTTCGACCTGATGATCCTCCTGCAGACCGCCGAGGTCGTGCTTTGGGGCAAGGGCGGACGGTAGGGGTGCGTCATGCACACCCTCGGCACTCTCAGCTATAGCCTCGCAGCGACAGCCTACCTCGGGCTCTCGCTGATGCTGCTCACGCGCTGGCGCCAGCAGTTCCACGGTTCGCTCCTGTTGCCGGCCGCGCTCGCGAGTCTGCTGTGGAGCGCCGCACTCGCCTGGCAGCTTGCCCAGACCGCCTCGCCGCTCTCGGGACTCTTCTTCTTCCTGGAGATCCTGCGCGACGTGCTCTGGCTGGCCGTCCTTTTGCGCGTGCTCGCCGGCGTGAGCGAGCGTGCGGTGCCGCGCTGGGCGACGATCACCGTCTACGCGGCCACGGCCACGGTCATGTTCGTCGGCTTGGGACTCGGCATCCTGCACGACCTCGGCGTCGGCCTGCCTGCTGCTTCGCGCGTGCTGATTCCGGGCATGCTGCTGCTCGCGCTCATCGGCTTCGTGCTGGTCGAGCAGGTCTATCGCAACACGCGCGGCAGTCACGAGTGGTCGATCAAGTTCCTGTGGATCGGCACCGGCGCGCTCATTGCCTACGACCTGTGCCTCTATTCGATCGCACTGCTCTTCAACCAGGTTCCGCTCGTGATGTGGGAGGCGCGTGGCGCGGCCAACGCGCTCGCCGTCCCCCTGCTCGCCGTTGGCGTGGCACGCACCGCGCGCTGGTCGCCGCAGATCTTCATGTCGCGCCGTCCGGTGCTGTACACGGCGAGCATCATCGCAGCGGGCTTCTACCTGCTCGCGGTCGCGGTTGCCGGCTACTACGTGCGCACCTTCGGCGGCACCTGGGGCGGCGCCGCGCAGATCGTCTTCATGTTCGGAGCGGCACTCGCCCTGATCCTGGTCCTGTTCTCGGGCCAGGCGCGCGCCCGGCTGCGCGTCTTCCTCACCAAGTACTTCTATCCGTACAAGTACGACTACCGCGTCGAGTGGTTGCGACTGCTGCGCACGCTGTCCTCCGCTTCCGGCGAGGCAACGCTCGCGCAGCGCACCCTGCAGGCGCTGGCGCAGATCGTGAACAGCAGCGCGGGCGGAGTCTGGATCGAGCGCGACGGACTGTTCGTCCCTGCCGGTGGCGATCTGGCAGGGCCTGACTCCCCGTCGGAGCCGGCGGACAGCGAATTCCTGCGCTTCCTGGCCGCGCGGGAGTGGATCGCCGATCTGAATGCGCGTCGCACCCGCTCCGCACGCGACCGCCCGGACCTGCCGGTACCGCAATGGCTGCTCAAGCTCGAGCGCGCGTGGCTGGTGGTGCCGCTGCTGCAGGAGGACCGGCTGGTGGCGTTCGTGGCGATAACGCAGCCGCTGGCACCGCACGAGCTGACCTGGGAGGACCTGGATCTGCTGCGGACCGTCGGCCGGCAGGCAGCCAGCTACATTGCGCTCGACCATGCGGCCGGCCAGCTCGCGCAATCGCAGCAATTCGAAGCCTATAATCGCTTCGCGGCATTCATGATGCACGATCTCAAGAACCTGATCGCGCAACAGACGCTGGTAGTCCAGAATGCGGCGCGCCATCGCGACAATCCGCAGTTCATCGACGACGCGATCTCCACGATCGACAACTCAGTGAAGCGGATGAACCGCTTGCTGGAGCAGTTGCGGCGCGGCGAGACCATGAATCCGGCGCGGCGCGTGCGGGTCGCGCAGGTGTGTGCCGACGCGGTCAGCCGCTGTGCCGATCGGCGGCCGGCGCCCGTGTTCGGCGCCGACGGCATCGCGCCCGGAGAGGATTCGGCGCTGGAAGTGCTGGTGAGCGCGGAGCGGCTCGGCCTCGTTCTCGAGCACGTCATCCGCAACGCCCAGGATGCGACGGCGCCCGACGGGCGCGTGGAGGTCGAATTGCGACGCGCGGCGCGGCACGCCATCATCGAAGTTCGCGACAATGGCTGCGGCATGGACGCGGCATTCATCCGCGAGCGGCTGTTTCGGCCGTTCGACACCACCAAGGGCAGTCAGGGCATGGGCATCGGCGCCTTCCAGACGCGCGAATTCGTGCGCATGGCCGGCGGCGACGTGAGCGTGGAGAGCGACGTGGGCAAGGGAACGCGTTTCCAGATTTCGTTGCCGCTAGCCGCGGCGCTGTGACGCACAGGGAGTCCCGTGTCCTCCGCCACTGACAAACCCGCCGACAAACAGCCGGGCGCACCCGACAAGCCGACGGGCCGCCTGCCCGGCAAGCTGCTCATCGTCGAGGACGATCCCGGCCTGCAGCGTCAGCTGCGCTGGTGCTTCGAACCCTACGAAGTCCTGCAGGCGACCACGCGCGTCGAAGCCGTCAACGAGCTGCGCAAGCACGAGCCGCACGTCGTGCTGCAGGACCTCGGTCTGCCGCCGGATCCGGAAGGCGTGCGCGAGGGACTGGAGACGCTCAAGGAGATCCTGGCGCTGGCTCCGCACACCAAAGTCATCGTGGTTACCGGCAACGACGACCGCGAGAATGCGGTGCGCGCGGTGGCGATGGGCGCCTACGACTTCTACCAGAAGCCGGTCGACGTCGACGTGCTGCGCCTGATCGTGCAGCGCGCATTCAACATGCACGCGCTCGAAGAAGAGAATCGCGCGCTGCAGCGCCGCCAGGGCGTCTCGCCGCTCGACGGCATCATCGCGGTCGGCGATCCGATGCGCCGTGTCTGCCGCATGATCGAGAAGGTGGCCCCGACGCAGGTGACCACGCTGCTGCTCGGCGAGAGCGGCACCGGCAAGGAACTGCTGGCGCGCGCGCTGCATGCGCTCAGCAATCGCAATGGCAAGCCGTTTGTCGCGATCAACTGCGCGGCGATTCCTGAATCGCTCCTCGAGAGCGAGCTGTTCGGACACGAGAAGGGCGCTTTCACGGGTGCAGTGAAGCAGACTCCCGGCAAGTTCGAAACCGCCAACGGCGGCACGCTGTTCCTCGACGAGATCGGCGACATGCCGCTGTCGCTGCAGGCCAAGCTGCTGCGCTTCCTGCAGGAGCGCGTGGTGGAGCGCGTCGGCGGGCGCGAAGCGATCCCGGTCGACGTGCGCGTGGTCTGCGCGACCAACCGCGACCTCGCCGCCAGCATTGCCGCCGGGCAGTTCCGCCAGGATCTCTACTACCGCATCAGCGAAGTGAGCGTGCAGATTCCGCCGCTGCGCGAGCGCGACGGGGACGGCATGGTCATCGCCCAGCACCTGCTCGACGACCGTGCCCGTCGCCACGGCCGCGCGCTGCGCGGCTTCACGCCCGAAGCGATCCGCGCGCTGCAGGAGTATTCCTGGCCCGGCAACATCCGGGAGCTCGAGAACAAGATCAACGGCGCGGTGATCATGGCCGAGGGCAAGCAGGTGACGGCCGCGGATCTCGGGCTCTCGGACGGCGGTAACGACACCGAATTCCTCAACCTGCGCACGGCGCGCCAGCGCGCCGAGAGCCAGGCGATCCGGCGAGCGCTCGCGATCGCCGGCGGCAACCTGTCGCGCGCCGCGGAACTGCTCGGCATCACCCGGCCCACGCTCTACGACCTGCTCGAGAAGAACAACATGCGGGTGGAAGGCGATCGCCAGGTGGGCGGATGAAACTCGCGCTCGGCGCGACACGCCCTCCACGCACAGCTGCGCGTGCCGGAGCGCGCGTCGCAGTGCTGGCCGTCGCGCTCGTAGTCGCGTCTGGCGCAATGCTCGCCGGCTGCAGCGCCGATCCCGACGAGCTGCTGGAGCGCGCGCAGCGCAACCTCGACGCCGGAGACTTTCGCGCCGCCAGCATCGACCTCAAGTCGCTGCTGCAGAAGGATCCGCAGAATTCCGAAGGCCGGCTGGCGCTCGGCGTCGCCTCGCTCGAATCCGGAGATCCCGAAGGCGCGGTGCGCGAGCTGGAACTCGCGCGCGACCTGGGGGTTGCGCAGGAGCGGCTGGCAGTTCCGATGGCGCGCTCCCTGCTCGCCAGTCGCCGCTACGACGACACGTTGCGCATCGTCGATCCGGCGCAGGCACCCACTGAAGCCGAGCGCATCCAGTATTTCGTGTTGCGCGGCGATGCCCACCTCGGCGCCAATCGGCCGGCCGAGGCCCGGGCCGAGTTCGCCAGCGCGCTGGCACTCGACGCCAAAGATGTCGCGGCGCGCCTGGGCCTGGCCTCGGCGAGCCTGCAAACGCTCGGTTTCGACGCTGCCAAGCGCGAAATCGACGTGGCTTTGGGCCTCGCGCCCAAGGATCCGCGCGTGCACCTGCTGCTCGCGACGCTTTACCTGCGCGATCGCCAGTTCGAAGCGGCGGCCCAGGCCTTCGACGCCACTGCGCGGCTCGTGGAAAACGGCGATTCGCCCGCGCGGCTGGTCGCGTCGCTGGCGGGGCTGGTCGAAGCGCAGCTGGCGCTGGGACGTGCCGAGGATGCCCAGGCCACGATCCAGCGGCTCGAAGCGCTGGCGCCGAACAGCGGCGTCACGCTTTACCTGCGCGCGCGGGCTGCCTTCCTCAAGGGCGAGTACGACTCGGCGCGCTCCGATCTGGAGCGGATTCTCGCGCACGACGCGGGCAATCGTCCGGCGCAGCTGATGCTCGGCGCAGTCAACTACGCGAGCGGCAACCTGGGCCAGGCCGACATGCACCTTTCGGCGGTCCTCGCCGCGGACCCCGAGAACAACTTCGCGCGCCGCCTGCTGGCCGAGTCGCGCTTGCGTCAGCGCAAGCCGAAAGAGGCGCTGTCGGTGCTCGAGTCGAAGGGCTCCGGCCAGCCGGAGAACGCGATGAACCTGGCGCTCGCCGGGCTCGCGCGCGTGCAAGCCGGCGACCTCGACGTCGGGCTGCAGTACCTCGAGCGCGGCACTGCGACCGGCGGCGGCGATCCGGGAACGGTGATCCAGCTCGCGGCGGGTTACATGGCCGCGGGCCGGACCGAAACCGCGATCCGCATTCTCGATTCGCTCAAAGCGGAAGGCGCGATGAGCTATCGCCGCGACCTGCTGCTCATCACCGCGCAGCTGCGATCGGGCGATCGCGCTGGCGCGATCGAGCGCGCGCTCGAACTCGCGCGGGCCAACCCCAGCGCGCCGGAAGTGCAGGCGCTGGTCGGCGGCCTGCTCGTCAGCGCCGGCGACAATCGCGCCGCACGCACGCACTTCGACATCGCGCTCGAGCTCGACCCGAAGAGCCCAGCGGCGCGCCTGAATCTCGGCAAGCTCGACCTGCTGGAAGGGCGCCACGACGCGGCGGAGCGCCGCTTCCGGGAGGCGCTGGCTCTGCGTCCAGGCGAGCCCGCGGCCCTCGTTGCGCTGGCGCAGTCGGCGCTGGCCAAGGGGAACCGCAAGGCTGCCGTGGAGTGGCTCGAGACCGCGCGCAAGGACAATCCGGGTGCGGTCGAGCCGCGCGTGCTGCTCGCCGAGTACTACCTCGGGCAGCGCGACCTGTTGCGCGCGGAACAGCTCGCGAGCGAAGCCATTCGTCTCGCACCCGACAACGCGACCGCGCTGAATGTCCTCGGCGTGGCGCTCGCGTCCGCCGGCCGCACACGTGACAGCGTCGATACTCTCAATCGCGCGGTCGCCGCCAACCCCAACTCCGCGCAGGCACATTTCGCGCTGGCCACCGCGCACCTCGCGGCGGGTGAAGCTGAGGATGCCCTCAGTTCCGCGCGCAACGCGCTGCGGCTCGCGCCACAGCATGTTCCGGCGATGGCGCTGATTGCCGCTCTCGAGTCCGTGCGCGGTCGCGAGGCCGAAACGCGCCGCTTGCTCGGCGAGATTCGCAAGATCGACCCGCAATATCCGGGGGCGGCGGTCATCGAAGCGGAACTGGCGTTGCGTGCCGGGGATCCGCAGGCCGCGGCCAAGGCGTACGACCGTGCGCTCGCGGTGGCTCCTACGGCGAGCGTGTCGCTACGAGCCTATGCGGCCCGACGTGCGGCGAAGGCGGAAAAACCGCTCGAACCTCTCGAACAGTGGCTGAGCACGCATCCTGAAGACACGCGCGTGCGGCTGGTGCTCGCCGACGCACTCTCCTCCGCAGGCAACGACGCGGGGGCGGTGACCAACCTCGAGGCGGTCCTGCGAACGCAACCCGACAACGTTGCCGCCATGAACAATCTGGCCTGGCTTTACCACAAGCAGGGTGGCCAGCAGGGGCGAGCAGTGGAACTCGCGCAACGCGCCCACGAGTTGCAACCGAAGAGCCCGCTGATCGCGGATACCCTCGGCTGGCTGTTGCTCTCGGCCGGACGCGTTCCGGAGGCGTTGCGCATGCTCGAACGCGCGGCCACGCTGGCGCCTGAGCATCCGGACATCGTTTTCCACCATGCGGCGGCGCTCGCGCGTAGCGGCGCGCGGCCGGAAGCCACCCGCAAGTTGCGGGCCCTGCTGGCTGACCACGGCGAATTCAGCGAGCGGCCGTCCGCTCAGGCCCTCCTGAGGGAGCTGGGTGGCTAGAAGGGGCCACGAACGTGCTGCATTACTGCATGAATAGTTGCTAACATACTGTATGTAAAGAGGGAGTTGTTGATGTCCACGACCCGCATCCTGCGCCGCGGCTGCCTCTGGCTCGTGGCTCTTGCTGTCTGCCTCCAGGCCTGCGGAGGAGGTGGCGGTGCGGCGACGCGCGCCGCGGCCGCGGCCGGCGGCTCGCCTGAGGCCGAATATCGGATCGGCCCCGGCGACAAGCTCCGGATCTTCGTCTGGAACCAGCCCGACATTTCGGGAGAGGTGCCGGTGCGCCCGGACGGCAACATTTCCGCGCCGCTCATCGAAGACGTGGCCGCCGCCGGCAAGACGCCGACGGAGCTGGCGCGCGATATCGAGAAGCGGCTGGCGGAGTTCATCCGCACGCCCCAGGTCAACGTGATCGTCGTGAATTTCCAGGGCACGGGCGTCGACCAGATCAAGGTCGTCGGCGCCGCGGCCAATCCGCGCGCCTTGCCCTATCGCAGCGAGATGACGCTCCTCGACGTGATGATCGAAGTGGGAGGGCTGACGGAGTTCGCAGCGGGCAACCGCGCCCGCGTGATTCGCGTCGAGAACGGCAAGCAGACGGAAATCCCGGTGCGGATCAAGGACCTGCTGACCAGAGGTCGCATGGAATACAACTTGAAAATGAAGCCCGGGGACGTGGTGGTGGTCCCAGAATCGATCTTCTGAACCTCACCACTGTGCGGACGTTTTGGGTAGCCGGCGCCTGTTAAGCCGGTCACACAAGCGTGCGGGTGGGTCCTGTACAAGGGCGCGCACAACGACGACCAACCCGCGGACAGAGCGACTCGGGATCCTGAGAAAACAGCGACAAAGACACACACAAAGACAACGAATCGATGCAGGAAATCGTCAATCAGCTGCTGGTCATCGGGCAGGGCATGCTGCGCTATCGCTGGCATGCCCTCGCGTTCGCGTGGGTGCTCGCGGCGCTCGGCTGGATCGGCGTCATGGTGCTGCCCGACAACTACGAGGCGCGCGCCAAGGTCTACGTCGATACCGACACGCTGCTGCGGCCGCTGCTGAAGGGGCTCACGGCCGAAAACGACGTCATGACCGAGGTCAGCATGATGTCGCGCGCGCTGCTGGCGCAGCCGCAGCTCGAGAAGGTCGCGCGCGAAACCGACCTCTACCTGCGGGCGCAGGGGCCCAAGGAATTCGAGCGCCTGATCGACAACCTGCGCGAGCGCATCACCATCGAGGTGCTGCCGCAGGCGCCCAATCTCTATTCGATCCGCTACGTCGATCACGATCGGCCGATGGCGGAGCGCGTGGTGCAGAAACTCCTCGATTCGTTCGTCGAAGACACCATCGGGGTCAAGCGCCAGGACACCAGCAGCGCGCAGCGCTTCCTCGAGGAACAGATCTCCACCCTGGAAGGCAAGCTGCGCGAAGCCGAGGAGCGCCTCGCGGACTTCAAGAAGCAGCACGTCGGCATGATGCCGGGCGAAGAAGGCGACTACTACGAGCGACTGCAGGCGGCGATGCAGCGCCTCGACACGCTGCGCCAGGACCTGAGCGTCGCCAAGGAACGGCGCGACGCGCTGGAGCGCTCGATCGAGGGCGAGGAACCCACCTTCGGCCTGATGAACCAGATGGCCGAGAGCGCCAGCCCGCTCGCCGGACAGATCGCCGACATGCACAAGCGGCTCGAGAGCCTGCTGTTGCAGTACACCGAGAAGCATCCCGAGGTGGTCGCCCTCAAGGAGCGCATCGCGACGCTCGAGGAGCAGCGGCGCAACGAGAAGTCCGGTGCGCTGCCGAGCGCGAAGACCAGTGAGCTGCTGGCCATCAACTCGCTCGACCAGAATCCTGTGTACCAGCGCATGAAGATCCAGCTCAAGGAAGCCGAGGTCTCGTACACGGAGACGCGCAGCAAGATGGTGCAGGCGGAAGCCGAGGTGGCGCGCCTGCGCTCGAGCGTCAATACCATTCCCGAGGTCGAGGCGCAGCTCGCGCGCCTGAATCGCGACTACGACGTGAACAAGGCGCAGCACGCGAAGTTGCTGCAGAGCCTGGAGGCGGCGCGCCTCTCGGAAGACGTGGAACAGAGCCGCGACGACGTGCGCTTCCGCATCATCGAACCGCCGGTCGCGCCGCTACGGCCGGTGACACCCAACCGTCCGCTCTTCGTGGTGGTGGTGCTGCTCGGTGGCCTCGCCGCGGGCGGCGGCCTCGCGTTCCTGCTCCACCAGCTCAACCCGGTGTTTGCCACGCGGCACGCGCTGCGCGAGGCGCTCGGCCTGCCGGTACTGGGCTCGATTTCGCTGGCGTTGGGCACGGCGCAGCTGGCAGCCGAACGGCGCAGCAATTTCCGTCTGGCCACCGTCGGCGGCCTGCTGATCGTGGCGTTCGTCATTGCACTCCTCGGTGCGCAATTCGCCCCTGCGTTGCTGCAGGGCCTCATCAAGGGGTAAGGCATGAGCATCGTCGAGAAAGCGATCGGCAAGCTGCGCAGCGACGCCCGCAATACCGGGCCCGTCGAAGCGCGGCGCCGCGCCGAGGCGCTGCCGCCGGCGGGCCGCGCCGAGACCCGGCCCGAGGTTCGGACCGAGGTGCGCGGGCCCGACCCTTTCGAGCGGCCGATCCACATCGCAGCCAGCGACGACTGCGTGTCCGACGCACCCGCGGTGCGCATCGACCTGGAAGGGCTGCGTGCGGCGGGCGGCCTGCCGCCGCAGAGCGCGGAACGGCAGATCGCCGACGAGTACCGGCGCATCAAGTGGCCCGTGCTCGAGCACGCCTTCGGCCGCGCCGACGCTGCGCTCCCGGAGCGGAATTTCGTGATGGTGACCAGTGCGCTGCCGGGTGACGGCAAGACCTTCACCTCGCTCAACCTCGCGCTCAGCATCGCGCGCGAGCGCGACTCCTCCGTGCTGCTCATCGACGCCGACATTGCCCGCGCCCGCATGAGCGAGCTGCTCGGTATCCGCCAGCGACCCGGACTCACCGAGCTGCTCGAGAATCCCGGCATCGATGCCGCGCGTCACATTCTCGCCACCGACGTCGACGGTCTGCGCGTCATGCCGGCCGGCCGCGGCAGCGACCACATCCCGGAGCTGATGGCCAGCCAGCGCATGCGCGACCTGTTCGCGGAGCTCAGCGCGCGCAACCGCGAGCGCGTCATCATCTTCGACTCCTCGCCGTTGCTCGCCACCAACGAATCGCAGGTTCTCGCCAAGCTCGTCGGCCAGGTGCTGATGGTGGTGCGCGCCAACGGCACACCGCGGCCGGCGGTGCAGGAGGCCGTGGCCTTGCTCGATCGCAGCCGCTCGGTCAGCGTGGTGCTCAACCAGATGCGTACCATGTTCGGCCTGGGCAGCTACTACTCGGGCTACTACAACTACAACTACGGCTCCGGCCAGGGCGAACGCTAACGCCCCGGAGAGGGCAACAGAGGGGGAGATCATGATCGGACACGCGCGCCGCTTGCTGGCGCTGGCCCTGGGAGCCGCGGCATCGATGGCCGCGCAGTCCGCCGACTGGACCTTCGCACCGGAGGTCACCGTCGCCGGCACCTACACAGACAATTTCGCGCTCGCGCCGGACGGCCTCGAGGAATCCGATTTCGTCACCGAAGCGCGCCCCTCGTTCAGCCTGGAGGCCGAGGGTACGCGTTTCAACGCGGACATCGACTACCAGTACCAGCACTTCTTCTTCGCGGAGAACAGCGAGCGCGACGAGTCGTACCATAACCTGAGCGCCGTCACGAATACGGCGGTCGTGCCGGAGCGCCTGATGCTCGCGCTGAACGGCGCCTATGGCCAGACGCTGATCGATCCGCGCGAGCCGATACCGGTCAGCAACGTGCTGGTCAGCGGCAACCTCACCGACTTCTGGTCGGCGGACGCGGCTCCTTCGTACCGCCAGCCGATCGGGGCGCGCCACACGGCGCAGGCCGACTATTCGTACGGCGTCGTCCGCTATCCGGATTTCGACCTGAGCCAGGGCAACAACGTCGACAGCGTCGACCGCCAGCGCTACGGCCTGACCGTCGGTACGAACGACGACGAGCCGGGCGTGCAATGGTCGGCGGCCGCGCGTCGCATCCAGGCCGACTACGAGGACTTCGACACGTTCAAGACCGACGAGGCGGTCGTGCGCGTCGCCGTGCCGCTGGGCCGTACGCTGCAGCTGATCGTGCGCGGCGGCATGGAAAGCGACGTCGAGGAGGATCCGCGCGGCGGCGGGCTCGACGAGGAATTCTGGGAGGCGGGCGCCGCCTGGGAGCCGAGCGGCCGCAACCGCTTCGAGGCGCGCATCGGCGAGCGTTTCTTCGGCACCACCTACTTCGCCCAGTGGGACATGGACGGCGCGCGCCTGGACGCCAACGTCACCTACCAGGAAGCGCCGACCACGCTCAGCATCGAGCAGCTCAACCCGCAGCGCGTCCTGGTGCGCAACGGCAGCAATCCGGGCTTCGACATCGTCGCGCTCACCAACGATGTGTACGTGAACAAGGAAGGCACGGCTCAGCTCAGCTGGGCGCTGGCGCGCAGCGAGATCGTGTTGACGGCGCGCGACGTGCGCCGCGAGTACATCAACACCGACGACGAGGACCGCGAGAGCGGCGCCGGCCTGGCCTGGTACTGGCGACTCGGGCCGCGCACGCAGATCAACGCGGGCGTGTACGCCGGGCGCGTGGAGTTTCGCGACACCGACGTCACCGACAAGCTCGCGCAGGCCACGATCGGGGCGGTGCGCCGCCTCGGCGAGCGCACACTGCTCGGGATAACCCTGCGGCACGACCAGCGCCGCTCCAACACCGTGCAGCAGGACAACGAATACACCGAACAGGCCGCGACGCTCACGTTCACGCGCGTGTTCGGGCGCGGCCAGGTCGCGTTCGGCGGCCGCAACAACATGCCGAACCTGCGTACCTGAGAGCTCGGCACCGAGGCGGCATGCACAGCGCGCAATTTCAGCAGGAGCACCAGCGACTCGCGTCCGACGCACCGGTCAACGCCATGTCGGTCGACGTCGAGGACTGGTTCCAGGTCTCTGCGTTCGAGCGCACCATCGATCGTTCGCGCTGGGACTCGCTCGATTGCCGCGTGGAGCGTAACGTCGAGCGCATCCTCGCGCTGTTCGCCGAAGCCGACGTCAAGGCCACGTTCTTCACGCTCGGCTGGGTCGCGGAGCGCTATCCGGCCGTGGTGCGCGCCATTGTCCAGGGCGGGCACGAGCTGGCGAGCCACGGCTACAGCCATGTGCGCGCCACCGAGCAGAACGAACGCGAGTTTCGCGAGGACGTGACGCGCACCAAGCGCATTCTCGAAGACCTCGGCGGTGTCGCGGTCAACGGCTATCGCGCCACGAGCTATTCCATCGGGCGGCGCAACCTCTGGGCGCTCGACGAGTTGCAGCACGCCGGCTACACCTACAGCTCCAGCATCTACCCGATCCGTCACGACCTCTACGGGATGCCCGAGGCGCCGCGCTTCGCGTTTCGCATCCGGCCGGACGCGATCCTCGAGATCCCGATCACGACCGTCGACATCGGTCCGAAGCGCATTCCCTGCGGCGGCGGCGGGTTCTTCCGGTTGTTTCCGTACGCGCTGTCGCGCTGGGCGCTGGCGCGCGTCAATCGCAACGAGCGCCAGCCCGGCGTCTTCTATTTCCATCCGTGGGAAATCGACCCGCGGCAGCCGCGTGTCGCCGATGCGCCGCTGCGCTCGCGCTTTCGCCACTACCTGGCCCTCGAGCGGATGGAACCGCGCTTGCGCAGGCTGCTGCGCGACTTTCGCTGGTCGCGCATGGATCGGGTATTCGCTCTGGAAACCGGCGCGGTTGCGCCTGCGGTCGCCTCGCGCCAGCGCGTGAGCGCATGAACGCGGTGCTCGCGCCGCAGACCGCGCTGGCCGTCCGGCGCCGCACGGCCGCCGACGATGCCGCGTGGGACGCCTTCGTGCGCGCACAGCCGCAGGGCACCTTCTTCCATCTGTCCGGCTGGGCGGGCGTGATCGAGCGTTCGTTCGGTCATCGCAGCCACTACCTGCTCGCCGAACGCGACGGGCGCCTCGAGGGCCTGCTGCCGCTGGTGCACCAGAGGAGCATGCTGTTCGGCAATGCCCTCATATCGATTCCCTTCGGCGTGTACGGCGGCGTCATCGCGCACAGCGACGAAGCGGCACGCGCGCTCGTCGATGCCGCGTGCGCGCTGGCGCGCGACCTGGGTGTCGACTACCTCGAGCTGCGCAATCGCGAAGCACGCGACCTCGACTGGCCGAAGCGGGATCTCTACGTCACTTTCCGCAAGCCGATCGAGCCGACCGAGGAGGCAAACCTGCTGGCAATCCCGCGCAAGCAGCGCGCGGTGGTGCGCAAGGGGATCGAGGCGGGCCTCAACGGCGAGATCGACGCGGGCACCGAGCGCCTGTACGCCGCTTACTCCGAGAGCGTGCGCAATCTCGGTACCCCGGTATTCAGCCAGCGCTATTTCCGCGAGTTGCGCGCGGCGTTCGGCGAGGACTGCGAGGTCCTGACCATTCCGTGGCAGGGCAGGCCCGTCGCCAGCGTCATGAGCTTCTATTTTCGCGACGAGGTCCTGCCGTACTACGGCGGCGGCACCGCCGAGGCGCGCGCCTGCAAGGCGAACGACTTCCTCTACTGGGACCTGATGCGCCGTGCCTGCGCACGGGGCCTGCGGGTCTTCGACTACGGCCGCAGCAAGCGCGGCACGGGTTCGCACGATTTCAAGGAACACTGGGGCTTCAAACCCGAGCCGCTGCACTACCAGTACTACCTGGTGCGCGCGCGCGAGCTGCCGAACCTCAGCCCCACCAATCCCAGGTACCAGATGTTCATCCGCGCGTGGCGGCGCCTGCCGTTGCCGGTTGCGCGCGCGGTGGGCCCGTTCCTGGCGCGGAGCCTGGGATGAGGGACGTCCTCTTTCTCGTCCACCGGATCCCGTATCCGCCGGACAAGGGCGACAAGATCCGCTCGTTCAACCTGCTGCGCGCACTCGCGTCCGAATACCGCGTGCACCTCGGTACCTTCGTCGACAATCCTGCCGACTGGGCACACGCGCCGGCGCTCGACGAGTGGTGTGCGAGCCGCGAGCTGCGCCCGCTGGTGCCGTGGCGCGCCACGCTGCGCAGCGCGCGCGGGCTGTTCACCGGCGAGCCGCTCACCGATCCCTACTACAACGATCCCGCGCTGCACGCGTGGGTCCGTGCCACGCTCAGCCGCGAGCAGATCTGCGCCATCGTGGTCATGTCGTCCGCCATGGCGCAGTACGTGCCGGACGACGCAGCTCGCGGACGCCGCTTCGTCGTGGACTTCTGCGACGTCGATTCGGACAAGTGGCTGCAGTACTCGGCCGGCGCGCGCTGGCCGATGTCCTGGGTGTATCGCCGCGAAGGACTGTGCCTGGAGCAGCGCGAGGCGCACATCGCGCGCATGAGCCACGCGAGTGTGTTCGTGTCGCACGCCGAGGCCGATCACTTCCGCCGCCTGCACCCCGACACCGCGCATCGCGTGCACGCCGTGGCCAACGGCGTCGATACCGCAACGTTCTCGCCCGCGCACGCGTTCGCGTCGCCCTACGCGCCGGACGAGGCGGCGCTGGTGTTCACCGGAGCCATGGACTACTGGGCGAACGTGGACGCGGTCAGCTGGTTCGCGCACGAAGCACTGCCGGCGATCCGTGCCCGCGAGCCAAAGGCGCGCTTCTGGATCGTGGGATCGAATCCGAGCTCCGCCGTGCGTGCGCTGGCCGCGCTCGACGGCGTCACGGTGACCGGGCGCGTGCCGGACGTTCGCCCGTACCTGCGACACGCGAAGTTCGCCGTGGCGCCGCTGCGACTCGCGCGCGGCGTGCAGAACAAGGTCCTGGAAGCCATGGCGATGGCGCGACCGGTGCTGGCCACCTCCGCGGCGATTCGCGGCATCGATGCCGCCGCACCGCCGGGCGTGGTGATCGCCGACGACACCGCGGACCTGGTGAGCGAAGCACTGAACCTCCTCGCGGCGGCCGATCGCGACGCGCGCGGCGCCGCCGCGCGTCGTTTCGTGACTGAGCGCTTCGCGTGGGAGACGAACCTGCGCGCGCTGCTCTCGCTCCTTGCCGACCCGCCGCGGGCGTCGCTGCTGCGCGTGCATGGTGGCCGGCTGTGAGCACCGTTGCCGCGCTCCCGGCCCGACCGGCCGGCGCACTCCTGACCCGTGGCCCGCTGGTGCCGGTCGCACTCGCGTGGCTCGCGGTGCTCGCCGTCCTCTGGAGCACGTTCGCCGACATGTGGCGTGCCTGGGGCGCCTCGGGCACCTTCACGCACGGCTACGTCATCTTCCCGATTGCCTTCTACCTGTTGTGGCTGCGTCGCGAACGCTGGCTCGATCTGCAGCTGCGCCCGAGTCTCGCAGGCGGAATGCTGGTGCTGGGCGCGATCGCGGTGTGGCTGGTGGGAGCGCTCCTGCATCTGAACGTCGTGATGCAATTCGCTGCCGTCGCGCTGCTGGTGAGCGCGGTGCTCGCGATCGCCGGCTACGAGGCCCTGCGCGCCGGCGCGTTTGCGCTGCTCTTCATGTTCTTCGCGGTGCCGGCGGGCGAGGAGCTGGTCCCGTGGCTCATGGACTTCACCGCGCGCTTCACCGTGGCGGCGCTCGACGCAGTCGGCGTGCCGGTCTACGCCGAGGGGCGCCTGATCCACATTCCGACGGGCAACTTCTCGGTCGAGAAAGCCTGCAGCGGCATTCGCTATCTCATCGCCTCGGTGGTGCTGGGCACGCTGTTCGCGCACATCTACTACCGGGCCACCTGGCGGCGCGCACTGTTCGTGGCGCTGTGCGTGCTGGTGCCGATCCTGGCAAACGGCCTGCGCGCCTTCATGATCGTGATCCTCGCCCACCTCAGCGACAACGAAATCGCGGTCGGCATCGATCATCTCATCTACGGCTGGTTCTTCTTCGGCGTCGTCATGCTGATCGTCTTCTGGATCGGTCGGCAATTCGCCGAGCCGCCCGAGGCCGCCGTGGTCCCGGCCGCTGCATCCACCGCGGCAGCGAGCGCGGCGACCGCGCCCGCAACGCCGAACCTCGCGCCGTCGACTCTCGCGCCGTGGCTCGCACTGCTTGCGTTGCTCGTGCCACTCGTCGTCGGCCGCGTCGCCGCCGCGACGTTGCAGTCCGGCGCGAGCGAGACCGTGGGCCCGAACGAAGCGCCGCGCGTGCCGGCGCCGATGGCCGGATGGACGGGACCGATCACCCTGTCGGCGGATTGGGCGCCGGGTTTCGTCGCCCCGACGCGCACCGTGACAGCGTCGTACCTGCAGGGCTTGCAGTCGGCGGTGGACGTCGCGGTCGTGAGCTACGCGCACGAGCGTCCGGGCGCCGAGCTGGTGAATTCCGAGAACCGGCTGTTCGACGAGGAGCGCTGGAACTGGATCGGCGAGCGCGCGATCAGTCTGCCGCTGGGCGACGGCCGCGAGGTGCCGGTGCTGGCCGTGAACGTGCGGCAGGGGTTGTCGCACCGCGCGATCTGGCGCGTCTACGTCGTCGGCGGCGAGCCGGTCAGCGGCGGGATGCAGGCCAAGCTCGCCCGCGCCCGCGCACTGTTCGCGGAGGGCGGCGCGACCGGTGTCGCGCTGGTGGTGTCGTCGGCGCAGAACGGGCCCGATGCGACTCCCGAGCGCGCGGTACGCGAGTTTCTCGTGAACTACTACGCGCCGCTGCTCGCGTGCCTGCGCGATGATGCGCCACTTCACGACGGACGACAGCCGGCCCCTTGCGTGCCGGCGCCGTGAGCGAGAGCAGGCGAATGAGCGGGCAGAGCATCACCGACATGGCGAGCGCGACGGACATCGCGGACGCGCGCGCACCGCTGATCGTGCACGTCGTGTATCGCCTCGGCGTCGGCGGGCTCGAGAACGGTCTGGTGAATCTCATCAACCATCTGCCGGCGGCACGCTACCGGCACGCGATCGTGTGCCTGACGCAGGCCACGGAATTTCGCCAGCGCATCCGCCGCGCCGACGTGTCCGTGCACGAGATTCACAAGCGCGCCGGCAAGGACCCCGCAGCCTACTGGCGTCTGTGGCGGCTGCTGCGCCAGCTCGACCCCGACGTGGTGCACACGCGCAATCTCGCGACCATCGATTGTCAGTTCGTCGCCGCTCTGGCCGGTGTGCGCGGCCGCGTGCACGGCGAGCACGGCTGGGACGTGTACGACCTGCACGGAACGAACCGCCGCTACCGGCAGCTGCGCCGGCTGGCCGCGAAGTTCGTCGGCCGCTTCGTCACCATGTCGCGCGATCTCGAGCGCTGGCTGGTCAGCGACGTCGGCGTGCCGGCCGCCTGCGTGACCCAGATCTACAGCGGCGTCGACGCGACGCGTTTTCATCCTCGCGTCGGCCCGCGCGGCGCATTCGGGCCGGCCGGCTTCTGCGACGAGCGCTCGTTCGTGATCGGCACGGCCGGTCGTCTCGAGGCCGTCAAGGACCCGGCGACGCTGGTGCGCGGGTTCGCGGCACTGCTCGAGCGGCAGCCGCAACTGCGCGAGCGCACCCGCCTGGTTTTCATCGGCGACGGCGCGCTGCGCGAGACCTTGCAGGCGCAGATCGCGCAGGCCGGCATCGGACAGCTGTGCTGGCTGGCCGGATCGCGCGACGACGTGCCGGCGCTGCTGCGCGGCCTGGACCTGTTCGCGCTGCCCTCGCTCAACGAGGGCATTTCAAACACCATTCTCGAAGCGATGGCGACCGCGCTGCCGGTCGTCGCAACGCGGGTCGGCGGCAATCTCGAGCTGGTGCGCGAGGGGCGCACCGGGCGGCTATTCCCCGCGAGTGACGCGGCGGCGGTGGCGGACGCGCTCAGCGCGTATGCCGCGGAGCCGGAACTGGCGCGCCGGCACGGAGCTGCGGCGCGCGCGGTGGTCGAAGCGGAGTTTGCGTTGACACGCATGGTTGACGAGTACGCCGCGGTGTACGAGCAGGTGCTCGCGCCGTAGGCGTGGCGTACAACGACTGGTTGGCGCAACAGTACTGAGACAGAGGTAGACAGAATGTGTGGCATCGCAGGCCTGTGGACCGCCGAGCGCGGCGCGAACGTCGATCGCGCGCTGCTCGAGCGGATGATCGGTTCGCTCGCGCACCGCGGGCCTGACGGCGACGGCATTCACGTCGAGCCTGGCGTGGGGCTGGCGCACCGGCGCCTCGCCATCATCGACGTGTCGGGAGGCGCGCAGCCGCTCGGCAACGAAGACAACACCGTGCTGGTGACTTTCAACGGTGAGATCTACAACTTCCAGGAGCTGGTACGCGAGCTGCAGGGGCTCGGCCATCGCTTCCGCACCCATTCCGACACCGAAGTGATCGTGCACGCCTGGGAGCAGTGGGGCGAGGACTGCGTGCGCCGCTTCGCCGGCATGTTCGTGTTCGCGGTCTGGGATCGCAACCGGCAGGCGCTGTTCATCGCTCGCGATCGCCTCGGCAAGAAACCCCTCTACTATGCCTGGCTGCCGGACGGCGGCCTGGCCTTCGCCTCCGAGCTCAAGGCGCTGCTCGTGCATCCGCGCATTGCGCGCGACATCGATCCGCAGGCCGTGGAAGAGTACTTCGGCCTCGGCTACGTCGCGGACCCGCGCAGCATCCTCAAGAGCGTGCGCAAGCTGCCCGCGGCGCACACGCTGCTCGTGAGCCGCAGCGGCACGCGTCCGTCGCCGCGCGAATACTGGGACCTGCCGCGCTTCGCGACCGCGAAAGTCGACGAGGCCACCGCCTGCGAGCAGCTGGTCGAGCACCTGCGCTCCGCCGTCAAGGCCCGCCTGATCTCGGAGGTGCCGCTGGGCGCGTTCCTGTCGGGCGGCGTCGATTCGAGCGGCGTGGTCGCGATGATGGCGCAGGCGAGCGGCGAGCCCGTCAACACGTGCTCCATTTCTTTCAGCGATCCACAGTACGACGAGGCGCAGTACGCGCAGCAGGTGGCCGACCGCTATCGCACCAATCATCACGTCGAGCGCGTCGAATCGGACGACTTCGGCCTGATCGACACGCTGGCGCGCGTCTACGACGAGCCGTTCGCCGACAGCTCGGCGATTCCGACCTATCGCGTGTGCCAGCTCGCGCGCCGGCGCGTGACGGTGGCGCTGTCGGGCGATGCGGGCGATGAAACGTTCGCCGGCTACCGGCGCTATCGCTGGCACATGTACGAGGAGCGCATCCGCTCCGTGCTGCCCTATCTTCTGCGCCGCCCGCTGTTCGGGGCGCTCGGCGCGATCTACCCCAAGGTCGACTGGGCGCCGAAGATCTTCCGCGCCAAGTCGACGCTGCAATCGCTGGCGCTCGATTCGGTCGCGGCCTACTTCAACACGGTTTCCGTGGTGCCGGACTATCTGCGCAACCGGTTGCTGAGCCCGGCCCTGAAACGCGAGTTGCAGGGTTACAGCGCGGTGCAGGTGCTGCGCACGCACGCCGATCGGGCGCGCGATTTCGACGCACTGTCGCTGGTGCAGTACGTGGACTTCAAGACCTACCTGTGCGGCGACATCCTCACCAAGGTCGATCGCGCGAGCATGGCGCACAGCCTGGAGGTGCGTGTGCCGATGCTCGACCACCGCTTCCTGGAATGGGCCGTGGCGCTGCCCCCCGGCCTCAAGCTGCGCGGCGCGTCCGGCAAATACGTGCTCAAGAAGGCGCTCGAGCCGCACCTGCCGAACGACGTGCTCTATCGCCCGAAGATGGGTTTCGCCGTTCCGCTGGCCGCATGGTTCCGCGGGCCGCTGCGCTCGCGCGTGCGCGAGCTGATCGACGGCGGGGAACTGGCAGCGACCGGCTACTTCGATCCTGGAATGGTTCGGCGCCTGGTCGACGAACACCAGAGCGGTGCGCGCGAGCACAGCGCGGCCATCTGGGCGCTGCTGATGTTCGACGCGTTCCTGCGCAACGTGCTGCGGGCGCAGAGCAGCGATGCTCCCGCGGCGCGCGCAGCTTGAGCGCGGCGCCGAACCGGCCGACCGACCACGATGCTGCGCCTCGCCGTTTTCTCGACGCTCTTCCCGAACGCCGCCAACCCGGCGCACGGTGTCTTCGTCGAGGAGCGCCTGCGCAAGCTCGTGGCCAGCGGACAGGTCGAGGCGCGCGTCGTCGCGCCGGTGCCGTGGTTTCCGTTTCGCAGCGAACGCTTCGGCGAATACGGCCGCCATGCGCGCGCGCCCCGTCAGGAGGTGCGGCACGGCCTGGACGTGCAGCATCCCCGCTACCTGCTCCTGCCGCGCATCGGCATGACCAGTGCGCCCGGGGCGCTGGTTCGCGCAGCGCTCCCGGTGTTGCAGCGCATGCGTGCCGAGGGGTTCGACTTCGATGCCATCGACGCGCACTACTTCTATCCGGACGGCGTAGCGGCGGCCGAGCTGGCGCGCCGCCTGGACGTGCCGTTTGTCGTGACCGCCCGCGGCAGCGACGTCACGCTGCTGCCGCGTTACGCGTTCCCGCGCCGCATGATCCTTGCTACGGCGCGTGCGGCAGCGGGCATCGTCACGGTCTGCCGTGCGCTCAAGGACAACCTCGTCGATCTGGGCGTGGACGGCGGCAAGATCACGGTGCTGCGCAACGGCGTGGACCTCACGCGCTTCCGGCCGGTGGCGCGGGAGGAGACGCGGCGCGAGCTGAAACTCGAGGGTCGTGTGCTCCTGTCGGTCGGCTGGCTCATCACCCGCAAGCGTCACGACCTGGCGATCGCCGCGTTGCCGGAGCTGCCGGATTGCCGGCTGCTCATCATCGGCACCGGGCCGGAGGAGGGCGCGCTGCGCGCGCTGGCCCGGCAGCTCGGCGTGGACTCGCGCGTCACCTTCCTCGGGCACGTGCCGCAGGCCGAGCTCTATCGATACTACGGCGCGGCGGACGTCATGCTGCTGTGCTCGGAACGCGAGGGCTGGGCGAACGTGTTGCTCGAATCGATGGCGTGCGGCACCCCGGTCGCGGCTACGGACGCGGGCGGGACCACTGAGGTGGTCGCCGCGCCGGAAGCCGGCGTCGTGATCCGCGAGCACTCGCCGCGAGCGGTGTCGGACGCGGTCCGCAGCCTGCTCGCCGCGTATCCCGCGCGGGAAGCCACGCGCCGCTACGCCGAGCAGTTCAGCTGGGACGAGACTACTCATGGACAGTTGCGGTTGTTTCGCACGGCACTGGCCGGCGGCCTCGATGTCGCCTCGCGCGCAGCGCGGGCATGAGCCGCGCGCGCGCCGCGCGCTCGCGAAATAGGCAACAATAGCGATCATCGTCCCCGGGAAAGACTTACAGAAAGGTCGGGCAGCATGCGCATCAGCATTTTCGGTCTGGGATACGTCGGAGCGGTCTCGCTCGCCTGCCTGGCACGCGACGGCCACGAGGTGATCGGCGTCGACATCGACGCCGACAAGCTGGACCTGATCCGCCGCGGCCAATCACCGATCGTCGAGGAAGGCATCCAGGAGCTGATGCGCACTGTCGTCGCCTCGGGGCGCGTCACCGTCACCTCCGACGCGCAGGCGGCGGTCGCGGGCACAGATCTCTCGTTCATCTGCGTAGGCACGCCCTCGAGCAACAACGGCAGCCAGGACCTCACCGCGGTATTGCGGCTCGCGGAGCAGATCGGGCGCGCGATCGGCGCCAAGTCCGGCTTTCACACGCTGGTGGTCCGTTCGACGGTTCAGCCGGGCACGGTCGAGGAGAAGATCGCGCCGATACTCGAGCAGCACAGCGGCAAGCGCTCCGGACAGGACTTCGGGCTGTGCTTCCAGCCGGAGTTCCTGCGCGAAGGCACTTCGATCAAGGACTACGACAGCCCGCCGTTCACGATCATCGGCAGCAATTCCGAGCGTTCCACCGCGCTGGTGCGCGACTTGTTCGGCCACCTGCCGTGCGAGTTCCTGGCCACGCAGGTGCGCACGGCCGAAATGCTCAAGATGGCATGCAACGCCTTCCACGCGCTCAAGATCACCTTCGCGAACGAGATCGGCCGCATCGCGCAGTCCCTCGCCGTGGACTCGCACGAGGTGATGCGCCTGGTGTGCAAGGACACGCGGCTCAACATCTCGCCCGCGTACATGCGGCCGGGCTTCGCGTTCGGCGGCTCCTGCCTGCCGAAGGACCTGCGCGCGCTCACCTACATCGGCAAGACGCGCGACGTGAACACGCCGCTGCTGTCGAGCCTGCTGGCGAGCAACCGCGTGCACATCGATCACGCCATCGATCAGGTGCTGGCGCGCGGCGGCGGCCGCACGGTCGGCATGCTGGGTCTCGCCTTCAAGACGGGCACCGACGACCTGCGCGAGAGCCCGCTGGTGGCGGTGGCCAAGCGGCTCATCGGCGAAGGCGCGCAGCTGCGCATCTACGACCCGGAAGTCAACCTGTCGCGCCTCATGGGCGCGAACCGGCGCTACATCGAAGAGAACATTCCGCACATCGGTTCGATCATGAGTCCGAGCATGGAGCACATGCTCGAAGGCGCGGGCACGGTGATCGTCGGCATCCACACGCGCGCGCTGGGCGAAGAGCTGCAGCGGCGCCTGCGCCCGGAACAGCGCGTCATCGACCTGGTGAACCTGCCGGACCGCGATCGGCTGCCGGGCAAGTACCTGGGGGCGTGCTGGTGAAGCAGCGCCCGCGCCTGCTGTTCGTTTCGGCGCGTTTCCTGTTCCCCGTCGATTCGGGGGGCAAGATCCGCACCACGCAGATCCTGCGCGGCATGAAGGGCGGGGCATTCGAGATCGTGCTGGCCTCTCCGCATCCGGCGGCGGGCGCGGCGCGCTTCGCGGCGGAGCTCGATTCCGTCTGCGATCGTTTCATCGGCTGGCCGGAACCCGAGCGCGGCCGCCTGTTCAACCTGACGCGCCTGCGCCACGTGTTCGGCTCCTTGCCCGTGCCGGTGGCCACGGACGTGTCGGAGGCGGGCCGCGCCGCGGTCGCCCGCGAGCTGGCGACGCGCCCCGACGTGGTGCTGTTCGATTTTCCGCACGCCGCCGTCTGGGCGCCGCCGCGCTTCGACAGCGCCAGCGTCATGTTCACGCACAACGTCGAGGCGGAAATCTTCGCGCGCCACGCCGAAGTGGCTCCAGACCCGTTGCGACGCACGCTGTGGCGTTCGCAACTCGCCAAGATGCGACGTTTCGAGCGCGCTACGCTGCAGCGTTTCGATACCGTGATCGCAGTTTCGCAACGCGACGCGGTGCAGTTCCAGCGCGACTACGGCGTCGAGCGCGTCGCCACCATCGGCACCGGCGTCGATCTCGATTACTTCACGCACACGCTGCCGCCGCCGGCGCTGCACGTCATCTTCTCCGGATCGATGGACTGGCTGGCGAATGTCGATGCGATCGAGTTCTTCCTCGATTCCGTCTGGCCGCAGGTCGCCGAGCGCTTCCCGGGCGCGCACATGACGGTGGTCGGGCGCGCGCCGCCGCCCGCGTTGGTGGAGCGCGCGCAGGCACGCTACCCGAACTGGTTCTTCACCGGCTACGTCGACGACATCCGCCCTCACATCCGCTCGGCCGCGGTGTACGTGATCCCGTTGCGGGTCGGCGGCGGTACCCGCCTCAAGGTATTCGAGGCGATGGCGCTCGGCTGCCCGGTGGTGTCGACGACCATCGGCGTCGAGGGCCTGCCCCTGGAGGCCGGCGTGCACTACGTGCGCGCCGACGACGAGCGTGAGCTGGCGAGCGCGGTGACCGCGCTGCTCGGCAGTTCGACGGAGCGCGAACGCGTGTCGCGCGCGGCACGCGGCTACGTCGAGGCGAACTTCTCCTTCCGCGCCATCGCCCGCGACTTCGAACGCATCTGTCTCGATACTCTCGAGCGCCGGCGCACCGGGCAGCCCGCCGTCCCGGACGCGGCGCCGGGACTGCTGCAGGCAGGTACGCATGCGTGACCTGCTCTTGATGCTGGTGATGGCCGGCTTGCTGCCGTTCATCCTGGTTCGCCCGACCACCGGCGTGCTCGTGTGGTCGTGGCTCGGCTACATGAATCCGCACCGGCTGACGTGGGGCTTCGCGTTCGATTTCCCGTTCGTCATGGTTGCCGCCGTGGCCACGTTGATCGCCATGCCCTTCTCCCGTCAGCCCAAGCGCATGCCGTGGTCCTCGCTCACCGTCGTCTGGTTCCTCTGGGTGCTGTGGATGTGCGTGACCACGCTCGTGGCGCTCAATCCCGCCGACGCGGTGCCGGAGTGGGAACGAACGATGAAGATCCAGGCGATGGTGCTCGCCACGCTGCTGCTCATGGGTGAGCGCGAGCACATCCACCGCCTGGTCTGGGTGATTGCGCTCTCCATCGGGTTCTTCGGCATCAAGGGCGGCCTGTTCACGATCCTCACGGGCGGTAACTACCTGGTGTGGGGTCCGGCCGGCAGCCACATCGCGGGCAACAACGAGATCGCCCTCGCGCTGCTGACCGTCCTGCCTTTGTTCCGCTATCTGCAGGTCACCAGCGAGAACATCTGGATCAAGCGCGCCATGGTGGCGTGCATGGTGCTGTGCGCCGCCTCGATCCTGGGCTCCTGGTCGCGCGGCGCGCTGCTCGGCGGCGCAGCCATGTGCTTCATGCTGTGGCTGAAGACGCGCAACAAGTGGCTCACGGGCGCCGTCATGTCCGTCGCGCTGGTCGCCTTCCTGGCGTTCCTGCCCGAGGGCTGGTTCGAGCGTATGTCGACCATCAAGGACTACCAGCAGGACCAGTCGGCGATGGGCCGCATCAATGCCTGGGGCTTTGCGGTCAACATCGCCAACGAACGGCCGCTGGTGGGCGGTGGTTTCCGCGCGTTCACGCCCGAGCTGTTCATGAAGTACGCGCCGACGCCCACCGACTTTCACGACGCGCACAGCATCTATTTCGAAGTGCTCGGCGAGCAGGGCTACGTCGGCCTCCTGCTGTTCGTGTCGCTCGCGCTGATCGCCTTCCGCACCTGCGGGCGCATCAGGCGCAAGGCGCAGCCGCGCCCGGATCTCGCCTGGGCCGGCGAGCTTGCGGCGGTAATCCAGGTGTCGCTGGTCGGTTTCGGCGTGGGCGGCGCGTTTCTCGGCCTGGCCTACTTCGACCTGCCGTACTCGCTCATGGCCATCGTCGCGCTGACCAATGCGTACGTCGATCGCGCGTTGGCCGCGCAGCCCGTTGCCAAGGAGGGCGAAGCGGCGCAGCCCGTGACGCGACCGCCGCTGCCGGCGCAGCGCACGAGCCAGGTGCCCGCGCAGCGCACGAGCCAGGTGACCTGAGTCGTGTCGGAACCAGCGACACCGGCCGGGCCTTCGCCGGCGCGTAGCAGGCCGGTGCGCGACGGGCGCGGGCTCCTGATCCTGACGTATCACCGCGTCCTGCCCGCGGACGATCCGCTGCGCCCCGGCGAGATGACCCAGGCGGCGTTCGATCGGCACGCCGCGGTGCTGCGGCGCTGGTTCAACGTGCTGCCGCTCGCCGAGGGCTGGCGACGCACGCTCGCGGGCTCGCTGCCGCGCCGGGCGGTTGCGATTACTTTCGACGACGGCTACGCGGACAACGCGGAGCTCGCGCTGCCGGTCCTGAAGCGACACGGGCTCGCGGCGACGTTCTTCATCGCCACCGGCTTCCTCGACGGCGGCCGCATGTGGAACGACACGATCATCGAAACCCTGCGCGGCGCGCGCGCGCCGCTCGACCTGCGCGACCTGGACGGCGGTGTCCTGGCAACCGATACGCCGGAAGCGCGCGTCAGGGCGGTGCCGGCGGTGATCCGCTCGTGGAAGCACCTGCCGCCGGACGAACGCCAGCGCCGCGTGGACGCACTCGTGGAACGCGCACGCCTGCAGCCGCCGGCCGACCTGATGATGCGCAGCGACCAGGTGCGGGAGCTGGCGAACGCGGGCATGGAGATCGGGGCGCACACGGTCACGCATCCGATCCTGCGCAGTATCAGCGACGCCGAGGCTGCGGACGAGATGTCACGAAGCCGAACGGCGCTCGAACGGCTGACCGGCACGCCCGTGCGTACCTTCGCCTATCCCAACGGGCGGCTCGGCGACGACTACGACGCGCGCCATGCCGAGATCGCCCGGCGCACCGGCTTCGAGCTCGCGGTGAGCACCAACGCCGGAACCGCCCGGCGAAGCTCCGACGCTTTTCAATTGCCGCGCTTCGGCCCCTGGCCAGAGAGCGGCTGGCGATTCGCGGCGCGGCTGCTGCACGCGCATCGTCACTGATCGAGAGGCGATCAATGCGGCACCGGGCTTCGGCTCCGGGAGCTCACCGAAGCCCGGTACCGGTTCCGGGCCACCGCTTCAGCTCACGTGAGCCTGCTGCTGCCGGTGCAGCTCGGTGATCAGGGGACGGTTCGCCGTCGCCACGGCGGTCTCGAGCGTGCCCTGGTAGCAGTCCGTCCACTTGCGCATCTGCACGGCACTGCGGGTGTTCACCGGACCGCAGATCTCGCGCGTCGCATTGCGAAGGCGGCGGTAGAGCACCTCGGCGCCGGCGGTGCGCGCAAGGTCGAGCTCGCCGTAGCGCACTTCCACGCTCACCGTCTCGGCCGACGGCGAAGCCATGGACACGGTTGCGGTTGCCGCCATGAATCCGCACAGGACCAGGCCGGCCAGTTTCTGCATTCTCGTCATGATCGATTCCTCCAGTCAGGTGGTTGGTGTTCGACGCCCGCTCCGTGCGCAGCCTTGCGATCGGTACAGCCGTCGTCATCGTCATCGTCATCGTCATCGTTGTCGCTGGTGCTGTTGCAACCAGCAATCGCGATAGGTGCGCACTATCGCGATTCGACTGCCGACCGTCCTGACTGCGCGTCTGGAGCATTTGCTCGATCGTCCGTCCGCGCGCGGCGCGGCGCGCGCAGGCTGACCTGCGAGGTGTCCCGCACCTGACGAAGGAGAGGAATTGCCGCACCGTTTGGTCGGTGCGGGCGGGGATTTCCGCGACCTGCGGACTCCGCGACCTGCGGACGCTACTGCTGCGCCGTGGCTGGCGGCGTCGCGGGTGGTTTCGCCGCGACCGTGTCGTCGAGCGCAACGCCGGCTTTCTTCAGCTTGTTGCGCAGGCCCGGCAGCGGATAGTGCTTCGCGTACGCCTTCTGCGCGTACGCCTTCGCCTTCTCGTAGTTCTTCAGCTCCACGTTGAGCAGCCCGAGGTTGTACTGCACCTCGGGGTCTTCCGGCGCCAGCTCCTCGGCGCGCTGGTAGATGGTCACCGCGCGATCGTATTCCTTGCTGCGGAACACGTAGTTGCCCCAGATCATGTAGATCAGTGGGTCGTCGGGCGTGAAGGCGAGTGCGCGCTCGAAGTAGCAGTCGGCCGGATAGTACTCGTCGCCCGGCTTGCGCGGATTCTTCAGCTGCCAGTTGGCCATCGCCTGCAGCGCGCGGTGGTGGTTCACGAGCTGGATGAGCGTGTAGTGGATGTCGCCCGGCAGCGGACCGTTGAGGCCCTTCTGCAGCATCTCGATCTCCGGCGTGAAGTGATAGCGCTCGACGATGTTGCGCTTGTAGGTCTCGTTCGGGTCGCGATAGTCGACCGGCATCCCCCAGTGATTCACGTTGAGGGGCGTTCCGCAGTAGGCGCCGGCCGTCGAGGCCGCGCACAGGAGCAGCGCGAGCAGGGCAGGGCGGACGTTCGTGGCGTTCATGATCTTCTCCCTCCGGGCTCTTCCCGGCCGGCTCGTCACGCGCGCGCCGCGCGGCTGTCGAGCCACAGTTCCAGCATCATCAGTACCCACAGGAATTCACCATAATAGGCAGCATGCTCGTCGCGGTGGCGGCGCGTGAGGCTGTCGATATAGTCCGCGCGCACCAGCCGGCGTTCCCGCAGGGACTGCATGCTCTGGTCCACCAGGCGCTGCAGGGCGCGGTCTTCGCGCATCCAGACGCCGAAGGGCAGGCCGAAGCCGTGCTTCGGCTTGTGGATCACCTGCGGCGGCAGGAAACCCGTCAGCGCCCGTTTGACGAAATATCGCAGCTTGCGGCCGCGCACCTTGGCAGGACCCGGCACGCGCAGCGAGACGTCCACGATACGTTCGTCGAGCCAGGGGAAGCGAACGTTCACGCCGGCCAGCGAACAGGCCGACATGACCTTGCGCAGGTCGTTGTCCGCGAGCGTGTACTTCCAGTCGAGGTACAGCATGCGGTTGAGCTTGTCGCGCGTTCGGGGTTCGGCGAACACCTCGCGCTGTTCCGCGACCGGCAGCGCCGTGTCGACGGCGCCCGCGAGGCTGGGATCGAGAATGGCCGCGCTCGACTCGCGCATCACGTAGTTATAGGTCTGCAGCCGTTCGGGCAGCGGGATGTTCGCCTGGTCGACGTAGCTCTTGAGCTTGCGCACCACGGGCAGGCCGCCGAGGCCGTTGGCCATCGGCTCGATGACGCCCGCGCGCAGCGCGCGCGGCACGCGGAAATACCACTCGAAGACGTTCTGCTTGGCGTAGCGGGTGTTGCCGCCGAACAGCTCGTCGCCGCCGTCGCCCGCCAGCAGTTGCGTCACGCCGTCCTGGCGCGCGGCCAGCGCGCAGAAGTAGGCCGGGATCGCCGAAGAGTTGCCGAACGGCTCGTCGAACCAGGTCGCGAGCTTCGGCACGCTCGCGGCGACGTCCTGCGGCGTCACGTAGTACTCGTGCGCGCGCGTATTGAAGTGTTTCGCGGTGAGGCGGGCGTAGCTCACCTCGTCGTAGCCCGCAGCCGCGAAGCCGATCGTATAGGTGTGCGCGGAGCCGGGCTCGGCGCGCGACAGCATGCCTGCAACGGTGGAACTGTCGATGCCGCCGCTCAGGAACGCAGCGGCGTCGCCGCCGTTGCGATGCTCGGAAGTCACTGTCTGGAGCGTGTCGAGCAACTCGCGGGCGCGCGCGCCCTCGTCGAAGGCGCGCAGTTCGTCTTCGAACTCGCATTGCCAGTAGCGGCGCAGGCTGATGCGGCCGCCCGCGAAGGTGAGTACGTGCGCGGCAGGCAGTTTGCAGACCCCGCGCGCGATGGTGCGCGGCGCCGGAATCATGTGGTGATAGATGTAGTCGAAGACCGCCTGAGGTTCGATGGCGAAGCCGATCGACGCGTGACTCGTCACGTCGGTGACGCTGGCGCCGAAGGCCAGCAGCCCGTCCCTGAGCGCGTAGCACATGCGCTCGACGCCCATGCGGTCCACCGCCAGCACGGCGCGCGCGTGGCGCGCGTCGATGGCCGCCAGCGCGAACGTCCCGGCGATGTGCTCGACGATGCGCTCGCCGTGCGCGAGGTATCCCTCGAGCGCAGCTGCCGCGTCGCCATTCTGGCGCGCGGTCTCCGCGAGCCGGGCGTCGAGCCAGCGCACATGCCCGCACACCATCGCAGCGACCCCGCGCGCGGCGTCCTGCACGACGCTCGCGCGCGCGCCGGCTTTCAGCACGGCGCCGGAGTGCAGCTGCACGGAATTGTCGCCGGAGCCGCGCGGCGCGCTCGCGCCGTTCGCCTTCGGTTCGCCGGCCGTGGCTCCCTTGCGGGAATCGAGCCAGCCTGAGTGGTCGGTCATCGCGCTCGTCGCTGTTGTCGTTGTCGCTGTTGTCGGCGTCGCTGTTGTCGGCGTCGCTGCCGTCTTGTCGTTGTTGTCACGGGGCTCGGGTCGCCCCCGCGGGCCGCGGCCTCGGCCGGACCCCTGGCCGTGCTCCGGGACGCGCCCGCACTGTACCTTCCGCGACCTCAGTCTACTGTGACATGTGCCTCGAAAGGTCCTTGATTTGCCTGTAAAGTATCGCGTCCGGAAGGGCTGGCGGCGAGTCCTTTTCAGGCCCCTCGCCAGCCCCAGAAAAGCGTCCCAGAGGCGCTCCGGAGGCGTACCGGGGGCGCCCCGGACTACGCCCCCGTTTCGCGCATAAGCAAGACCCATGACCCATAACGGCACCCAGGCGGCCAGGCGGATTCAGACAATGCCCTCGGTTCAGGACGTGATCGGATTGCTCAAGGACACCCTGCAGCTCGGCGAGCGTGCCCAGGGCTTCTCCGACAACACGCGCCTGCTCGGACACGTGCCGGAGCTCGACTCGCTCGCGGTGGTCAACGTGATCACGGCGCTCGAAGAGCGCTTCGGCGTGGTGGTCAACGACGACGAAATCTCGGCCGACGCCTTCGAGACGGTCGGCACGCTGCACACGTTCGTCGTCGCCAAGCTCAACGCATGACTTCCTCCGCCGACGCGGGTCCACCCGCCGGCCGGTTCCTCGACACTGCACACGGCCGCATCTTCTGCATGCACTGGCCCGCGGTCGGCGACGGCGCGGTCGACAGTGGCGCAGGCAGCGGTGCCGCCGGCATCGGCGCAGCTCTCGTAGTCGTTCCGCCCTTCGCCGAAGAAATGAATCGCTGCCGGCGCATGTGGTCGCTGCTCGCCGCGCAACTCGCGCGCGACGGTATCGCCACGCTAATTCCGGATCTGCACGGCACGGGCGAGAGCGAAGGCGACTTCGCGGACGCGCGCTGGGAGTCCTGGCGCGACGATGTCGCAGCAGCCTGCAGCTTCGCTCGCCAGCAGGGAGCGCGTCGCATCGCGCTGCTCGGTGTGCGGCTCGGCGCGCTGCTCGCGCTCGACTGGTTGCGGCGCGCGCCCGGGAACGAGCGCGGCGACGTCACACAGCTGATCCTCTGGCAACCGGTGCTCGACGGCAAACAGCACCTCAACCAGTTCCTGCGTCTGAAACTCGCGGCCGGGCTGCGCCAGACCGCGGCCGCGAAAGAAACGACCGGCACACTGCGCGAGAAAGTGGCGCGCGGAGAACGGCTGGAGGTCGCGGGCTACGAGCTCACCGCGGAACTGCTCGCGGCCGTCGACGCGCTCGATGCGCGCACGCTGGCGCCTGGTGCCGTGTTGCGCGTCGATTGGCTCGAAGTGTCCACGAGTGAGGCGCCCGCATTGCTGCCTGCGAGCGAGCGCGTTCTCGAAGCCTGGCGTGCAGGCGATGCCCGCCCCGAGCCCGGTGTCGTGCGTGGCGAGCCGTTCTGGACGCTGCAGGAGATCACGATCGCCCCGGAGCTCAACACGCGAACCCGCGACGTCGCGGCGCAGGCACTGGCTGCATGAGCGTTCCCGCCCAGGCCGTTGCGTTCGACTGCGAGGGCGCGCGGCTCGCAGGCGTGCTGCATCCGGGCGCGCCGGGTGCATCCACGGGAGTGCTGGTGGTCGTGGGCGGTCCGCAGTATCGCGTGGGCAGTCACCGGCAGTTCGTGCTTCTCGGGCGGGCGCTCGCCGCACGCGGCGTTCCGGCGCTGCGCTTCGACTATCGCGGACTCGGCGATAGCCAGGGAGAATTTCGCGGCTTCGAAGGTATCGACGCGGACGTCCATGCGGCGCTCGACGAATTCTTCCGTCGCTCGCCCGGGCTGCGACGGGTGGTGATCTGGGGGCTGTGCGATGCAGCCTCCGCGGCGTTGTTCTATGCGGCTGGCGACGCGCGTGTCGCGGGTCTGGTCCTGCTCAATCCCTGGGTGCGTTCGCAGCAGACCATCGCTCGCGCCTACCTGCGCAGCTACTACCTGCGACGTATCTTCGACCCACGGGCCTGGCGCGAGCTGCTGTTCGGCGGCAAATCGCTGCGCGCAGTCGTTGCTTCGTTCGCCAGGCTGGTCGGCGACGCGCGCGGCGGCGAGGCGCCGGCCGCGGCCGGGCGAACGACGACGGGGCAAACGACGACGGCGCAAGCGACGGGCGACTCTGCACTCCCCGGAAACAGCGTGCTCGTGCAGCGCATGCAACGCGGCCTCGCTGCCTTCAAGGGTCCCGTGCTCCTGGTTCTGAGCGGCGATGACATCACGGCGGCGGAGTTCCGGACGGCGACGACGTCGACGGCATGGCGCAGATTGCTCGAGGATCGGCGCGTCACCAGCTGTCCGCTCGACGTCGCCGACCATACGTTCTCGTCGCGCGCGTGGCGCGACCAGGTTGCGGCCTGGACGGGCGACTGGGTACTGGGCAACTGGCCCGCGAGGGACACAGCGGGGGCGCGCGATGCAGCCGCGCGCGAAACGTCATGAGCGCCGTGCAGTTCAGTGAATCGCTGGATGCGATGCCGGCGGCGGCACGCGAGCTGTGGATGCGCGTGGAGCCGGCCCTGCAGTTCGATCAGACCCTCGGCTGGAACGAGCTGCTCGCGCGCCACGCTCTCGAGGCGGGCGAGAGCGTGCGGATCCTGAGCGTCCACAACGGTGCCGAGTGCGTCGGTGTGTTGCCGCTGAAGTGCGGCGCACGCGAAGGGATGTTCGGACTCAAGCCGTTGCGCGCCCTCGCGAACTACTACTGCTCACTCTATTCGCCCATCGTTGCGCCCGATGCCGATCGCGCTGAGGTGTTGCGACGGCTCTTCGAGGGCATGGCGCAGCTTGCTCCCGACGTGTTCGATCTCAATCCCCTGGTCGACGTCGCCGACGCTTCGGCCGGCGAGGGCGGGCGGGTCGAAGCCGCCGCCAACGTCGATGCGCGCCAGGTGTCCACGGCATTGACGCAGCTCGGCTGGCGCGCCGAACGCTATTTTCGCTTCGGCAACTGGTATCTCGAGGTCGGCGGTCGCTCGTTCGCCGAGTACTTCGCCGGCCTGCCTTCACAGCTGCGCAACACCGTCACCCGCAAGGAAAAGAAGCTCAGGCAACAGCCGGGTCTGTCGATCTCGATCGCGCTGACCGAAGCCGAGGCGGAAGCGGCGCTGGCGGGGTACCAGCAGATCTATGCCGCGAGCTGGAAGAAGCCGGAGCCCCACCCGCACTTCGTTCCGGGCCTGGTGCGTTTCCTGGCGCAGCGCGGCTGGCTGCGGCTCGGCCTGGTGCAGCTCGGCGGCGAGCCTGTCGCCGCGCAGATCTGGGCCTGCAAGGACGGAATCGTCTCGATCTTCAAGCTGGCCTACGACGAGCGCTTCGCGCAGCTCTCCGCCGGGTCCGTCCTGACCACGCACCTGATGCGCCACGTGCTCGACGCCGATCGCGCACGCATCGTCGATTACCTGACCGGCGACGACGCCTACAAGCGCGACTGGATGTCCCATCGCCGCGAACGGGTCGGAATCCGTGCGCTGAGTCACAAAAGCTGGCGCGCGCGGGGCGAGAATTTCGCTGTCGCAGTGGCTTCGCGGTTGCGTCCGCTGCGCACCGCATTGGCAGCAATGCGACAGAGAGCCCGTTTTCGTCGCCGGCCGCCGACAACACCAACTGCTTGAATTACCGGTGCGCGGCGAAGCAACGCTGCGCGACCGTCGTACAACGGCGACAAAGACACAGGCGCGCACCTGTGTTGCAACTCCCGAGTTCCTCCTAATTACCTCAATTCGCAGGAGTTAGGAAACTCTGGCCTGTTTCTTGCTATTGCTTATGTGGAACGCACCCGCGCGAAGGGGGAATTGCTTTCGCGCGGATGCTCCGATTCCGCATTGAGCGAGAACAGGGCGATAGGCACAATTGCACACGACTGCTAAGGGCAAACCCGTCGAAAGGCGGGGACGCAAAGCTTCCGGTCTAAGGGAATCAGTTCCTATGACAGCGGGGTTGCCAGGACCTTCCACCCGATTCACCTCGGGTCGCGACGCACAGGCGCCGCATCGTCCGCTACTCCACTGTTCCGAAAGCTCTACGTCCGTGCACGGGATGCGTCGGCACTAGCCTGCGGCAATCGCGACTTTTCATCATTTCAGGGATTCGGGCGGGGAGCGTATGAACAGGCTGGTCAGTTTCCGTTTCGTCGGTGCATTGCTGCTCGCGGGGCAGTGCTCGTTGGCCGGAGCGTCGGCGCTGTCCGATGCCGCGGCGGCCCTGCAACCCGGTCAGTGGGTGCAACTGCAGACGCAGGGGTTCAACTCCTCGTTGCTCGTCGACGGCGACTACGACCTCTTCTATTACAGCGAGGACATGACCTGGGACCCGGTCACGCGCCAGCTGCTGTTCGTGGGCGGCGGTCACGCCAACGATGCGGACTTCCTGCGCTACAGCGAAGCGACCAATACCTGGACGCGCTCGAGCCTGAACGACAGTTTCTGGCACAGCAACTTCTCGCACGCGTACGACCACAACGCGATCATGCCGAACATCGGCAAGTTCTTTTTCCGCCAGCCCGCCTTCGACCCCAGCGATCGCATCGAGATCTACGACATCGCGAGCCAGACGTGGTCGCGCTCGGCGGCGATGCCCGACCGGCCCGGCTGCTGCGGCGGCCTCGAATACTTCCCGGAGCTCAACGGCCTGATCCTCGCCAACGGCGACGCCGGCGTCATCTTCTATGACGTGGGCGCGAACCGCTGGGAGAACGTTTCGGGCGCTTCGTGGGGCGACTACCACAACTTCGCCGAGTACAGCCCGGTTCACAAGACGATGATCTTCGGCGGCGGCGAGAGCTCGGGCGGATCGACGATCTTTCGCATGAACGCCCAGCGGCAGATCACGCGCCTGGGCAACGCGCCGGCGCACGTCGGCCAGACGCACTCGATCATCACCACCGATCCGAACAGCGGCAACCACCTGGTCTTCTTCAACAGCTCCTTCTATGAGTTCAACCCAGCCACGGATACCTGGCGCCTGCAGAGCGGCGACGCTCCCTGGAACGGTGGCGTGTTCGGCACGGTGGCGACGCCGATCTCGACCTACGGCGTGATTCTGTTCGCGCACTACGGCGGCGGCTCGGACGCGCGCGTATATCTCTATCGTCACAGCCCGGGCAGCGGCACGACGGTCCCGACCGTCACGCTCTCGGCCAATCCGACCAGCGTCGCGAGCGGCGCCACCACGACGCTCACCTGGCAGAGCACCGATGCGACGAGCTGCACCGCGAGCGGCGGTTGGAGCGGCACCAAGGCCACCAGCGGCTCGGAGACCAGCGCGGCGCTGACCAACAACACCACTTTCACGCTCGCTTGTTCGAACGGGCAGGGCGGCAGCACCAGCCGATCGGTGACGGTCAGCGTGGCCGGCACGACGCCGGCGCCGACCGTGACCTTTACGGCGAGCCCCACGTCAGTCGCCGTCGGCGGCTCGAGCACCTTGAGCTGGACGACGACCAACGCCTCGAGCTGCACCGCGAGCGGTGCGTGGTCGGGTAGCCGGTCCGTCCCCAATGGCAGCCAGAGCGTCGGCCCGCTGAACGCGGCAGCAACCTACAACCTGGCGTGCACGGGACAAGGCGGCACGACGAATCGATCGGTCACGGTGAGCATCCTTCCGGCACCGACCGTCACCTTCTCCGCGAACCCGACGACGGTCGCCGCGGGTGGGCGTTCGACGCTGACCTGGAATTCGCAGAACGCCACGGGTTGCACCGCGTCAGGCGCCTGGGCAGGCAGCAAGGCGACCTCAGGCTCCGAACAGTCGCCGGTCATCAACGCCAACGCGACATTTAACCTTAATTGCAGTGGCGCAGGCGGATCCACGGGCCGCACCGTCACGGTCTCCGTGTCGGCGAATCCGCCACCGCCCCCGCCGCCGGCAGCGACCGCAACCTTGAGCGCGAACCCCACGGCGGTGAGCGTGAACGGCACGTCTACGCTAAGCTGGTCGTCCACGAACGCGACTTCCTGTACGGCGTCGGGCGCATGGAGCGGAACCAAGGCCACCTCGGGAAGCGAGAGCACCAGCGCTTTGACGACCTCGGCCACCTATTCACTCACCTGCACCGGCGCGGGCGGGGCGAGCAGCCCGCAGTCCGTGACCATTACCGTCATTCCGGGCGGTGGTGGCGGCGGCGGCGGTGACACCGAAGGGGATTCGGGCGGCGGCAGCATCGACCTGCTGCTCCTGTTCTTCGGCGCATTGCTGATCGCAGTGCGCTCGTTGCGCACTGGTTTCGCTCGTCTCATCTCACTGCGCGGCTTCCCGCGCGGTCGCTTCGCAGCGTTGCTCGCGCTCAGCGCGAGCGCCGTCGGCGCGCAGGCCGCCGATCTGGCCGGCGTGACGGTCGTCAGCACCAGCGGCAGCGCACAGAGCAACGTTCCCGTCTCGCTCGGTCAGACGTTCAAGCAGGGCGACGTGCCCGCCAGTGCGATCATCGGCGCGACGCTCGGCGGCGCGCTGCCGATCCAGGTCGACAAGAAGGCGACGCACCCGGACGGCAGTCTGCGCCACGCGGTGCTCTCGTTCGTGGTGCCGTCGATCGGCGCGAACGCTTCGCAGGTCCTCACGCTCACCAATACCGGCTCGGCGTTGCCGGGTGTCGCGATCACACCCGCGAATCTGCTCGCCACGAGCTTCGATGCGTCGATCAACCTCGACATCGGCGGTACCGCCTACAGCGCTTCCGCGCGCGACCTGCTGGTCGGCACACCGGCCACCTGGCTCACCGGCCCGGTCGCCACGGAGTTCCTGCTCAGCGGCCCGGTGCGCACCAGCGGCGGCGCCGCGCATCCGCACCTGCAGGCGCGTTTCCATGTTCGCGCCTACCAGGGCCTGCAGTCAGTGCGCGTCGAGGCCGTCCTCGAGAACAACTGGGCGTTCGAGAGCGGCCCGCGCAACTACACCTACAACGTCACCGTGAACGTCGCCGGTCGCGGCGCCGTGTACACGCAGAACTCCGTCAACCACTATCGCCAGAGCCGCTGGCGCCGGGTCGTGTGGTGGGGCACGCAGCCCGCCGCCTACGTGAAGCACGATCGCGCGTACCTGATGGCTTCACGCGCGGTTCCCTCATACGACACCCGCGTGCAGATCACGAGCGGTGCGCTGAACGGCTGGGTGAGCGGCCTCGGCGCGAACCCGGGCGTGATGTCGATCGGCGCGCTCGAGCCGAACATGCCTTCGCCGGGCGGTCGCTTCGAAATCGCACCGCTGCCCGCGTTCCAGGCCGCGTACATCCTGAGCCAGGACGATCGCGCGCGCCGCGTGACGATCGGCTACGGCGAACAGGCCGGCGCGTGGCCGATGCACTACCGCGACAAAGCCACCGACCAGCCGCCGACGCTCGATGCCAACCCGAACATGACGATCCTGGGCGGCAGCGGTCTGTTCGGCAATTTCCCGTCGTGCGGCGGCACGTGCTCGACCGGCGCGCTGTTGCCCGAAGCCTCGCATCACCCGTCGCTCGCGTTCCTGCCGTACCTGATGACCGGCGACTACTACCTCATGGAAGAGCTGGTGATGTGGGGCAACTGGGTCCTCTTCTATGGTGAAGCGGGTCGCCACGGCAACGCGCAGGGTCTCGTGGTGTGGGATCAGGTGCGTGGCCAGGCCTGGGCACTGCGAACGCTCACCGAGGCGGCGTACCTCACGCCCGACGCACATCCGCTGAAGAGCTATCTCAACGCCAAGTTGCAGAACAACATCACGTATTTCCGCAACAACTGGGTGGACAGCAATCCGCTCGGTTACCTCACCAACACGGGCGCGGCCAGCTGGCTCGGTCTCGACGACTGGATCGCGACGTGGATGGATGACTTCCTCACCTATGCGTTCGGACGCATGGCGGCGATGGGCTTTGTCGAGGCGCAGCCCGTCCTTGCATGGAAAGCGAAATTCCCGGTCGGCCGTCTCACCGATCCCGGCATGTGCTGGGTGCTTGCTTCGAGCTACTGGCCGTATGTGCGCGGCGATCGCTACGTCGGCGGTTCGAGCGCCTTCGTGACCAACTGGACCGACTGGCGCCGCAACGTC
>Ga0187894_10000647_pt1 | contig 46784 bp, 55 predicted proteins | sample GBC1701081metaG_FD_136650 | JGI IMG/M metagenome (GOLD analysis project Ga0187894, IMG submission 136650) | White microbial mat communities from a lava cave in the Kipuka Kanohina Cave System on the Island of Hawaii, USA - GBC170108-1 metaG ... | reverse complement strand
CGTACATCGTGCTGAAATCGTCCGATTCAGACGCTTGAGAAGGGCTCGAAAGGGGTTCCCGCGAATGAAAACACCAGGCCGGCGCGATGTCCGGGACGCTGCTCGATTTCCAACAATCTCGCGACCACCATGCACATGTTCATCGACGAAGCGGTGATCCACGTCGCCGGGGGGCGCGGCGGGAACGGGTGTCTGTCGTTCCGGCGCGAGAAGTTCGTCCCGCGCGGAGGACCGGACGGCGGCGACGGGGGCGACGGCGGCTCCGTCTGGCTCGTGGTCAACGCCTCGCAGAACACGCTCCAGGCATTCCGGTACAAGCAGCACTTCACCGCCGACCGCGGGCGCCACGGCGAGGGCTCCGACTGCCATGGACGCGGAGGCGGCGACATCGAGGTTCCCGTTCCTCCCGGCACCGTCGTGCACGACGAGGATGGCGTGCGCGTGCTGGCCGACCTGCTCCACCCGGGGGACCGCTTCCTGGCGGCGCGCGGCGGACGGGGCGGCCGCGGCAACGCGCGCTTCGCGACCTCGACCAACCGGGCACCGCGCCGCCACGAGGAAGGCCACCCGGGAGAGGAGCGCCGCATTCGTCTGGAGCTGAAGCTGCTGGCGGAGGTCGGCATCGTCGGCTTCCCCAATGCCGGCAAGAGCACGCTCCTCTCGCGCATCTCCTCGGCGCGGCCGAAGATCGCCGACTACCCGTTCACCACGCTCGTGCCGCAGCTCGGCGTCGCCGAGGCGGATGGGCGCCACTTCGTCGTCGCCGACATCCCGGGTCTCATCGAAGGCGCGCACACCGGCCACGGGCTCGGCATGCGCTTCCTGCGGCACATCGAGCGCACGCGCCTGCTCGTGCATCTCGTGGACGTCTCCCCCGCCTCCGGCCGTGATCCGGCGGAGGACTGGCTGGTCATCAACCGCGAGCTGGCGGCGTACAGCGAGACCCTCGCCTCGCGCCCGCAGATCGTCGTCGCCAGCAAGATCGATGCAGCGCAGGAGCCGGAGCGCATCGAATCGCTGGCGGCCGCCTGCCGCGCCGGAGCGATTCCTTTCTTCAGGATCAGCGCCGTGACCGGCGCCGGGCTTTCCGACCTGCTGCATACCATCGCGGCGCGGCTCGACGCGATCGCCGCGGAGGAAGCCGCGGCCGCCGCCGCAGACGACAAGACCGCCTCGCTCGAAGGATTCGCCGCTTCGTGAGCGGGGCTGCGTTCGGAGTCTTCGGGGGGACTTTCGACCCCGTCCACCTGGGGCACACCGGCATCGCCCGCGCCGCGGCGTCGGCGCTCGGCGTCGACCGGATCGAATTGGTCCTCTCGTCGCGGCCGCCGCACCGGCCCGGTCACGAGCCGGCTCCGGTGCACCACCGGTTCGCGATGCTCGCCCTGGCCACCCAGAACGAGCCACTGCTCGTGCCGTCCGACCGCGAGGTCCGCCGGCCGGGGCTGTCGTACATGATCGACACGCTGCGCGCGTCTCGCGACCCGGAGACCGGCGCCGGGCCGATCCTGCTGATGGGGGCCGACGCCTTCGCGGAGTTCCTCACCTGGCGCGAGCCGGAGGCGATCGCCCGCGAGTTCGACATCGGGGTGCTCACGCGGGCCGGCTCCCCGGCGGTGATCGCGCGCGACTCCCTGCCGGGCTGGCTGGCCGAACGCATCACCCCGGCACCGCCCGGAGGCGCCACTCTGCCGCCTTCGTCCGGCGGCGGGCGCATCTTCACCCTGCCTCTGCCCCCGTTCCCCGTCTCCTCGACGGAGATCCGCAACAGGGCCGCGAGGGGGGAATCGCTGTCCGGCCTTGTGAGTCCCGCCGTGGCCCGATATATTGAGATGCAGCGGCTCTACCGTTCCTGAAGCCGCCAGGAGAGGATCACCAGACTGACCCCGGAACTCCGGCTCGCCGTCGCGGCGGCGCTCGACAAGAAGGCCGATGCACCGGCCGTGCTCGATCTCCGCGGGCTCGCCTCCTTCACCGACTGGTTCTTCATCTGCAGCGCCACGTCCTCGCGCCAGGTCCAGGCGATCGTGGACTCCATCGACGAGCGGCTGCGCGCGTCCGGCGCGCGCGCGCGGATCGAGGGCGACGCGCGGGCCGAGTGGGTCCTGATGGACTACTTCGACTTCGTCGTCCACGTATTCGTCCCCGAAAAGCGTGAGTTCTTCAACCTGGAGCGGCTCTGGGGCGACGCTCCGCGGGTCGCGATCGAAGACGCGCCCGCGGCGGCAGCCGCACCGGCGGCCGCCCGCCGGCGCCGCCAGAGCCGCGCCCGCCGCTGAAGCTCCGCATCGTCTCGGTCGGCCGCCCCGGAGAGGATCCGGCCGACACGCTCGCGGAGGAGTACCTCAAACGCATCCGCAGGTTCGTGCCGATCGAGTCGGCGTTCGTGCGCGCGGCGACGGGGCGCGCCCAGGCCGGCGCGTCGCGGGCCGCCCGCGAGAGCGCGTCGCTGCTCGCCGCGCTCGGTCCCCGCGAGCGCCGGGTGGCCCTCGACCGGCGGGGCCGCACCATGGACACGGCGGCATTCACCCGCTGGCTCGACCGGTCCCTGCGCGGCCCGGCCCCGGTCGCCTTTCTGATTGGCGGCGCCGACGGGTTCACCGAGGCGGTCCGCGACCGGGCGGAGCTCGTGCTGTCCCTGTCGCCGATGACGCTGCCCCACGCCCTCGCGCGCGCCTGTCTCGCGGAGCAGATCTATCGCGCCGTCACGATCCTGCGCGGCGTTCCCTACCACCGTTCGTCTTGACGCTCCCCGGGCCGGGCCATAGACTCACCCAAAGGATGCGCGCCGGCACATGAAAATCCGCACGTTTGTCTGGATCGCCCTCGGGTTCACCGCGCTGGCGTTCATCACCGTCGGATTCCACCGGAACGCCGATCTGCTGAACACGCCCTTCCGCGTTTCCGAGACGTCCAACCCGCCGGTCTTCGTCATCATCACCCTGGCGTTCGCCGCCGGAATCTTCGTTCCGATCACCCTCGGCTTCCCCCGCTGGATCGATCAGCTCAGCGAGCGCATCCGCCGGGCGCGCGAGGAGCGCCGGCAGTCCCTGGGCGACGAGCACTACTTCGAGGGGCTGCAGGCGGTCGTCGAGGGGCGCGAGCAGGACGCCCTGAGGGCGTTTCGCGCCGTCCTGGAAACCGACCCGTCGCACTTCAACGCGCTGCTGAAGATGGGCGAGGTGCTCTGCGCCCTCGGCCGCTATGGCGAGGGGATCGACTTTCACCTGCGCGCCCGCGCGCTGCGCCCCGAAGACACGCGCCCGCTGTATGCCCTCGCCGCCGACTACGAGGCGCAGGGCAGCCTGCATGAGGCGAAGAAGACCCTCGAGCGGATCCTCGAGCTCAAGCCGCGCAGCGCCCTGGTGGCCCTGCGCCGCCTGCGCGATCTCGGCATGAAAGAGGGCGACTGGGCGCGGGCGCTTGAAATGCACAACCGCGTCGAGCGGGCCCTGCACCGGTTGGACCGGCCGATCACCGATGAGAAGCGCGCCGGCCGCGGCATCCGGTACAGCCTGGGCGTGAAGTACATGAAGGACAGCCGCTCGCGGATCGCCGTGAATCTCTTCCGCCGCATCATCAAGGAAGATCCCCTGTTCATCCCGGCCTACATCCGCCTGGGCGCGACGCTGCGCGAGATGGACGACGAGCGCGAGGCGGTCGAGGTCTGGAACCGAGGGTTCGAAATCACCGGCTCGCCGATCTTCCTCACCGTGCTCGAGGAGCATCACCTCGACCGCGAGCAGCCGCTCGGCGCCATCGAGGCGCTGCGCCACTGCGTGGCGATCGCCAAGAAAGACACCCTCCCCCGCTTCTTCCTCGGAAAGCTCTACTTCCGCCTCGAGATGCTCGACGAGGCTCTGGAAACCCTCGAGGCGCTGCGCGGGCGCACGTCGTACGCGCCGACCCTGCACTACCTCATCGGCCGGATCCACGAGCGGCGGGCGAACTTCCGCGCCGCCGCGGCCCAGTACCGCAACGTCATCAAGGAGCTCGAGCTCGTGCGGCTCGAGTACCGCTGCCTCGCCTGCGCCGCCACGCTCTCGGAGTGGCTCGACCGCTGCCCCAAGTGCGAGGAATGGAACACCGTCGAGATCGATTTCCGCGAGGACATTTCGCTCCAGGACCTGGGCCTCGCGACCGCGCCGATCTATTCCCAGCTCACCTGATCCACCCCCGCCCGCGGCCCCCGGGCGGCCCGATGGAGACCTTCCGTGAACCGCGATCTTCTGCCTGTGGTCCTTGTCGTGCTCGACGGCTGGGGCGAGGCGCCCCGGTCCGAGTGGAACGCCGCCACGAACTGCGGCGGCACCGAGCTCCCCGCGCTGCGCGCCGCCTGGCCGTCGGCGACACTCGCCGCCTCCGGTGAAGCGGTCGGGCTGCCAGACGGGCAGATCGGCAACTCCGAGGTGGGGCATCTCTGTCTCGGCGCCGGCCGCGTCGTGCTCCAGGATCTGCCGCGCATCACGAAGATCGTGAAGGCGGGCGACCTGATCCGGAACGAGGCGCTGGTCGGCGCGCTCGACACGGCGACGTCGCGCGGTAAGGCGGTGCATCTGATGGGGCTCTTCAGCCCCGGCGGCGTGCACAGCCACATCGATCACCTGCGCGGTCTGTTCGAGCTGTCGTGGGGCCGGGGCGCGTCGAAGATCTTCGTGCACGCATTTCTGGACGGCCGGGACGTTCCTCCGAAGTCGGCGCTCCCCTGGATGAAGGACTTCGAGTCCGACATGCGTGACGCCGGCGTCGGCAAGATCGCCACGGTGATGGGCCGGTTCTACGGCATGGATCGCGACCAGCGCTGGGACCGGACCGAGGCGGCGTTCCGCGCCATCGTTCGCGGCGAAGGGGCGCACACCGCGAAGAGCGGCGCCGACGCGATCAACCAGGCCACCGCGCGCGGCGAGACCGACGAGTTCGTGCAGACGACCGTCGTGGTGAACCCGGCCGGGCTGCCCGTCGGCCCGATCCGGGACGGCGACGTCGTCATTCACTTCAACTTCCGCGCCGACCGGGCGCGGCAGCTCGTGCGCGCCGTTGCTCTGCCCGAATTCACCGAATTCGACCGGGGCGTGATGCCGAAGATCGCCCGGTTCACCTGTCTCACCGAATACGACAAGACCTTCAAGCTGCCCGTCGCCTACCCGCCGGCGATCCCTGCGAAAGTCTTCGGCGAGGTCATCGCGGGGCTCGGTCTGAAGCAGGCGCGGATGGCGGAGACCGAGAAATACGCCCACGTCACCTATTTCTTCAACGGCGGCCGCGAGGAGCCGTTTGCCGGCGAGGAGCGCGAGCTCGTTCCGTCCACGCGGACCGTCGCGACCTACGATCTCGCGCCGGCAATGTCGGCGGAGCCGCTCACCGAGCGGGTCTGCGCGCGCATTCGCGGGAAGGGGGCCGACTTCATCCTGGTGAACTTCGCGAACCCCGACATGGTCGGCCACACCGGGGTGTACGAGGCGGCGCTCGAAGCATGCAGGATCACCGACGCCTGCGTCGGGCGGATCGTCCGCGAGACGCTGGCCGCCGGAGGGCTGGCGGTCGTGACCGCCGACCACGGCAACTGCGAAATGATGCGCGATCCCAGGACGAACCAGCCGCACACCGCGCACACGACGAATCGCGTGCCGGTCGTGATCGCCGGCGAGACGCTCCAGGGGCGCACGCTGCGCGCGGACGGGCAGCTCGCCGATGTCGCGCCCACCCTTCTGACTCTGCTCGGCGTGCCGGTTCCGGACGAGATGGAAGGGCGCACGCTCATCGCATAGCCGGGAAGCCGGCGCTCCCGCGCCGGCAAGATCTTCGCGCGCCGAGGGTTCCGCCGCGCGCCGAAGCGCAGTCTCATCGCGGCGTGACCGCCCTGCCCCGGTTCGCATCGTTTCTCGTCGAGTCGCTGCTCCCGGCCGACTGCGGCCTCTGTGGCACGCCTCTGCCCGCTGTCGCGCGGGGCGGAGTCTGCGCCGCGTGCTGGCAGGGCGTTGCGACGCCGCCTGCGGATGCGTGCCCCCGCTGTGCGGACCGATCCCCGGGGGCGCGGCTCTGCGCGTCCTGCCTCGATCAACCCCCACCCTGGAGCCGCGCGCTCGCCGCGGCGCCGTACGAAGGCGTCGCGCGCGAAATCCTTCACCGGTTCAAGTTCGAAGACTGGCCCGAGCTGGCCGCTCCGCTGGCCGCCCGGATGATCCTCGCCGCCCTCGCGTCGCCCGGGTTCGTGGAAGACGCGCCGCTTCTCGTGCCGGTGCCGCAGCGTCTCTCGCGCCGCCTGCGCCGCGGCTACAACCCCGCCGGCCTGCTCGCCCGCCGGGCGGCGCGGTCGCTGGGGCTGACGTGTCTGCGATGGGGACTCGTAAAGCTCCGCGCCACCCGCGATCAGGCGACGCTCGCCGATGCGGCCCTGCGGCGCACGAACGTCACCGGGGCGTTCCGCGCCTCCCGCCCCGGCGCAGCCGCGGTCTGCGGGCGGGCCGTCATCCTGGTGGACGACGTGCTCACGACCGGCGCGACCGCGGCGGATTGCGCGCGCGCCCTGCACGACGCCGGCGCGCGCGACGTGCGCGTGCTCGCCTTCGCCCGCACCCTGCGGCGGCGGTGACGCACCGGCCGGATCGGCCGAGTTCCTGTATATTTTCAGCTTTCCGCCGTATACCCGAGGAGAAACACGATGCATTCATCCCGGCCTGCCCGCTGGATTCTGCCGGCGGCGGCTCTGTGCGTGATCGCCGGCCCGGCCCCCCGCGCTGCGGACGCCCCCGGCGGCACGCAGGCGATCATCGAGAGCGAGGGGTCGCTCTACCGGAGCAACGCGCCAATCGAGATCCGCTTCTCGATCTGGAACTCCGGCGCGAAGGACGCGCGCATCAGCGCCGATCGGCCCCTGACCCGCGGATTTACGCTGCTCAACGCCGACGGCCAGGAGATCAAGCCGGCCTCCGGCGTCTCCTTCGACGGGCCGAAGGCCGACACCCTCCCGGCGGGCGGGCACTTCGGCATCGCCTTCGACCTCACGCGCCTCTATCCCGCCCTGCGCGAGGGGGGCACCTTCCGGCTCAACTGGCGCTCCGGCTCCCTGACCTCGAACCAGGTCGCGCTCAAGGTCGTGGCCGCGTTCGATCCGGCGAGGGAGTACCAGGCGAAGCTGACGACCGACGAAGGGGACATCACGATCGACTTCTATCCCAACGCCGCGCCCCTCGCGGTCCAGAACTTCATCGATCTCGCCTATGCGGGCTTCTATGACGGGACGAAGTTCTATTCCGTGACCCCCGATCGCATGATCGCCGGCGGCGACCGCGTGGGGGACGGCAGCGGCACGCCGGGATACACCTATTCGGCCGAGAACACCGACCTCGAGATGGTCGCGGGAACGGTCGCCATGATCCGCAGCGGCACCCCGCCGGTCAACGGGTCGCAATTCTTCATCCTCGCGGCGCCGAGACCCGAGATGAACGGGCATTTCACCGTGATCGGCCAGGTGATCGGCGGTCTGGAAAACGTGCTGAAAGCCTCGCGCGTGCCGACGACCGGCCCGCAGACGCGGCCGCCGAATCGCCCCGTGAGCGATCTGCTCCTGCGTCAGGTGACGATCATCGAGAAAACGCCCGCACGGGCCAACTGACAGAAAGAGGTAACTCATGACCCCCACGATTCCCCATCCGACCTGCGCGGCCGCTGCCGCGTCTCTCGCCGCGCTGCTTCTGCTTGCCGGAGGCGCCGCCGCCGCCCCCGTCAATGCCGAAGGCACGATCATTCCCCTGCCGCCCGGAGTGACCGCGCCGGCCTTTTCGCTGCCCGACTTCGCCGGCAAGCCGATGACGCTCGCCGAGGCGACCTCGGGCGCCAAGCTCGTGATCGTCGACTTCTGGAGCACGAAGTGCCCCGTTTCGCGCGCCTACGAAGGCCGTCTCAAAGCCATCGCCGAGGAGTACGCGCCCAAGGGTGTGAAAGTCATCGCCGTGATGTCGAACCAGACCGAGTCGGCCTCGGACGTGAAGGCCTATCTCGCCGAGACGCCGCTGCCTTACCCGGTGCTGATCGACGCCGGCTCGAAGATCGCCGATCTCTACGGCGGCCAGACGACGCCGCACGTCTTCGTCGTGGACCCGTCGGGAAAGATCCGCTACACGGGCGGCATCGACGACGGGGCGAAGTCTCCCGAGACTCCGAAGCCGCTGCTGCGCGAGGCACTGGACGCACTGCTCACCGGCCGTGAGCCGGAATCGACGCTGACGCGGAACTTCGGCTGCTCGATCAAGCGCCGGGCGTGACGCGGATGCGCGGGCCGGCGTTCCTGCTGCGGCGCCCCGCGGCCGCCGGCCTGCTCATCCTCGTCTGCGGAGCCGCCGCGGCCGGCGAGACGCCGCCGACCGTCAAGCCGGCGCGTCTCGAGCCGGCTGCCCCGGCGGGGCCTCTCAAGCCGGCTCCGGCGGATCCCGCCGCCCCGGTGCCACACGGCGGTGTTCCTCCGCTCAAGGAAATGATCGCCGCCCGGATCGGCGGCCCCGTCCTGGTCGTCGTGTGGGCGACCTGGTGCGCTCCCTGCGTGAAAGAGATCCCGATGCTTAATCATGTGGGAGAGTATTTCGCCGGGGACGGCCTGACGGTGATCGGCGTTTCGGTGGACAGCCTGACCGAGGACGATCTCGAGACCGGACTCGCGGTCGTCGACGCCTTCTGCAAGAATCACGCGATCCAATATCCGCTCTACTACTACTCGGGAAATCCGAACGCGCTGGGGGATGCGCTCGGGTGGACAGGCGCGATCCCGTACGCCGCGCTGATCGACTATCGGGGAAAGATCGTCGAGAGGTGGCCGACGGTGGTTCCTGAGGGGGCGTTCGTCTCGCGGCTGGAGGAGATGATCCGCGAGATGCGGGGGAAGAAGGGCTGGGCGCCTCAGGCTCCTGCGGCGCCCCCCCCCTGACAACCTGAACGGGAGGTGCGGTCCACCCGGACAGGATCCTCACCGGGCCCGAGATCGGCTAGAAAACGACTTGCAGTTGGAGGTACCACCGGTCGTCGCCCGGAACGCCGTCCTCGAGATCGCGCCGCTCGTAGTTCAGCAGAACGCGCAGGTCCTCCTTCGGAAGGCCGTAATACGCACCGGCGGTCCAGCGTTCGAAGTCCCCCTGGAGCGTGTCGTAACGTAGCAGGGGCCCGACCCTCCAGGGTGTCTTGCCGGCGACGAGCACGTAGTAGCCGTGGCTGTCGCTGGCGCTATCCTGCTCGATGTCCGTTCCCTGGGCGTATTCCATCGCCAGGAAAAACCACTTGTGGTCCAGCTCGAAATCCGCTCCCATGCGTCTGAAGTCGAAGAGGAAATCGTCTGAGGGATCGGCGGGATCGTCCCCCTCGTCGAGCTGATCGCCCTGGGCGCCTGACACTCCGAGCCACGCGGTCAAGTCCCTGTCCGTGGACTTGTAGCGAACACCGACGCGGCCCCAGACGTTTTTCTGGTCGTTGTTGTCGTCGGTGCCGGGCGGATTGAGGCCGTTTCCATTCACGACGGTGATCGCATCCTCAAAGCGCCAGCGGTCGCTGAAGGGGACGTTCCCGATCAGCCCGACACCGATGTCGCGCAGGTTGATCCCGCGCATGAGGCTGTCGGACAGCTCGCTGCGATTCACGAAGAACAGCCGTGTCGAGGACTCCGGGTTCTCGTAGCCGAACTGAGTCTTCTGCTGGCCGATCCGGATGTCGTGGCGCGGAATGTACTTCAGCTCGATGAAGGCGTCCCGCAGCAGACCCGTAATGGACGGGGAGCGGGCATCGATCATCATGTCGTAGCCCACGTGCTTGCTGATCAGGCCCTTGAAGGAAACGCGCGCCCGCAGCACACGGAAGCGGTCGGCGGTGCTCGAGCCGTCGCCGTTCGTATCCGCGGAGTGCAGGTAGTGGACCTGGATGTACCCGGAGACTTCGACTTTGCCGATCTTCTTCGGCTTTTTTTCGGACGGCTTCTCGGGCGGTGCCCCGGGGCCGAGGTAGACCGAGACCGTCAGCGGTTGCCGGCCCCGCCACAATTCGATCGGGATCCACTTCGTGCGATCCGCCTGACTCACCGCGGACATGAGATCCGCCTCATGACCGACCGGCTGGCCGCCGACCGTCAGGATGATGTCGTTGACCTCGATCCCGGCCCCCGCCGCGGCAGATCCCGGCTCGACCGCGACGACCAGCGCGCCGCGGGCCGAGTCCAATCCCATGTTGCCCGCAATGTCCTCGTCCACGGGCCTCACGCTCACTCCGAGATCCCGGCCTCCGTCGGGGCCGGGATCCGCACTGGCCCGCGGGGCGAATGCCGTCGCCGCCAGGCACATCACGCACACCGCCGTTCGAGTTCGCATCGTAACCTCCGTTCGCCGATGGGGCCGGCACCGAATAAGGGATGAGACTTGCCGGGGGCGGATCACAGATCGACCTCCTGCTGACCGGCCAGCAGGGAAACCTTGTGATTGCCGTTGACCGCTCGGACCGCCTCGAGAAGGGCCTGGACCGGCCTGCCCGGCCCCGGGACCACCGTGTAGACGAGCTCCTGAAGAGTTCCGCCCGCCACTGTCTCGATCGAGACCAGACGGCTCTCCGAGAGCCACTCGCGGAAGACCGGTTCGAGCACGCGCTCGCCGTCCAGGTCCGCCGGCAGGCGCACGCGCAGGATCCTCTCCGTCACCCGCTTGTTGAACATGTCGAGCCAGTGCATCAGCGCGATCACCCCCGACAGGGCCGCGGTGGCAAACGTGGCGAGCATGTAGAAGCGGGTGCCGCACGCCATCCCGATCGCCATGACCAGGAACATGAATCCGACATCGCGGGTCTCCTTGACGGCGTTGCGGAACCGGATCACCGACAGCGCACCGACCAGCGAGAAGGCGCGCGCGATGTTCGATCCGATGACCAGCATGATCAGCGCGGTCACCATGCCCATGAGGACCAGCGTCTGCGCGAAGGACTGGGCGTAGGAGGTCCCGCGATGGGTGCGGCGGTACATCCACGCGCTCGTCATCGAGAGCAGGCAACTGAGCGCAAGGACGATGGCGACATCCGCCAGCGTGAACGCACTCGTCAGGTCCTTGAATCGCTCGAGCTCCTTGATCAGTTCATCCATGCACCGCCTCCGGATTGGTGGGCGAGTCGGAATCGTCCGTGGCTCCTGCGGCGCCTGGCCCATCAGCCAGTCCGAGGCGCATGAGTCCTTCCAGGCCCTCGCAGTACTTGCTGAATCGAGTCAGGGCAACCTGGTGCCGCGCGAGCAGATGGCTCACCCAGAGCGGCATCGCGCGGTCGCTCTTCAGCTCCATGACCACCCAATCCGGGGGCAGGAACGCATGCCGCGTGGCCGCCGCCAACCCGACGCCGGCGGCGCTGCTCCAGAGCCCCGTGTCGAACGTGATCCTCAGGCCGGGCTCATACCGGCTGCCGACGAACGCCTGCCGGATGTAGCCGACGACGCACGAGGGCCGGAGTTGGAGCGTCCGTGCCAGGAAGGCGACCTCGTCCGCCACCCGCGCATCCGTCGTGTCGGACCACTCCTTGCAGAGCTCGCCAATGCAGAGCGAGTACGCCTCGCGCAAGGGCAGGGCGATCCTCCGCTTCTGGGTCGTCCGGTTGATCCGCTGCTTGATCTCGACCATCACCACGCATCGCGGATCGCTCGTCGGCGGCCCGTAGCGGCGGATGCGCACCTTGCGGCGGAACTTGATCCCTTCGATTTTCGAGCGGTAACAGGTCAGATCGGGCGAGTCGTAGTAGAGACTGCTCACCCGGTACACCCCCGCCTCGCCCTCGGGGTCGGGCGAGACGTTCCGGGCGAGCTCACTCATGAGTGCGTCGCGAACGAGGGCCGGCATCACGTACTTGAGCTCGAGCCTGTTGAACTCGTGGATCATGGAAGGAGCCGTACCAAAGCGGCGGGGACCCTGCGCGGGTCGATCCCGCCGGAAAGACGAACTTCCACGAGTTGGGGAAACGGCCCCGTGTCCGGGAGGCGCCAGCGCAGCGGCGTCGTGTCGTCGGCAGTGCCGGACATGGAGGCGCCCTGCGTCCGCGCGTGGATCCCCGGGCGGCCCCCGCCGATGCCGCTGATGACGAGATTCCCGGGCGACCCGCTGCCCCTGCGGAGGAGATAGGCGAATCCGCATCCGACGACACCGCCTGAATTCGCGCTGATCAGATCCGAGTCCGCATCCTCGAGAAGGCTCGCGGCCAGATCTGGATAGCGCCGGAGCGTCCGCTGCAGGAGCTGGAAGTCCCGATCGCTCATTCCTCCGCCCTGGCCCAGACCGATCTCGATCTGAATCCGCCAGACGTCGTCGAGCGGAGGCGTGCGCAGCCCCCAGCCGAAGAACGCGAGCGAGCCCAGGAGGCTCAGCGACAGGATGACGAGCCCCGCTCCGGGGCGCACCGCAGACGGCATGCTCACGAGCCGGCGCTCCCGTCAGTCCTGGAGAGGGATCTGTCCAGAGATCGCCAATCGGCGAGCCCCAGGAACCGCCTGAGCCGGTCGAGAGAGTCGTCCGCCGGGAAGACGGTCTGCACCGGTCCCGTTTCAATCCTCGCGCCTGGCCTCTCGTCGGCGAGATCCGTGCAGGCGATCGCGAAGAGCTCCTCGGCGCCGATCGAGCTGCCCCTTGAGTAGTGCCTTTCGGCGCCGCGTGCGAGCAGCGCCCGCCCCGCACGGTAGATCAGGCTTCGGGAGATGCGGACGCGCGAATCGTCCTTGGCCAGGATTCCCGTCGGGCTATCGGCGAGCAGGACCCCCTGAGCGGCCAGGTCCGTCTCCTCCCCCGCTGAGATGGCGTTGTTCCTGCACCCCGACAGAGCGCTGTCCGAGATGCGCAGCGTCGTGCCCATCAGGTCCAGACAGTCGTCTCCGGCGCCCACGACCGTAAGCCCCCGGATCTCCGCGGTCGTGAACTCGAGGTCCACCGCATCTGTGGGCGCTCCGCGCACACTCACTTCATGCATTTGCAGCCCGCGTACGTAGGCGGCATGCAGGACATCGTCGGAGTCCGCATCACGGATCAAATCGATCCCCTCCAGGAGCACATCGGAGGTGTCATGGATGTTGAGAAGACCGGGGTAGTCCACCGGGCCGTACCGGGCGCGGCTTCCGCCATCGATCCGGATTCCCGTGAGCCGGGACCCCGCGCACCCCGCTCCTTGCAGCGCGAGGCCGCCGAAGGCGCGGGAGGCGTCCGCGCGGAGGATGTCGATCGGCCGGGCGGACGTGCCGGCCGCATGCACCGGACCCCGGAACACCAGCGTGACCGCGGGCCCGAGCAGAAGCGAGGTGCCGGGCTCGATGACGACGCTCTCCTGCTCGGCGAACCGAGCCGAGACGTCGAAGCGAACCTCGCCGGGACCCAGACGGATCTCGCTGCGCTCCGGGTTGGGCGGAAAGTCCCACAGGTGCGGCGATCGCTGCCCCGGCTCCAGACGCGGGACCGAATCGACTTCCGGCAGTTCGTCCGCCGCTGCCGGCGCGGCGCGGGAGGGCGTCAGCCGGGACGACTCGCCGGTCACCCTGTCGGAAACTTCGAGCGAGACGCGCGACGGCTCGCAGCCGGGCGTCTCGAGAAGGTATCCGTAGCGCCTTGGATCCGGCTCGATCCGGACGCGGCCGTGCTTTGCATCGGGATCGGGGTGCGGGACCAGGATCGTTCCGGGCAGGATCTCGGCATTCGAGCGCAGTGCGGCGCTCGCGCCTGTGAAACCTCGGGCCACCTCGGGATCCGCGGCCGACAGCCGGCCGTCGCGATCACGATCTGCGTGCAGGACAAAGGGGCCCGCGCAGGGGGCCGCGACCGCGATGGACTCGAAGCGGTAGGCCCCGTGGCCGTCCACGGTGACGTCGATCAGTCCGCCGCCGCGCTTGTCCGGAGTCCAGGAAACGCGGATGCCTGGCCGCTCCAGTGCGCCGAGCAGAAAGCGGCTCCGGCGGGCGAAGCCCTGCAGCTCCGACTGGTAAGCGAGCAGCGCCTTCCCCGCCGACATGGGGCGCGGCATGAAGCGGTGGAAGCGCGTGACACGGGGCAGGAGCTTGTAGGCATCCCAGTACGGGTCGGCGGCCAATTCCGGGAGCAGTTCTCCGTACATCCTGTCGGCACGGCTTCTGATCTCGGGGACGCCCGCCTTCCCGGTCAGGAGGTCGTACACCAGACGGTCTCGCAGACTGAGGTAGCCAGGGACCTGCTTCAGGCGAATCAGCAAAGGGTTGTCCACGAGGTTGAACGCGGGCTCGTGCTGGAAGCCGCGAAAACTCCAGGCCACGGGCTCGCACTTGCCCGAAGCCGGGTCGAAGTAGAGCTTGTGGTTCGAGAAGTAGTCGTGATCGCTCCCGCCGAACACGACATCCAGCGCATCGAAGAGGGCGTACTTCTCAAGCGAAATCTCGTCTTGCGCGAACTCTGCGAATTCGCGAAACGAGTCGGCGCGGATCGCTTGCAGCAGACGGTCCAGCTCACTGAAGTCGTCTTTGGCCGCAGGGGATGCTGAAGCGACCTTCTGCCAGCCATCCCGTGAGAGGAACAGCCCGCCTGCCTGAAGCGCGGGATCAATTCTCTCCGTGTCCCCCGAGTAGAGAGAGCCGGGCAGGCGGCGCCCGCGGCGGAGCAGGTCCTCAACGGGCTGTGCCTCGTACCGGTACGCGCCCATGTCGGTGTTGTTGATCCGGACCCACGCAGGGTGATACTCGGGCGTGAGCAGGCCCATTTCCCGGGCCAGGTCCAGGATGATCTGGTCCTCGAGTCCGAACGGAGTCGGGTCGTTGAGGAGATTGAAGACGGCGGTGCCGTCGAGCAGTTCCCCGCCCTGGACCCGCAGCTTCATGGACTTCTGCTCCCCCAGCAGGTGCCAGGGCTGTCCACCGCGATAACGAATCCCCACCTGTCGAACTTCGCCGTCATTCCGCACCAGGGCCGGCACATACTCGCGGGGCCCTCCGCCGGAGATCTGTCCATCGAGCGCGTCGAGGCTCTCGCGCGTCAGCGAGATGTCGTAGAGGGGAAGACGGCTGGCAGCCGGACGGGCGGGAAGCCCCGCGCGTCGCAGGTCGCGCATCAATTCGTCGTGCAGGGCGATCTGGAACAGCTCGAGATCGATCGGCACGGCCTCGTCGGCGGCCCTGCGGTACCGGTCGAGTTGCGCCCAGGCAGACCACCCATACCAGCCGGTTCCCGTCCACACCGGCAGGCAGAGGAGGACCCCGAGCGTCCAGCCCAGGTGGTAGAACCTGTGGAGATGCCGCGAGGCCGCCACGACAGGTTCGAGTGTTACGGTCGCGTGAATCCTTCGCGGTTCCGGGTTTCTTTTTCTGAGATTTTGCAGGCCCGGCAGATCCGTCCCACCAGGGGTGGGCGCCGCAGGCTCCTGCGGCGCCCGCGCCCTGAAGGCTTAGACCTCGGGAGCGGTCGGGAAGGCGATGCTCAGGATGAGCGTCCCGCCCTGGAACACTTCGATCAGGGCCCCGAGCGGAATGAAGGTCAGCGGCTCGTGGCCGACTTAGTGGAGGTCGGTGGAAAACTCGATCACGCCCTCGATCGAGTTCTTCCCCGGGCGCCGGGCTGCCGTGATCGTGCCCACTACGACGCCGTTCGCGCCCAGCTCTGAGTGCCTGCCGGGACGTCCTGGATCTCTACGGCGAAGTCGGTCCGGCGATGGCGCAGACGGTAACGGGCTTCTCCCTCAGCGCCAGGAACCGCGCCGGCGTTGACCAGGTCCATCTGGAATTCAACCTCGGGGATCGGGCCCGGGACTACCGGGAAGGTGTCTGACAAGAAGGCCGTGGCCGTCCCGGTCTGGACGATCCCGAAAGTCTGTCCGAAGGGATCGAACGGGATCGGATTTCCCTTCTTCGAGTCGTACCGCGGCTCGCCCCTGCGTCTCGCCGTTGCCGCTGTTGTCCGCGACGACCGGGATCTTCGCCGGAACGATGCCGCCCGCGACGAGGTCGCAATCGCCGACTGGCAGGCCGTGCAGGTCGAGTCGCAGCGTCCGCTTCGAGTTTGTATCTTCGAATCTCACCTTTGCCGTCGCATCTGGACCCGCGCCAGTGTTCGACGGCAGAAGGCACAGCCCAGCGACTGCGCCAAACGCCGCCGATGCGCGCGAACCTCGTGTTGGCATGCTGGAATCCTCCAGCAGGCGATTGAGACCCTGCTTTGCGGTTCGCGAGGAAGAAATACAGGCCCGGCAGGCATGCACGTGAGATGTGCAAGCGCCGGGCCCGTGGCAGGAGTGCGGCTGGCTGCTGCGGGGCTTACCGTGCCGAGAGGCGAACCGCTTCGCGGATCGCGGGGCCGTATCCCTTGCGGGCCCGGAGCGCCATGACCTGCGCCTTCTTGCGCGGCGACAGGTGCCGCACAAGGCCGAGGTAGCGTCCCTGCTGCTTCAGAAAACGGCGGCCGGCCGGGCTGATTCTGCGCGTGCGCCGCGCCGCGCGGGCCACGGAACCGGCGGCGCGGTGCGCCGCCAGGGTGCCCAGTCGGGCTTCGAGATTCTCGATCGCCTTCGCGATCTGATCGAGCGCCGCCGAGGCCTGCCGGACGGCGATACGGACGGATTGTTTGCGGGACTTCACGGTCTGAGTACCTCCAGAGATGGGTTGGGGATGACGGTCCTGAGAGTCAGGACGATACCAGAAACTTTCCGGTCCGTCATTGTGCCGTTGCACCGCTCGTCTTTGGCGGCGCGCCGCCTCCCGCATCCGGAACCGTGTCGAGATCGCCCGCGACGACCAGGCTCATCGCCGCGGGACTCAGGTGCGCCTTGATCGCGGCGTTCGCCTGCTCCCGCGTCACCCGGCGGATCCTCTCGGGGAACTCGTCGAGATACGCGGGACCTCCGCCGATCTTCTCCGCCGCCGCGAGCGCGCCCGCGACACCGGCATTGCTCCCGAGCCGCACCTGATAGTTCCCCGCGAAGTAGCTCTTCTGGATACGCACTTCGTCCTCGGTGATCCCGTCGCGCGCATAGGTTTCGATCTCGTCCTTCGCCGAGGCGATGGCGCGCGCCGCGTTCTGCGGCGCGACCGCGATCATGAGCCCCCACATCCCGTCGAGCGCATCGGCCTGCCAGAACCGCGAGTTGAGGCTGTACGAGAGCCCCTCCTTGTCGCGCACGCGCTTTCCGACGCGCGAGGAGAGGGCGGTCTGGCCGAGCGCGGCGTTGGCGATGAGCGACGCCTCATAGTCGGGGTCGAGGCGGCGCAGGCCGCTCGCCTGCCCGAACAGAATGCTCATGTTCGCCTTGCCGCGCAGCGTCACCGCCTCGCGCACCGGCTGTGCGGGGGCCGTCCGCCCCTCGGTGAACTCGGGGCGACTGCCCTTCGGGAGGCTGCCGAACAGCCTTCCGACCATCTCGGCGGTGCGGGCCGCGTCCACGTCGCCGGCGATCGCGAGGATCGTCGCCGCTCCGCCGTAACGGTTCTGGTGGAAGCCGCGCAGGTCGCCGGCGGTGAGCGCCCTGATGCTCGCCTGCATGACATCGGGGGTCGCGGCGCGATACGGATGCCCCTCGGGAAAGGTGATCTGCGACATCCGGTCCCACGCGCGTGCGTTCGTGCTGTCGGCGGCGCGCAGCACCGTGGAGGTCATTTCGGCCTTCGCCTTTTCGATCTCCTCCGCGGGGAACACCGGGTTCTTCAGGTCGTCGGCCAGGATCTCGAGCAGCATCGGCAGGTCGCGCGACATCGCGCCGCCGGCGATGTCGGTCTGCGTCGGCCCGGCCGCGATCGTGAGCGTGGCGCCTGCGCCTTCGAGCTGCGCCGCCGCGGCGAGCTTGTCGCGCGCCTGCGTGCCGCGCGTGAGCATCATCGCGGTGAGTCCGGGCAGAGCCGGCTTGCCGTCCGGCGCCGTCATCCCGCCCGCCAGGACGATTCCGGAGACCGAAACGGTGGGGACGGCGTGGTTCTCCACCACGTCGAGGATCAGGCCGTTCGGGAGCACCTTGCGCAGCGTGCGCTTTGCGAACGTCACCCGCGCCGCGGACGCGGCCGCCGGAGCCGGGGGAGCGGCCGCGGCGAATCCGCGCGCGAGCGGCTTCTCGGGGATCGCACCGGCCTGCGGCGCGGCGGCGGCAGCGGGGGCCGCAGCGGCGTCGCCCTTGAGAGCCGGCGCTTCCGACGGATCCACCGGCACGAACCAGCCGACGGTCATCCGATCGGGGTCGAGATATTTCTTCGCCACGCGGCCGACGTCTTCCTTCGTCGCGGAGCGCACCGTGTCCGGATATGTGAGCGCCCACTTCCAGTCGGCGGAGGCGATCGCCTCGCCCAGAACCGCCGCGAGTGGAAACGTGCCGTCGCGCGCCTGGACCAGCGAGACTTCGAGCTGCCTCCTGGCGCGCTCGAGTTCCACGTCGGTCACGCCGCCGGAGGCGACGTCACCGAGGGTCTTGCGCACCGCGGCCTCGACCGCCTCGTGTGTCCTGCCGGGGGCCACGACCGCCTCCACCACGAGCGGAAAGGCATCGCGGAACGGATAGTTCACCGCCGACACTGCGGACGCGAGACCGGTTTCCACGAGGGCCTGATAGAGTCTCGAATTCACGCCGGTGCCCAGGATCGCGTTCACCAGGTCGAGCGGAACGAAATCCGGATCGGGCGCGCCGGGCCGGATGCAGGCGACCTGCACGATGCCCAGTTGGCCCGGCCTCTTCACGACGACCCGCCGCTCCCCTTCCTGCGGCGGCTCCACGGTGATCACACGCGGAATCGGGCGCGGCGAGCGCGGGAACGCGCCGAAGTGCCGGTCGAACAGCCGCAGCGCCTCCGACGGATCGAAGTCGCCGGTCAGCACCGCCTCGGCGTTGTCGGGCCAGAAGAAGTTCTCGTAGTGGCCGCGCAGCGTCGCCGTGGACACGCCTTCGATGTCGGAGCGGTAGCCGATCGTGTCCCAGTGGTAGGGGTGGGCGACGATCGAAGCGCCGATCACCGCCTTGAACAGCGCCTGCGACGGATCGTTCTCGCCGATCTCGTACTCGTTGCGAACGACCGACATCTCGGGCCCGCGCTCGGAATCGAGGATGAGCCCGCGCCCCAGACGATCGGCCTCGATGCGCATCGCGAGATCGAGCTGGCCCGCCGGCAGCGTGGAGTACCCCGTCATGCGGTCGTTCCAGGTCGTCATGTTGGTGCTGGTGAAGTCCGCGCCGGCGGCGTAGAGGGCTTCCTGGAAGGTCGGGTGGCCGCTCGCCTTGCCGAAGTTCGCGGTGCTCTTGTTGAACAGAAGATGCTCCAGCAGATGTGCGGAGCCGGTGTTGCCCGGCGCCTCATTGCGCGACCCGACGTGATAGACGACGAGGAACGAAAACACCGGCGCGGCGTCGGTGCGCGCCAGGAGAATCGTCATGCCGTTCGACTTGAGCCGGTACTGCGTGACGTCGCCCAGCGAGGCAATCCGCTCGACGTTCGGCGGCAGAGCGGGCGCGGCGGGGGCGGCGAACAATGGCGGGCCGGCGCACAGGGCAACGGCGGTGACGAGAGCACGATCGAGGCGCAGACGGGTCATGGGCACGATTCCTCCGGGCTCCATTTTCGCCGGAATCGAGCGCCGGCCGTGTAAACTCCGCCGATACGTTCCGCCGAGGGGGGTCCATGAACAGCCGGCTGCGCACGAATCGCCTCGCCGCCGCCCTGGCCGGCGCGCTCGCGCCGCTCGCGATCGCTTCGATCGCGAACGCCGCGGACCTGCCGCCGTTTCCGGCGCTGCCCGTCGTGCTCGAGGACTTCCGCAATCTGCGGACCGGATCGGGGATCGACGCCGCCGGAAAGGAGTTCGTCCGGGATCACCTGCGGCTCGTCTTCCGCTCCGGGACCCTCTCCCCCGTGCTCACGAAGAGCGGCCGGCAGGCCGGGTTCGTGTTCGAGGGGGCGGGACACTACACCTATACCGCCGCGAATCCCGGCGACGCCGACTCCATGAGCCGCAACATCGCCTCGCTCGGCAACGCGGGCGCGGTGAGGAACGGCGCGCTCGACGAGGAAATGACCGGGTGCGTCGTGCTCAGCGCGGCGCCGCTCTGGGCGGCGCTCAGTGGCTCGGCGGCGCCCCCGGGCGGCGAAGGATCCGCGGCGGCGAACGACCGTCTCGCCACCGTGCTGAGGGGCGCGGATGAGGCGGCGATCGGGGTCGACCACCTCGCCGCGCAGACGATGTACTCCTCGGTGGCGAAAGGCATGCTCTACGCCGAGATCGACGGGCTGACCCTCGATCCCGGCTACCTCAGCGACCCCGCGAGTCTCGGCGAGGAGCGGCTGATTCTCTTCCGGACCGTGCTGGGGATTCACTTCGGGACGGTCGTCAGCAGCCAGGAGATCGCCGGCGCCGAGGGCCAGGCGGCCCTGATGCTCACGCGGATGGAGTTCAGCCTGTCCACCGACAACAACTCCGACGCCACCGTGACCATCGTCGAGACGCTTTCACCGCGCCGGCCCGACGGGCGGCTGATCACCTTCTCTCTTATGAATCACCGCGAGACGGCCGTCGAGTCGTGGCAGTCGAAGACGCGCACCCTCGACGTGCGGTCGGTCCGCACCGCGGACGGCAGGGACCTTCCCTTCTCCCACCGGTATCACGGGCTTCTCGTGGAGCTCCCCGAGGCGCCCGCGGCCGACACACTGGTCACCCTGAGGTTCGAGCTCCAGTATCACTTTCTGAAGGACAAGGCCGGCGATCAGTTCTTCTGGCTGGGCGGGTGGCCCTGGTATCCCGAGCCGCACGGCGACAGCGCGGTGGACGCCGTCTGCCGCTGGAATCTGCGGACGAAGAAGCCATTCCGTCCCATCGCCCCCGGTCTCACCCTCGCGCGCCGCACCGAGGGCGACGTCGAGATCCTCGTAGCGGAGACGCCGGTGTCCACGGACTTTCCGGTCGTCTTCGGCGGGCGGTTCGAGTCGAAGGAAACGGTCCGGGACGGCGTGACGGTCCGCGTGAACGTGTATGGCCCCAAGATTCCGCGCGCGCCTGAAGCGCTCACCGACGGCGCCTTTGCGCTGCTCGGCGCCTATGGAAAGATGCTGAGCCCGTACCCCTACAAGGAGATCGACGTCGTTCTGATCAAGTCGAACGACTTCTGGCAGTCGCCTGCGGGGCTCGTCCTGATGTCCGACGACTGGCTGACCACGCGGTTCGGCACGCTGCAATTCCGCGACGCCCTGAACCAGGTCTACGCCCACGAGTTCGCCCATCAGTGGTGGGGCAATCTCGTTACGCCGAGGGACTTTCGCTACGACAACTGGATCTCGGAGTCGATCGCCGAGTACGTGGGAACGGTCGTCTTCGCCGGAACCGGAGCGGACGCGAAGGAGCAGGCGGAGCGCATGCAGAAGACGCTCGATCTCTGGCGCGGGCAGGCCCGGTCGTCGAAGCGCTCCGTCTCGATCGCCGACGCCGGCGGGCTCCGTGGCAGCGCTGCCGACGACTACGTGGACATCCTCTACGGCAGGGGGCCGCTGGTGCTGCACATGCTGCGCACCATGATGGGCAACGACGCCTTCTTCCAGATGCTGCGCACGATCGGAACGAAGTACGCCGGAAAGACGATGACCACCGACCAGTTCGCGCAGGAGGCCTCGCCGTTCTGCGGCGAGAACATGAAGTGGTACTTCGACCAGTGGATCAAACAGCCGGGGATTCCGGACGTCTCGGTCACGAAGTCCGTCTCGAACGAAGGCGGCAAGACGATCCTCTCGGGGCATCTGAGCCAGACTGGCGGCGGTTTCAAGATCCTGATGATTCCGTTCATCTTCGATCTGCCGGGCGGGGCGCGCTCCGCAAAACTGGTGCGCATGACGACGGCGGAGCAGGATTTTCGCGTCGAACTGCCCGCCGGGGCGTCTCACGTGGTCGTGGACCCCTCGAACAACAACCTCGTGAACTACAAGTGAGCGACCCGGCGTCCGCGGCGCGCGAAGCGCTCGACGCGCGGCTCACCGCGTCGCTCGATGCCACCCTCATCGAAGCGGGCCGGCTCGCCGGCGGCTGGCTCGCCTGTCGGCCTGGATGCGCGGAGTGCTGCATCGGCCCCTTTCCGATCAGCCGGCTCGACGCCGAGCGGCTCCGTGCGGGGCTCTTGACGATCGAGCAGGCGGACCCTGCGGGCGCGGCCGCGGTGCGCCGCCGGGCCGAGCAGGCCTGCCGTCTCTTCGCCGAGGGATTCCCTGGCGATCCCGGCACCGGGAGGTTCAACGACGACGATCGGGCGGCCGACGCCTTCCTCGCGCGGCACGGCCGCATGCCCTGCCCTGCTCTGGTTCCGGAATCGGGGCACTGCGCTCTGTACGACTACCGCCCCGTCTCGTGCAGAACCTTCGGACCGCCGGTGCGCCTGGGCGAGGAGGCGCTACCGCCGTGCCGCCTGTGCTTCGTCGGCGCGCCGCCGGCCGAAGTCGAGCGCTGCCGGGTCGAGCCCGACCGCGAGGGTCTCGAAGAGGCGCTCCTCGCCGCCTGGCCGGATCAGGGCAAATGGGAGACACTGATCGCGTTCGCTCTGCGCGGCGAGACGGCCGCGAGTTCCGGTACGGACTCCCCCGGCCGATGATCGTGCGCCCTTCCCCCCACTCGCTCCTGCTCCCGCTTCTTGCGGTGTTCCTCGTCGCCGGATCGTGGCCCGGCGTTCCCTCGGCGCGCGCCGACGAAGAATCCGAGGAGCCCGACGAGCGGACCGAGGAGCTGAAGTCTCTCGACGAGCTTCCGGGGGCCGACCGGATGGTCGAGGTCCACATGAAGCAGCAGCCGCTGCGTTTCGTGTTCGATGCGATCGGAGGGGGCGCCGGCGTTCCGATCGCCTACGGGGACGATTTCCCCGCCGACGAGACCGCGACCGTCAACTTCTCGGAGGTCCCGCTCGCCGAAGTGTTCCGCCGGCTCGCCCGCCAGTTCGATCTGCGCTACACGATCCGCGAGGACGGCACGCTCCTCGTGGACGGCCGCCCCTGAGTCCGGGCGTCGCTGCCGGAACTGCCTCCGCCCGCTCGGCAGTTCCGGGCGCCGCCATCGGACTCAGCCCGCGGAATCGCCGCGACCGGCCGCTCGGCGGCCGCGCACGATCGACGCACGCAGGTAGTCGCTGTTCATCCGGGCGATGAACCGCACTCCGATCCCCTTCGGACAGGCAGCCTCGCACTCGCCGTGATTCGTGCACCCGCCGAAGCCCTCGTCGTCCATCTGCGCCACCATCGCAAGCGCGCGGCGGCTGCGCTCCGGCGCCCCCTGCGGCAGCAGCCCGAGGTGCGAGATCTTCGCGGCGGTGAACAGCATCGCCGAGCCGTTCGGGCACGCCGCGGCGCAGGCGCCGCAGCCGATGCAGGCGGCCGCGTCCATCGCCAGATCGGCGGATTCCTTCTCGACGGGAAGGCTGTTGCCGTCCGGGGCGGAGCCGATCGAGGTCGAGATGAACCCGCCGGCGGCGATGATCCGGTCGAAGGAGGCGCGGTCCACCGCCAGGTCCCGCAGGACCGGGAACCCGCGCGCGCGCCACGGCTCCAGCACGAGCGTCTCGCCGTCCCGGAAGCTGCGCATGTGGAGCTGGCAGGTCGTCGTCAGCGGCCGCGGGCCGTGCGGACGCCCGTTGATCACGATGCCGCAGGTGCCGCAGATCCCCTCGCGGCAGTCGTGATCGAAGGCGATCGGCTCGCCGCCGGAGGTGAGAAGGCCCTCGTTCACCACGTCGAGCATCTCGAAGAACGACATGTCGGGGCTGATGCCGCGGGCCTCAATCGTCTCGAAGCCGCCCCGCGCCTCGCGGCTCTTCTGTCTCCAGACCTGGAGCGTGAGATTCATCGGGCCCCTCATTTGTAACTGCGCGTCGCGAGCGCGACGTTCTCGAAGGCAAGCGGTTCGACGTGGCGCACCGGAGCGCGCCCTTCGCCGGCGTATTCCCAGGCCGCGACGTGGCAGAAGGCGCCGTCGTCCCGCCGCGCCTCGCCGTCCTCGGTCTGGAACTCCTCGCGGAAGTGGCCGCCGCACGATTCGCGCCGCTCCAGGGCGTCGAGGCACATCAGCTCCGCCAGCTCGAGGAAATCGGCCACGCGCCCCGCATGCTCCAGCGACTGGTTCAGCGACTCGCCCGTGCCGGGCACCCGCAGGTCCTTCCAGAACTCCTCGCGCAGCGTGGGAATCTGCGAGAGGGCACCCTTGAGACCCGACTCGGTGCGCGCCATGCCGCAGTGGTCCCACATCAGGCGGCCCAGCTCGCGGTGGAAGTCCGCCGGCGTCCGCTTTCCGCCGATGCGCAGCAGCCGCTCAGCGCGGGCCTGCGCCGAATGCACTGCGGCGCGGACCTCGGCGTGATCGCGCTTCAGATCTGCGCGCGGCGCCTGCGCCAGGTAGTTCCCGATCGTGTACGGAATGATGAAGTACCCGTCGGCGAGTCCCTGCATGAGCGCCGAGGCACCGAGCCGGTTCGCGCCATGGTCCGAGAAATTCGCCTCGCCCAGCACGAACAGCCCCGGCAGCGTGCTCTGCAGGTCGTAGTCCACCCAGAGTCCGCCCATCGTGTAGTGGATCGCCGGATAGATCCGCATCGGCACGCGATACGGGTCCTCGTCGGTGATCCGCTCGTACATCTCGAAGAGGTTGCCGTATTTCTCCTCGATGACGTTCTTCCCGAGACGCTTGATGGCATCGGCGAAATCGAGATAGACGCCGAGTCCCGCCGGCCCGACGCCGCGCCCCTCGTCGCAGACCTGCTTGGCGGCGCGGCTGGCGATGTCGCGCGGCGCCAGATTGCCGAACGCCGGGTACTTCCTCTCGAGGTAGTAGTCCCGCTCCGCGTCGGGGATTTGCGACGGCGCGCGCCGGTCCCCTTTCGCGCGCGGCACCCAGATCCGCCCGTCGTTGCGCAGCGATTCGCTCATCAGGGTCAGCTTCGACTGGTGATCGCCGGTGACCGGGATGCAGGTCGGATGGATCTGCGTGTAGCAGGGATTCGCGAATGCGGCCCCCTTCTTCCAGGCGCGCCAGATGGCGGTGGCGTTGCAGCCCTTGGCGTACGTCGCGAGGTAGAACACGTTGCCGTACCCGCCGGTGGCGAGCACGACCGCGTCGCCCGGGTGGGCCTCGATCTCGCCAGTCACCAGGTCGCGCGTGACGATGCCGCGCGCGCGCCCGTCGAGCACGATGACTTCCTGCATCTCGTGGCGGGTGTGCATCCGCACTGTGCCGAGGCCGATCTGCCGCTCGAGCGCCTGGTAGGCGCCGAGCAGAAGCTGCTGCCCCGTCTGCCCGCGCGCGTAGAAGGTCCGCGACACTTGAGCGCCGCCGAACGAGCGCGTGTCCAGCAGCCCGCCGTACTCCCGCGCGAACGGCACGCCGAGGGCGACGCACTGGTCGATGATGTCCGACGAGATCTGCGCCAGGCGATACACATTCGCCTCGCGCGCCCGGAAGTCGCCCCCTTTGATCGTGTCGTAGAAGAGCCGGTGCACCGAGTCGCCGTCGTTGCGGGTGTTCTTCGCGGCGTTGATGCCCCCCTGCGCCGCGATCGAGTGGGCGCGCCGCGGGCTGTCCTGGTAGCAGAAGCACGAGACGTTGTAGCCCAGCTCCGCCATCGACGCGGCAGCGCCGGCGCCGGCGAGCCCCGAGCCCACGACGATCACGCGGAAGCGGCGCTTGTTCGCCGGGTTCACCAGCTTCATCTCGAGGCGGTGACGGTCCCACCTTTCAGCGATCGGCCCCGAAGGGATCTTCGCATCGAGCGTGATCATCCGATCCACCCCATCAGCACCGCGATCGGAAACGACAGATTTCCGATCAGGATCACGGCGGCGAACAGCATTGCCGCCGTCTTGAGCAGCGCGATGAACCGCGGATGCGAGACGCCCAGCGTCTGAAAGAGGCTCCAGAAGCCGTGGCGCAGGTGCAGGGTGAGCGCGCCCATCGCGGCCATGTAGAACAGCGATGCCGGCACGCTGCGAAACCCCGCGATGAAGTTGTGATAGACGTCTCCGGGCTGAAAGTCCGGATGCACCGTCCCGGTCGTCAGATGAAGAACGTGATAGACGACGAACAGCGCCACGATCACGCCGCTCCAGCGCATCGTGCGCGACGCGAAGGTGGATTCCTGCGCCACCCACCTGCGGTACCCGACGGGGCGGGCGCGGCGCGCCTGCAGCGTGAGCGACGCCGCGGCCCAGATGTGCAGGATCACCGACAGCAGCAGCACGGCCCGGGCGATCCAGAGACCGGCGCCGTGCAGGGCCTCGCGAAGGAATTCCGCGTAGTGATTCATCGCCTCGGGGCCGAGATACACCTGCAGGTTGCCGACCATGTGCCCGAGCACGAAGCCGGCGAGAATCAGTCCGGTCACGGCCATCACGGCCTTCCGGCCGATCGTGGACGTTGCGAAACCTTCGCCGGCGGTCATCGTTCGCAGGCTAGTTTCGCGCCGAAGCGAGTGTCAAGCGCGCGCGGCGCACTCCGTTAGAATCGAGCGCATGGGTCTCGAAGCGCTGCCCGACGCTTCTGGTACATGGGGCCAGCCGGCATGATGAAGGGATTCCTGGACCGAGTTCGCGAGCGGGTGCGCGGAGCCGGCGCGCGCATCGTGCTCGCCGACGGGTCGGATCCCCGCGCGCGCGATGCGGCCGCCGCTCTTGCCGCGGAGGAGTTGGCGCGGCCGATCCTGCTGGGCGCCGGGGCGGCGCCGGCCGGCGTGGAAATGCGCGACCCGGCGACCGACCCCAGGGCCGCTGTATACGCCGGGGTGCTGCACGATCTCAGGCGGAAGACGGGCCTCACCGCCGGGGAGGCGGCGGTCCGCGCCCGCGAGCCGCACTGGTACGGGGCTCTCGCCGTGCGGCAGGGCGACGCGGACGGTCTCGTCTCGGGCCTCGCGTCCGAAACGAAGCCCTTCATCCCCGCCTTCTCGGCGGTCGGACTCGCGCCCGGCATCACCAGGGCGTCGTCGTATTTCCTGATGGTCTGGCCCGACCGCGTTCTGCTCTACGCCGACTGCGGCGTGAACATCGCCCCCGACACGTCGACGCTGGCGGCAATCGGGCGCGCCACGGCGGCCACGGCGCGCGCGCTCGGACTCGAGCCGAAGGTGGCGTTTCTCTCGTTTTCGACGCGCGGGTCGGCCGAGCACGAGTCCGTGGACCGCATGCGCGAGGCGGCGGCGATGGTCCGCGCCGCTGAGCCGGGTCTGCCGGTGGACGGCGAGCTGCAGTTCGACGCGGCGTTCGTGCCCGAGGTCGCGCGGCGCAAGTGCCCGGACAGCCCCCTGGCCGGCGCGGCGAATGTCTTCATCTTTCCCGATCTGAACTCGGGGAACATCGCCTACAAGATCACGGAGCGGCTCGGCGGGGCCCAGGCGCTCGGCCCGCTGCTGCAGGGTCTTGCGCAGCCGGTGCACGACCTGTCCCGCGGCGCTTCGGTCCAGGACATCGTGGACGTGGCGACGATCGCCGCCCTGGGAGCGGTCAGCCGAGCGTAGCGACGAGCAGCGCCTTGATCGTGTGCAGGCGATTCTCCGCCTGGTCCCACACCACCGACGCCTTCGACTCGAAGACCTGGTTCGTCACCTCGAGCCCGTTGAGACCGAACTTCTCGAAGAGCTCCTGACCGGTCGTCGTCTCGCGGTCGTGGAAGGCGGGAAGGCAGTGCAGGAACTTCGCCCTGCGATTGCCGGTTGCCTTCATCAGGCGTCCGTCCACACGGTAGTCGCGCAGGAGCTTGATCCGCTCCGCCCACTTCTGCGGCGGCTCTCCGAGCGACACCCAGACGTCGGTGTAGAGGAAATCGCAGCCCTTCACCGCCGTGCGCGGGTCCTCCGAAAGGGTGAGCCGGGCGCGCGAGGCCTTCGCGAGCCTGCGCGCCTTGCGCTGCACCGCCGGAGCCGGCCAGAGGGCCTTCGGCGCGCACAGCCGCACGTCCATCCCGAGCAGCGCGCCGGCGAGCAGGAGCGAGTTCCCCATGTTGTTCCGCGCGTCGCCCAGATAGCACAGCGCCACTTCGCGCAGAGGCTTCTTCGAGTGCTCTTCGATCGTCATCAGGTCGGCCAGGATCTGCGTCGGGTGCGAGGCGTCCGTGAGGCCGTTGTACACCGGCACGCCGGCGTAGCGGGCCAGCAGCTCGACGGTCTTCTGCGCGAAGCCCCGATACTCGATGGCGTCGTACATCCGGCCGAGCACCCGCGCGGTGTCGCGGATCGACTCCTTGTGGCCGATCTGCGAGCCCGACGGGTCGAGGTAGGTCACCCCCATCCCCAGGTCGTGCGCCGCCACTTCGAATGCGCAGCGGGTGCGGGTCGAGGTTTTCTCGAAAATCAGACAGAGGTTCTTCCCCACGAGGCGGCGCGACGGCTTCCCGGCGCGCTTCTCGGCTTTCAGACTCGCCGAGAGGTCCAGAAGGTGGCGGATCTCCTTCGGCTTGAGGTCCGAGAGCTCGAGCAGACTGCGGCGCCTCATCGTCGCGGGCATGCGGTATCTCTCTCCGCCCTCAAAGCGGTGTGAACTCGCAGGAGTGGAAGGGATTCGGGCGGCCTCGGGGCTCACCCCCCGGCTGCCTCGGAAGCGGATTTCGAGACGGTGAAGCGGAGACCGGACCAGGTCGAGTCGATGGCGGCGATCTTGAAGTCCACGAGGCCGGCTCCGAGCCCCAGGGCGCGGACGTGCGCCTCGGTGATGTCGGTCATCACGCCGGAGGCGCGCTTCGGCCAGCAGATCCAGAGTCCCTGCGGTCCGATTCTCTCGACGCGCCCCGCGATGCCGCGCTCCAGGTCGCGCTGGGCGCGCACGAACCACAGCGTCATGTCGGAGCGGGCGGTGGCGCTCCCTGTGAGCAGCGCGCCCTCAGGCAGACGCCCGAGGGTTTTCTCAAAGCCTGCGGGAGCCCCAAGCACGGCGACGCGGCTGCCTTCCTTGATACCCAGCTTCTTCGGGAGCGGCGTGCCGGAGTAGCCCGCAAGATTCGAAGTGGGAACGACCGGATCCTTGAGCGGACGCGTGACGGCGCGCCGGACCGCCGCACCAACCCTGGGCCAGGTCGTGAAGATGGCGTCGGGCAGCGTCTCGCGCACCCGGTCCACCTTCTCTTTCTCCCCGCCGACGAAGACGAGCGGAATCGTCCGCGTCTTCCTGGTCGTTCGGAGGGTCAGCGCGACATCCCGGCCCTGCGACGGCAGGCGGGACAGATCGATCACGTAGGCGTCCGGCGGCGCCGCACGCAGAGCCTTCAGGGACTTGCCGTTCGACTGGGTGAATGCGCGGGCGGCGAGTCCGTCTTCATTCAGACGGGCGGACCGCTCCCTGGCCTCGACGTCATTCCAGTGGATCAGCCACACCCGGGGCTTGGCCGGGGCGCTGCCCCGGGCCCCCGAGCGACGGGTTGCCGGTGCCATATGGGTAAACTTTACTCCGAATTCGGGCCTCTCGTCACCCCCCGGCGAGCGCCGCGAAACCGACGTAGACACGGGCGTTCGCGCGATGCTCCGCACGGGAACTGGCGCCGGTATTCCTCGGCGAGGTCCATCGCGTCAGGCCACGTCGGTGTTCTGCACCTGCGCGATCCGCCAAACGCCTCTCACGGGAACCGCCACGATGCTGGTGATTCCGCTCCGGCCCTCCGGGGGCGCCGCGACCGCCGTCCACCGGATGATCGCCGTGGCGGCTGCGCCGTGCATGCGGATCCAGGGAGAGTCGTCCAGCCGGATCGTGACCGGCTGCGCGTCGGAGAGCAGCCGTTCGATCTCGGTCCGTCCCTGCGCGACAAGGCCCGCCCCGCTCACGTAGACCGCATCCTCCGCGAAGAGCGCCACGACACGAGGAATCTCGCGGGCGTTCCAACGGTCCACCAGGTCCCGGACCAGGGTTTCGACGGCCTCGGCATCCGTCATCTGCCCCTCCTGCGCTGATTGTGATTGAATGTTTCCCTTCCTGAAACCGGGCACGTGGGGCGGCGTTTACAGAAGGAGCGGCGTATGAGCAAGGTTCGCGTTCTCGTCGGCACGCGCAAGGGCGCGTTCATCCTGACGTCGGACGGCAAGCGCGAGCGCTGGGATGTGAGCGGTCCGTTCTTCGCCGGCTGGGAGCTGTACCACGTTCAGGGATCTCCCGCCGATCCGAACCGCCTCTACGCGTCGCAGTGCAGCGGCTGGTTCGGCCAGCAGATCCAGCGCAGCAACGACGGCGGCAAGACCTGGGAGGCGGTCGGGAACAAGTTCGTCTACGACGGCGAGCCGGGCACGCACCTCTTCTACGACGGCACGCCGCGGCCCTGGGAGTTCAAGCGCGTGTGGCACTTCGAACCGTCGGCGAAGGATCCCGATACGGTGATCGCAGGCGTCGAGGATGCCGCGCTCTTCCGCACGACCGACGGCGGGCAGAACTGGGTGGAGATGCCGGCTCTCCGCCGGCACGAGACCGGACCTGCCTGGCAGCCCGGCGCCGGCGGCATGTGCCTGCACTCGATCCTCACCGATCCGAAGAACTCCTCGCGCATGTATGTCGCGATCTCCGCGGCGGGCGCCTTCCGCACCGACGATGCCGGCAAGAGCTGGATGCCGATCAACAAGGGGCTGAAGAGCGAGTTCCTGCCCGACCCGGCAGCTCAGGTCGGTCACTGCGTGCACCGGATCACGATGCACCCCGCGCGCCCCGAAACGCTTTACATGCAGAAGCACTGGGACGTGATGCGCAGCGACGACGGCGGCGCTTCGTGGCGCGAGGTCAGCGGAAACCTGCCGACGGACTTCGGATTCCCGATCGCGGTGCACGCGCACGAGCCCGAGACGATCTACGTGGTGCCGATCAAGACCGACTCCGAGCACTTCCCGCCGGACGGGAAGCTGCGCGTCTATCGCAGCAAGTCGGGCGGCAACGAGTGGGAGCCGCTGACGAAGGGCCTTCCGCAGGAGAACTGCTACGTGAACGTCCTGCGCGAGGCGATGGCGGTGGACGGCCTGGATCCCTGCGGCGTCTATTTCGGCACGACCGGCGGCCAGGTCTACGCGTCCGCCAACGGCGGCGACTCGTGGGCCGCGGCGGTGCGGGACCTGCCAGCGGTCCTGTCGGTCGAGGTGCAGACGCTGAAATGATCCGGGTGACGCTCCCCTTCCACCTGCGCACGCTCGCGAAGGTGGACGGTGAGGTGCAGCTCGACGTCGCGGGAGAGATCACGCAGCGGTCCGTGCTCGGGGCCCTCGAGGAGAAATACCCCGTTCTGCGCGGGGCGATCCGCGACTACGAAACCCGGAAGCGCCGCCCCTTCATCCGCTTCTTCGCCTGCCGGACCGACCTCTCGAACGAGTCTCCCGACGCCCCCTTGCCCGCGGAGGTCGCGGCGGGCGCGGAGCCCTTCATGGTCATCGGGGCGATTGCCGGGGGCTGATTCCGTCGGGATCACGATGAATCATCTCTGCGAGCGGGGTGCCTGCGATTCTATTTGGTTCCATTCCGCTGCCCGCCGGTCTCGGGTAAAGATGGCCCCCGGGCCCCGCTCCGTCGCAATGTATGTTCAGGGAATGCGTCGCGGGGATTGATCGAGGATATTCGACGAAGGACCCCGCAATTCGCATGAGAAGGGGGAACAGTGATGAAACCGAACAGATTCGCCTGGATTCCCGCCGTGGTGTTCTCGGCCTCGGCGATCGCCGGCATGTCCCAGCCCGAGCCATCCCGGGCCGCAGCCGCACCCTCGCTCGCAACGGAGTGCTGTGCCGGAGTTCAGGCGGCTGCGGGGCCGGTGGCGCCGGTGAGGGCGGCGATCGTCAAATCTTACGGCGTATTCATCGGGTGGGCCGCACTCACGACGGACTGGCGCTTCTACGGCGATGTGCCGTTCGAACTCGATGGCACTTTGGCCAACGTGAAGTCGTTCACCCTCGCCGATCTCGAAGCGACCGGGGCCGATGTGATCGTTCTCAGCGATCCCGCGGGCGGATTGCAGCAATTCAGTGCGTCCGAGGTCGCGGCGCTCGAGAGCTATCTGATGGCGGGTCACGGCATCATCGGAACGTTTCTCGTGTTCGGCTGGGGCGGAGGTCCGATCGACAACCGCGCGATCGCTCCGCTGTTCGGCCTTCCGGGCGACGTGTCGTACGTCCTGCCCTGCTGCTCGACTCCGCACATCTCGAACTTGTTCAATGATCTCGTGCCCGCCAGCCGCAATCTGATGCGGCTTCCATCACCGGCCTGGATGTCGGCGGGATTCCCCTTCACTCAAGCTCCGGTAGACGACCTGACGTGGGACGCGTCCGATCTCGGCGACTGCACACCCATAGCGGAGTCGGACGGGTTCCAAGGCGTGATCTGCAACTACAGCTCGGGGCTCTGGAGAGCATCCTTCATTTCGAACCTGCCCGAGCATGCTGTCGGCCCGCACGCGGACAACAATCGCCAACTGCTCTACAACACGGTCCTCGCCGTCGCCGGCCGGTGAGTCTCCGCGCCCCACGGGCGCGGAGCCCTTCTGGTCATCGGAGCGATTGCCGGGGACTGATTCCGCGGGGTCGAGCCGGGCTCAGTAGTAGAGGTGCTCCGCAGAGTGCCAGGCGTGCTCGATGTTTCTCATGATGAGCGCGCAGTCGAACTCGACCGAGCCGCCCGCTGCCGCCTCCATTGCGCGCACAGGTCCTCGGCCGCCGCGCGCCACTCGGCGAACCGGAAACGGAACCCCTGTGCCGCCAGTTTCCCGGAGATCACGCGACGGCTCTTGAGGAGCAGCTCCGACTCGGTGCGCAGGACGAACGCCGCAGGCTCGAGCAGCCATGCCGGGGCCGGGATCCCGATGCGGGCGCCCCATGCGGCCCGCAGGGTGCGCATGAATTCTGCGTTGGGCAGGGGCGCGGGCGCCGCGATGTTCACCGGGCCGGCCAGGTCGTCGTGCGAGACGATCCACTTCACCGCGGCGACGAAGTCCTGCTCATGCACCCAGGAGACATATTGCCGGCCGTCGCCCGAGGTGCCGCCCAATCCCCGCCGGACGAGTCCCAGCAGCACGTCGAAGACGCCATGCCGGTCGGGGCTCATCGTCATCGCGGAGCGCATGATCACCTTCCGGGTCCGGGGGACGACGGCCTCCTCCACCGCCGTCTCCCAGGACTTCGCCACCTCGATGCTGAAGCGCCACGCATCCGGCGCGCCGGGCTCGTCTCCACCGAGGATGCCGGTCGCCTCGTCGTTCGGGGCATCGAATCGGTGGGCATAGATCGTGGCGGTGCCGGCCTGCAGCCACACGCGCGGCGGATGCGCCGACTCGGCGATCGCCCGGCCGATCAACCGCGTCGATCCCACGCGCGATTCCATGATTTCCGCTCGGTTCGCGGCGGTGTAACGGCACTCCACCGATCGGCCGGCCAGATTGACGACCGCATGCGCTCCGTCCAGCTCCTGCATCCACGGCCCGGGGGTGCGCGCGTCCCATCCGACGGTGCGCCACGGCGCCGGGCGGGGATGCCGCGAGACAACGACGACCTCGTGCCCCTCGCCTTTGAGCGCGCGCGCGAGGATCGTTCCCACCTGCCCGGAGCCGCCGGGGAGGACGACCTTCACAGAGCGTCCAGGCGCCGCCCCTTCCAGTTCCACCACTTGAGCAGTTCGGCGCGCGGGCGGGCGGTGCGCGCGGCGTAGGCGGCGCAGCGGAACGAGTAGAGAACGCATGGGTTCTGACGATTTCCCCTCAGCGCGTTGAGCTCGAGGTAGAGCCCTTCCGGATTGCGGCGCTTCATGTCAGACCGCCTGCGCACGCCAAGATCGCGAAGATCCCGCGCGAGGCTGGGGCCGATACTCGGCAGAGTTTGCAAATCGTCGGCGCTGCGCATCCTTGGGTGCGCAGAATATAACATCCCGTGCTGCGCCCCCACCGTTCGAAGTCGTTTCACTCCTTGAAGCCATCGAGGCCGGCGGCCGATTTCACGACATCTCCAGGAGCGAAGCGATTGCGCAACCATTCCAGGTTCGGTGTACGCAGCCGTACGGCCGCGGCATCAAGCCTTGCGCTGTTCGCCGCGCTGGCACTTCCCGCTCTTGCGCAGCCCAGGGTTCAGACGCCCCGCCCGCCGCCTCCTCCGCCCGCCGCCGGCGCGGAGGTCATCAACGACTGCCACTTCCACCTGACGAACTACATCCAGGAAGGGATCTCCATCCAGGATCACCTGACGAACATGGCTGACCGCGTCGGGCGGGTCGCGCTCTTCGGGATTCCGCTTCAGCAGACCTGGGCGCATGGGAACACCGGCGACTTCGCGCCGACCTACTACCTGCAGACCGATGCGCCGCTCTATTACTACTCATTCACCGACGCGTACATCGCGAGGCAGTACAAGTCGCTGACGAAGGAACAGCAGGCCCGGTTCGACCCGATGATCACCGGCTTCAATCCCGCGGACATGTATGCGGCCGATCACATCCGGCGGGCGCTCACGACCTTCCTCGGAGTTTTCGATGGGATCGGCGAATTCACGATCCACAAGGAGTTCGTCTCGTCCAGGATCGCCGGCGAGACGGCGAGCCTCACGAACCTCGCGCTCGACCGGATCCTGGATTTCGCCGGAGAGGTAGGGCTCGTTGTGCTGCTGCACAACGACGTGGACATGCCGTTCCCCAAGCCGGATCAGGAGCCGTATCAACTGGCGCAGCTTCGGGACCTGTTTCTCCGCCACCCGAAGACGACGATCAGCGCGGACTGCGGGTGAACGCCGAGTGGCCGCACCTGAGCCACTGCCCCGTGGGCTACACCGCCGTGCCTTATCCGGTGGGGGGCAATGGGGACGTCTATCACATCAACGCCGAGATGAACTTCTAGGGAGGCCCCGCGGTCCCCGCGGTCCCCGCGGGGCCTCTCCCGTCCGACTTACGACTTCGCCGGCTTCGACACGAGCCCCTGCTTCTGCAGCTCGTAGGCGATTTCCTCCGAGATCTCCGTCACCAGATGATCCACGTCGCTCGGGTTGGCGGTCTTGCTCTGCGCTCCGAACACGAGCTTGTTCTGCTTCAGAGAGTAGATGAGCGTCTCGATGATCACGTAGGTGTCGGTGCGGATCTCGCCGGTGCTCACGGCCCCGTAGGGCGCGCCCCAGCCGTACCCGTAATAGCCCCCGTAGTAGCCGCCGTAGTAGCCGCCCATGTACATCGTGGGCGTCGAGGTGATCTCCTTGTCGACGCCGATCGGCCGCATGACCACCGCGCCGACCGCTCCTGACTTCTCGAGCGCGGCCTTCGCCTCCGCCTCGTCCTTGGTATCGCCGCTGTAGATCGTGTACATCGGGACGCCGGTCGCGCCCTTCGACGTGATCTGGCGCGCCAGGGTGTCCTCGGCCGCGCGCCGTGACGCTTCGTTCTGCATCATGACGACCGCGGCGACCTTCTGGCCTTTCATATCGAGCGGCTGAGCGTCGGGATTCTTCCAGGTGGAGAGGAACTCCGTCGCGCTGCAGCCCGTGAGGACCGCCGCCAGCCCCAGCATCAGCACACTGCCTGCTACCTTCACGGATCCGCGCATTTACGAAGCCCCCTTGAGAGTGAACTTGGAAGTCGGGAGTTGCGGTCCCCGATAATACTCGCCCGGAGGCCCGGCCGCCGCACCGGCCGCGTCATCCGCTCCGCGGCCTGAACGCGCTCTCGAGATCCGAGTACGGCAGGGCGCGCGCGAGAGCTGTAAACGTGCCCCGCTGCGCGATTTCGCGGGCCGCTTCGAAAAAACCGCTCCACGCCGCGCGCGCCAGTGAACCGCCCACACTGATCCGCCGGACCCCGAGGCCGGCCAGTTCGGGAACCGTTGCGAAGTCGCTCCCGACCAGCACGTTGACCGGTTTTGGCGCGACCGCCCGGACCAGTGCCTCGATCTGCGCCCGGTCACGGATCCCCGGCGCGAAGAGGCAGTCGGCTCCCGCGGCGGAGTACGCCGTAAGCCGCCGCATCGTCTCGTCGAAGTCGGGTCTCCCCGCGATGAATCCTTCCGACCGGCCCGTGAGCACGATGCCGGCACCCGCCGAGTCCAGCGCCTGGCGGGCGGCCTGGATCCGCTCCACCGCCAGCGCGAAGTCGAAGAGTGGTCGATCGGGATCTTCGGTCGAGTCTTCGATCGACAGTCCGGCCACGCCGGTGCCGGCCGCCGCCGCGACGTTCGCCGCGACCCCTTCCGGCTCGACGGCGAATCCACCCCCGAAGTCGGCATTCACAGGGACCGACACGCTGCCGGCGACGGCCCGCAGATGGTCGAGCGTCTGCTGCAGCGTCACCTTGTTGTCGGGCCGCCCGAGTGACCAGGCGAAGCCGGCGCTCGTCGTGGCCACCGCCGGAAAGCCGAGCGACTCCAGCAGACGCGCACTGCCGACGTCCCACGGATTCGGCATGACGAAGCACCCAGACTGGTGCAGACGGCGGAATCCCGCGGCGCGTTCGTTCATTTCGCTCTCCTCATTCGGGCTCAAGGATCATGACGTGTTCGGGCACCGTCACGCCCGGGACGTCGGACGGACCCGGGCGCTCCTCCACAAAACGAAACCCGCACTTCTCGAGGACGCGCAGCGACCCCGCGTTGTGCCGGGCGGCATGTGCGTACAGCGGGCGCGTCTGCAAGAGCCCCAGGAACGCCGAGAGCGCTCGTGTCGCGATCCCCCGCCCCCAGTACTCGCGGCCCAGCCAGTAGCCGACGAGACGGTCGCCGCCGTCCACCCAGCTCAGCACGTTCCCGGCGATTGCCCCGTCGCAGAGGATCGTGCGGATGACGGCGTCCGGGCGATCGAGGGTCCGCTTCCAATGAGCGAGGAACGCCTCATGGTCACGCGACGGGAACGCCGCCATGCGCGTGGCCTCCGGGTCGCGCTGGTGCTCGAAGAACACCGGGAGGTCGGCACTCGCCACCGGCCGCAGGACCACGCCGGACGTTCGCTCTCTCACTGCGCCGCGGCGGCCCCCGACGCCGGCGCGGGCATCGGCACACACATCAGTCGCATCATGAGAGCTCAGCCTCGCTCGTGGTCGCCGCCGGGCCCCATGCCGCCCGGCAGCATCGCAGAGTTCATGAACGCGTCGAGCCAGGCCATCCGCCCGAGGAGATGAAACCCGAGCACCCCGATTACGAGCGAGCCGGCCACGAGCAGCAGTACCCAGCCGCCGTGGCGCAGCAGCCTCATGGCGAAGGCGCGGGGACTCAGAAGCTTCCCGCGGCGGTGTTCGTACATCCCGGTCGGTCCGAGCGGAACTCTACACCCCGCGGCGGTTCATGGTTTCCAGGCGCGGTGCTTGATGTGCGCGCCCTGCGACGTGCGCCGCTCCCGCTCCTGAAGACGCTCGGCGAGCCATTGAAACCATTCGTAAACGGATTCGCGGCCCTGCTCGCGGCGCAGGCGGGCCACCCACGGCGCAAGCTTCATCCACAGCCGCACGATCGCGTCACCCATCAGGTCGTCGAGAACGGAGATCGGCACGATCCGCCGGTACACCATGACCCCCACCGACTCGAAGGTCGTTCCGATCAGGATTGCCGCGTCCTCGAGACCGGCCCCGCTGCGCACCTCATCGGCCGACACTTCGTTCGGCAGAGACCACATGAGACGCAGAGCCCGGTTGAACTCGGCGTTGCGAAACGAGTTCACGAGCTGGATCGCCGCCGTTTCGCGGCGCTGGCGCTGGAACTCCCGGAGCTGGATTACGCCGAGAACGATGCCGATCGCCACGACCGTGGGCGCCACGATCTGGGCGATCTGGGCCACCGTCGTGAGGTTCATTCCTGTTCCATGGCGCGCCGGTCCGCGGTCGCCGGATCAGAGGCCCAGATCCGAGAGACCGGGGTGGCCGTCGGGACGGCGTCCCAGGGGCCAGTGATACTTCCTGTCGCTCTCGCGGATCGGCACATCGTTGATGCTCGCAACGCGGCGCCGCATGAACCCGCGCTCGTCGAACTCCCAGTTCTCGTTGCCGTACGAGCGAAACCACGAGCCCGAATCATCGTGCCACTCGTACGCGAAGCGGACCGCGATCCTGTTCCCGCCGCTGACCCACAATTCCTTGATCAGGCGGTAATCCAGCTCCCTGCTCCACTTGCGGACGAGAAACCGAACGATCTCCTCCCGGCCCGAGAGGAACTCGGATCGGTTCCGCCAGACGCTGTCGGGCGTGTACGCCAGCGCCACGCGCTGAGGGTCGCGGGTATTCCAGGCATCCTCGGCCATGCGCACCTTGCGAGCGGCCGACTCGGCGTCGAATGGTGGCACCGGCGGGCGGGGATCTTCCTGTGGCGACATGGCGTTCAGTCTTCTTCTTTCTTCTTCGAAGTCATCCAGACGAGCACGGGGCCGGTCACGAGTCCGACCAGGAGCCCGCCGCCTGCGAGCAGACCCAGGTATGCGAAAGCCCACCACGCCCCGCGCTTGCCAGAGCCCAGAGAGCGGGCATGCGAACCCGTGGTCGCAGAAGCGCCTGCCAGATCCCGACGACGACACCCCCGAACAGCACCGCCCTGTAAAGCGAGTACTCCATCTGCCAGCCGGAATACGGCGCCAGGTCGCTGACCAGGAACGGCGCCGCCAGTCCGAGCATGCTCGCCAGAAACCACGGGAGAAACCGGCCGAACAGACCTTTGACGATCCGGCCCTGCGTGAGTCCAACCGCGGCCCCCATGCCGGCGCCGACGAGCACCTGCGAGCCGCCGATGCCCATCGCCTCGCCGATCAGGGCGAACAGCGCAATCGTCGGCACTCCCAGCGCCCAGCCGCCCCAGGTCGCCAGCACCCACCGCTTCAGCAGGCGCGCGTCGGTCATGCCGGTGTCAGCGGCGGGCCGCCCGCGTTGGAGCTGATCCGTCATCGAGCCCCCGGACAGACGCTACTTCGCGGAATACTGGGCGATCCGCGCGCGGACCAATCCGCGGATGAGCGCCGCCGGGATCGGCTTCTCCGGCTGAAAGCGGATCGTGCCCTTGCTGGTACTGAACCCCTTCAGCTCCGCGCGGTGCGCTGCAATCGGCCAGGCGCCCGGATAGAACGCGAGATGCTTCGCCGCGGCGCCGTACGCCACCAGCAGCTTTCCGTTCATCCGGAAGGCCGGGATCCCGTAGCTGATGCACTCTTCGGCTTTCGGCGCTGCGCTGCGGATCGTGCGGCGGAGCTTCTCCAGTCCCGCGCGCTGTTCCCTGCCCACCTTCGAGAGGTACTCGTTCACGGTCCTGGGAGGACTCTTCATCATCGTGGCGTCAGGATATCAGCATCTCGTAGAAGCGGCTAAGCGGATCCTCTCCGTAGGCGCCGAAGGGCGGTATGCGCCGGAACCCGGCCCGCTCATAGAGCGCAATGGCCTCATTCTGGTGAATCCCCGTCTCGAGCCGCAGACGCGCCGCACCCCCGCTCCGGGCATGCTCGGCGAGGCGGTTCAGGATCAGCTTTGCGTAACCGCGGCCGCGGAACGCCGGCCGGACGTACATCCTCTTGAGCTCGCCATATTCCGTTCCGAACAACTGCACGCCGCCGCAGGCCGCCGGCGTTCCCGCCTCGCGCACGACGAAGAATGCCACGCGCTGAGCAATCATCTGATCCACGCTGTAGCCGTGCCGGCTCGCGCGCGGGTACAGCGGGGCCAGCTCGGCCTCCAGCTCTTCGATCAGAAGCCGTGCATCGCCGGAGTCGGGGCGCTCCGCCGTCACGACGACGTCGCCGGCGAGGCCTTTGGCGGCACTCATCCGCGGCGCGGCGCCGGCTCGCCTTCGAGCCGGTCGGGCGCGAACCGCGACGCGAGCAGTCCCGTCGCCGATTCCGGCCGGATCTCATGCGCAAGAACCCCTTCCTGTCCATACGGAAGCCAGGCCTGACAGTCCCCCGACGGCCCGATGACGGCGGTCGCGGAGTCCTGGAACTTCAGCGCGTAGTTGACGCTCGCGAAGTAGATCGTGTTCTCCAGGGCCCGGCAGACCATCGCCTTCTCGTAATACGGCGCCTCGGGCGAGCCCCACTGCGCGAGGCGCACGCCCGCGCGGTCGCTGCCCGTGTAGCTCTGATGAAAGACGATCGAGGCGCCGCGTACTGAGGCCCAGCGCACGGTTTCGGGATAGCGCCAGCCCTCATGGCAGATCGTGATGCCGAAGCGCAGACCGTTCACCTCGAACATGCTGCGGGTTTCCCCGGGGACATAGAACCTGTCCTCCGATGGGTCGAGCTGGTTCTTCGTCTGCGTTCCCAGCACGCTGCCGTGCTCATCGATGACGCAGGCGACGATCTGCCGACCGGCCGGCACCGGCCGCTCGAGCCCGAGGATCACCCCCAGCCGCCGGTTTGCAGCCCACTCGCCGACCGTGGCCAGCACGGTGTCGAAATCCGCCAGTGTAAATTCCGGCACGTCGCATCCCTGCCCGCGCAGACCCGGCAGATACGCCTCGGGAAAGCAGACGATCTCCGCGCCCAGATTCGAGGCCTCGGACATCAGGGCACGGATCTTGCCGAGACCCTCCTCGATCGTCGCGGCGACCCCTGGCGATGCAAGCGCGATGATCATGCGTTCCTGTACAGCTCGGTGCTCAGATAGCGCAGGCCGGAATCCACGGCGATCGCCCCGACGGTCGCGCCCGGCCCCAGACGCCTCGCGATGCGCAGCGCGGCGACGACGTTGGCCCCGGTGGACGTCCCGGCGAACACAGCCTCCTCCCGCGCGAGCCGGCGCGCCATGTCATTGGCGTCCTCGGTGCTGACAGTCAGGATCTCGTGAACTTCGTCCCGCCTCCAGAGCGCGGGCACGAAGCCGATCCCGATTCCCTCGATCCGGTGCGAGCCGGGTGTGCCCCCCGACAGGACCGGGGATTCCGCCGGCTCCACGGCCGCGACGTGCAGCTTCGGATTGTGCCGCCGGAGCACGTGCGCGGTGCCGTGCAGCGAATGCGCCGAGCCGACCGACTGAACGAAGGCGTCGATCCTGCCGCCGGCCTGCTCCCACATTTCCTCGCCGAGGCCGTGGTAGCCGCTCTCCCCGTCGCGGTTGCCGAGCTGGTCGCAGGCCCAGTGGCCGGGCTCGCGCGCGATTTCCTGCGCCCTGGCGATCATCGACCGGATCAGCGTCTCCGTGATGCGCCGGTCGCCGCTCGGAATGACCGTCAGCTCCGCGCCATACGCGACCATGGAGCGCAGCTTCTCTTCGCTGAAGGCGTCCGACGACACCAGGCGCGCCCGGTAGCCGAGCGCGGCGCAGATGAAGGCGAGCGAGACACCTGTGGAACCCCCGGTGTACTCGACCACGGTTCCGCCCGGCTTCAGACGGCCGTCCGCGGCGGCCGCCGCCACCATCGCCCGGGCCACGCGATCCTTCATGCTCCCGGTCGGGTTCGCGCCCTCGAGCTTGAGGACGACGCGGGCCGATCCGGCGTGCACGACGCGACGCAGCGCGACCAGTGGGGTGCCGCCAATCGCGCTCAGAACATGAAGGTCGCCGGACATGCGTTGCGGGTCAGAAACCGATTCTGATCCCGTGTCCCTCCGCTTCGCCGCCTCCTTCAACGGTAGCCGTAGTGATCCGACGCGGCGCTGCAGGTCGCCGCGGCTCTGGCCGTCGCGTCCCCGGTCGCCGGCACAGCTACCGGGCGCAGTCCCTCGGTCGAGGGGCCGGCAGCGACACGATCAGGGAGCCGGTCGCGAGCGAGGGCAGCACGATGAGGGTGTGCGAGACCGGGGCGCCGAGCAGCGCGGCCGCGATGATCGCCGCCGCCCACAGGATGGAATTCGCAATGATGCGGCTTCGCTGCATGGGACCTCCTTCATCCCCGCATTCTATCAGCGGCGGACAGGGCGCTTCGATCCGCGTCTCGATCTCAAATGTGGTCATGCGCTCCGGCCGGCGCGCAATTCAAAGAGCTTGCCGCCGAGCCAGCACTGGGGAATCGCCAGCACCGCCAGCGCGATGGGATACCACCGCGGACCGAGGCCACTGTTCCAGGTGAGAGCGACTCCGATGAGCCCCAGAATCGTCCCAACCCCTCCGAGGATGAGGGCGTGCTTCATGGGTTTGGCCGGCGCAAGCCGGGCGGTCAGCCACGCTCCCGCCACGCTGATGACGAACCGATAGGCGGTCGCGAGCAGCGCACGCGTGTCGTCGAGCGGCTGATCCATCGGCGGATAGAAACCGATGATGTGCAGCACGACGTCCACGAGCGTCGTGACGACGATGATGAACAGAACGCCGGCGACGACGGCCCAGATCGATTTCTTCATCGGTTTCCTCCCCCGGGCCGCTCGGCGCCGGCCCTCTCCAGGATTTTCCCCGCCGCGAGGGCCACGAGGAAGGCCGGCAGCGCAGTGACCGCCGGCCAGATCACGAGCGCCAGCAGCCAGTTCAGCCTGAGCTCAGGCTGACGCGAGAATGTATTGGCCATGCCCACGATCGCAAGGCCCAGACCGCCCAGCGCGACCGCCGACGCGGTATGCAGGGCGAGAGAGAACGGGGCGCTACGCAGCCTGAAACGCTCGAAGCCGATGTGCGCGACGAAGACCAGGGCGCTCGCCCCCCAGGCGCCAAGCCGCCATACCCGGGCGTTTTCCGCGGGGTTGGGAAACCACCGGCCGATGAGGAGGTACAGGGCGCCGGCCACGAGCGCCTGCGGCACCCAGGTAGAGATGCGGGGTACGGCTCCGCCCCCCCGGGCCGGCGTGGCCTTCACGACTGCCTTCTGGTGGCCGAAGCCAACACCAGCGCAACGCCCGTCAGCACCGCCGCCCCCGCGAGGGCGAGGCTGCCGGTCATTCGCTCACTCAGCAACGCCACCGCCCCGGCAGCGGCGATCACCGGCACGCTGAGCTGCGCGACCGCGGCCTGCGTCACCGAAAGGGCCGGCAGCGCCAGGTACCATCCGGCGTAGCCGAGCCCGGAGGTCACCGCGCCCGAGACCAGCGCCAGGGCGATCCCCCTGCCGCTCGCCGTTCCGGGCGACGAACTGGCGACACTCACGAGAAGCGCCAGCGGGGCGCTCAGAAGAAAGCTCCGCGCATTGGCCGCGATGGGATCGGGCGCGCCCCGGCCGGCGATCGTGTACACGGCCCACGCGACCCCCGCGACCATCATGAGAGCCGCGCCGATCGCATCCGGGCGCGAGGCAGAGGGGAGCGTGAGCGCGAAAAACCCGAGCAGGGCGAGAACGATCCCAGTCCAGGCGAGCGCCGAAGGGCGCTCTCCACGGGCGATTCCGTAGCCGATCATCGTGAGCTGGACCGTCCCGAACAGGACGAGCGCGCCGACTGCGGCCCCGATCCGCAGGTAGGCAAAGGAGAAGGGGGCCGCGTAGGCGAACAGGGCGAGTGGCCCCACCGCCCCGCGCCCGCGCATCGCGGTCCAGGCGCCGCGCTGCACCCGCACGACGAGCGCCAGCGCGACCGCGCCGGAAACGAGCCGGATCGAAGTAAAGCTCGCGGCGTCGATCTCGCGCGCACCCAGGGCAACGCGTGTCAGGAGCGAATTCGACGCAAACGCGACGAGCACCAGAGCGGTGAGCATCAGCGTGCCGGGGCCGATACTCACGCCGTGGAGCGGCGCGCGCGCCATCGTTGCCCCCACGAGACCCATAGAGGATGCGAGCCGCCGTCTGGATTCGACACGATCTCCGCAGTCGTTATGACAGATCCGAGTGGATCTCGTCGCCGGGACGGATCACGGCACCCGACACGACGCGCGCGCGCAGACCCGCACGGTGGACCATCCCCTGCAGCACGGCCGGGTTCATCAGTTTCGACAGGTGCGAGCACGGCTCGCAGAGCCGGATGCCTTCAAGCACTGCGCCCCCGACGCTGAAGCGCCGGCCGACCAGATCGTTCAGCCTCACGCCGTTCGTTACGATGTTGCGACGGAATTCCCACGGCGCCGACGGGATTGGCTGTGCCTCGTTGAAGCGCCGGATCTCCTCGACCTCGATCAGGGTGACTTCCACATCGGGCTTCCCGTGGAGCGTGCCCGAGAAGGTGCCCGCGCCGGTGTAGTAGCGGTCGCCAACCAGGCCCCTTCCCGCCTCCAGGTGCGCCTCGGCCACCGCGCGTAGCGGCGCACCCGGCAGGGTGCCGGTAAAGACTTCGACGACGGTTGCGCCCACCAATGCACCTCCAGCCGCGGGCGCTCATGATCGCGCCGCGGTGCGGCGACCGCAAGCGCGTGATCGGCATTTCATACATCTCCCCCGTTCGCCATGGCGTTCAACTTGAGCGTCGTGGCCCAGTTCCTCGTGGTCGCAGCACTCCCCGCCCTGCCGAGCAGCGCCCCCCCGGCCTTGCTCGTGAGGATCCCGTTCGCGAGGAAGACGTAGGCGGCATGCGTCCCGAGGACGAGCCTCTCGGGAGGAACCACCAGCGGCCGGATCGCCGCCAGGCCGGCGAGGGCCCTGCTGTCCTGCGTGAACGCGACGAGACAGCGCGAGCGCTCGTCGTCCTTCAACTTGAGGGGGTTTTGCGCGACGATGGCCGCGAGGTCTTTCGCCTGCACGACCACGACGGGCACCTCGACTTCGAGTCTCTGCGCAATTGCCGCGGCGATCGCCTGTGCGTGCTTCGCGGGCGCTCCGCCCGGCGCCGTGAAGACCGCATTGCCGCTGTTCAGAAGCGTGGCGACGTCGGTGTAGCCGAGCCGCGCCATCAGCGCGCGCAGATCCGCCATCGGCACGCGCTTCGCCTTGCCGATATTCACACCGCGCAGCAGCGCCACGAACCTGGGCATCGAGCGGCGCTCCGGTTTCAGGCCTTCTTTGCTGGCACGGCCGGATTTCCCAGTTTTCGGTTCAGCGCCGCGCCCCGCCGGGCCAGCGTACGGGCGGTTGCCGGCGCGACCGTCATGCCTTCGCGCAATTCCAGCGTGGCCATTTCGTACTTGCCGCTCGCCTTGAGCCGCGGTTCGATCTCGCGCAGCCGCCTGCCCCTCCAGAACCCGAACAGCACGCGGTTTTCCTCGGCGCGAATCAGGAGCACGGGGCCGTTCAGGAGATACACGAGGTGGCCCCACTTCACGACTTCCTCGAATTTCGCGGCGGCGCGCACCTCTCTTCGAAGCGCGGTCACCAGCCTGCGCCGCCACCCGTCAAGGCCTGCGATGTATTCGGCCGGGCTCGAGGCCGGCTCTACCTTCTGCACGACAGGTGCCCTCCCAACCGCTGAGCCACAGCACCTCCCGTGCTCCCGGGGGCCGCTTCACTGAATCCTTGAGCTGCATTCCCCGTAGGTGTTCAGCACGAGATTGTCGAACGCCTGGATGTTCTGGGAGGGCCTCGTCTTGAACGCGGCCATGGCGCTGTCGGATACGCACTGTGCGAACTGATTCCGTTTCTGCCCCGTATACCTACCCGCCATCTGCATGCCGCGGGTGAAGGCGCGCTTCGGGAGCGACGCCTGATTCAGACACGTGTGCAGGTCCGCCTTCGGCACGATCAGTTCGATCGGCGGTGACAGCATGTTCGCAGGGCGCTTCTGATCGTCGACGCTTTGAACGATCTTCGATCCCTCATCGACCGTCGCGATCACGACGCGATCTTCGTAGCATGGGCAGTCGTAGACCGGTCCCGCGCTGGTGTCGCCGTTCGCGATGAGGCACATCTGCCCGGCGTCCTTCTTGCGCCCCTCGAGCAGGCTGCGCATCTCAGGCGACGCGCCGGCGATGCGAGGGTCCGACGGAAGGCTGACCGGCTTCGCCGCCGGGGCCGGCGTCGCCTGGGGCGCGCTGTACTGCCAGCCGGTCTCCGTGACCTTGCCGCCGCCGCGTCGCATGTTCCCGAGGTAGTTGCTCATCTGCTGCTGCGCCGCACTCTGGCTGCTCGGGCTCGGCATGACGCAGTTCACGTCCATCGTGGTGCCTTCGAGCTGCGGGCGCGAGCCGTACTTGCCGGCGAGGTGCCTCCGGTACGCCGCCTGCATCTCGTTGAGCGCGTCGGGGGCCACGGGAAAGACGCCCGTGTAGTAAGTCATCGGGCTCCCGTCCTTCGCCGTGCCATACGCATAACAGAATGTGTAGGCAGGCGGCGCCGGCGTCTTCGGCCCCGACGCGATCGCGTCCGACGCCGTCGTGACACCCGGCAGCGCAGCGACGGCACAGGGAAAAACCAGTGCGAGCCGCAGGGTGCGATTCATGGGTCTCTCCGGGCCAGATCCTCCAATCGGGACTCCACGCGCCGCGCGAGGTCCGAGGCTTCCGGGCTCTCCTCGAGCGAATTCACGAGCGCAGCCCTCGGACGACGCGCGGATCGGAGTCGGCGGTCCCCTGCGTCACGCCCCGTCGGGGATTTCCGCTTCGACCAGCCTCGTCAGCATCAGCAGCGACTCCTGCCAGCCGAGGTAGCACATCTCCGCCGGAATGACGTCCGGCACGCCTTCCTGGGTGATGTTCAACTCGGTCCCGCAGTCGACCTTCTTGAACGTCACGGTGACCTTCATGGCGCCGGGCAGACTCGGATCGTCGAACTTGTCGGTGTACTGCAGCCGCTCGTTTGGGGAAACCTCGATGTATTCCCCGCCGAAGGAGTGGCTCCTGCCGGTCGTGAAATTCGTGAATGACATTTTGTACGAGCCCCCGGGGCGGGCGTCCATGTGCGACACCTTGCCGGTGAATCCGTTGGGGGGAATCCACTTGACCATCGCGTCGGGGTCGGTGAAGGCGCGGTACACGCGTTCGGGGGCCGCTCGCAGAACGCGGTGAAGCCGGATCGTGCTGGGCATGCCGGTGCTCCTTTCCAGAAGGGAGGCTCCATCGTAGCCCGAGTACGCTGCCGGCGCACGAGCTAGAGCCAGGGTATCAGTTTAGCGGGGCTGCTCGAGGTGGGGGTAGCCGAAGCTGGCGAGGGATCATGGGCTGCGGCGAGCGCAACATCCTGACGAGCAGCTCCGACGCACGCAGGTCGCGCTGGTTGGCCGTG